>Ga0114905_1002087_pt1 | contig 10525 bp, 23 predicted proteins | sample MalvireepMed_b05_FD_83499 | JGI IMG/M metagenome (GOLD analysis project Ga0114905, IMG submission 83499) | Marine viral communities from the Global Malaspina Expedition - Malaspina viral metaG DeepMed_b05 | ecosystem: Environmental > Aquatic > Marine > Oceanic | place: Mediterranean Sea...
GTAAACTCTAGAAAGAGAAGACTCATTCAAAAACTTTTTCCAATTCTCGATGATAACTTTCATTTAAATTAAAACTCCTATTCTTCAAAGTGCGGCGTTTATTGGCATACTTTTTGCATTTATTCAAAGCACCAATTTCATGTTCTACATCTAATACTTTTAATTGATCACTACGATACTCGTCAAGAAAGTGATTGCCGCCGCGCAATTGACTAATAAGATTCATAGCCTTTTTATATGTGTGATCATCAAACCACCTTACCTTTAAGTATGCCCATTTGTCTTCTTTGGTTGTTTTATCTGTGACTACCCCAAATCGTCTAATTCCTTGATAATCCTGGAAAACAATATCATTAACTTTCAACTCAAACCTCCGTATTAGTGTTTTCTAAGTTAAGTCTTTCAACTTCAATCGGTTCAAACCAATTTACCACATCCATACCCCCCAGAGCATAGAACACGCCGGCATATGGAGGAGTACCCGGCTCAAGGAGACTTTCGGCCTGCCAATGTTCGGGAAATTTATTAGCTAAACTCCTCAATATTTTATCGTATAATACCATCGACACCCCTGGATAGGGGCTAGCCTTTGCTTTGAGTTCTAGTGGATCCACACTTAAATCATATATATTTTTGATTGGCACTGTGACGCTATAGGGCGTGGCACCCTGCTTCACAAATTCTTCTGCATGGTTTAGATCAACGTAAAAATATATTCTCGGTATTTGTGAGACATTAAAGTCCTTTCGTGTATAAGGATTGGTGTGAGTCACAGAATATTCTGGGTCTAGCAACAACCTAGGTTCTGTGCTTCTTGCAAAGTGGTACAACCTGATCATACCACCTTGGTTATAATCGCTAAGTGATTCTTCCAGAAGAAAATTTTTCCACTTTTTAAAAATGTTTTTCATACTAGTAAATAGATTCATTTTCACTTAAAACTTGTAAGTCTTGCTTTATAAAACTTCTAATCTCTCCATCAAGCGATGGAAAAAAAACACTGCAAGCGTTACATTCCTCTTGTATAACTATACCCATCGCATCAAATGGTATCCCAATAGCATAATTAATACCACCGCTAAAATCAGAACGAACGCTGAGTTTAACTAAATCTCCCACACTCATCTCTCAGTGCGATAACCCAAACTAAAAATATATTTTGATAGTTCCGCCTTTTGCTCGTCGGTCAATTTGTTAACAACTCGCTTCATCTTCTTCGGGATGTTGGTAGTCAGAGATGCGTACAATTTTTCATATGAAAGGTCCACAATCGAAGGATTTTTCTTTTTACCATTTAACTGTTTACCATGGCATGCTTGACACTTTTTAAGCATTAGCGGTGGCTGTTGAGCATGTGTTATTGAAGAGATAAGAATAACACATAATACCAAAATCATTCTTAATTTATTCTTCATTAACCTCCTCCAAAACAATCCTGTCGTTAAACCCGCCGCGATCTTTGCGCTTCACGATGGCAGCATACTTAACCTGCGGTATACTCATACCGTGTAGGTCACATATTGAAGAAAACACTTCATATATATCAGCAGCTTCCTCATAACACGGTGTGTTAATAAATTCGTCAAGTTCCTCGCGCATCTTTTCGTACAAGCGTGCCTTATATTCATCATAACTGGCAACGTGATATTTGCACGTTTTCCCGTTTTCCTCGATAATGTGGGGGATTAAATTTCTAACTAGCTTCATCTAGGCTGTCCTTGTTTTCATCGCCAACATCATAATCGGTACTCTGGTTATTTTGAGTTCTTACTGAATCTATAATATCAAGCAACTCATCTTTTGTTATACATGAATTCTCAATGCTTTCGATGATTTTTGCAATTTCGTCTTCACAGCGTTGACTCGCACCATCAATGGCGCGGGGGATGTCGCAACCAGTAGTTAGTGACATCAATAAAATTAAAATGTATTTCATTTTATTATCTTCTCCTTTTGTTCTCGTGTTAACTGCTTGAACTTGTACTCAGCCTTTTGAGCCGATGACTGATCCGAAAAAGCTATCCAATAAATCAATTTCACCGGCCGTCTTTTTCTTGTGTATTTCGCACCTCGCGGAGATGTGTTGTGTTCATTAAGCCGCCTTCGTATATCAGTTGTTACACCAGTATATAGTGTGTCGTCACTACACCGCACGATGTAAAGAAACCAACCATCCTTTTTCAAGACTTGTCCAGGGCGCGGCGGAAAGCCTTCATTACGCCATCGTAACCTCGCTTCTCATAAATCCTCTTTACTTGGCTTCTATAAGTTTTGGAGTGTGACACACCATCGATGTATACATCGCACAGAGCCCATCGTTTTGCTCCCTTATAAAATACAAAATCTATGTCAAATTTAACATTGCGCCTGTGCGATACAAAAATTATAGGAACCTTAGCAAGTTCATGTCCTTTGAAGAACTTGTATCCGGTGGGTTTGTTAAACCGCGCAGAGAACTTTGCGTCAGGAGAAAAATACTTACCATATTTTTTAATATGTACTTTTCGCAACAGGGACTTAAAGTTTCTTCTCTGTCCAGCGGTCAATTTATCCCAATTCGAACCAAATATGGATCTAGCATAAATGACCCAGTCTATGTTTGTATCGATAAACAATCGAATTGACTTTGGTAGTGGTCTGCTTGTATCGACTAGCCGAGACCGGTATCTTCGAATAGTGCCGGGTGTAAAAGTTCGCGCGACGGCGTAGGCTTTATATTGTTTGTTCAACATATGCTGCGGGTCTTCGTTAGAAAAGAAGAGCGTAAGGGGCGATGCGTGTGCTGGTATCGATATGATAAGCACCGCACCTAGCGCTACCAATAACTTTTTCAATTTCTTCATTTTATTTTCCTTTGGTACACCCGGCAGGACTCGAACCTGCGACCTACGGATTAGAAGTCCGTTGCTCTAATCCGCTGAGCTACGGGTGTATACAATTATAGCCCAAATAGCACAAAAATTACAGTACCAATAATCAAACCAATCATAATTCTCTTGAATAGACCATCTCCGTCTAAATGATATGTATCGTTCATATTTTTCCTCCTTAAAAAAAAATTTCTACTTCATCTGCATAAGTCATAATTTTAGATAAATTTCCAGTTTGCTTATCAACAATTACGACAGTTAACTTTTCCGGAACAGTGTCCTGATCGATTACCGAAACTGTTCCATATTCAGGCGGGTCAAGATTCAAAACTTTTACAAAGTCACCTAGTTGTACGTTCATCAAAAAACCCTCTCAAAATGTTTTTCATATTTTTCAATTGTGGAACGAACCTTTAGTTGTACCTTAACCTGCATTGTAGAAAACTTCTTCTTTTGTTCCCCACACAGCTTAATGTTTTCTTTCGTCCAACCCCACACACGATATTTTTGATCTGACGTCAAAAGGTCCAACATCTCGCCCAAAGGAATTGAATAGATATTTTCAATTTTGCCTTTTTTATGATTGATAAAAAGCATAATGATCTTAAGATCTTCTTCCGAAAGATTTGAGTATTTTCCAATATCAAACCATTGAAGATTTTGTTGTTTCTTAATTTCAATCTTGATCTTGCCGTCAGGCGATAAAAAATCATACAGGGCAGCGGAAACTCTCTTGTACCCTTTAGGAAGGATAGGGAGAATTAGTTTTTCTTTGCCGCCGCGGCCTGAAATGTCTGTTTCTTTAATCTTTTCTTTGTTAACTTTCATAGTTTATTTTGTCTTTGGTAGCCCCGGCGGGACTCGAACCCGCAAACCCGTTCCAGGCGTCAGATTTTAAGTCTGATGTGTATGCCAATTCCACCACAGGGCCTCTCATTTAAAATCTGGTGTAGGAATACAAGTTTCTGGGTCGATAGTGACCTCATTATTCTTGTGTGCCTCGATAAATTTTTGTGTCGCCTTCTTATTACGAAAGTTAGTTAAGTATATCATCTTCTCATTAATTTGAAGAATTACCTCGTAACATCCATGGCGCACATGATTTACATGATACATAATTAAATCAGCTTTTTTACGCATTTAAAATTTACACGCTTGCAGTAAAGTCTTCTAAAACTTTTTGTAGTTTAGTCCTGATTTTGTCAATCATATTCAATCGCGAATCTGCCGTACCAGATTGATAGTCTACAGACTGTCTTAACAGATAAAGATCGCTTATAACTTCCTGAACAAGGTTTTCCCTTTTATCAGGGACATATACTCTTATGCCCATTACATAACTCCTTTTAAGCAAGATAAATTATTCTTCTTATAGTTGAATAATTATAACTCTTTCTTCTTCTACTTCTTTTTCTTTTTGGGACTGACTTTCTTTGTCAACTTTAGTGTTTTCCCAATCAGGTGGTGGATAAGGAGGTGGTAGTGGCAACTCTAGAAAAGGTCGTTCGCTCACTTTCCCTGGCCCCTATATTTCTTTCTATAAGTTTTACCAGTTGTTGAGCCACCTTCTCCACCACCCCTATTGCCAAACTTGCTAAACTTGCCAAGTCCCTGGCTGGTTTTCTTTTTTGGTGACGCTATTTTTCTGTTACCTTTTAAATTAGCCATCGAAAATCTCCGTATTAATTTGTCGATCAAACATAGTCAAACCATTAAGATGGTCGATTTCATGCTGGACACATACACACTCTAAAGCATCTTTTTCAAAAGAAAAGATAAGTTGCTTCTTGTGGTTATCGGTTTGAACAATGATGTTTGTCCAACGCTCTGTTATAACGTAATCACCTGGGAATGAAAGACAAGCTTCTTGATAAAAACTTTTTCCAAATTTTCCTGTAATTTTTGGATTTACAAATATTATCGGTTTATTGACGCTAACAACACACACGCTGAAGTTGACACCAATTTGATTGGCCGCGAGGCCAATGCCTTCTTTAGACCGCGCTAAAACTTCCAGTAACCTGTCTCCAAGCACGCGGCCATCCATAACAGATTCACATCTTTTTGTTGGTTTTGCGAGGACACTTTTTTTCTTTACAATCATTGAACATGCCTTAGTGTTTTAAGCCTCAAGCAAACTTATCGTTTTCTCCTGATTATCATTATACCGTAAATAGTATAATGAAGACCGATAACGATTAAGTAAATAGCGTACACTGTAAAAACTTAAGAAAGCCAATACAATTCCTGACACCACATCAACTACATAGTGTTGTTTTAATGTTAGGGTCGATATAGAGACTAAGATGGCCCAGCTTATATAAGAAAACTTCAAAAATCGTGAGCTTGTGAAGATATCACAATTAGCAAACGCCAACAAAGTTAACCACGCAAAAGTTACATGACCAGACGGTAAAGTATTATGAGCGTTGTCGACATACCTAGTTATTTGAACCACAAATTCAGATAAAGTAGAAGCTTCAAAAGGCATTCTTGGGTAAAAACATGGCACCATAACATAAAAAATATTCATTATGATACCAGCCATGATACAAGCCCAAAGCATATTAAAAAAATTTTGGCGAGTTTTTACCATCCAAACCATAGTAATCACCAAGATCGGGAGTAAAGAATGGTAAATCCAAATAAACTCTGGAATGAATGGAATTTTCTGGTCTATCGGTAGTAGAAAGTTATTACTACTTGTAGTAATCAAAAATTGTATTGAACAATAAGATAGAATCCACAAGATTATTACACCTATAGTGTATAGTAATTTCCTCTTTACGGGCATATAGCCTTCCCACCAAAGATAAATCGAAGCAGGCGCGAGACTTCGCGCCCACATCTTTAAATATACACCAAACAACCAAAAGTGTTGTAACTAGTTGCTTTTTTTAAAAAAACTACTCGATGTTAACTGTCATTGGCTTGACCTCTGGCCGCTGCGGTACCGTTACAGTGAGCAGACCATTCTCAAAACCGGCATTTGCCAGCGAAAGATCAAGATTGTCGTCGTAATTAACATAAGTTTTAGTGAAACTTCGGCGTGCAATCCGACGAGAATTGCTGTTGTCTTCAGCCTCAGAATTAGCAGAAACCGTAATAGTTCGCTTATCTGGCTGGATTTCTACAGCCAATTCATCTTTAGCAAAGCCGGCCAAAGCGAATTCCATTACAGTGTCGCCTTCACCATTACGATAAATATCAGCGACTGGGTATCCTCGTGTTGATTGCCGCATATGGCGCGGAAAATCTGTAAAAAAGTTATTAAATGCGTCGTCAAAAACGCTTCGGCCAAGAAGACCCGGCCGGTAAGTTGTCATTGCAGTATTCATATTATTTCTCCTTTTAAAGCAAGTAACTTATCACATACATCCCTTAAGGCGATGTTCGTGATACGCATATATAATAAACACGTTAAAACTAGAGTCAAGAAAAAAAATATTAATTTAAGGCTGTTGATATAGAGAGCCTTTTCAGCTCAGAAACAGTTTGATAACGAGCCAACAGAAGTGCCTCAACCATTTGAATTGTATCTTTTAATATCAACAGTTCTTTCTTCCCAGACTTTCCTTTCATAAAAACTGAATCGTTTAACTCTTTCGTAAATAATTCTTTTAATTTAAAATTTGCAAAGAGTGTTTCACACAAAAACATAAAATGATAATCGCTACACCAAAAATACTCTTTATTTTCCAACGCAATGTAGCTTTCTATTAAAGAAGTTAGTATAGATATTTGTTCAGTACACTCTTCCAAAATTAGATTCACATACGACATGGGCATAGTATATACTAAAGCATTATTTTCGTCTTCGTCAGCCATTATTTAAATAAATCTTTAGATCACTGTATCCACCGATAAATCGTACACCAGCTTCATCGCGTTCAAAAATCATCGGTACTGTTTTATAATCCATCGCATCTTTTATTTCTTTCAAAACATTTTCTTGTTCTTCTTCAAAAAGAACTTTCTTAAATGAAAGTTCTTTTTCTTGTAATAGTTTTTCTGCTTTGATACAAAAACAACACTTTTCCTTAATAAACAGAATAAATCTTCTATTCACTGGTAAAACCCCGAAGCTTCTTGATTACTGTTTCTGGATCTCCTACGACAGAGATTGTCATAGACGAATTGCTCGAACTTTGTAAGAACAATTTTGAAAAACTTTGTTCTTTAGATAAACCAGCAATTAATTCACCACTACGGTGTATCTCTATATACGGCTCGTCTTCGCGAACCATTTTGATATATACAGGATTAATATAAACCTCACACAAAGAATATTCTGTATCACATCGTTCCGTTTCTGGATTATATTGTTTGCCTCTACCACGAATCTCTACTAATTTAATCAAATTCATTTACTCCTCCATTAAGTAAGTGTCTGAAATTTTCACGTACCAGAACCTATCATCATAATAAACTCTACAAAGAGATTCTGATACATTTGCTTTAATTTGCTCTGTGGGCACCACCAAAAGCTTTTTGGGTGTTTCCAGCGTGCGAACTTTTTTAATATCTTGGCCTTCAATAAGATATAAATCTACACCTGATGGGACATGTACTAAGTCTCCTCTTCTACGCATCTTTTACATCTTGCGGAGGTTCCGTTTCTTCTTCGTCTTCTTCTGTCGCGGGCGCAGACACAGGAGCGGTTGTATGACCTGACGCCTGTATATGTGCCTGGACAAGGCCGGCTAAAATTTTAGTGCATTCTTCCAATTTAGTATCGACAACAAATAAAGTCGCACGCACGTTTTCAGCATTTTTAATAAAATCTCCAGGATTGTTTATATCAAAATCTTTAGACAAACATGATATTAAGTTGTCTTTAATAGAAGAGACCATAGTCTCAATTAATTCTGGCACTTCGGCCGCATCTAACGAATAATTTAATCTAACACGCATTCCTATACCTCCACGATTGCATGATTTGTGGTGATTAAGACGGAAGCAGCACTTACAGCATTTTGAAGAGCCACTCGGGTTACTTTTGCTGGATCTGTGATTCCGCTCTCAATCATATCTACCATTTTGTTATCGACATAATCCCAGCCATAAGAGCCCGTCTCGCTTTCAACAAGATTTAAAATCAAATCAGGAGATTTGTCAGCGTTAAGAGCCATTTGCCTTATCGGCGATTCAAGAGACTTTCTTATAATCTCAACTCCAAGCTTTTGGTCTTCATTATCAACTTCAACTTTAAAATCTTTGCAGCGAACTAGTGCAACTCCGCCGCCAGGAACAATACCCTCTTCTAAAGCAGATTTAACTGCTTCTAGGGCGTCTTCTACTCGATACTTCTTTTCTAACATCTCAACTTCAGTTGCTGCGCCTACTTTAATTATAGCCACACCACTGATCAAGCGAGTTATTCTTTCTTGTATTCTTTCACACTCTTCGATATCATCGGTTTGTCTGATTTCCTCTTTAAGAGATTCAACTCTCTTGTCGATCTCCTCCCAATCTGAATTGCCGCCAACTATTGTAGTGCTGTATTTCAAGACTTCAATCTTTTCGCATTCGCCCAAATCAGTTAACTTAATATCATTTAGTTTTTTTCCAGATTCACGACTAACAAAAGTTGCGCCTACGGCTAGAGCCAGGTCTTTTAGTATGTTGCGACGTTCTTGACCATAACAAGGGGCCCGAACCGCTGCGACCTTCATAGTACCGCGTACGGCATTCATAATTAGGGCTGCGAGGGCCTGGCCTTCGACCTCTTCTGCAATAATAACAAAGGGTTTAGATTCTCGCGCAACTAATTCCAAAGCGGGCAAAATCTCTTGTACTGTATCTAGTTTGTAATCAGTCACAAGAATATAAGCTTCTCCATGCTCGACCGAGGCGCGGCGCTCATTGTTAATGAAAGCATTAGCAAAATAGCCAGAATTAAATCTAAACCCCTCTGTTACATCAAGTGTGGTTTCCATTGACTTGGCCTCTTCAATCGAAATAGCGCCGTCATGGCCGGCTTGGTCAACAGCCATCGAAATTAACTTGCCGATCGACTTGTCTCCATTGGCAGAAATTGTAGCTACGTGCTCAATTTCTTCTTGGGTTTGGATAGGCCTAGCTATCTCTTCAATCTTCTTAACAATCTCTTCCAAAGCTTTGTCCATCCCTCTCTTTAGTTCTACGGGAGATGAGCCGGCGACAATATATTTTTGTGCATTATTTAAGATTCCCCGTGCAAGTACCGTAGAAGTAGTTGTGCCATCGCCGGCCAAATTGTTTGTCTCGGAAGCGACCTGTTTAATAATCTGCGCTCCCACATTTTCAAATTCATTTTCGAAATCAACAAACTTAGCGACAGTCACGCCATCTTTTGTAACGATTGGGTTCTTGTCTTTGGCATATATGACGACGTTGCGACCACGAGGACCAAGAGTCGATGCCACGTTATCAGCTAGCTTGTTAACACCATTTAAAATACTTTCTTGAAGGTTCTTTCCCTCAGAGTAAATCTTTGTCACTATACACCTCTGTATAATAATTTAACAACATTATAAACGAAATCAAGGAAATGTTAAATAATTATTCCTTTTCGGTATTAATCCCAAACGCTTCGTCTGTAATCAAGAGGCAGCGGTCGAGGCTCTCGCCGTACTTAGCCATATGGGCCTTGGTACGTCGGTTCATTTGAGCAATTTGCTGTTTAGTCATCTGGCCGGGATCTGCACCGAGACCTTTGACTGCAGTAGAGGTAGCAGTTTCTAAGTCTTCTGCATCTTTAACGGCCTGATTTCCTCTTGTCTTATCACTAGCCAAGAAGTATTCATTTACATTATCAGTAAACCTGTTCAATGTCTCATAAACTGGCGCCATGGTAGCATTCAATAGTTCGCCGTGCTGAAGCCATATTTTCTTCATAGCCGGTTCTCCTAACTCTAACACTCCAACCTCTCGATAACTCGATATATCTTTGACTTGCTCGGCAGTGAATACAAACTGTTCTACGCTCTTACCACCTCCGCCGGCGCCCGGGAGTGTTAACAATCTTGCAATCATTTCTTTACGATCAATTTGTCCCGCATTAAACGCAGCAAGAGCTTCTTGAATTTCATTAAATTGTCGTGCTGAGCCGAATAGTTTTTTAAGTTTTGTGCCTCCAAACCTCTCTTCGGAGTAATGAACCGTGAATGGACCAAAAGGTTTTAATAATTTTGGATCAACAGCAAGTAATGCTTTCAACTCTTCACTTGGCACGCCGTCAACTATATCAAATCCTCTTTTAGTAGAAGAGATACCAATTTGTTGTGCCAAACCTCTTCTAGTCAGCGGCATAGTTGCGAAGCCTACCTTCCATGCCTTTTTGCCATAAGAACCAAGAGCTTTTGTCAAACTTTGAAGAGTAGAGTATTTTTTTGTTGACTGTTTAATCTTTGCCCAAGGCCTAAAGAAAACATCTAAGAATTTTTCAAGGGTAATATCAAATTCAGAAAAATGAAGAGTTGAACCTTGCCGGCGGGCGTCGAGATAAATAACATGATCATAATCAATAAAATGCTGAATCATGTTTGAGAAAGAGCCCTTTACGACTGTCTTCTTGCCCAAAAGTTTAAGAGAGTAATGTTGGCCACCCAATACAACATCTGTGATTGGCTTGCCTGCGACGTCGGAGCCTTCTTCACCGGGTGTCATTTCAA
>Ga0114905_1002091_pt1 | contig 10516 bp, 10 predicted proteins | sample MalvireepMed_b05_FD_83499 | JGI IMG/M metagenome (GOLD analysis project Ga0114905, IMG submission 83499) | Marine viral communities from the Global Malaspina Expedition - Malaspina viral metaG DeepMed_b05 | ecosystem: Environmental > Aquatic > Marine > Oceanic | place: Mediterranean Sea...
CCATTAGTGGCAATATCTGTCATTGTATTGTTATGAACTGTACTTGAAATTACAGTACCACTAACAACCGGGTTTCCAGCAACTAAGGAGAATACTCCTGAACCATTAAATGCCATCTTTTATTTCCTCATTGTATTCTTCTATTAAAAGCTCTATATCGATCTTTATCATCTAAATAATCTCCACTATAAATAGCACCTTGTCTTAATAATGTTGGAGTAGCACTTGACAATATACCTTCGTTATTAACAAATTCTCCAAGACCTCTTCTTTGTGTGTTATAAAGCCCTTGTGCTAAACGAGCTTTATGCGTTGGTATCGTAGCTAAACTACCGACAAGACCAGCCATAGTACCAATATCACCAGCGACATTTGCTCCTATCTGACTTTTTATAAGAGGACTCATTCCGATTACATCTTGGTGTCCAATTCTTGCTGCCGATCTTCCTAATCCTAGATTTCTTAAATCAAGCAACTTTCCAAGTTCAACATTTACATCACCTATGCCTGGTGCTGCTTCTTCTAATCGTTTTTTCGCTCCTCTGGCTAATGCTGCTGTTCCTTCTTGTGTAGTTTTAGATACAGTTTCCGCTACATTTGGATTTTGTTTTTGAAAATCTAATTTGTCGTACCATTCTCTTTTTAACCTTTGCACATTATCTAGTGTTAATAATTGCTGATCGCCAAAATGGATTTCTGTTGCATCTGTTAATTCTTTTATTTGTTTTAAATCACTATCACGATAAGGATTACCAATATTATCGGCTTGCCTTTTTAATGCTTGAAGCTCAGTCATAATTAAATTCTTAGGAATCTTTTTACCACTTCTACTGGCATCTTTAATAATTTTATCTACTTTTCCAGATAAATCAGAAATCTTAGCATCAAGTCTTTTAAGCCCAGCGGGAGTTGGCGGTACATTTTCTCTGAGCATTGTTGCTACCATTTCTGCTGTCGTACCAGCACCATATCTTTGGTCAAGCGTTGTGCTAAATTTCATCACCTGTTCTAACATATCTTGAGGATCGGCTTTTACAAATGGTGCTACTTTACCACCAGTATATTTAGCTGTACTTGTTGCTACATTTAAAGGATCAACAGCTTTACCTACTTCTTGAACACCTTTTGCGACCTTACCGACAACTCCTGGTGCTTTTACAGCTAGTGAACCACCACCTGTTAATATCGCACTTGCATCAAGCATAAAACCCGCTGGATCATTCATTAGTGTTGTTTTTATTGCATCAAGACTACCATATCTATCTACTAAATGATTACCAACAGCGTTGACCAGTTGTTCATTTTCTGTTTCTCCAAAATCAACTCCGTTGATTGTGTCTGGTATTGCTTTTTCTACTATGCCTTGTGCAAGGTTTCTTATACTACCGAGTGTGTCAAGAGGATTAGTAACAGCCGTCCACAAGTCTTTACCTAACTGAAGAGTAGAACTTGGGATATTTTTAATTGCTGTGGTTGCTTTAAAATCAACTGGTTCATAAGGGTAATTTTTTTTCATTACCGCTTGTATTTCAACATCAGACATACTATCTGGAAATTCTATAATCGTGCCATCTGGTGCTTCTATTTCTCTCACTATATTTCCTCAATTTCGTCTGTCTTTGGGTTATATCTTTTTATCTTTTTTAATTTTACATCAGGACCTTCATACGCTGGATATGCTGTATAATTTTCGTATTTTTTATCACCATCATCTGCATATAAATAATGGTCGGTGCTATATTCTGTAACCATACGCTCATATAAACCTTCTCTATCGTCAAGAATATTATCTAAAGCACGGATAAGGTCCTCTTCTCTGTTAAATTGATCTAGTGAACCGATAGTAGCTTCAAGTGCTTGACGTTCTGGATCAGATAATTGACCTACTGCACCGCCTGTTGGTGAGTTATTTCTCATCTCTTCTAGCACACCAAAACCAATATTAGCTTTTATCATTAAGAGTTCATTAGCTAATGCTTTCGCACTACTTTCAGGTAATATACTAAATACACCATCCCAACCAGCAGATTTTTCTTTTAGAATTATATCTTTTGCTCTATGTATAGCTGCTGCCATTTTATCACGTTTAGCTTTTGCTCTACCAAGACTGCTTATAAGTGTACTATTATGGCCTTTCCAATTTGCTTTATTCTCTTCATACGTTTTTTCAGATATATTATTTGTTTGTAATGTTATTTTCTTTTTCTCTCGTTTCACTATTTCTTGTGTTTTTTTCTCTTCTATTTCTGCACTTTTTTCGACATCAATATCAGATTCCAACCTAAGTTGTCCTTCCTCTTTTTCTTTTGGGAGTGTTTTATCTATGGTGCTAATCTCTTCAGAGGTAAGTGGGTTATAAAGTCCTACCTCACCACCTCTATCTATTTTTAATAAATTTCTAACAACCTCTGCACCCTCAGAATCTTCAGGCATTTCTGTAAATTTACCTTCTCCCTGATCGTTTACTTGGAAAAGACGTAACGTACCATCTGCCATCCTAATTATTTGAGGAGTTTTACCAAAACTTCCTTTGCCTGTTCCACTTGCATCAGCAAGTAAATTCTTAATTTGACTTTCAGCAATCAGTTTTTCCATATCAGGACCACCTTCAGCTAACGCTCCAAGTATGTCAGGTCTAGTAGCTTCTCTTCTTGTAGAACCACCAAAAGCATAATTAGGAACAACATTGCCTTCAAATTTATCTCTAACACCCTCTTGTTGTAATCTTAAAGCCTTTGCAACGGCATCTGATCTTAACTGTTTATTTGCTTCTTCTTTTTCTTTGGCAATTTCTTCTGTTCTACGACCAAGATAACCTTGTAAAATTTTATTAACACCACTTAATGGAGAGCTTGGTATAACGTAACCACCAGCAGATTGAGCCTGAAGAGGAATCATAGATTGCTGTCTTAATGAATCAGCTAACGCACGTTGTCTGTTAATGGTATTAGGATCGGTAAAAGAAATTGACCTTGCACCACCAAAATTAGGTTGAGTTACTTTTTCATCATCTTTCTTATACGGATTATAAATTGCCATTTTTTTCCTCTTTTAAAATAACCAAACACGCTTTATCCATGTAGTGACGGATAATGTTTTTAATCTTTGGTTTGTCTTTTATAAAACTTGCAAATCTCTCTCCAAATCTTATGTAAAGTTTAAATAACCATTTAGGTGCTAATGTAAACAACCATTCTCTGAAGATTAACCACTTAGGATTAGACTCTCCATATACTGCTCTAGCTACCCAACAAGGATTAGCAAAACTACCTGGAGGCGCTCCAGCGATTGTTCCACCTAACGTAAATAATGCGTTCATATTGTTTTGAGCATTTGCCATTTGTTGATTATAGGTATTCATCGCTCCTTGATGTTGCATACCTGTTGCACCTAGAATATTAGGCGGTGCTATATTTGAACCTTGATAACCTTGAAATTGTGGCAACATTGGCTGATTACCTGTACGCAGAGCATTAACCTCTGATAATGGTAACTGACGTAAAAATGCCTGTTCTTGAATACCACGACCACGTTCACCAGCTTGCATACCATATAAGCGGGATTGTTCGCCACCAGCAGCTAAAATAGAAGCTAGTCTTAAATCATTCTCTTTGCGGTCTAATTGATCCATAGCACCTTCAAATGCTATACCACCGGGATTATGTCCTCGAACTAAAAGGTCTGTTTGCATAGCTTGACGTTCAGCATCAAGTAAAGGTTGTTCTCTTGCTAAAATAGCATTAGAGATAGCATCTCTTCCCGCTACTGTCGGTTGTGTTGTAATATCGCTGACTTGGCCTAAATCAAAAGGACCACCTAAAGTTTTACCAACCTCAGTTAATCCTTGTTCTGCGATAGAACCTAATTGAGTACCAATTCTTTGTTCTTGATCAAGTCTTGTTTGCCCAAGCGGAGTTAAGGTATCAGTAATTAATACTTCATCTTCTGGTCTAAAATCAACTGTTCTTTTCCCTAGAGGATTAATAAAACTAGGATTACTTAATTTAGCAGTAGCTCGTGCAGCATCAATATTTGCTTCTCCTTGAGCCACAGCAGCACCTCGATAGTCTGGCGCTGGTGGTGGATCAGGTTTTGAAAAATACATTATCAAACCTAATCTTGTGAGATAATTCTCTACAAATTTTACTATCGTTTTAACCACTTACATTCTCCTTTAAGCATCCCATAAACAAGCATATCATCGTCTTTCAATGCTCTTCTCATATTACCTTCTAATTTAAACCCCAAATGTTTATCAAATTTTCTTGCATCCTTATTTGACTTAGGAACAAGACCTGTAATTCTTTGTACACCAAGTTGATTAAATGGATAATCAAACATAGCGTGTAGAAACTTTTTAGTAAGCCATCTCTTCCCTTCTTTCCCGGCTATGTGAGCGCAGATATTTTCTCCTGAAAAATGGTTATATAGCACTCCCGCTATCAGTTCGCCATTCTTATCGAGCAATCCTATACAACTATAATTCTCAAAGGGGAAATGAGTATTATTTGTCTGCTCCGATACGAAATCCGCAATTTTCTCTTTCGGTTGAGTTATTATCAAAGGACATCGCCTACCTCATATAGAAAATCTGTTGCTTCCCATCTCAACTCGTTATTCGTACCACCTGACTGAGATTGAAGCCTTAATGCAGCAGCAGTTCCGACTGCGACTAAAGTCTGCCAGTCTCGAATAACTGCTAAATCTCCACCCCAAAGCCCGGCATCCCATCTTGCAGCATCCCACACACCACCTGTAATCGGGCTAAATGTCAGGCTTGCATTAACAGGTACATCTTCATAATCGACATTAAGTGCAGCAGAGAAACTTGGATTGCCGTCTGATAAGAGAATTGGTCTTATCATTTTAAAATGTTTTATAAGTCCTCTTGAACCAAAATAAGAAAACGCTTGTTTTGCTTCTGCATTAATATTACTGGTGTCGTCTTTATCCTGACTCCAAAATTTAAAAACTTTTCCATTACTGCCAAAATAAGCATCACCACCAAATAGTTCCCAACAGTTCGCCTCAATATTGGTAAACTTACCCCAAGCGCCTGTCAGCGTATTCATGGCATATTGAATCTGATCTGAGCCTACTTTTTCAGGAATATTTAAAATTAGCATTTCAGCTTTTGGAAAAAGAAATAATTCCCAACCAAAATTACCACTAAATAAAGTAGCAGCACTATTAATATCTGATTGTATTTTGTCTGTCATGGCTACATTAGGTGCAACTTCACTTGACGATAATGCCTTACTCATAGGATAGACACCTTGCTTGGTTAGTATAAGCAAGTCTCCACCATATTTAACCATTGGTCTGTCACCGATTGGTTCGCCAACGTGCCAGACTCCGACAAGGCTAAAAGTAGCAGCAGCAGAAGGATCAGTACCTTCAAATACTACAACCTCTCCTTCAGAGGTAATCGCTACCCAGTAGTCATCTAAACCTTCGCCAGCATCGATTGTCCAACTGCCCGCTTTAATTATTTTACCACCACGCTTTACTATGCCGTTTAAGTTAATCTCAGCAGCACCGCCACCTACCGCATCTGCTGGGAGATACCAGCAAGATAAAGAATTTTTCTCAACAGCCCATAATCTTCGTTTATGTGTAAACGGCTTGTCTAAAAGGCTAGTTGTAACATTGGTAATCGCTGGTGTTGATGAAGCAGTAATCGTTACCCAAGCTGAACCATTATGATAACGTGGTTGGTCAGTACCATTAAAAGCACAAAGCCAGTTTGTGCCAGATGAATCCATATAATTTACATGATTCCAAAAAGCATTTGTCAAAGAGGTAACTTCTGCGCTTCCTACCGCACCAGCATTGGTTACATTAAATATGCTAGTACCCGCAGCAGCATACAATTTCTGTGTGCCGTCTGACTTGTTATAAGCCATTAACGACTGAACTTGCGCTCCTAAACCTGTTGCATGAGAGGAATAACCTCTTCTTACTCTAATATCGGACGTACCCGGAAACCAATTATCTAATTGGATAGCATCCTCTGGTTTCATGTCTGCAATCGAATCACGACTGTTCAGACCACCGACAGGCGATGTTATTGATACTTGCCCACTAAGTTTGCGCCTTGAATTTCTAGGTTGTTTTAATAGTGCTGCCTGTCTCACGATATATTCCAGTTGCCTTGCGGTACAAATAATCCAGGTTGGTACTCTGCAAGACCACCAGCTAAATCGAGAACAGGTTTTGTTGCTTCTCTTGCAACAGCATCAGCAACTCGTCTTTCGTATTTATTATAATCTTCGGCATAGGCTAAACCTTTTGCTTGTTTCCACCGCCAAATTATTCCTGTTGCCATTATCTTTTCGGAGATTCTTCCAATATCAGTATCAGCAGCCCACGCATCTTGCGTAGTACCGCCAGATGATTGACACCAATGATTACTTATATATTCAAATGCGATTGTCTCAAATCCTGTTGGTGCTGGATCAAATATTAACTCATTACCTCTGAAACGATATTGGTCAAATGGTCCAGTTACAGGACTTGCTTGTAGTGCCTGATAAGCTCTTGCCGTTAATGGTCCGAATACTGGTCGTCTTTGCGTTCTGTTCCACATTGTCTCGTTAGTAATTCTGACTGCACTTGCATCAAAATCGCCAGCCGAAATAATTGTACTTATTGTACCCTGTGAGGCTTGAACGAGTCTTGATTTACCACCAGTTGAATAAGTGCCATAGTTTGAAGAATCAGTATCATCGAGTGAAAAGGTATTTGCATTTACTCTGGTAATGGTAAAGCGCAACCCATTTAACTGAGTCATACCTTCAACATCCGCAATATCTACCTGATCGCCAGTTGAATAACCATGAGTATTAGCTGTGACAACTGCCGGGTTAGCTTTCGTTACAGCAGTTATGGTTTTAGCATCGCCACCAGTTACAAAGGTTACTTCTTTGGTCATAGACTGCCAAGTGTGTCGCTCTGCTAGTTCTTCGCCTTCTTCGTTTGCTAAAGCAAGCACCTGAATAATCTGTTCATCAGTATTGCCCGCAACGGCTGAAGGAGCTGCTATACCAATCCTTCTAGTAACTTGTTGAACCATTGTTAATAATGACATTATGTTTTCTTTTTCCTCGTTTTCTTAACTGGCTTAGATTCTAATGCTTCTAATCTAGCCGTTAAGCTACTTAAATCCTCTGTTAATTTCTTATTGATATTCTTCTGATCTTTTAGCTCAGATTGTAAGGCAGATATTTTCTCTGTTGCCTTACCTTGTGAGTTAGAAGAATCTAGCCATGCACGAGCTTTTTGTTTCATTACTCTTGAACCAACACCTAAAGACATTAGGGTTTGTTCGTTAGCTTCTGCTAATTCTTCGACAGTTCTTATTCTTGCTGCAATAATATTTTCTTGGTCAGATGGTCCTAAAACTGTCCATCCTCTAATCGGTGTACCATCGACAGGCATTTCCAAACCTTCTTTCCATGCCTCGTACATACTTTTTATGGCTTGAACATACTCAGCCTTAAATCTGCCATCTCTGATACCCTGAGTGAGTTGTTCTACCCATTCATGGTAAATTCGTGGAATTTCATCTTTACTCCCGGCTGGAGTTATAACTGCATAATCGACATCAACTGCGACATAATGACCAGCTTCGATAGAAGCATTACGATCCTCATGTGGCCTTACTTCAAATTTAATAAAAGGTGGTCTATCTTCCATTACTCCGGGTTGCATATCATTTCTCCTGTTGTTGAACAAGAAAAGGGGAACTTGCGCTCCCCCTTCGTTTACTAGGTTTACTACTTCTTAAAATGGAAAACAGCAGACAATTTCGTTGTCTGAAGCATCTCCAGCAATCGCACAAACATTGTCTGTAACTGCTGCTGATACATCTAGTGTTCCATCACCAGCTCCAGTTGGAGTTAGTGGATCACCATCAGCGCCCGCAGTTAAAGCAATAGTTAGTGTGGCTGCACCTCTTATTTGAAACCAGCCAAATTGCCCATCGGTCATAACAGCTTGAATTACACCAGCACCGATTTCAACAGAATCACTCAAGTCACTTGTGACCTGATTATTCTTATATCCATCGAGTGTGTAGTAATATGCGACTTCGCCAGCTACCGCAGCAGCAGCAGAGCCATCATCCCATTGCATATATTTATACAATTTACCATCGCTAGTTTGTCCGATTGTACCTAATGCCCATTCCTGTGACGTATCGATACGAGATGTAAGTATACCAGTTCTATATGACATAATTTATCTACTCGCTTACGCTTTTTGGACACCTTGAAGTGAACGATTAGAGCAAACTAAGTTACCCATCCAAAGAATAGGTATTACTACCGCATCTTGGTTGATAGCTTTATCTTGATCTAGCTCGGTCATGTCAGCATCACGATGCGTGACTAACTCCAAGTAATCTGTGTTTAAGAAATACGCATGAGCTGCTGGGATGCCTGAACCGCCATCAAAAGTAACGTCTGCGTTGTGATATTTTAGCGAAACAAAACCGCCATCAGCGCTAGAACCAGAGGTGTAGCGTTTAATAGATGTTTGGCTTTGCTCGAAAAATGAGTAGTAAGTGTTATCCATAACGATTAAGTCAGGTTGGTCGCTTCCACGAGAAACCTCAAGCCACAATGGAAGCATTAATGATTCCATAGTAGAGGAAGAAACAGTAACAGCACCACCACCTTGCAATGGAGCAGCAGCACTTTGTAGTATGCTTTTCCAAAAGGTAAATGTTGTACTATTGATTCCACCAACTGTGCCAGTTCCAGCATCCGAAACTAGAGCTTGTAAACCATTGACTTGATTCGTAGCCGTTCCATCTGAATACATATCAGAGGAAAAGTTATTTTTGAAAGTACGCATTGCATTTGTAATGCGTGATTTCGCCAAGTTAATGATACGACTGTCGCCATTATTAACACGTAATTCGTAACCTGAAGCGGTTACATGAACTGCTATTTGCTTCCAATTATATTCAGCAGATGAAAGCACATCACTCGCATTGATATTGAGAGTGTCATAGCCTGAATACCTCTGATAAGTGCCATTTTCGGCATAATCTAAAGGCGCAACAATGCTAAGACCACCATCTTCGACACGTTTACGACCGCGTCTATTCATACGAGCTAGAAGTGCATTATTATTGCTGACATTGTCTGCAAATTGCTTTTTATGCTTACGGAACGTGGTCGATACCAGTTCGGTAAACGTGCTATTTGGACTTGCCATTTTTATTGACTCCTAAAAATTAGTGTCTGTTATTGATTGCTGCCAAAGTATCTGAGAGAGTATCTGAAATATCTCCTGACACATCAGCAGCTCCTTCTCTTGCTAACGGCTTTGTTGAAAGGTTAGTCTGAGCTATCTTGCTTGCCTGTTTCGACTTCTTTTGTGCTTCCTCTTTGCGCTTTTTATTCGCTTGTGTCAATTTGACACTACGAATCTGAGGGTTTGCCCAACACGCGGTTTCATAGGCTTCTTCTAGGCTGAGTTGTCGGCCTTGTCGTTCAGCGTTTTCAATCAAATCTGCCATGTCATTTCTGACATCGTCAAAATGTACGTTTCTAATGTTTCCTTTTTCATCGACTTGATTTTGAAAACTACCAATCGAGGTAAGAGCTTCTTGCTGAGTCTGCTGTTGAGCAGCCTGTTGCTGAGAAGCATAAACTTGTTCTAAATTATTAAGTTTTTCCTGTATAGGATTCAGATATTGCTGAAGTGCCGGGATTTCCTGGTTCTCAGTATTTTCTGCGTTGGCAGATGTATATTGAGATAAATCAGCACCATACTCCTGTGCTATCTGCATCACTAATTGACCACGCTGTTGCGGTGTGCCAGAGCGTAATCGGTAAGCTGTATTTAATAAATTCTGGACTGTCTTTATCGGATCAGAGTTTTCTGACCGAATCATAGCTTCGTAGGGCTTTATAGCCTCACCAAGAGTACGTCCATAGTTTGCAGCTTGTTTATACATCGAGATGCCTTTTCCAATATCGGCTTCTCGTTTTATTATTTCATCTTGTATATGTTTTGGAAGTTTTGAGAAAGATGCTTTACCTTTAGCCGACCATGTTGAAGGTGGCCTTTTAGATTTAGTCTCTCTTTCTTCAGTAATGTCCTCAGAATCAACCTCTTCTTCCTGAGTTTCTTCTTCAGGTTGTGGCTCTTCTTTGGTTTCCTCTTTAGCTTCCTCTTTGGGTTCTTCCTCAGATTCGGCTACTATTTCTTCTTCAACTTCTTCTTCAACTTCTTCAGAGACTTCCTCTTTAACTACTTCAGGTTCTTCATCTCTTTTATTAATTTCCTCGAAAGTTTCTGCGAGTGACTCATCGAGTGACTTTTCTTCTTCTACTGCTTTTTCTTCTTCCATTTTCTCTCTCCTTTGTCAAAAGGTTAAATTTCTAATATATAGGCTGTTCCTGTCTTAAACTTTCTACTATTGGTGCAGCACCAAATGGCGCTAGACTCATGTAAGGGAATCCCTCAAATTCTTTGTCAGGTGATAGTTTTATTGTGAATC
>Ga0114905_1002098_pt1 | contig 10502 bp, 6 predicted proteins | sample MalvireepMed_b05_FD_83499 | JGI IMG/M metagenome (GOLD analysis project Ga0114905, IMG submission 83499) | Marine viral communities from the Global Malaspina Expedition - Malaspina viral metaG DeepMed_b05 | ecosystem: Environmental > Aquatic > Marine > Oceanic | place: Mediterranean Sea...
ACCCAGTCGTATTTGCGGGCATCACCCATTACGCCAACTGAGCGCACGGGTAAGAATACCGTGAACGCTTGACTTACTTTCTGGTAAAGATCGGCGGCATACAATTCTTCGATAAAGATAGCATCGGCACGACGAAGTAAATCGCAATACTCTTTCTTTATCTCGCCTAACACACGTACGCCTAGTCCCGGACCAGGAAACGGGTGACGGTAAAGCATGTCGTATGGCAAGCCTAGTTCTAAGCCAATTTTACGTACTTCGTCTTTGAATAGCTCACGCAGTGGCTCAACTAGCCCTAGTTCCATATCTTCTGGAAGGCCGCCTACGTTATGGTGAGACTTAATTACGTGTGCTTTACCTGTTGCAGAGCCCGCTGACTCGATCACGTCTGGGTAGATAGTACCCTGTGCTAGCCACTTGGCATTTTCTAACTTACTCGCCTCTTCATCGAATACGCGAACAAACTCGTTACCGATGGCTTTACGCTTAAGCTCTGGGTCTTCAATGCCTTTAAGGCGGTCTAAGAAACGCCCTTCTGCATCGACACGGATAATGTTTAACCCAAAGTGGTCGCCAAACATTTCCATTACCTGGTCAGCTTCATTTAGGCGTAACAGGCCGTTATCTACAAATACACAGGTGAGGTTTTTGCCTATAGCACGGTGAAGCAGCATGGCAGTAACTGAAGAGTCTACGCCACCTGAAAGACCAAGAATAACTCTCTCATCACCTACTTTTTCTTTAATGCGCTCAATGGCATCTTCTATTATCGCTCCTGCCGTCCACAGCTTTTCACACTTACAAATATCCATTACGAATTGGGTAAGTAAGCGCATACCTTGGCGGGTGTGAGTCACTTCTGGGTGGAATTGAACACCGTAGAATTGCTTCTCTTCGTTATACATTGCAGCGTGAGGGCATGACGCCGTTTGCGCAATAGTTTCAAAGCCTTCAGGAATAGCGGCCACTTTGTCCCCATGACTCATCCATACATCAAGCAGGGCTGCGCCGTTATCACCAATGGCATCTTCAATTTTATCAAGTAGCGGGCTTGGTTTAATCACTTCAACCTGCGCGTAGCCAAACTCGCGCTTATCAGAACCTAATACACCACCGCCTAATTGGTGAGCCATTGTTTGCATGCCGTAGCACACGCCTAATACAGGCACACCAGCTTCAAATACATAATCTGGCGCTCGCGGAGAGCCTTCTTCTGTGACCGACTCAGGCCCACCAGATAAAATGATACCTTGCGGATTGAATTCGCGAATTTGCTCTTCCGTGACATCCCAAGCCCATAGCTCACAGTAAACACCAATTTCGCGAACGCGACGTGCAATTAACTGCGTGTATTGCGAGCCAAAATCCAAAATGAGTATGCGTTGGTCGTGGATATTTGTGGTCATGTTTTGTTTTTACCCGTTAAATAAAAGAACAAAGGCTGGTGTAGTACCAGCCTCGCAGTCGTCGGTCGCCTTAACCTAAACGGTAATTTGGCGCTTCTTTGGTTATGCTTACATCGTGTACGTGACTCTCGCCCATTCCGGCAGACGTAACGCGCACGAATTGCGCTTTGGTGTTCATCTCTTCAATAGTAGCACAGCCAGTTAAGCCCATAGCTGAACGTAAACCGCCCATTTGCTGATGAATAATGTTCGCAATCGGCCCTTTATAGGCGACGCGACCTTCGATACCTTCTGGTACCAATTTTTCAGCGTTGTTAGACTCTTGGAAGTAACGATCTGATGAACCATGGCTTTGGTTCATTGCACCTAGCGAGCCCATACCGCGGTACGACTTGTAGTAGCGGCCTTGGAACAGCTCTACTTCACCTGGTGATTCTTCGGTGCCCGCTAGCATACTGCCAACCATTACACAGCTTGCGCCGGCAGCCAGTGCCTTGGCAATATCACCAGAGAAACGAATACCGCCGTCAGCAATAACGGGAATATCGGTATCTTTAAGTGCTTCAACAGCATCAGATACCGCAGTAATTTGAGGTACACCGCACCCGGTTACGATACGGGTAGTACAAATTGAACCAGGGCCAATACCTACTTTAACCGCATCTACGCCCGCATCAGCTAGTGCTTTTGCGCCGTCGCCCGTTGCAACGTTACCCGCAATAATTTGGATGTCTGGGAAATCTGCGCGTACTTTCTTAACGCGGTCAATAACGCCCTGTGAGTGGCCGTGTGAAGTATCGATAAGCAGAACGTCAACGCCAGCGTCAACCAATAGTGCAATACGCTCATCAGTACCTGGCCCTACACTCACTGCAGCGCCAACACGAAGGCGGCCTAATTCATCTTTACATGCATTAGGTTTATTTTCAGCTTTTTGAAAGTCTTTAACGGTGATGAGGCCGGTTAGCTTGAATGCATCATCAACCACGAGAATTTTTTCAATACGGTGTTCGTGCATAAGGTCTAACACCACGTCAGAGCTTGCACCCTCTTTAACCGTAACCAAATCATCTTTGCCGGTCATCACATTGCTAATAGGTAGCTCTAAGCGCTTTTCAAAGCGAAGGTCTCGACCAGTAACAATACCAATAAGGTTATTGTCTTTATCTGTTACAGGGAAACCCGAGTAACCAAGGCGTTTAGAAAGGGAAATAACGTCACCGATAGTCGCATCTTTATCTACCGTTACCGGGTCAGATACCACACCGCTTTCATATTTTTTAACTTCGCGTACGTGTTTAGCTTGCTCTTCTGGCTTCATGTTCTTGTGAATGAAACCAATACCACCCTCTTGTGCTAGCGCGATTGCTAGGCGGGCTTCAGAAACCGTGTCCATGGCAGCTGACACCATTGGGATATTAAGCGTTACATTACGCGTAAGGCGCGTTTGTAAGTTTGCAGTGTGAGGGAGGACGGTCGAGTGGCCGGGAACCAGCAACACATCGTCGAACGTCAGGGCTTCTTGGATGATACGTAGCATGCAACAACACCTATTCAGTTGAGGGTTAATTGCGGCGCAATTGTAGTGTTTTTTGTTTTTCAGGTAAACTCTAAATGTATTAAACCTTGTGATTTTTTTTATGTTTACAAATTCGCCATCTACCTCTCGACAAATTTTAACAGTTACTAAGCTAAATCGCCTCGCCAGAACCGTACTAGAGGGCGAAATTGGTCTTATTTGGCTATCTGCAGAAATATCAAACTTTGTGGCCGCCGCTTCAGGGCATTGGTACTTCACCCTGAAAGACAATAAAGCGCAAGTTCGCGCCGCCATGTTTAAAGGCGCTAATCGCAATGTACGCCTTCGCCCAAAAGAAGGCGATAAAATTTTAGTGCGCGCTTCGGTAGGACTATATGAAGCCCGCGGTGACTATCAACTTGTTGTTGAGCACATGGAAAGCGACGGTGAAGGTGCGCTTAAGCAAGCGTTTGAAGCATTAAAATTCAAGCTTAATAATGAAGGGCTATTTGATGCAACGAATAAGCGGCCACTGCCTGAACGTATAAATCGCATTGGAGTGATCACTTCATCAAGCGGCGCAGCGCTTCACGATGTCTTAAGCGTATTGAAACGCAGAAGCCCGCAAACTGAGGTTATTGTTTACCCATCTATGGTACAGGGTGAAGCCGCACCGCTTCAGCTAATTAATGCGCTGCGTAAAGCTAACCAACGTTCAGAGGTCGACGTGCTTCTACTCACCAGAGGCGGAGGCTCGCTGGAAGATTTATGGTGCTTTAACGATGAAAGCTTGGCCAGAGAAATAGCCGCCAGCACCCTTCCCATCGTGAGCGCCGTTGGCCACGAAGTAGACTTTACCATTAGCGACTTTGTGGCTGATGTACGCTCTCCCACCCCATCTGCTGCGGCAGAAATTTTAAGTCAAGACTCTACAGCGCTCTATCAAACCATAAACCAGCAGAAGCAGCGTTTGGCCCGCGCGATGAACCATTGTATTCAGGCGAATAAGCAACAACTGACCCTTAAAAAGCAGCGCTTAGATGCTCTGCACCCGCAAAGTCGTATACAGTCTCAGTGGCAAACCTTAGACAGGTTACAGCTGCGCTTAGTACACGCAATGCAAAGGGATATGTCCACTGCGGAAAAGCGCGTTCATGCGCTTAACTACCGATTAAATCAACAATCGCCTGCGGCGCGTGTAGCCCGAGCGAAAGACAAACTTAGTTACGCAAACGCTAAGTTGATCGCTACTATGACTGCCTTGCTCAAAAACAAGAAAAGTGAACTCGGTGGTTCCGTAACACTCTTACAATCTGTAAGCCCGCTCTCTACGTTGGCTCGAGGCTACAGCATTACCCTTACTGATAGCACTACGGTTAATAACGTTAGCAAGGTTAATGTAGGCGATGAGATAAAAACACGAGTGACTGATGGCGAAATAACCAGTACAGTGACAAATATTCAACGGCAATAGGTAGCCTTTAGTTTTATGCCCGTTAAGGTAAACCCGAATTCTTTTTTCACATTACACCGACGGGCGCTTTTTGCAGCACCCGTTATACAGGGGTTTGTGCTGCTTTTTACCCTGTATTTTTCCCTCTCACTTTTACCCAGTTTGGCCTGGGGAGCCGAAGTTAACCTACCGGTATCCGTTTTCTCTACCTATCCCAGCGACGCCCTGCAACAATCCTGTCAAACCCAACGCCAAATAGATGTTGAAACTAAAACGGTCACTTCTTTTAAACCTCAACATGAAAGTATTGATGGCTACGTCAATGAAAGTGCCTTATTTGCTAACAACGAATTATGTATCGAAGATGCCATATCCCCCGATGCCTTTATTGAGCAAATAATAAAATCTGGCGTTTTTACTAACCTTCGCCCTTTTGGCGAGGGTAACGATTACGAATTGCTTATAGCAAATGTCGGCCCAGCACCAAGGACTACACATGATAATTTAATGCCAAAAGACGCTAAACAATATGCTGAATTTACAATACAGTGGCGCGGCATTGAAATAGACTCAGCGTCGTTTAGTGCGTCATTAAATAACGATACTAATAGAATAAAAAGTAAAAGGCAGGGTTCACAAGAAGGTATAGCTAACGCCCAACAACAAGCCCCACAAACACTTGTTTCAAAATGGCTTGACTATGCAGAGCGTACGGGGCTATTCACAAGCCAATATTTATTTACCGCGCTAGAGGCAAGCAATTATGAAAGCGCGTTACAGGTACCTAGTGCGGTGGGTGAATTTACCAAATTAGCTACTCAGCTTTACGCTGACCCCTTTAGCGGCGCGATAACCCGTTATACGCATCCGGCATACGAAGATGCATTAATTGACGTTACCGTTTACCCCTTTTTAGAACAACTTACTCTCGACGAAAATGAGTTGCTGCCAAAGCAGTTAGAGGAAGACCTAAAGCGAGCCAAGAGTAACGCACAAATACAAAAACTCACCTTGTCCCAAGTAAAGCCCGCTGCTCGCTACGAGGTTAATAATCAAATTTTTGGATGGCGATTGGGCCTTAGCGCTACTTCTGAAACATCGCCATCTATCTATGCCACCACCTACGTTTTTCGACGACAAGATAAAATTATTAAAGTATCTACCACTTTCCCGCCCGACTATTCCGACAATATAGTGGATAAGCTCATTGTAAAAATAGAAGTACCAGAAGAATCTAAAATGATGAAAAACGTGCGCGCACTGCTGTTGCAGCGGCCTCAACAGTAAGTACATTTGCCATTGGGTAGCTTACATTGATATTCAGGCAATTAACCGAGGTCGCTATTTCGCGGAAAGACGCTTGATAAAAGAGGTTTTAGGCGTTGCTTTTGGCTTCACATTATCGCTAAGTACATAAGTTTTTAACTGTTGTTTTGGTTTGTATCTGTCATACCAGTTATACACCTGGTTTTTTTGAAGTGATGAGGTGTGGTTATATGATTTCACTACTGACACAGTAACTCCCTAATGCTGCTTGCCAATGTCATTTATAAATGATGTTTATTGCTGTTTAGCAAGCCCTCGCCGTAGACAGAAGAACATGCGTAGCAACTAGGTAGTGCAAAAAGAACACCAGTATTCAATTAATTACGCATATTTCTACGCATGCGCTTTTCTATTGATAGCGCGCCCGGTACACGTCGTAAACATAAGTAATGAAGCCTCTCTTGCCTCGACTCGGCCCACCCATTCCTGCAAGGTTTACACGCGCCATGTAATTCGATACATCAAGACTTCGTGCCCTATATATCCTGCACGTACTGCTTAGGAGGCTGGAATAAGCGAAATACCCATCAAAGGCAAAAAGGTTTAGATTATGTGGCGGCGTAAGCGAGTTTTACTCACAATATAGCGAGGGGCGGCAGCTTAAAAGCACGCAAATAAAGGAAGGGGTTGCTACCTAGATACAACTAGGTAGCTATTTAAATCGACGCTTACTTTTTCTCTTTGTAGTAAGACATCATACGACGGCGCTTGCGCTGCTGCGCCAAAGTAAGGTTGTTCTTTTTACCTTCAAAAGGGTTGTTACCCCCTCTGAACTCAATCTTGATAGGCGTGCCCATTATTTCTAACGCTTTTCTGAAGTAGTTCATTAAGAAGCGTTTATACGAGCTCGGCAAATCATCTACCTGATTACCATGAATAACGATAACAGGTGGGTTGTACCCGCCTGCATGAGCGTATTTCATTTTCACCCTGCGACCGCGCACAAGTGGCGGTTGGTGGTCATCTTGCGCCATTTCCATAATTTGAGTAAGCAGCGCAGTATTAATACGCTTCGTCGCGCTCATGTAAGCTTCTTGTACCGACTCAAATAAGTTTCCAACGCCTGAACCGTGCAAAGCAGAAATAAAGTGAATACGCGCGAAGTCTATAAAGCCTAGACGACGGTCCATCTCGCGCTTTATATCATCTTTAATATCGGTACTTAACCCATCCCACTTATTTACCGCCACCACCAGTGAGCGTCCAGAATTGAGTACAAAACCCAATAAACTCAAATCTTGATCGGTGATGCCTTCTCTTGCATCGATAACCAGCAGCACGACGTTGGCTTCTTCGATAGCCTGTAGCGTTTTTACAATCGAGAATTTTTCTACCGCTTCGCTGATTTTTTTACGCTTTCTAACACCTGCGGTGTCAATCAAAATATATTCTCGTTCGTCCCTTTCCATTGGGATGTAAACGCTGTCGCGTGTGGTACCAGGCATGTCGTAAACGACCACCCGCTCTTCACCAAGAATACGGTTTGTTAACGTAGACTTACCCACATTTGGCTTACCCACAATAGCCAGTTTAATAGGCAACTCTTGTAAGCGCTGACGCTGACTTTCTGCATCTTCCTCTTCTTCAGGCGCTTCGTCGATGATCTCCATATCAGGGAAGTCTGACTCAAGGGGTTTTAGCGCATCTTGCAGTAACTGGCTAACACCGCGACCATGTGCCGCAGCAATTTGCTTTATTGCACCAAGTCCGAGGGAGTAAAACTCTGCACTTTCACTGTCACCGTCAATACCGTCAACTTTGTTAGCAACGACAAAGATCTGTTTATTAATACGGCGTAAGTGATCGGCAATACCTTGATCTGCAGGAAGTAAACCCGCTCGTGCGTCAACCAAAAACAGTACGACGTCTGCTTCTTCTATGGCTAAAAGCGACTGCTGTGCCATTTCTGCATCAATGCCCTCTTCGTCGCCTGTAATACCGCCGGTATCCACTACAATAAACTGACGCTTTTCAAATTTCGCTTGGCCGTATTTACGGTCACGAGTTAGCCCCGGATAGTCAGCAACAAGTGCGTCACGGGTATTTGTAAGGCGATTAAACAAGGTTGACTTACCTACATTCGGGCGGCCAACCAAAGCAACAACGGGTAACATTTATCAGATCCTAAGGGTCATGAAAGCTAAAAAAGCACAAGCCACACACCAAATACAACTAACTTGGTTTTGAGATTGCGTCTCTAAATACGTGGTGTTTTACAAGAGGCTTTTGAGAATGGCCGCATTATACCTTGTTCACTACCTAATACCAATGCAGTTCGCTGCGAGTTTAATCGTGAGCTTTTCGAGAATGCCTAGGGGTTATTTAATCGGTTGATGGGTTTTCGCCCGCCAAAAGAAAAGGCGCTTCAAGTATGCCTTGAAGCGCCTTCGCTAAGCTTATTTACTGTAGCGTATCTACATCGATTAGTTAGGTACTTGTACCGATGCCACTACACCATTTCGCGTAACAGCAACAACACTGTCGTCAACTTTTAGCGGTGCTGCGAAAATAGCGTCGTCTTCGTCATCGCCACCCACATCCAGTCGCGCTACCACTTCGCCAGTTTCTTGCTCAATCCAATGCAAGAAGCCCCAGTTGTCGCCAACCACAATGTGATCGCCAACCGGTGTAGCCGCAGTTAATGAGCGCTTCTTGAGCAAACCCTGAGACCATAGCTCTACGCCATTTCGTCTATCCAGCGCGTATACATTTGAGTTGTTATCAACAACAAAAATCTTATTGCCGTCGATGTTCAAGTTACGAAACGATGCGTATTCACGCTTCCAAATAACCCGGCCCGAGCGCAATTCAACGGCTGCTAGCGTGCCGTTATACGAAACCGTGTAAACTGTTCCACCAAATAAAACAGGTGTTGTATCAATATCGACAATACGCTCAAGTTCTGTTGCACCTGATGGTGTTGCTATAACCGTTTCCCACGCCAACACACCGGTTTCGATAAGGTTTACCTGAATTTTTCCGATGGGTGTTCCAACTATGACACCACCGTTTGAGGCGATAGGACCTGAAATACCACGAAGTGTTAACGGGGGCGTGTCACCTTCATGTCTCCACACCTCTTCGCCAGTACGGGTATTGAAGCCAAAAAGGCTACCTGCACCTGTGTTTACCACAAGGATACCCTCATCGGCAGCTGGCGCCGCTAAGATTTCACCTGGCACGGTTGCATCCCACGCCAGTTCGCCGGTTTCTGCGTCCATCGCGGCGATATAGCCATTTTCAGTACCAATAAATACGTGTCTATCTGCTACTGAAATACCACCGATCCGTGCTGTTTCACCGCTGCGCCATAATTTGGTTACTGCGCTCATCATGCTTTCAGAGCGAAATTGCGCGAAATCTTTTTCCCACAACACTTTACCCGTTTCCGGCTCCATCGCCACTACTGCGCCGTGACGGTCTGCTGCGTAGAGCTTATTATAAGCATAGACAGGACGAAGGCGAGAAAAGTAATGATCAACACCATCACCAATATCACGCTCCCAAGCTAGCGTTGGAGAGAATTTGGCTTCAATTGGTTTTAAACGACGAATTTCGATTTCTTCTTCGTCAGCAAACCAGTCTGAAATTGTAGAGCAGCCAGACATTGTGATAGACACTGCTAATGCCATACCTATCGTGCGAGCAAATCGACCTTTACGGCCACACGTGTTGTGAAACAAATTGCGTACCTCTTTATTTTTTATACCAGCCCAAAGGCTAACGCTTACTGAGATGCTGAAACCGATAAGTTATCTAGCTTCATTTGTAAAAGCGGGTTATTGGCATTTTTTTCTAACGCATTTGAATAAGCTAAACGAGCATCATCAAACTTACCTTGTTTTTGATACACATCGCCTTTTAATTCAGAAATCTCTGCTGAAAATGCGTCGTTAGTTACGTTGCTAAGCGTAGACAACGCCGCGTCCAGCTGGTTCATTTCAATTTGCACTCGAGACAAACGAAGTGACGCAAGTACCTTAAGCTCGTCATTTTCAGCAAAGGTGACGACGCTATTTAAATGAGACGCAGCGGCATCTAAATCGCCGGCGTCTACTGCTTGTTTCGCGGCAAGAAGACCGGCAATGCTGGCATAGCCACTGTCTTTGTTTTCTTCAATGAACGCATTCACTTTAGCATCGCTACCTTCGCTTCCGAAGGTTTCAACCGCATTTTGATAAGCAACTGATGCTGCTTCTTTGCTCTCAATTTGTGTTTCTGAATAGTAGCGCCAGCCCCAAAGGCCGCCTAAACCTAGCGCTGCGCCCACAATGATGGCAGTACCGTGCTCTTTCCAAAAACGCTTTATCGCTTCTACTTGTTGTTCTTCTGTTGCGAACTGTTCCATGATGTCCTCTTCTTATTTTGCGCTCAGCATCTCAGCAACCTTATCCGCTAAGGTGTCAAAGCTTACTGTAACTTGTTCTTGACCGTCGCGTAGTGGTTTTACACCCACTTCACGAGACTGCATTTCGTCACTACCTAACAACAGCGCCAAACGTGCACCGGTTTTGTCTGCACGCTTCAATTGCTTTTTAAAGTTGCCGCCACCGCAGTGCATCATAATGCGGATATTAGGCAGCGCGTTACGAAGCGCTTCTGACACTTCTATGGCATAAGGCTGGGCATCGTCACCCATAGCTGTCACGTAAACATCAGCAAAGCTTGTATCTTGGCCCTCTTCGGTTAGCGTAGTCAGTAACAGTACCAAACGTTCAATACCCATGGCAAAACCAACCGCTGGAGTCGCTTTACCACCTAACTGTTCGACTAGACCATCATAACGACCGCCAGCACA
>Ga0114905_1002103_pt1 | contig 10489 bp, 9 predicted proteins | sample MalvireepMed_b05_FD_83499 | JGI IMG/M metagenome (GOLD analysis project Ga0114905, IMG submission 83499) | Marine viral communities from the Global Malaspina Expedition - Malaspina viral metaG DeepMed_b05 | ecosystem: Environmental > Aquatic > Marine > Oceanic | place: Mediterranean Sea...
CGAAAATAACACACTAGTCCAAAGTAAGCGATTCAAAGACGTAGCTGACCGCGTCATCGAAAAGCTTGAAGAGCAACTAGAACACGGGGGCGGTAAACGCACCTATAAAGACTATATTCGAGCTTTAGAAAACTACCACATACCTTACTTTTCACGGACATTTATTACTTCAATTGACCAAGAAGAAATATCTAAATTTGATGAGTGGCGTAAAGGGCGGATGAAGAAGTCTCCAGCCTCCTCTACATTATTAACTCACAATGCTGCTCTTCAGCTCGTTTTTAAAGAAGCTATTGAGCAAAAATGGATGATCGCCGCTCAAGTACCTGTTCTTTCATCTAAAGGTGAAGCAGGCAAACGCCGCTCTGCATTTTCGGAAGAGGAATACGAAGCTGTATTGGACGCAATACTAGAAAGAGAATTTAATGCCCATAGTGAAAAAACTCGTCAGATCTGTGAGTTACTTTATGATTATTGTGAAATAACAATAAATACTGGTATTAGACACGGAACGGAAATGGACGCCTTAACGTGGAAGGACATCGAAATAAAAACGCAAGGGTCTAAAGCTCAATTCTTCATTCACATCACCAAAGGTAAAACAACAAAATATACAGGCCCTCGTAAAGTAGTTTGTAAACGTGATGTGATTGGTGCTTTAACTAGACTCAGAGAACGTTTTCCACTGCGTACACCTAACCAAAAACTATTTTTGCTAGCAAATGGTGAACCCACAAAGCAATTAGGTAAGGCATTTGAGAAAGCTCTCCAAAGTTCGGGATTAAAAGAGTCACCCAGAGGACCGCGAACGCTATACTCTCTTCGACATACCTACATTACGTGGCAGCTTCTCAACGGAACCAGCATGGACGTAATTGCGCGCCAATGTGGAACCAGTACAGCAATGATCGAGCAGCACTATAGTCACGTAAAGCCGGAAATGTTTGCCGATGCTTTGTCTGGAGTAACATTTGACAAAGAAGAGCCCAAAGCATTGTCTAAGAAAACATTGAACAGACGTGCAAAGACCGCAGAGCGCGACGAAAAACGCTTTAAAGAATGGGCTGAGGAGTTGAGAAAGCGTGGGTGTATTTAGTGCAAAATATAGTGAGATAATATTATTAATAAGTTCCGCCTAACGATGAAGTGAAAAAAACTGAGATAAAAACCGATTGCCGGTCGGTACTCTCTATGTATAATACCTATCGTTAATCGGTTTTTTAAAAGGGTGCGGCGAATATGAATCTTGGTGAACTTGAAAAGCTAGTTCTACATTATTTATGGAAGCACAAAGATGTTGATGTAAAGCAAGTTTATTCGCATTTCATAAATGTGAGGGGAGGAAGCTTAAATACCTACCAGAGTACACTTGATCGCCTTTTCAAAAAGGGACTTCTAGCCAGAAAAAAAGAGGGGCATGCATATATCTATAACACAAAAGTCGAGAGATACGAGTTGATCGGACAGCTTATAAAGTCAGTTGCTAGTGACTTTATTGCTGGCGACGATAGCAGCCTTATCGCAGCTTTTTCTTCCATCTCAAGTGAATTTAGTGTCGACCAACTAACTAAACTAGAGCAACTTATAGAAGAGCAAAAAAAGCTCAAGTCAGTGAACAAGGATTAAGTAAAATAATGACAATATTCTTCAACCTGCTAGCAATTTTTACTATTGCATTCGCAATAACTAATTTGGTTGTGTCTATTGGCGTATCTTTACTAGGACAAAAGTTAACATCTGTTCAGTTAAAACCAAGGAAAGCTCTGCTTTGGTTTTGTGTTTCAATGCCATGGATAATGAGCATTTTAGTCTGTCTTTACTTACTTGATATATATGTCTACTCAAGCATATTTGAAACTAAACAATATGCTCATTGGCATCATATATCAGATTTCAACTGGTTTAGTTGGCATGCAGTTACAATAATACTCCTGCTCTCTTACATGATGTTTGTATTGACTTCAAAGACGAGACAGCTATGGCTTCATAGACAGGAGGTGAGCTTGCTAACTTGCCTCTCAAAAAACTTAAGCCGGGGGGTATATGAAGTTGAGATACCTAAATTTGCAGCGTTTACCTCTGGAATACGGAGCAAGAAATGCTTCATAACTACAGGGCTTTTGAATGAGGTTACTCCCGAAGAACTTGATGTCATTTTAAAGCACGAAAGAGCGCATGTTGTAAATAATGATCCCCTGAAAAAGTGGCTTTTTAGTATTTTGGTCTCATTTTATTTTGCACCAGTAGCAAGATTACTAACTCTACAGATGGTGTTGGCTATGGAACAAGATGCAGACAATGCTGTATTAGAAGAAGGAATTGACCGGATATTCGTTGCAAGCACTTTAATTAAAGTTGCAAAGCTTAATGCGCAAGAGGACATACTTAAATCAAGCGCTTTAGTTGTAAATTTCGGAGCAGATGTCCTTGAGCAACGCATCTATTTCCTCTTGGGTAGGTTGCAGTTGTCACCTATCAATAAGACTGTAGCGTTCTCTTTTGCCATTGCATTATTTTTTCTATGTATGACTTCTTTAGACGGTGTTCATCATCTTATTGAAACGGTGTTTAGCCATTAAAATTTATTCTAAAAACCGATCGGTGAACGGTTTTTATTTTCAAACTTAGTCGAAGGCTTTTAAAAAGCTTTCATAAGGATTTTATTTATGTTTTTTGGAAAAAAATTAAGCAAAAAACCGATCATCAATCGGTATTTTGTGAGTGGTATGCTTATAAGCATGTCCATCAGTGGGATGTCTGTTGGTGTTAATGCACAAGAAATACTCACATTGAATGATGCAATTAGTCTATCCCTGCAACAACATCCTGAATTACATGTATTCACACATAAATCAGAGGCTGCAAAAGCTCTTATTACTCAAGCTGAGGTTGGCACGCCTAAAGTAGTTAATGCGCAACTCGAGGATTTCTTGGGCTCTGGTAACAACTCAGGGGTATCTGGATTGCAAGCAACATTGAGCATTTCATGGTTACTTGAAAATGACATTATCGAGTCTAGGGTCAATCTAGCTTCATCGAAAGCTGACGCAACTACAATTGATCAAGAGGTTAAAGCCGTTGATATCGCAGCAAATACAGCACGATTGTATATAACTATTGGCTCAAAAAGAGAACTTAAAGTTGGCGAAGATTGCAGAAGACCAAGCGAAAGATCTCTTGGACAATGTAGAAGGTCGTGTAAAAGCAGCAAAAGCTAACGCTATCGATGAACTCCGCGCTCGCGCTTCGCTATCTTTGTACGAGCTAGAAGTAGAAGATCTTGTTCATGAGATTGCAGCAACAAAATCTGCATTAGCGGCGCAGTGGAAGGGTACTACAAACTTTTCAGTAACTGGAACGCTTACAAATATTCCTTCAATTTCTGAGTTAGATGAAGTTTTGAAAAGATTGAAGGAAAACCCGAAAATCCAACGCTACATACTACAGCAACAAGAAATTGAATCTGAAATTGATTTGGCAGTAGTAGAGGAGTCACCCGCTTGGGAAGTGTCGACAGGCATTAGACGAAACGAAGTAATTGACGACTTTGCATTTGTAGCTGGGATATCAATACCTATTGGAGGCGAAGGTCGTAATAAAGGATTAATCACGTCTTTGCGTGCAAAGCAGAGCCAAAGTGCTGCTGAATCTGATGCCTTACTTCAAAGTATTTCCACTGATGCTCTGTTGTTGACTCACAAATTAAAGCACAGCCTCCATGTAATCCAAAAATTATCAAACAGTTCCATTCCGATGTTAGAGCAAGCAAATGAGCAAGCTAGTCGAGCATACAACATCGGAAGTTACTCATATACGGACCTCTTTGCGGTCCAGAAAGAACTGTTAAATGCGCAGAAGAGCCTAATCGATGCCTATACCAACATTCAACTATTTAACATTGAATTAGAGAGATTAACGGGTACTTCGGTATCCAAGAATGAGAGAGCACTATGAAACTTCGCAAATTATTTACCTTAATAGCATTTGCCCATATTGGCATTAGCTTATCCGCAATCAGTAACCTAGCTGTTGCTGAGTCAGCTAAAGAAATTACTCAAGAAGAAGTAGAGAAAGGCCCTAATAATGGTCGAGTATTGAGACAGGGTGACCTTGCTATCGAGCTGGCGATTTATGAAACCGACACCCCTCCCGAATTTCGTGTATACGCTAGTTATGCAGGACAGCGAATATCAGCTGAAGACATTGAAGTGAACGTAAAACTCACGCGTTTGGGAGATGGCATCGATGACATAGATTTTTATGTTGAGGGCAATTATCTGCGCGGTGACATGGTTATCTATGAACCTCACTCTTTTTTAGTTTCACTTACTGCCAATTACCAAGGCAAAACATACGAATGGTCTTACGATAACTATGAAGGAAGGACAAAAATAGATGATTCACTAGCAAAGGCTATGGACATTAAAACCGATTTCGTATCGAGTAAAAAACTTAACGCGCGGTTGAAAGTATATGGCCAGTTAGTTTTACCCCCCAATGCAGTGAGGAATATATCTGCGCGTTATCCAGGCGAAATAACTTCTGTTGATGTCATTTTAGGTCAAGCAGTAAAGAAAGGGCAGACTCTTTTCACTATCCAATCAAGCGAAAGCTTGCAAAGTTATCAAGTTAAATCGCCGATTGATGGCCTAATTACATTTCAGGATATTGGGGTAGGCGAACAATCGGGAGACAAGAAACTAGTCGCTATTACTGATACCTCGCAATTAATAGCAGAGCTGAACGTATATCCAGAAGACCAAAACAAGAAATTGTTAGATGCTCCCGTCGATATACAAGTTCCGGGTCACGATAAGACGATAAGCACTAAAATTTTTGACAGCCTTTATGCCGTTAACGGCTCGCAAGCAAAAGTCTATCGCGCCATTGTAAATAATAATGACGGCTTTTACTCACCAGGACAGTTTATAACTGCCCAAATTCTCTTTGACTCATTCACCGTTGAAAGAGCTGTGAAAGAGGAATCCCTTCAGGCTTTTAGAGATTTCACGGTGGTCTATGGAAAGTTTGGTGATCAATACGAAGTTCGGATGCTTGAGCTCGGCCGAAAAGCAGAGGGATGGGTTGAAGTACTAAACGGCATTCCCTCTGGAACAGAATATGTCACTCTCAACAGCTACATAATAAAGGCTGATATTGAGAAGTCGGGCGCGTCTCACGACCACTAAGGAACTCCTTGAATGTTAGATGCTATTTTAAAATTTTCAATCGAGAGAAGTAAGCTAATTCTCGTTTTTGTTTTCGCGGTAGCGATGCTTGGCCTTTGGAACTTCCAAAAGCTGCCAATTGATGCTGTACCAGACATTACCAATGTGCAGGTTGTAATAAATACAGAGGCACTTGGGTATACCCCACTGGAGGTAGAGCAACGTATCACGTTTCCTCTTGAAACCGCATTGTCAGGAGTTCCAAACCTGTCTTATACGCGTTCTGTATCTCGCTATGGATTATCACAAGTAGTTGCGATCTTTAATGATGACACTGATATCTATTTTGCTAGGCAATTAGTCAATGAACGTATTAACGCTGCAAAATCTGAACTTCCCTCAGGACTGGAGCCTGAGTTGGGGCCAATTTCTACGGGACTTGGTGAAATATTCATGTTCACGGTTGACGCTAAGGAAGGGACAACCAATGAAGATGGTCGTCCAATTTCCCCGACAGACTTAAGAACAGTTCATGATTGGGTAATTCGTCCACAATTGATGCAAGTAGAAGGCGTTGTTGAAGTCAACCCAATTGGAGGATTTGAGCGCGAGATCCTTATTGCACTGAACCCCGATAAATTATTGTTATTCGGTTTAACTCAGCAAGATGTCATAAATGCAGTAGGAAAGCATAATTCAAATAAAGGTGCAGGTTTTATTGAGAAAAATGGTGCTCAATGGTTAATTCGACTGCCTGGACAAGTGGAAACGCTTAAACAAATTTCTGAGATTCCTTTGCCTACAGACCTTGGCAAGATTGTTCGAGTAAAAGACGTCGCGGAAGTAAAAGAAGGTAAGGAGCTAAGATCTGGGGCTGCAACACAGAATGGTCGAGAGGTCGTGCTGAGTACAGTCTTTATGTTGATAGGCGAGAACAGCCAAAAGGTCGCGAGAGGTGTTGGTGAACGAATAAAAGAAATTAGCGCGTCACTTCCCGAAGGAATAGTCGTAAACGCTGTCTACGATCGAACAAAACTAGTCAATACAACATTAGATACGGTCGAAATGAACCTTACTGAAGGGGCTATTTTGGTCATTGTTGTTCTGTTCTTACTATTAGGCAACATAAGAGCCGCATTTTTGACAGCTTTAGTTATTCCTTTCGCCATGCTTATGACTGTAACGGGAATGATTCAAACACGAACAACAGCGAATCTGATGAGCTTAGGTGCACTCGATTTTGGATTGTTAGTCGACGGGGCTATCATTATCGTTGAGAATTGTTTGAGGAGACTTTCTCATGCCACTCAAAAAGGCGAGCTTAACGCCAAACAACGTTTATCCTTAGTTTACGATGCGACACGAGAGGTCATTCGACCTGCTTTATTCGGGGTTTTCATAATAACCGCAGTCTACTTACCTATATTTGCGCTATCAGGTGTTGAGGGAAAGATGTTTCACCCAATGGCAATAACGGTAGTAATAGCTCTTGTTAGCGCGATGGTACTTTCAATTACATTTATCCCTGCTGCTATTGCGCTAACTTTCAAAGGCAAGGTAACTGAGAAAGAAAACATCATTATCAATACCTCAGTATCACTTTATAGGCCTGCTCTGAAGGTTATTTTAAAGGCGAGATGGCTGGTCATTATAGTTGCATTCTCATTAGTTGTGCTGGCTTCATTTATGGGGATGCGGCTCGGCAGTGAGTTGTGCCAAACCTTGATGAGGGCGACATCGCGATGCATGCGCTGAGAATTCCTGGTACTTCACTATCGCAATCTATTGCGATGCAGAAAGTACTTGAAGAGAGAATAAAAGCGTTACCCGAAGTAGAGCGCGTATTTGCAAAAATAGGTACCGCGAATGTAGCTACAGATGCAGTTCCTCCTAGCGTTGCTGATAATTTTATAATTATTAAGCCTAGAAGCGAATGGCCTAACCCTAATAAGACTAAAGAACAGCTAGTTGCTGAATTAGAAGAACTAGTTACACCTGTGCCAGGCAATAGGTATGAATTTCTCCAACCAATACAGATGCGATTTAATGAGTTGCTTGCTGGAGTTAGAGCAGAGCTTGCAATAAAAGTATTTGGTGATGATTTTGATACTTTGGCTGAACTCGGGAAAGAAATCGAAACGGCAATTCAGGATGTTGAAGGTATACGTGATGTGCAGGTAGAGCAAACTAAAGGTCTTCCAGTACTCACTTTTCTACCGCACAGAGAAAAGCTCGCATTATACGGGCTTAGCCTTGAAGACTTTCAAACACAAGTAGCTGTGTCTATGGGGGGGCAAGTCGCAGGAAAATTTTACGAAGGCGATAAACGTTTCGATATTGTAGCGCGTCTTCCTGAGGAAAAGCGCCAAGATGTAAATTCGCTGTCTAATTTGCCTATCTCCTTACCAAATGGTGAGCATATACCTCTAAAAGAGCTTGCTGATATGGAAGTTATTTTAGGAGCTAATCAAGTCAACCGCGAAAACGGAAAGCGCAGAGTCGTTGTTACTGCCAACGTGCGTGGTCGAGATTTAGGTAGCTTTGTTCAAGATATACAGGCAGCGATTAAATCTAAAGTTAAATTACCTGCCAGTTACTGGATTGAATATGGTGGTACTTATCAAAAGCTACAGTCTGCGTCTGAGCGTTTAAGCATTGTGGTGCCAGTCACACTTGTTCTTATTGTTTTACTTTTATTCTTAGCACTAGGTTCGATAAAAGACTCGCTCATTATTTTTTCAGGGGTTCCATTAGCACTTACAGGGGGGATCTTTGCTCTGTACCTTCGAGGCATCCCTTTTTCAATATCTGCGGCAGTCGGCTTTATAGCGTTATCTGGTATAGCAATTCTGAACGGATTAGTGCTTGTTTCGTTTATTCGAGATTTAATTTCGAGGAACCAATTGCTCGAAAGTGCAATTATCGAAGGAGCAGTAACGAGGTTAAGACCTGTTATCACTACAGCTCTCGTAGCTTCGCTAGGTTTTATTCCAATGGCATTAAACACAGGAATCGGCTCTGAAGTTCAAAGACCATTGGCAACCGTTGTAATAGGAGGTGTAATTTCTTCAACAATCTTAACGCTTTTCGTCTTACCCGCACTATTTCGAATTTTACATTCGAACGACAAGTCTGAAGAGCACATTTCTGGGAATTCATTAATGAAAAGCGAAGGGTAAATAAATGTTAGGTAAATTAAAGCTAACGCATTTGGTGTACCTTCTTCTATCTCTGTGTGCAATGGCTTCGTTTGAAGCCTTTGCACACGGTGTAGACGACAGTACACGTAACTTCTTAGAAAACAACACTGGTATCCAGATAATTCCTTTTCTGTATATCGGAGCTAAACATATGGTTACGGGTTATGACCATTTGCTGTTTCTAGTGGGAGTGCTGTTTTTTCTGAGAAATAGTAAAGACGTCTTGCTCTACGTAAGTATGTTCACGATAGGTCACAGTTTAACTCTAATGACTGGAGTCCTAGCTAATATCCAGGTTAATGCATACCTGATTGATGCAATTATCGGTTTATCAGTGGTTTATAAAGGGTTTGATAACCTCGGAGGATTCACCCACTTCTTTGGTAAACAACCCGACCCTAAGAAAGCTGTACTTATTTTTGGCTTGTTTCATGGCTTCGGATTAGCAACAAAGATCCAAGAGTTTCACTTACCTGAAGATGGGCTAGCGCTAAATCTGCTCTCCTTTAATATTGGAGTAGAAATTGGTCAGTTTATGGCTCTTATTTTTATTCTTCTGTTAATTAATTTTTGGCGTCAATTCGAGAGTTTCGACCGTTTTTCTGCGGCAACGAACACAGTCTTGATGAGTGGTGGTTTTATGTTAGTTGGCATGCAACTAACAGGGTATTTTGTTAGCTAAATCTTATGAGAAATATATTTATGGAATCTAATCAAACAAATCGAGCACTGATAAAAGCGACTGTAATTGCATTGTCAGTAGCAGTAGTGACTCTAGTGTTATTTATTTTACCTGCTGAGTATGACATTGACCCTACTGGTGTCGGAAAGAAGCTCGGTCTAACAGTATTTAATCAGGACGGAGAATCTCCATCTGCTAAGACAAGTACAGACGGTGACCAAGATACAGTGGTCGTTACTGTTCCAGCAGGTAAAGGTATCGAGTATAAGCTCAGCATGATGGAGAGCCAGCAGGTCACTTATGAATGGCAAACAAGTAATGGCGAGCTATATGTCGATCTTCATGGTGAACCAGATGGTGATAATACTGGCTATTTTAAGTCATACACTGTCGCTACTGTTGAAAGTATGAAAGGGAGTTTTGTTGTTCCTTTTAACGGGTCACATGGCTGGTATTGGAAAAACAACACAGACAAAGATATTGATGTTCAACTAATTTTCAGCGGTGAATACATCGTTGAAGGTTTAAAGTAAAAATGAGGAATCACAGAATGAAACACATAAAAGTATTAACAATTGCATCTGCGCTTTTAGCTTCTTCTAATGCTTTCGCACATGGAGGAGCGCATGGCGAGGTAAGTGTTATGGAGGTCATCCAAGCTGCCCAGACAACGGCTAAAACACTTACTTTTAAAAACAATGGAATGTCTGTAGGGAAGCTGGACACTTCATGGAATAAGGTCGCACAGGGAGATTTCGAATTAGTTGAAGCGACAGAGAGAGAATATATAGTTAAAGCGACAAACTCTGAGAACGGTGAAACTCTTTTCTTTAGCATTAGCAAAAAAGGGAAAGTCCTCAATGTTGAAAAGGCAACCTCATTTGACAAAGGTCATGGCCATTCTCATTAACTTCGATTAATGAGAATTTAAGTTTCGAACAAGAGATTTTCAGAATCATAAAGTCAGCCCCAACCGTGCTTTTGGTTCTGAAACGCTTGCTTAGCCATACCCTCAATCTTCTTGGACAAAGAAGTAAAAAGCAATCTCTTGTTCGCTTTTTTTGTATCTAAGGATAGGTATTAAAGAAGGTGTAGATTTACGAGTAAAATTAAACTATTTGAATAGTTGGTAAGCATTACTTTAAAAAGTTAAATCAGACTGATACGCAAGCTGTTAGAGTAACGTAACGCTTGATATCAATCGACTAGATTATATTAGACAAATTTTCGTTTGAACTTTTTGCTTCTTATACGCTAATGGAAATACGTACACGCCTTCAAATAAAAGATATTGAAAAATCTATTATTAGATAATAGTAACGTTAATCTATATTAAGATAACCTATTGTCAGCAAGTGTTTTTCAACAGTTTCTTGGTAGAACTCTGCAAAAAAATCGTAAAGTCATTTTATCGTTGTACGCCCAATGAGTTGAATGGA
>Ga0114905_1002106_pt1 | contig 10481 bp, 12 predicted proteins | sample MalvireepMed_b05_FD_83499 | JGI IMG/M metagenome (GOLD analysis project Ga0114905, IMG submission 83499) | Marine viral communities from the Global Malaspina Expedition - Malaspina viral metaG DeepMed_b05 | ecosystem: Environmental > Aquatic > Marine > Oceanic | place: Mediterranean Sea...
CACTATCTCCACCTGTTTGCATATTATATCCATTGTTAAAACTATCATAATAATCTGTATAATAAGCTTCCATCTCTGAAAGCTCTTCTCTATCCTCGCAAGTATGTATTACTTCCCAAGTAAAACTACTCTCACCATACTTTCTTAACGCGTTATGAAACAATGCCTCTGATCCAGTTTTGACTGCATATTGGTGTTTGATTCTACGATGATTTAGTGGTTGTTTCGTAGCACCGATATAACATTTGCCATTCTGTAAGTTAGTTGCTTTATATACTACCATATTGTATAAATATCATTTAATTATGCGAAATTAAACTTTGTTTTTCTCTTCTTTTTATTTGCACAATCTACACAGGTACAATTCCTCTTATTAGCAAGATTTCTTCTACTTTGAGTTTTATATTTTATCTCTTTTTTACAATCAGGACAATTCCGTATATTGTTAGTACCCCGTTGCATAACTACTGGTTTACTTTTAGTTTTAGTTTTCTTTATCTCTATTTTACACTCCCCACAAGTAAATTTATGCTTTCTAGCATGTGCAAATGCATTCTTAAAGTTTCTAAAAGTTTCTTCTTTATTACATAACTTACATTTAACAGTTGGGATTAAATATTTACCATCTCCCAATGTAGCTCTATTCTTATTAACACAATCATCACATAAAGTATCATAAATTACTGCATTTTTATATTCACTATTATTTAGATACATAACTATATTACATTGCGAACAAGAAAACTTATTATGAACTGGTGAATCTTTTAGTTCATTTTTTATCTGTTTCCTAATAATTCTTTTTTGAGCACCACACTTTTTACAAAGTTGTTTTCTCCTGAGTGAAACTAAATAACTATTTTGTGATGAGTATTTCCTTGACTCACCACACGAAGGACAACTATGAGTTAGTTGTAAATCTTTGTAATCAATATAATATTTTAATCGCTTAAAATCTATATCTGATAGTTTTTGTAAGTCCTTCATATCATTATTTTTAATAGAGTTTAATTTCTCCAATATCTTTTCGTGGTCTTCTATAGCAAATGCTAACCAATCATCAATCCACCCCTGCACATCTTTACCAACGTTAAAGTTTATTCTATTAAAATATTTATGCAATGATATAGTGATTAACAATGGTATATTCCCATCTTGTCTAAAAAACTCTACCACTCTTCTAAATATTTTTCTGTTTTCCGAAATCATTTCAACTCCCACCTCTACCTCTCTCTCTTGTTAATATATATACATATATATTTATATATTCATAAATATCTGTTTAAGAAACTTACTCTTATTTCTTTTTGGTTTACAATTCTTTTCTATTAGATTTTCCACAACCTTATACATCTTCATACCATTTTCTTTGCAATGTTCTTTTAGCATATCCCTATATTCACTTCTTATTTTTATATCTGCCAACTTATCCATATTGTATAATAATTCCTTCCCAATCAACTAACTTTTTACCAACTCTACACTCTGAACCTTCTGGTTCTCCGATGTATCTCAATATATTAAAATGTTCGTTCTCTTCTAACATTTCATCAACGGCTCTCTTTACTCCACCCTGGTAGCTATCAGGTAATCCATAATCATCATATACAATAATCCCACCTTCTTCCATTAACTTACAAGCATTTTGTGTATCTTTAATTACCGCCTCGTATTGGTGATCAGCATCTATTAAAACTGCCTCTACTTGTGGAAACTCCCAAGGTTCATTATATATTTCCAGTTTACTAAATATAATATTATCTCTATCTTTATTTAGTTCTTTTGCTTCTTCTAAATATTCTTCATTAAAATCTACAGCATATACCTCCCCGAATAGATGAGATAGAATACGAGTTGTATGCCCTTTATAGCAACTCACTTCTAATACTTTCTTATCTATAAAATTCAAAAATGGTTCAGGATCGGTAAAGAACTTATATAAATCTCTCTTAAACTCGTGCGAGGTTGTGTTCTTATCTTCTCGTTTATCTGGGATAGTTTTTAATAGATTTTCTATTTCCAAAACTTACTCTTAACTTTTTTAACTTTCTTCTTCTTTGGTTTAGTTTTCTTTTTAGGATTCTCTTTATAGTTTTTTATGCGAGCCTCTGCAATCTTAATATATTCTTCTTCCTTTTCTATACCGACAAAGTTAAATCCCTCTAACTTGGCTGCAACTCCTGTAGTACCGCTACCCATAAATGGATCTAATACTGTTCCGTTAGGTGGAGTTATTAACTTGATCAGATATTTCATTAGTTTTACTGGTTTTACGGTTGGGTGATTGTTCTTTGTATTCTGTACTTGTTTATTCGGTTCAGCCCCAATCTTATTCCCTGGATTTTGTGTTTCTATATTATTTCCTACAAGTGCTCCACCTGGTTTTTCCTCAAATCCCTCTAAACCATTATTTCTTTCACTCTTACTTGCTTTTGCTGCGTAGAATATTCTATCACCTTCTATTTCCTTAAAGAAACGAGATGCTCCACCTTTGTCTCCATAATCAATAGTCGGAATTATTTTTTTTGATTTACCACCAACCATACCCCCCTCTTGGTGGCCGCCACCTTTTACGATTCTCTTTTTGCCACGGCTCAAGTCCCCACTCTGTTCGTCTAATACATAACAAGGACAATCTGGGTTGGTATGTATAATTGTTTTGCCTACATTTCTTTCTCTATAATTCTTAATAGAACCTCTATCTTGTTCTCCACCCGCAAAAGTTCCCGTTGGTGCATCGTGTATACTTACCACTTCTTCTTTTCCTTCTATCACCTCATCACATATACATTCAAGTATTAGATTAGCAGGGAATCTGCCTTGTGGTGTTGCTTCACTTTTTAATAAGGGTATTTTCCCTATACCAACTTCTGCCCCATATTGATTAGAAAAATCATTAAAGTTTCTAACTACTTTCTCATTATCACCAAGAGTAACTCTACTATCATCTATATTTATTCCACCTGTTCCGTGTTTTAATACATTATCCACAATAGTTTTTTCACTTAAAGGTTTTCTTCCTAGGACTATAGGTTCAACTGCCGGTTTTAATGCAGTGCCCCAACCTTCCCATTTGGAGTTTCCTTTTGTTATTTTACCAAAATCTTCTCCTCTCTTTGGATTACTATTATTCTCTTTTGATAATTTTAAAGCAGTATATTCATTTATTCCTTGATTTGCTGTTCCTGGTGAATAAGCCCCATCTGTTCTTTCACCTACTACTTTTCTTTTATTACCAAGCTTCTTATCAATAGCCTTTCCTATATTATGACTTTTCGGGAATCCTGAACCATAACACCAGAATATACAATCTCGTATCTCAAATCCTGCATCCTCAATTGCTACTGCCATTCTGTGATACGTTCTCGTTCCACCAAAAGATAATATATGTCCACCTGGCTTCAAAACTCTTAAAGCTTCTTTCCATAATTTAGGATTGTTTGCAATACCTGACTTATCCCACTCTTTACCCATAAATCCAAGTTCGTATGGGGGATCAGTCACTATACTATCTATTGAATTATCTGGTAATTTCTTTAATTCTTCTATGCAATCACCATTGATTAGTTTTTGTTTCATTTTAAATCATAACCTTTTATATGAAAAATAGTTTTATTTCCACCGTGCCATTTTCTATGGTCACCAGTATTATTAAATAATATCAAGTTCTCTATATCATTATTATCTTTGATTTCATCTTCGTGATGTACCACTTCTGTATCTAACAATTCTCTACCTAAATACTTTTCAAATATAATTCTATGCTCCCCTTTGTATCTTCCATTTCCTTGGTAAATCGATTTGTATCCGTCGCTATTTATTCTAACTCCACCTTTCCAGCTAGGATGATTAGCTCCTAAGAACTTCCCTATCCTTGATTCACTCATTTTTTCCCGACTTTCTTTGCTATGCTTTCTACCTGTATGAGCACACGACCTACAAGACCTATTATGTTTATTAGCCCCGTAGTATGCCTGACGACTATTATACACTATAATATCATCACAATCTTTGCATATTCTAGTTTTGTGATACATTAGTCCAAAACTGCCAATGCTCGTTTCACCCAACCATAAATGTATTTCTCTAGTGTGGGCTTTCTATTCACCAGATCATAATAATGCTTCAATCTATAACATAATACTCGTTCTAACTCAGGGGGATATTGATCCAATGCTTTAAACGTGTTTGGCCCTAATCCTCCGTCAACAACCAGATTTGCACCTTTAGCATTACATGCTTGCTGTAATATCTTTGTTGCTCTACTCTTGCCTTGATTCACACACATATCCATATAGATATATCTATAATGCAAATTTAACTTTCGTACCTTACAATCTCTCCAATAATCGCGCTTATAGATTGCCTTTGCACTCTCTATTGTTAGATTGTGTATCTCTACTTCGGGATATGCTCGTTTAGATATTCCGTATTTAGTTTCTCCACCTGGGTCAGCCGGATCATTAATATAACCACCTTCATGTTTCAAAAGTGCTTCTATAATCTCATCAAAATCAGTTTTCATGGTATTTTCCTTTAATATAACCTTAAATAACCTTTTATATCTATAAATATCATTTAATTCCTGAAAAGAAGAAATATTTTTTGGGCAAAAATATACCGACTTAATCATCAATGGTTACTTCACTTACGAAATAGTGATGATATTATTTAAGCCGGTATATCGTTCTGATAAGATAGTATATATGGATTAATACAGAGTCAATCTGCTTCTTGCGATTTAAAGGTAAATCATCAGGAACCTATCTTATCAAAATTTAAAGTGGTGGAGTTCATTGGAATAACTGTATTATTTTTAATTGGAGGATATCTATCTCAAAAAAGGACAGTTTGGAAACGCCTTAGAATCCACCACTCATCACTTCAATCTTAACACACTAATAAATAGTATCATAATTCCGAATATTCAATATTATTTTTCTTACAATATTGTTTCCATTTATAGTTCTCATATAATTTATCCACTATTGACTTTTTAGGTTTCTTTTTATATTTGGCGAAAGCATCAATATCTTTCTGTTGCTTCTTATCAACATATAATTCCTCAAAAGAATCTTTAATTTCTTTTGGTATTTCTTTTACATTTATTTTATGTTTATTCATAGCCTTTAATCTTTTTCTATATCTTTTTTTTGAGGCCTTAGTTAATCTAATATCTAACTGTTGATCAAATTTTTGTGTTTCTTTTTTCTTTCGTTTATATATTTCTCTATTTTTTCTTTTTTGTATTTCTGATTCTATATCAGCCCTTTTCCGTCCTTTACGACCACCAATCTTAAATAGTATTTGACCTGAATTATATATTGAACTTATTTTCGCCACTTATACCTATCCTTATATTCACCACCCACTTTAATAATTGGTCTTTCTTTCTCAACCATAACTATTTTACTTTCCTCTATTTTATCTCTATTCACCAAACTATTAATTCTATTTATTCCTGCCTGTTCTTCTATTTTCTTTTTCTTTTTCAATCTCCGTTGTTTCTTTATAGAGTTCATTATTTCCCCATACCATATACACTTAATACCATTTCATCTTTATAGGTAGAATCATCTAAAGATATTGTAATATTTTTTATTTCCTGATATTTCCTTGGAGCCCAAGTAAGAGGTAGTACATCAAAGAACATTTCTGTAATTGGTATATCTACTTTATTATTAACAATATTTATATGTTCGTAAAACCTTATAGGTAATCTATTTTTCTTAAATTGTTCACGTTCAATAAGTTTTGGATTTCTGTTATACATACTCATACTATAATGTAATGCACAATTTAACGGATTTCTATGTAATGCCTTTAACCATTCGTTCTTCTTTCTCCAATAATTCATTCTAATTACTAAATCATGGTAAGTGAGTTTCTTATTCTTTTTTGTTTTATATTTATGTAAAGCTTGAATTGCATTCGTAACTACGAAATTAACTCCTTTTTCATGTTTATGTATTGATTCTATAATACTATTGTCCATTTTCTTAATAGTATAATAATAACTGTTATAGTCCATAATAATCCTCCTGTTGTTTTATTATCGCTATATTGATCTAGCGCTCTAGTGCGCAAGTGCTATTTTGCTGGTTTACAAGTATAGATAGTCTAGAAATATTCCAAAACGTATTTTATTTTAAGATTTATATAATGTGTGATATACGTCACACTCATTTATCCCAGCTCTTCTTTCACGGCAAAGCGTAGTTCATATGCTCTTGGTGCCTTTTCACTAAACTTAACCGTATCACTTATTAGCCTCACCTTATAGAATCGTGGTGTTGTACTATCACTATTAAATGAAATCCAAAATGGCCATTTCTGTCCACCAATCAAATCAAAGAAATCCTCAAACTCTTGTCGTTGTGATAATAATAACCTACTCCAGGTCATAGTAAATATTCTACGAGATTTATGTAGTTCTGTTGAGAACTGGTTACCACCTATTGCTTCCTGTACATTTACTCCATCATATTCTATGCTCTCGTTCCAAGTATTCACATCTGGATTAAAAGGAGTATCAAACCTATGGCACATACCAATCTCACCAATCAAAGCATTTTCATTATATACTGCACTATGACTCCTATCAAAGTCCAGTAACCACTCCTTCTGCACCAATCCAGAGCCCGTGGCGTTAAGAACTGTGAACCCATCTTCCTTAAATGATACTTTAGAACTTGCCATCGTGGCTGCAGATAAACTACCACTCCTATTGCCTTCATAGGCAGTGTCTAAATGCATTAGTTTAGATGTACCATATTCTACCTCTACTCTCATAACTCTACTATCATTTCCCTTGATATGGGCAGTTTCTAAATTATGATTATCAATGATTACAGAATTAACACCAACACTCGGCCAATCAGCCAAGTCCATCTCTATTTCAGGATCTATATTTAATGCATCAATTCCTATCGTTAATTGTGGAGCACTCCTACCATCTACTAAATCAAAGTGAGGTGCAGTAGTTCCACCATAACTTCCTGTTGCAGGAACTATACTGGACGAAGGATTCGTAGCCTTATTCCCATATGCTAAGTTTAAGCTTGCATACATACTAATTTTGGTTGGGTCTATGCTAGTTGCCATTATTTATTCTCCTTATATATAAATATCTTCATTATTTTATATTCCTAAAATTGCTATTACCGCCAATCCCATCATCGCTTATAGGTACGACGTGTTCATATGGCAGAAAAGTGTTGGAATTAAACGGTAATAGCGTATAAACGTTTTGTGTATATTCTATACACGTTATGTGTATATTCATTAACTTACCTCCTGGGCTTCAAAATTAAGGACACCAGGACTTCTCTGTATAGTTGTAATCATAAAATATCTGTTAGACCAGTTTGTACCAAATGGTTTTAAGTGCATATTATCATTATCAAATAAAAGAATATCACCCGTTTCTAATCCATAGTATCTCTTATTAACTATCTCACCACTCACTTCAAGTTTTATATCACCGAATAGTTGATCGTAATATCTAATGAAATTATCATTTGGATTACCAGTAGATGCATTTACACTCCCACTTGTTATAGTTGATGCCCCGTCTACTAGCATTTCTAACTTTATTTCTTTAATACCTTCTTTGGCCTTTATATTCCAAGTATCTCGTGTAGCGGAGTTCGTCGCCGTCACATTACCTAAATATGAATTTCTTGCCGGGTGTTTTCTAAATCTAATCACTCTTTTAGTAAGTAAATCACCGAACTTACTATTATTCAACTTAAACTTTGATATATCATTTTTAGTCAATGTAGCATCAGCATCAGATGCACTATAACTATCTTTTACTGTTATATATCTAGCCCCATTAGGCCTTAACTTAAAGATAAATCCACCTTCATATTGTAGTTTATCTAATGTTTTCTTTAATGGCTTCGGTTCTAATGCAAAGTATCTAGCTTTCCAATTCCTTCTTGCACTATTACTACCACTCCAATCTAATATCTCTGTATCAGCTCTATCATATCCAGCAAATCTATTTAACATATCTCTATGTATCTCCGTTACTCTGGATGCTGATATTGCACTTGAACCTGAAAAGGATTGTAACATACCATCAGCCCCACTATATAATAACTTTAAGTCATTTATTCTTTTATTATGTGAATCAGGCTCACTAGCATTTGGTTTAACTGTAGCATATACATATAATTCATTTATTGCAACTTGTCCGTCTGCATCTCCAGTTTGTTCACTTGATACTTCCACCTCACCAATTAACTCTATTGGGTCAATACCACCAGCCGAACCCGTATGGGATATTTCTAATGTTCCAATAGAAGATGTAACAGCTGTTATTTCCACATAAGGATTACCTACCTTATCCGTAATTCTAGCAGCAACACTTTCATAGTTATTCGCTTCGGTTACTTGTAATTTATATCTTATATGTACTTTAACTTTGGAAACAAACCCGTCAGGTTGTTTCATATTAACCATAAATCTTTTATTTACTTGCTGTTCATCAGGGTCTCCAGGTTCACCAGATGCACCTACATTCATCAATCCTGTGCTTGAACTATAATGTGAAAAATCTGTATCTATGTAATTAGAAAACAATGGAGTATTAAACTCATTTGTATCGTGTTCTTCTAAATCGTTCCATCTAAATCCTCGTTCTAATGATGAAGATACATTTATAGCCTGTCCTTGTTCGTATGGAACTGTAGTTTCATTAACGGGATATAAAGGAACAAATACATCAATATTCTTCTCGTAAAAGTGTAAGTTGGCTTCAATAGGGTTAGTATCGTCTCTTTGATTACTAGCTGTACTAAATCCCGTTCCATAATGTAATAACCCTTTAATATTATCACCAATCACCTCACTTACAGGTACAGGAAATACACTTGCAGAATTACAGAATTGAGGGCCTGAACCAGAGTCAATAGGTTCAGATACTTCCCTTGTAAAATTCCCATATGCAACTGGGAAATATCTATTTGTTCCAATAGATTTATTTGATGGAAAATCAATAAAGTCCCACGGCCGTTGTTGCACTAATAATAAAGTAACTTTATTTGCATCGTGTTTTACATCAATCAATCTATAATCATCTAAATGCAAGCAATCATCTATATCAGAAGCATTAGATAGACAAGAAAATATTTTAGCACTTTGATTTAGATAATAATTACCACTACCAAATAACTCTGATGAAAGTGTGAAATCACTTGAAGAAATAGGAAAGTTAGCAATAGATAAAGATATAGATGATTGTTTTGCTGAAGATTTTGCTAAATCAATAGATTCTCTAATCGTAGGAGTGTTTAATATAGCTCCGTGATAGAATTGACTACTTACTGTCTTATCGTTAAATGCTAATCCAATAGAAACATCATCGGAACCAGATTTGTATAATTGTATTAAATAATCTTCTGTTATTGCTGATATTTTGGATGCTGATGCATAATTGCCAGGTAGTGTAAGAGACACAGGTTATGCCTCCTCATATCGGAATTTCCGAGTTCTGTGATTCTCCATTCTATCAAAGAACTCATCAAAGGAAACTAAAAAGTTATTATTTACCGTTTGGGCTCCTTGTTGGGTGATTTGTCCTGTTTCATTAATTCTTCTGGCTGTCTCTACCCCAATAGAAGATACAGCATGTCTATTTAGGACAAACTCTCCTGGTTCTAACATAGTTGGTTGTGTATCACCTAACATAGTTCCTTCTACCACTCCCCCAAACTGTTTGCCTGGAAGTTTTTGTGAAGAAATCAATGCTACATTTGCTAAACCAGAGGCTAATGTTATTCCAGCCGCAATCAGATTAGCAGGATATGGTAAGGTGGTTAATGCTTTAGTATAGGCCTGATAAGAGTTTATTAAACCTGATGCGATAGCCGCTGCTTTACCAATATTAAATAATACTCTGGACTGTTTCCCCCCTATTTGAGCAACTTGCATAAATGTACTACCAAGTTCATTCAATGCTGATTTAGAATGGAACACCGAAGCACCTATAACTTCTCCAAGAGAAACAGATGCATTACTAACTTCATCAACTTTAGGAACGACAACAGCTGCTATCTCACCAAGTTCTTCCATTGGAGTACCTAATTTTGCTCTAATAATATCTGGTTCAGGTAAATCTACCGAGACCGCTTCCGCTAATGTTTGTACCCCGTCTTTTGTAGAATTAATAGCCACTCCACTACTTAACATTCTTGCTTCAAACTCAAGGAACGATTGTTCTGCTTTATCTACTTCTTCTCGTAATCCACCTATCTCTGTAGATAATTCAACTGTTTTATTTAACATATCAACTGCAGTAATCCAGTTGTCTTTACGCGTTTTCTCTAATAATGCTTCAGCTGAAGCTAATTCAATTTCTTTCTCAATTAACTCGGTGGTTATATCAGCAAACTCTAATCTTTTCTTTAATAATACATCTTCTGCCGCTGCCAACTTTATTTTCATACTAAAAGCTTTGTTAGCTTCTTTAATAG
>Ga0114905_1002108_pt1 | contig 10481 bp, 19 predicted proteins | sample MalvireepMed_b05_FD_83499 | JGI IMG/M metagenome (GOLD analysis project Ga0114905, IMG submission 83499) | Marine viral communities from the Global Malaspina Expedition - Malaspina viral metaG DeepMed_b05 | ecosystem: Environmental > Aquatic > Marine > Oceanic | place: Mediterranean Sea...
AAAAAAAAGATGTGGATTACATATACATATAAATGCTAGAGCTTTGTTCTACGAGCAACTCAAGGGTGTATTATTGATAGCAAAGACCTTTGAGCATTTTATATTTAGAATGGTTCCTCAGTCAAGGTGTACTTCTAGATGGTGCAGGAAAGTGCCTATGCAGAAACATCATATCACAAGAATAAACTCTAACTCTGATCTCATACAGTCTTGGTATGAAAGTTCTGACAACTACCCAGATTTTGATAAGTACAATGACTCCAGATATCACGGACTAAACTTACACGCAAGAGTATATCTTGGAACTATTGAGTTTAGATATCACTCTGGAACTAATAACCCCACCAAGATAAAGAACTGGATTACTATATGTCAATCTATTGTAGCTAAAGGAATAGAGCTTGGCGATGAAATTAGTCATAAAAAGACAGGCTTTGAGTTTAGCGACGAAGCAGTATGGTTGACATCAGTCGATCAGAAAGATGTTACAATAGAAGATTTTATAAAAGTACTCGGTCTTGAAGAGCTACGTGGTTACATACTAAGAAGAATACATAAGCTCAATGGTAATGATTTAAATGTAGTAGATGATGTATATATACAGGATTACTTAAATGCTGTATAATATATATATATTATATATAGACCAACCAACCAGAGGTATTAACAATATAAGCGTTAAACGGCAGTTTGTCAAGTAAAAAATTATTTTATTTAATACTTGGTTAATTTATATTTAAGAGCTATATTTATTAGTAATAAATAGTTAAGAAAGGAACAGATGCCAGCAATAGGATTTAAATACCCAGACGGAGAACATATATCTTTTGAAGATGTATTCGATAATGGGAAGTTAGAACTTGAAAGAATGGGTATAGTTATGCCAATGTTAAAAGAGTTGGCTAAGCAAAGAGACCCAGATAGGAAGCCATCAGTAACTGAGTGTCTTATAGGTACTTGTGAGGCTTACCTTAAAAGAACAGAAGATTATTATATTGACCCACAAGAGCACGCATTTGCATTAGCAGGAACACTGCATCACTCAAGACTTGAAGGTAATGCCGATAAAGAATCAGCTGAGATAGCTATGGAAGGTATGGATATAACTGGTATAGTCGATCTCTATGATGAAGATACTAATTCACTTATAGACTATAAGAATGCAGGCTCATACAAGGTTGCACAGGTACTCGGCTTAGATTTTTACTTAGAGGACGACCCAAGTGGAGCTGTATATTTACGTAATGGTAAGTGGGGTAAGAAAGGAGACCCTAAGAAGGTAAAAAGATATTGGGCAAATCCTGAGAAAGCAGACCTTGGTGATTGGGAGTGGCAAATAAATTGTTATAGATATATGTTACAGAGACAAGGCAAAGTAATAGAAAATATGTATGTACAGATAACTGTACGTGATGGTGGAATACAAGCGTCAAGAGATCGTGGTGTTGAGCATAAGATATATCTGATAGATGTGCCATATATACACAACGACCATATCATAGAAAAGTTTACCACCAAAAGAGATGCATTACTTGAGGCTATAAAGCTTAGCAAACTACCAGAAATGTGTAGCGAAGAAGAAACCTGGGGAGGTAAGAAGTGTGAAAGCTATTGTGATGCAAGAGATGTATGTCCATATGTTAATAATAAATCTAAGGAGCTAGAATTTGGCTAATAAAAAAGATAAGATTGTCAAGGTAGAAGAGATTACCTTAGAACAATCGCTTGTTAAAAAGCATAAAGATATTTCTCAACGAACTACACCTAAGGCTTATGTAAAGACGAGACCAGATGGTTTTGATTATGTAGAAGAAGCCTATATGCGTAATGAGTTGTCGAAAGAATACCCTGGGTGGTCTTGGTCAGCTGCAGGGAATAATCCAGTACAGTTCTTAGGAGCTGAGTGGGTTATAGTAACTGGTGTTTTAAGATTTGAAGACAATGGTGTAGGAAGGGAGTTCTTTTCTCCTGGCTCTGCAAGAGTTCAATTCAAACGTGGAAAGCCACACACCGCTGAACACGTCATTGATATAGATAAGAACTTAGCGAGTGCTAATACTAATGGATTCAAGCGTGCTGTAAACAGACTTGGTAATATAGCTGATGATGTTTATAGAAAGCAAGACCTTACCTTATCTGATGAAGATATAGAAAAGTTAGAGGAAAAGATGGAAGGACTTTCTGAGGAGTGGAAAGATAAGATAATGCAAAGCATTTTCAATGGTGAGGTGGTTAGACCAGATTTGGAAAAGGTAATTAATAGAATCGATCAATTAATAAAAGAAGAACAGGAGAATAAAGATGGCTGATGTCGGAACAATACTCGACAGCTCTAAGAGTCAAGACTCTTGGTATGACCCAAAGCAAGACTTCTCTGGTGTTATGCCAGAAGGTGAGTATAAAGCTCACGTTAAGTCTTTAAATATAAAAAGAAATGTAGTTGTTAAACGCAAGTTTCTTTCAGATATTTATGAAGTGGTTTTTACTGTAGCTGATGAGAATAGTGGGATGGAATACCGCGATGGCGAAGGTAAGAGTGTAAGTGGTGCTGCTTTTGTCGGCAGGGATTTCCGTTCAAAAGGTTTCTTTAGATTTAAGAAACCTAATAAAAAAGAATACCCTAATTTAAGCGAAAATATGGGTTCTAATAGGTCGTATATGGAACTTGTTAATTCTTTTGGGTTAAGTAGTCTAGAAGAAGTTGATGGTAAGTTTTTTCTACCAGAGTTAGATGCGAGTGATATAGAAGGTTTGCCTGTAGTGGCAAAGGTGTATCACGAAAAGTGGACTACTCCAGAAGGTGAAGATAAACTAACACCTAAAGCTTCTATGATATTTAATTGGGAAGATGGTGATAAGAAAGAGGACGAGCTACCCTTTTAGTTAGTTGTTAGTCAATGAGGGCTTGGATGCTCTGATATAAATCCTATCAAGATGGGCGAATAGGTCTCCTAACTTTTGTTATTTGTAGTTAGGTATGTTAATCCTTTATCAGATATGTTACATTCAAGCCCTTTCTTTTAGAAAGAGGAACGAATGGTTTTTAAAGATATAGAAGATGTAGAGCCAATGTTAAAAAGAATAAGCATAGAGAAGACAGATGATATGACTGAAAAAGATGTAGAAGATTTTTGTGAGTGGGTCTGTGCAAAAGCAACAAGACTTGGATTTGATGTGAGAATTATAGATGAAGATAAAAGAGTGGATTAAGATAGAGGAATCTATGACTGATCTTATGGGTTGGGATGAGGGTATAAATGCTATGTGTGAAGCTCATAGAGAAGTATCACCAAAGAAACCTATATACGAATTGAGTAAGCGTGAAGATAAAAAGATTATATTTAGATTAAGAAAAAGATATTCACAGTACAGAGGTAACTCAGACATATAATTTTGTCAACCTTAAATAAGAAAGGATTCCTTTTTTATGTGGAGGCTGTCAATTGTTAATCTGATAATTTAAAGGTTGGTTTCTTTTATCCTCTGTGTCTGGTGGGCTGAGGCTCTAGTGTCTAGCTATCCTCAGCCTTTTGTTTTATTAAAGGAGAATAGATGGCTAAGTTAAAAAAGAATAAGAAGACCTATAAGGAATTAATAAGAGAGATAGAACTTCTTAATTCAATAGTTGTATACTACAGGGACTACCTTGAGCGTATGGGATTGTTGATAGAAAATTACATAGAGATGAATGAAGATACTGAAAAATTAGTTAAATACATAGAAGAGAAGGGAAAGAAACTTGAAAATAAATGGAATGAAAAAACATAATTTTGATAGCAAATGCTCATTATGTGATGAAGAAAAAGATAAGTACACTGCTGTGTTATCAGCTACTCATAATTATATATTATGTCTAGCCTGTTATCCTAAGTATGATAAGTTGGATAACGTAGGAAAGAAATGGATGGAGGCAGAATATATGAATGGTACTTCATTGGAAGATAGGTATAGTAAAGGAGAATAATATGGCTGAATTTTTATTAGGATTGATATTGGGTTCGATCTTTACATTCGCAGGTCTGTATTGGTATTCTGAATGGAGATAAAAAAACTTAAAAAACAAGTGATGCTTTGTGGTCACAAAGAATATTACACTAAGCGTGAAGTAGCAGAAGACATATGTGTAAGCTGTGAAAAAACACTTAGAAGAAAACTAAGGAGACATTACTATGCCAAGTAAAAGCAAAGCAAAGGGAAATAGATTCGAGAGATTGTGTGTTAAGATAGCTACATCTTTTGGATTAAACGCTCAACGAGCTTGGGGTTCTGATGGTAGGTCTATGGGTGAGCATCAAGAAGTTGATATTAAAATAGAAGATTATAAAGTACAATGTAAAACAAGAAAGAGGATAGCAGGATGGTTGAAGCCAGGAAAAGAAGTGGATATACAGGTCGTAAAAGAGGACGCAGGGGAGGTTTTCGTGATCCAGCCTTTAGAGAAATGGTGCGAAATGGTGAAATCTCTCCAAGCGCAGAAATAACACCAGAAAATTTAACAAGGGTAAGCAGCTCTTCGGAGAACCCTGGTAAGATTGAGTATAGAAGAAAAACATATGCACAGATGGAAACATTTGTTAATTATTTTAACGAGGATTGGTTTGACTTTGATGGAATTATAAAAGATGAAGATGATAAAAGAGTTAAGAATCACGCTGGGAGAACAAGTAAAATGTTTAGGTGTATTCCTTGCGAGAGACCTTGGTCTTTAGGATTGGAGTCAAAATCAGAATACTATGATAAGTCTTTATTTATAAACATACCTATGGAGAAAAAGCTATGTCGAGAATGCGACGATGCCCTACCTGTGGTAGTAGATTAAAACACGAAGACTATACTAAGAGAATAGAAAAGAAAAGGTTATCAAGAGATAAGCTTACGCTTGAATCCATAGATGATATGTTTGATGGTGCATCACTATACTTTGAGATTAATGATTTAGATAAGTATTCTTTTTTATCTGAAACAGAAGATATACAGGATATAGTTATTAGAAAAATGATCAGACAATACATACACGAAAAATTTTACAAGCGTGGGTATGGTCTTAAATATCTCATAGGTATGATTAAGAATGAGAACTCAGCTTACGGATTAAAAAAAGAATATGAAAGGAAGTCACTTGACAGAATCCCACCAAAAATCGATTAAGATATACAATGAGAATTGTATGAAAACAATGGGAAGAATGGAAGATAAGTCTATTGACCTTATAATAACAGACCCACCTTATGGTATGAAGTTTAGAAGTAATCATAGAGCCAAGAGGTACGAGGGAATACATTGGGATGATAATCTCGATTGGGTTGATGATTGGTCTTCTGAGTCTTACAGGGTTTTAAAAGACAATACTAATATGTATGTGTTTTGCTCTTTCCACAATGTAGATATATTCAAACAAGCTCTTCAACGAGACTTTGCGATTAAAAATATATTGATATGGGAAAAGAATAATACAAGTATGGGCGATTTAAAAGGCGATTATGCCCCTAAGTATGAAATGATATTGTTCGTTTCAAAAGGAAGAAGGCTGTTGAATGGTGGTAGAGACCCTAACATATTTAAATTTGCGAGGACAGGAAACAAGTTACATCCAACGCAAAAACCAGTTGAGCTTATATCATATCTTATTAGTAAAAGTTCTGACAAAGATGATTTAGTATATGACCCATTCATTGGTTCTGGTACTACAGCTGAAGCGGCTTACACTAATGAAAGAAGATGTGTTGGATCAGAAATAGATGATGCTTACTATGAAGTATCATTAACGAGGATTGAACACCTAGAAAGACAGGGTACATTGTTTGTTTAGTGAATCAACAGAAAGGTCTTTGCTTGCATCTGTTATAATGAAACCTACCAACTTAGACTTAGCAAAGAAATGGATAGAAGAGCCAAGTGTATTTTATAATGACTTTCATAAAAACATATGGAAGACTATATTATCTTTAAATGATAAGAAAGAGGATATAGATATAGTCAGTGTAGTTCATAACTACCCACAAAAGAAATATGTTGGAAAGCAATTAGCTTATGAGATAACTGAATTAGCTACATCCGAGGCTACGTCATCTAGGGCAGAATACTATGCTAAGATGTTGCACGGCTATTGGCTTAGACGAGAGCTTGGTACTTACTCTAAAAAACTTGGTGGCTTAACAGAAGATAACTCAAATGATATAAGTGATTTACTTAATGAATCACATACTATTATAGGTAATCTTATAAAGCTACAACCAGCAGAAGAATTTAATATGGACGATTTACTTGAGGAAACCAGGGAATCTATATTTAACAGGAAAACAAATATTAAAACTGGTATAAGTAAGTTTGATAAAGTTATATCTGGTATGACAAGAGGTGAGATAACTATTATAGCTGGTAGACCAGCCAATGGCAAGACTACAGTCGCAGCTAATATAGCTAGGAACCTCGTTATGAATGGATACAAAGTAGCTATGTTTAACAGGGAAATGCCTAACACAGAAATGATGAAGAAGTTTATAGCTATGGAAGGAGATAATATATCTTACAGGAATCTACGGCACGGCATACCATCTAGCAAAACAAAGGTACACGAAGCTATGGATTTTATACATCAGAATTATAAAGACAAACTTTATATGTATGATAATATAAGAACCTTAGCCGATAGCTTTCACGAGATTAAAAATATTAAACCAGATGTAGTCATAGATGACCACATAGGTCTTATAGAATATCCATCTAATGATAGAAGAGATTTAAGACATAAGATAGGTGAGACTACCAAGCAATACAAATGGCTAGCTAAAGCAGAAGATATGTGTGTATTACTTGTTTCACAGTTAAATAGAAATATAGAATATAGAACAGATTCAGTTCCAAGATTATCTGATCTTGCAGAGTCTGGGAATCTAGAACAAGATGCTGAGATAGTTGCATTCACACACTACCCATATATATCAAGGTACGGAGAAGAAGATGCCGATGGTCGCATATGGACTGAGAATGAAATGCAGCTGGTAGTATCTAAGAATAGATATGGAACTACAGGATCTGTTGAAGTAGGTTACGCTGGTGATAGTTGTAAATTATTTGACGACTTGCAATCAGCTATGAGTCACGAAGAAGAAAAGAAACAATTTGAAATGGAGATAATAGGATGAATGAATATACAGTAAAAAGCACTAGCTATGCTCAAGTTGAAGCTAAAGATAGGGAGTCAGCAATAGAAGAATATAAGGAGAATGTTCTTGAATATATATGTGATGATTGGGAAGTAGAAGTAATAGATGACGAGGATTACGATGAAGACAGAGGTTTATGTGCATAGAAACCACCCTTATTTAAAAGCACATAGGAGATGGAAGTACTTCAAGACATATTGGGAAAAGAATTGTAAACCACATCTCCCAAGAGGATGTTCTGATGAATCAGTTGGATATTCAATATCAGCATATCAAAACTATTTAGACCTAATAAGACTCTTACCTCTCGTTGACCCTGGCAAAAATAATAAACGTGTTAGCCTCGATTGGTATGATGAGTCTTTTGATGGGTATTATGATATAGTAAGATATAAGTATGACCATATGGAGACTATATGAAATTAGAAACTTTACAAGCCAAGCCAATAGAAGTAACCAAAAATAAAAATGAAAGCGTACAACGGCTAATTTCACGCTTTAAAAAGGTATTCAATGAAAGTGGTGTGATGGAAGAATATAAAGAAAGAAGATTTTATGAAAAGAAGTCGGAGAAAAGGAGACGAGAAAAGAAGAAAACTCGTCTCCTCATGAAGAGACAGCAAAAAAATTAAGACAGGTCTTTGCTAACTTATAATATCTGGCTCTGGGATAGGTTCTCTATTAAGTACTCTCGGGTTTTTAAGTAGTTTTTCAAGCATAGTTTCTCCTTGAAAAGATTTACTTTCAACATTTGTTTTATCTTTAGGAGCAAAAGCTTCTATTATATCTGCTTCTTGTATTATCTGATCTATGCTTTTAGCTGTTGGTCTTTCTTGAAGCATAGGTTTTCTTTCGATTACTCCCATAGCGCTATCTGGGTTATTAATCATTCTTAGTATAATATTTAACCTATCTTCTAAAGAAAGATTCTCATCAAAAGCTATATTGCTTTCAATTTGATTTATTAAATCTTCTTGCTCTGGAGTTTGATAGACTATACTTTTTTTATTTTTATCTAGATACGCTTTCTGTCCTGCCATTACTCTTTTCCTTTTCTAATTTTTTCAATTCTCTTTTCCTACGCTTATTCTGTATAGCTAGTTTTAAACGTTTTCTTTTTCTGTCTTTAGCTTTTCTGTTAGGCATTACTTAATGGACAATAGATGTTGCAATATATTTAATTGCATCATATGTCTTCTTTGCTTTTTTATAGTCAGACATCATATCCGATATTTGTTTATCTGAATACCCAGCTTTATATTTTAAATCTTCATACGATATGCTTTTTTTAAAATCTATCTTTCCTTTTTGAAATACAAGCTCCTCTATCCTAGCTTCAACTTCTATAGGGCTTTGATAATATTTTATATCAGATTCTTTTGATAATTGACGGCTAATGTTTGGATTTTTAGGTTTTGGTATTTCTATTAATGTAGAAAAATCTCCACTTACACTAGCAGCATCATATCCGTACGTTGAAGGGTCATACTTTGGCTGTTTTTTTGGAGTCCATTCACTAAATTCTTTAAGTCCAGGTGGAACTGGGTCACTAACATACGGTGTCATTTCTGCTCTTTTCATTCCCTCTACGTTTTGCTTGAAATGCCGAGATTCGTGTCTCACAATACTTTCTGCCCAATTCTTGTTAAAAAGATCTGGAAGCAATGGTTCTCTTTGAAGGGTAGATTTTGATCTGCTAAGTAAATTACTTAATTTTCTATCTGCTAATTGCATTGATGCCGATTGAATATAATTCTTTTTTTTGTATTCAGGATAATCTGGAAATAATTCTTTATGTCTTCTAGCCTCGCCTACTCCAGAAAAATATGCCCCTTGAAATTCTCCATCTTTTGGAATGAATTTAACTTCTTTAGAATAATCAATATCAGAAAACATAGGGTCTTTTGATGCAGATTTCATTCCTTTTTTATAAGCTCTTCTTGATAAAAGACTACCAGCTTTAACATCAGCAAATTCAGCAGCTTTACCTCCGTATTTTGAAGCTAACAGACTTCCAGCTATAGCTACCCTAGGGTCTACTCCTTTTGCGTGAGTTAGTCCAGTTGATAAAGTCTCAAGAGCTAAATCTAAAGGACTTATAGGCATAAGAGGTGTAACGCCTCCACCTTGAGGAGTACGGCTTAAATAATCTTGACTTTGCTTAGCCCTTATTAAACTACTTCCTTCTCCAGATGATTTACCAGAGTAGAGCAAATCAAGTTCCATCTTTTTATAGATGTCTTCTATTGTTTGCTTTGGGTTCACTTCTTCTTTCTTTTCTTAGCAGTCTTAGCTGATCGAGTAAAAGCTTTCTTTGTAGGAGCACCTTTAGTTCCTGGCTTTCTCATCTTCTCTCCAGAGCCAGCTTTAATTCTTTTTCTCTTAGCGTGTATGTTAGCGTAGAGACCTTTACGTTTTGTTTTTTTCTTTTTTCTTGGCATTACCATTTCACCCTGTTAGCCCAGTAAGCAGCAGACATTTTACCCTTAGCGATATTCTTTCTGTGTCTAGCTTTAAATGACTTACGTCGCATTTTCTGTTTTCTAGATTCACCAGACTTAGGCTTACCAGCAGTTCTTACTCCCTGCTGTCCGAATCTAATAGTTTTAACCTTACCTCCCGACTTAGCTACTACGATATGGCTCTTAGTTTTATGACCAGGAGTTCTCTTTGGTTTATTATACCCAGATACTCCAGCCCTTTTTAATCTTGAATCTTTTTTCTTAGCCATTACTTTTCCAATAATTTAGATATTTCTAAGGCAACTCTTTGAGGTAGTGACTGTAGTGGAAGCATTTCCCTTTTACCCATATAGTCAATAACTCTTCCAACTGGAGCAACTTCTTTTTCAGCTAAAGCTCTTGCACCTTTTAATGCTTTTTGAGCTCTTTGAAACTCTTCAAAGTTAAACTCCTTAGTTTTTCCAAATGATTCAATAACATCTTCTTTCTGTTCTTTGCTTAATGACCTCCAGATATTAGATGGAATTTCTTTTCTAGAAACTTCTGTCTCTAAAACCTTTGGAACTTTAGCGGATGCTCTACCTTTAAACATACCTTTTACAGCATCAGCAAGACTCTTTGTACCTCCACCACCAGATATTCCCATTATCATAGCAAGAATTTCTTCATTAGAAACTCCGCTTCTTTCTTCATAGCTTGGATTTCTTATTTGAGAACCCTGATCAAATTGCTCACTTGGAATCATTTGATTTCTTGTATCAACATTTGTAGCATCTGCTGACATAGATGTTATTGCGTTTATAATATTAGACTGATTTATAATATCGTCTATTGATTTTCCGTTCATAATCTT
>Ga0114905_1002111_pt1 | contig 10470 bp, 19 predicted proteins | sample MalvireepMed_b05_FD_83499 | JGI IMG/M metagenome (GOLD analysis project Ga0114905, IMG submission 83499) | Marine viral communities from the Global Malaspina Expedition - Malaspina viral metaG DeepMed_b05 | ecosystem: Environmental > Aquatic > Marine > Oceanic | place: Mediterranean Sea...
ACGTCTGGGCCCGCGGGGAATCAACCAGCGCACTGTTGTCATTCGGTCGAGCATATACTGGTCTGGGTAGTGCCGTACAGGACCAGGTCGATGCCCTCGTAGATGCCTATCTGGCAGGCGGCGCACGAGAGTGGGATCCCAATCAACATTTTCTCGAGGTGGTGTACGAGCAGAATCCCAATGCGATCGAGATGGCATACAACGCGCTGCGAAACTCACTACAGATGCTAGGTGATGAAAATGCCGGAGATGTGCTCGATGCTCTGAAGGAGGCCATGAATATAATCAGGCAAGGCGAAGAAGAGGTCGCGCGCGATCGGGCTGCAGCAGAAGAAGGTTAGTAATGAAGATCACAAAACGCAGACTGAGAAAGATCATTCGGGAACAACTATTACTCAATGGTCTGACATTGGAAAGATCCACACTCCGTACAGTTAATGAGGATCCGATCTATTTAATAGAGTTTCGGAACCGTATTCCCACCAAGTTCATCACGTTCGGTGCTCTTTTAGAACGCCGCGGGCGAGGCCTGATATCAGAGAGAAAAGCAGTTCATCTCTGGGAACGTTCAATCAATTATGAGCTCAATCAACTTCTCGCTGAGGGTGTCCTAGACGATCTTAAGGGCGCCTACGAGGCAGTCAAGTCGGGGGCGAAAAAGATCTCAGATGCAGGAAAAGCTGCCTTTGAAAAGGTGAGTGATTTTATTCACACAAAATCCGTCCAAGCATACGAACTAGCAAGAGCCGGTCTCGAGGGTGGTATAAAAGCTGCTCGAGGATTGATCGAAGCAGTCAAAAAATTCCAGAAAGCCCATCCGGTCCTCTTCAAGATCGGCGTCTTCGTGGGGATGACCGTCGTCATATTTGCTGTAATGTCCTTCATAGATACCAGCGAAGCACAGGCTGCCATCGAGATGAAGGGCGGCAAGATGATGTCACAGGAGAGGTACGAAGCAGTTCGCGGCGTATTGGACGAATTCGGAAACACCGGGGGGATGGACGCCCAACAGTATTCCGGCAAAGCCATCGTGGCATTGGACAAGGCTTTCAAAGCTAAAGATGCAGTTTCCCTCAATAAAATCGGCGGTGAGCTGAACGGGCTCATTAAGAGCAGCGATAAAATATTAGAGAAACTGTTGGATGAAGCCACCGCCGGAGATCGATCTGCAGGAAAGAAACTAATACAACTGATGAACGTAGGGAAAAAACTCAAAGTGGAAGTGCAATAAAGAAAAAAATGAAGATCACAAAACAGCAGCTTAGAATGATCATCCGTGAGTCACTTCTGGTGGAGTATACACCGGGATACTCGGTGCCCGACTTCGAGACCCAGGAGGACATGATGCTCTTCCTGGACGACCTCGAGCCGGACGATGAGGTCGAGACCGACGTCGTCAACCCGGAGACGGGAGAGGTGGTCCTCACGGCCGGCGAGACACTGCTGGCTGCGGGCATCGTCGAAGAGGAGCCGGTGCCGGAAGAGGGTTACAAAGAGGACGAGCTGGACCACTACGACTGGGACGACTGGGAGAGGGAGCAGGAGGAGAGGATCAAGCAGGAGCAGGAGGATTACGATCTAGCTCTGGAGAAGGCACAAGAGCAGGCCGTCGGCGCCGGAGAGGACTGGGCCAGGGATACACTCCATGATGCCCGACGGAACTCCCGAGACTGGGAGGGCCGATACGACTCGGCCGAAGCGTACCTCGAAGCCTATGGCCAGGACGCAGCCGGGGATCTGGCCGCCGGCATCGTCGAGTGGGGAGATGAAGACATCAGAGCCGTCTACGAATCGCTGCCAACGAGGGAGCCGACCGACTACCACTACAGCTCGATCCGTCCGCTGAAGCACATCTTCAAGGATATCGTTGCCGATTACGTTTACGACGGCGTACTCAAAGTTCTAAAGGAAGAAAAATGAAAGTAACAAAGAGACAGTTGAAGCGGATCATCAAGAAAGAGAAGGCACAACTACTACGCGAGCAGTACGGCGGGCCCGGCCGGACAGGTCTGCGATCACCACAAGACCTCAGAGGCGAGATCAGAGATGAAGAATATCGCCTGGCTAGAGAGGCCCAGTTGATCCTTGGGGATGGAATCGAACTGCCATCAGAGGACTCCGTGTGGGACGACCCGGACCGATTTTCGGATCAACTAATGAATGTATGGGAAAAACTGGAAGCAGTATCTCTCGCACTCGACGCCTATAAAAAAGCAGGGGGATACTAAGATGAGAGTCACTAAACGACAGCTGAGAAGGATAATTCGGGAGTCTTTGAATGAAGCCGGCCGTGGACCGGCAGAGGCTTCGGCTGTATTAAGCGGATTGCAGGTTCCCATGGCCGGTCCTGGTGCTCCGGATCCATTTTCCTCTAGCGTGATGTCTGCTCTAGAGGCGGACGACATTCAAACGGCTGCCAGATCGCTCCAGGATTCCATGTGGATCGATGACTCCTGGCCGGAGGATGACGAAGCGCTGGAGGACATGCTGACTGATGCCAATCCGCAGACCATAGAAGATGTGGCTGCTGTGGGTGCCGAGTGGCTGACGCAATTCAGGGCCGGAGGATGGCATGAAGGTGGTTGGCCTGAAGCAGGGCTAGAGTCCCTTTATACAAGACCGAGAAAATGAAGATCATAAAGTGCCAACTAACGAAGGACTTTATACAATGAAATGGCTTGCTGCGATAATCTGTGGTCTATTGATACTTGCTGGTTGTGATAAGGGACTAGTCCCGGATCCTCATGTAGGTCTCACAGCCCAGGCCGCATATGACACTTGTCGAAAGCCAGCAGAATACCATTCCGTCTCCCCTTTCTCATTCCCAATTTCAGCCAAAGTGATGAGACACTCGAAATGTCTTGGTATCGATGACATGCTTATGGTTGTTTGGTTTGGAGAACGATCGGAGAAAAACATGCTCGCAGCTAAATTATTAGTCATGATGTATACTGATAGTTACAATGATAACCATCCAGATGAGCACCTCTCGGCCACTCACCTCAAGACAGATGAGCTCAAGGTAGATGAGGAGAAAACATACGTCATGTTTAATCAGTTGTCTCTGGAGAAGCTGAAAAAGTGAAACCTCTGTTCATGGGGATATCACCATTGATGACAGCCATGGCCGGCGTGATCATGGCTCTCGTTCTAACTGGTTGCGGAACTGAGAGACGCACTCCCTCCGCTTATCACACGGGTGGTGAGAATCATGATGCATCGACGTCTCCCATTGAGAGAAGCGAATCGCCTCCGGCGCAGCCAGAAGCACAGTGCCCGAATCCGGATCACCAGCAAGGATTTGCTGTCGATGATGTGATGCCCTCACTTCGAATGCCCAACGCAGAGTGGGAGGGAGCATCCCTCAGGGATCTGTGTGGAAGCCGTGCCATCCTGGTTATTTCCTCTGCAGAATGGTGAGCAACATGTCGTGTCGAGTTCGGCACACTAGTAATGATGGCAACTGATTGGAATGAAAGGGGCGGTAGTATTTATTACACATTATTTGAAAATGGAAATGGGCAACCGCCGTCGAAGGCGGACCTGCTCCGTTGGGAGGCTAGCATGGCTGCGCAGGTAGGTGCGGTACCTTTTCGCGTATTGGGGGATCCCGGTCGATCACTAATTAGTGCTGTCGGCGGGGGGACGTTACCCATAGCTTGGGTCCTCGATGATGAGATGATCATAAACGGCTACACTCAAGGCGCTCGAGCAGAGACAGTCATCGACTGGATGGAGAATTTGCTAAGATGAGAGTGACCAGACGACAGCTTAGAAGAATTATTGCGGAAGTCCTCAAGTTAGATCTTGAGGTCGGTGATGTGATCCTCACCGGAAAGTTCAAGAATAAGAGGAAGATCGTCAAAGATTTCGGTAAGGATGACCTCGGCCAACCAACTATCAATGGAACGAAAGTCCTAAGCTTTAGAATTGAAAAGTTAATGCCCAAGGATAAGTGGAGCAAACAGTCAAAAGAAGCTCTAGAATTCGCTGACGACGTTGATGAGAAGTGAGTCACCGATGGAAAGAGCTCCAGGATTATCTCGTGTGGAAAGGTACCTCCTGGCAGGAAGCATTATGTGTTTTAATTTCTATAGGCTTTCTCATGGGTGTGATAGGGGTAGTTCTATTTGTAGTGTTTGATCCCACAGTCTTTTCTTCTTAAAAAATTAATTTCATGAAAGCTTATACACTCCATGGCTATAGCTTAGATTTAAGCATTCCCACTAATCATTGTGGGAACAGATAGCAATTCATTTCATCAAAGGAGAAAAAATGAGCTACATTAAGTCCAAGTCCACTAAGCGTTTTACCTACACAGTTAATCGAAATGAGACTGCCAAGCAGGCAGGATCAAACAGTCTGACCATCGCCACGAACAGTGACACTGATGGGTACAGCTCCGGGGTGGCATCGATTCAGATGACGGTTCGTGAGGCCCAGTCCCTGTCGAACTTCCTTAGCGAGAATCTAGAGTTTCCCATCGCCGGCTAATTAGCCGCTCCCCGCAGGGAGGCACGGGGTTATACAGGTGTCTCATACTCATTCACACACACAGGAGGAAAAAATGAGTGATTTACAGAAGAGCGGATACGAACTCCGCACCGATCTGCTTGGAATGGCAATCGGAATCGTAGAGAGTAAGGTTGAACGCCAGTTCGACAACGAGTGCCTTAGGCCAGAGGGACAGCGTGTAGCTGTCCGGCCTTACACTACCGAAGACGTGATCGCTGAGGCTGAGAAGCTGTACGCATTCGTCCAAAAGAAGTAGGCATTACATCCCGCAGGGAGGCACGGGGTTATACAGGTGTCTCATTCCTTTTATATTTTTCCTGTAATCTAATGAAAAATATATTGCATGTTATTGACCGTGAATTATGGATAGAGTGGCAAATAAAATTTGTCAAATCTCTAAAACATGACAGCGAAAAATATGGGTGGTCATTTGATCTCTTGAAAAGGGCCCTTTCGAAAGAATTCCCAAGATCAAATATGGTTCACGTTCTAGGCATGAAGAGGTCTGGGAATCATGCCATTGTCAATTGGATGATAAAGAATTGTTTTGAGAGTCAAGTTTTTTTCAATAACATCGTATCTTATGACGCTGATCGCGTTAAAGTTAGCAATGTACAATTCATATCGCCAGATCTAATAGATAGAGTGATCTGCACATTTGAACATATTTCCTTAGACTTTTTTGAAGGTGATGAGGACTTTTGGTATGTGATTAGAGACCCATATAATTGGTTAGCCTCCTGGATAAATCATTCTCATTTTAATGAATCAACAGTGGAAAATGATATTTTGACATACATTCAAAATGCCAAGAGTACACAAAAAAAGATTCTGTATAATGAATGGTTTAAAAGTCGATCATATAGAGATGATCTAGCTATAAAATTAGGATTCATCAACAAAGACATTGCTATCAATGAAGTTCCAAAATTTGGAAAAGGAAGCAGCTTTGATAGGGAGCAGTACGAGGGAAGGGCAAGTGAGATGGATGTCCTTAATAGATGGAAAAAGGTAGCGAATAATTCCTTATATCTTCAATTAATACGCCAAAATTATGAGGATCTCGAAGATATCGCCAAGCATGTTTTTAACATGACATGTCCAGTTGAGATTCTGGAATAAATAAGAATATAAGAAATCATTAGCGAGTCAGCTTTACACCCTGTGCGCCCATGGGATTATAAGTGCCTTATTTCTCCCTCTTTGTAGCATTCAATCAGTAACAGACGACATAGTTATTCACATGTTGTGTCGAGGACAGTATGATGTTTTGGCCGATCTGTGAAAAAAGTTAATAAAGAATGAGAATATTAGAACGCCACCTTAGAGCTGTACTTAGGGAACAGTTAATTGAGGCAGAGCTTCTTAAATTTGAGCGCCTATGCGAAGTTGAGCGACCCACAGTTGGAGCTGTGCTGGATGCAATTGAGATGGTGAAAGCAGGAAAGGATGCTGAAGACCAAAAGAAACGCTTAAAGAAAATAGCCTCGAAGGTGGGATGGGAAATGGTTAAATTTATTCCGACAGTGGGTCCTTCGATCAAGGCGGTTAAAACCGCAGCCGATCTATACAAATTAGGGAAAGACACACCAGACAAGGAGACGAGGGATGATGTGGTCATGGACATGATCGACATCGATGACCAGTATCAAAAAATACTAGATAATGATCTTGAGGATAAATTTGATACAAAAGCGATAGAGCAGCTCCAAAAATTGCCTCATGATGCACCACTCCCGGATATGACAGCAGAGTTGGAAAAGTGGGTTAAGCAGAATTTTAAACAGCGGGGCGTCGAGGGTGCCGATGATACAGTCTCAGAAGGTCATATGAATAGACCCCAAATAAGAGTAACCAAGAGACAACTAAGAAGGATCATCCGCGAATCGCTCTCCCCAGAGATCTGGGCCAGAGAGAACGGCCTACCGGTGGAGATCGACGATGAAGGCGAGAAGGTGGTGTACGTCTCGGATCGTTTTGCTGAGACGCACGGCCTACCCGGCGGTGCTGACTGGGACGTCGAGAGGACCTACGATGACTCTGGCTGGGTGATATACGTCAACCGCACTGACGTCGGCATAGAGACGATCTCTTACGGCGGGCTGGAAGACTTGGACGATGCACTTATGGATTCAGGATACTACGGAGAATATTAATGAAGATTACTAAAAGACAACTGAGACGAATCATTAAGGAAGAGAAAGCAAAGCTCCTTCGAGAGTCTATCGCAGATATGGCTTCATTCGAGGCCACCATACATGAGAATTCGCTAGATATCGCGGATGCATTCCGGTCCTCAATGGAGCAACTTTTTGTTGAAGATCCCGAAATGTTCCAGGGCCGTTCTACTGACGCAGAGTGGTCTCAACAAGTCGACGATGCCGGTGAGGATCTTGAGCAGGCGTTAGTTGAGGCTATTAACAAAGCAATTGGCCGGATTGAGAATCAGCTTCATGACGGCGCATATCACCGGGAGACTGGAGGCATTGGTGCTATAAGAAAACTAGGGCCGAGAGTGTAATGAAAATCACAAAGCGCCAGCTCAAAAGGATCGTTCGGGAATCCTTACTCAGGGAAGAGATGCTTAAGATTATCTCAAACCCGCACTCCCCTGAGACAGAGATCTTTAATCGGATTGCCAACTATGCGCTCAATAACGATATTCAAGGCGCGCTAGCAGATCCCCAAGTCAATACTCCGGATCTAGATCTCGACATCGACAGTATGGGTGAATGGGTCAGTAAAGTTGGAGCTGAAGAACAATGGATGGATGATGATGCAGTGGTTCCAGACAATTGGGATGCTGATGCTGTTTACGATTTCATGAAGGATCTTGAGAATGCCTGGTACAACGACCAGCGAAAGAGGGATGCTGCCACTCACTCAGCCGCACCGGGCGCTGCGGAACGCGAAGCCATCGGCGATGTGTTCACTTCAGGTCCCATCCTTCCCCCCGATATTCCCTACGTTAACTACCAGCCCCACAGGTCAGGCGGGACCGTCGTCGCCCTTCGCCTGACAGACCAGGATCATCGCTTGGGCAACATGGAAGTTATTATGGACGAGAGAGACGCCAAGGGCTATGGCACCACTCTCCAGGCCGTCATGGACGTCTTAGAGAAGGGCGGCGCAAAACTCGTAAAGAAACGTAAGCCCGTCAAGTACACCCCGCCGTTATACGATTAAGGAGATATTCTATGAAAATCACCAAACGACAACTAAGAAGCATCATCCGGGAGCAAATTGCGCGGGGATTAGAAATTACTGATAATAGCCTCGAGCCAGAACAACTATCTGACGCCTGGCCAAACGTTACGTATAGAGGACAGGACGTAATGGAGTTAATGTATAGTGACTTGATTACAGACAGTGCACAGAATGCAATATTCGATATAACATCATCTGGAACCGATATGCAAGAGGCGTATTTGGGTTACTCTCCCACAAAAGACGTATTTATTATGGGCTTTGATGTATGGGAACCTGGCAGCATGATGCTTGGGGGAATCGTAGAAATCGCTCCTACCGGTACAATTAACAATGCAGAGATACTTCAACGTGCACTCTACGGAGGGGGAAGATTAAATCCTGAAATCCGAGAGCTACACCCAGATATAATAGGATTAAGGTACGACTGATGAAGATTACTAAGAAGCAGCTTCAAAAGATCATCCGGGAAGCGATGCAACTCGAACAGTTTGATACGGGCTCTGCGGGTGATGAAGTCGGCGGCACCAGCTTGGAGCAGAAGAAAGAGCAGTGCAAGCAAGCAGGAGGAGAGTGGATATCGGATGACCCCAGCGGAAAGTACGGTCACTGTTCAAAGTCGATGGATGAAGCGGACGATGAGGCTGCACCTTTCGGCAGTCTCATGGAGCCGGCCGACATCGAGCCCGAGCAAAAATTCGTGATGGGCCACACGTGACTGACCCACGCCAGGCTGAAGTCTTCAGCTTTGCAGGAGTCCTTCGGGGTTCGAGGGGACCGGGTCGGGGAGGTGACGTGGCACAGTCTGGAGAAGGACGGTACCATCACCCACTACGACATCCGCTTCGGTCGCAAGACGGTGTCGAACGTGCCGGCCGACCTGGTGGAAGCCAAGAAGGTGCAGGAGCACAAGCACGAAACTCGAGAGAGGAGATGAGAATTGAAGATCACTCGGCAGAGCCTCAGACGGATCATCCAAGAGGCCGTTGCTGATGTCTCATATGAGAAAGATATACATGTCTTCACCAATGACTTGGACCCCACCATGTCAGTCGTAGTGATATATCCAGAGAATCCACGATACCCTGACGTCGCGCCCCTGTTTGATCAGAAGGGACATGGATTTTTAGCCAATGATAGACTCATGGTAATCGACGGAGATGCCCTAGGACAGGCCTGGTTCACAGAGGACCACCTCACAGTGATGCAGGCGCATGAGCTTGGTCATAAGTTGGCGGGACATCTCAAAGGCGCACAGCAAGATCATCGCGATGCAAAGATAGAGAAGGAAGCAGACTGGCTGGGTTACAAAATATTAAGACACCGTAATTTAAATGATGCAGCAGATCTTCATCTAGACGAATACGAAGCCAGATATGCGTCACTTCCCGATAAGGACGATTATTTAATGGTGCACTTGTCTAACTATGTTACGTGATCTAAAGGAATGAGATGATGAAGGGATAGTCATCTCTTTCTCGACCTCTGCCATCGTTGAAATTTAATTTCATCAATCTGGAGCGCAGCCCGGATGAGCTTTCGAGCCAGATCGTTCTTCTTACTTTCTCCCCACACCCAACGCAATGTGTTCTTTCTATTCTCTATTTCCCGGCGCCTTAATTGAATATCTTTCATCATATCTGTGATATCATTCCCACTTGGGCATATTTGAATGTCGTGTTTGAGTGACTCTGTCATCAGAGTCGGCCCATCTTCCTTTTCATATGCACTCTGCACTACATTGAACTCTGATCCATCTCTACCAGAAACATCCGGGTGAATCTTTATGGCCAACTTTCGATACAGCTTTTTTAAGAGTTGTTTTTTGATGATGCTTCGATGGGTAACCCTCTTATCTCGCTTAAATTCATTTGAGAAGATGTGTTTTTCAAGGAGGTACTTCTGCTCGTCCTGAAAGCTCCTTTGGAATTCCTGATCGTACTGTTGATCACACTCTAGGAATTTTTGTTCTTCTGCGCTCACTTCTTTGGAGAGACGTGTAATTATTCTAAATGCTTGTGCACTAAACATATGCTGGGGCAGTTATTTATTTTATCTATTTCACTCTTAAATTATAGTTTGTGTGTTGATTGTGTAAAGGGTCGTGGATTTGAAAGATCTAGACGAAAATATCAAGTATATCTGTTCCATATACGAGAAAAGACCGATGACGTGTGTTAGCTACCCATGGAATTTTTCGAATTCAATTTTTCGTGACTGTATATTTGTCGATCATGATAGTAAACCTGTACGATTGAGAACACTGGAAGAACAGCTAGCGATCAACACTGAACAGGAGATAAATGATTATTGTATCTCGTGTGGTAAATGTTGTTTCTTTGGGCCGGCCGCCTGTTCCAAATTAAGAATTGTTAAGGAGGGGGCAGGAGATGATCATGACAGGAAGTGATCTATCTCCCCCGACAGGAGCACTTTTTTTTGAGGAGGACGGAACTGTTCAGCTACACCTCGCAGTAAACATTAGTGATGATGATAGAGCATCAATTACTCTAGCATCAGATTTTTTCCAATACGCAATTCAACAAGAGGATTGGACTAGTTTTTTTTTAGAAAGTGTATACTGTGACTTAGAGGAACAAACGACACCGTTGAAAAAGCAGGCGTTGACTAAAAATGATTTAAGAGTTATCAAAGGGGGATTAATCAGCAATGTGTCAGGAACTAAATGTGATACACCTTTTTGAAAAAGGGACAATCTCTAGTTATATTTTCTGAACTACATAGATA
>Ga0114905_1002113_pt1 | contig 10462 bp, 11 predicted proteins | sample MalvireepMed_b05_FD_83499 | JGI IMG/M metagenome (GOLD analysis project Ga0114905, IMG submission 83499) | Marine viral communities from the Global Malaspina Expedition - Malaspina viral metaG DeepMed_b05 | ecosystem: Environmental > Aquatic > Marine > Oceanic | place: Mediterranean Sea...
CAACGAACTGTATGTGTGGACACAGGATGTTACTACCGAAGTGTATACACGGCAATACAGGGGCATGGCTTATCAGGTCAGAATTGAAGATTCGGGTGCTGCATACTTGGTCTGGATTGGCACTTCCCCTGTCGGTGCCGACACACACATTCGCGCACAGAGGCACATGCAAGGTTTACAGGAAGGCGAGTACATAACCAGTTACTCGAATGTCACACCTACTGGGTTTCAGGTAGGCATAGATGCAATAATTAAAATTGCCTTGCAAACAATGCGACAAGATTTGGAAGAGAAAAAACATTGGACGACTGGCGGGGAAAGAATAACAGGAGTTGGCGATGCTCTTCTGTCGGCAGAAGTGGTCAACAAATCACAGGTTGTCGGAGCCGTTGGCGGAGGAACGAGCGACTGGTCAATTGCATCGGAAGATGTAGGACAGTGGGCGACTGCTGACGGTGCAGGTGGATATACGTGGGAACCCTTCAATGGCACTCCAGACCCAAGGGGGAAAGAATATAAATATCTCACAGGCACAGGATGGACGACCATATATAGTATCGACCAGGTGTATGGAACAAAATCCGAAAATAAATTGTTGATGGATGTAGATGGATTACCAACATGGACGGCTGTGCAAGAAACACCTGTAACAGATGCTGTTTCAAATACAAATTGGGCAGTGGGGCGTGCTGTATCTATACATCGCTATGACCCTGGTGGCGGGAATGTGGATGCTGCGGGTTTCAACGATTACCATTGTGCGCCCGACTTGCTGCCAAACGAAACATCAATGCGGCTGACTTCCATAGAGGATGCGTCTGACTATGCTGCCGCAAAGGGACTCAAGATGGAGTTCTCGAAGCAGTTGAAGATGACCAAGCATACGGTGTCGTGTAGGAGAAAGCCAGATTCAGCATACGCATACGATGATTATAGTGGCATAGGAAACACAACTGATTATCATGGGCAGTGTGACCACCCAGTTTATGTAGGCTCATTTGTCAACCCTACTGCTGATGCAAGTGCCATACCTTTTTTTACACCACAATTAGTGAGTTTGCCAATTTCGTATGTAGTACCAGAAGAAAATCCACACGAATTTCTCAATTTCACGTATGTCATGAACTTGATATCAATAGACGCTACAACGGTTACTTTTGCTGCGGCTTCTTTGTTGCACGAGCGTTATTATAATACATCGTGGAAAGATGACAACCTCCCAGGATGGGGAGACAATACAAACCAAAGACTTATTGCACACCCAGAAACAGAAGATATAACCTTCACTGTAATTTGGTATGTAAACAAAGTATGACACTCCCATCTGAACAATACAGCGTCAAGTTTAGAGGCATCGGAATAGATGCAGAGGACTTCCCTATACCCTTTTCGTTCAGGCACAAAGAAGTAGTCAAGGTGGAGACAATTAACAGCGCGGGAATCGCCACACAAAAAACGCTTTCAACAGACGGTATAACCAATGACTACATATTGATACAAAGGACTACCGACATGGGTGGGGTTGTTGATGATAATGTTAGAACAGACCACGGTTGGATATCGTGGGTGGGTGTCAGCCCGACTGATATTGTACATATCTACAAAGAAGAGACAATGTTGCAGCCAAATGATTATTCGGACGTGGCGGGCAATCCATCTATTTCTCCCGAAGTATTCGAGTCGTGTAAGACTAGAGCAACTGAGACATTCTTAAGGACGCTTAGTAGGGATGACGTAGACCCATTGGCGTATGGTGCAAAGGGTCGGCGTATCACAGCGGCAGACCCCGTAAGACCAGATGACGCGCTTACTCTAGGAGTTTTGAACAGCATGCAAACCACACTGCTTCAATTCCCGGCTTCGTCTGGTGCGGGGGTGGCGCCAGTTTCAAAAGTTTTAGTTCCAACTGGATACGGTACTGGGGTTGCCACAATAGGCTGGCAAGATAGATTAACTATGACAACAGTTGGCATACAAGATGATTATATTCTCACTTCACTGGATGCGCATCCGTGGATGGCGTGGACGGAGGCTCGTTGGCTGACTCCCCCGCCAGACAACTCGTTAGATTGGTGCGTAAGTTATGACCGCGACTCGGTGACAGAAAAATCTATGGATTGGAGGGAGTTCAGAGTGTTGCCGGAGGGTTGGTTGTCTTCTGATATCCACGGTTATTATCTTTTGATGGACGAGGGAGTCGATGACGACCCGCCCACTACTTCAAGTTGGCAAAAAAAACACACTACGACAGGTCAGATGGGCGGAGACCCAACAAACCCCAAAACTGCAAATGTTTTCCTTAACAGGATGGCAGCAGCAGACGATGGCACTCTTGGTTTAAGCCCGAAGTTCACTGTACAAAATGTCAGCCTGACCCTAAATACGGGAGCAGCCGATGGTTCCACAACGGGTCAAGGAAAGCAACAACATCCCATAAAATTTAGTTGGAATATGACCAATGTGTTGAAAAACGATAGCGGTTCTTTGGTTGCTCCGTCTAAGATTTTCTTGCAACCACAAACCTTCGCCCTGACCGTCAGCCCCGGCGGTTTGCTTTCTGATTTTACCGCTTACCCTGTCTTTTCTTTTTGCCACGACGCCCTGCTTACTTCCGCGAACGATGGTGATTTAACCGACAATGATGACTTAGATGGCACATTGTTTTGTCTGAATCGAACTCAACGCGAAGGTCAAATCACTCCTGGAAATGACCCTGATGACCACGACTCAAGAGAACTTGTTTGGTCAGGTGATAAAACTGTGATATTACATTGCCTTGCAATATACGACACGGGAATCTAATGACAATAGATAAAACATCTCGAAAAGAAACCTTGACTGGCACCGCGAGTAGCGGGGAGGTTTTTACCGTGCCATTTGCAGTTGAGAATACATCAGAGGTGAGTGTCTATAACCCACAAGGAAATTTGATGAAGGAAACCGTGGACTATATAGTTACGGGTCATGGGCTGCCTGCTACATCTACCAACACTGTGACTGTGACTTGGGTTGGCACAAGCCCACTTGGGGCTATTACCTTCTATAGAACCTCAACCATGTTGCAGGCAAAAGACTTGTCGGCAGGATACAAAACGAGCGAGATTGAAACCGTGTTTGACAGAGCCACATTGTCATATCAAAACGCACTAAAGACAACAAGCAACATATTTGATACAGAGGGTGGGAGAATTCAAGTGATGGGAGAGCCAATCGAGGACAGCGACGCTGTAACGCTTGGCTATGCACAAGGTCTGTACTCCATAACTGGATATATCCCGACACCTGTAGATAAAACTGATAATGACAAGGCTGTGTATGCGTACAGTACAACACAGGTGATATGGAGAGACCCATTTGATATTCCATACGAAGCAGCCAGTTCAAAACTTTTACAGGTAGATGGAACGGGGAACCCAGTATGGGTAACTCCCGTACAATATGCACCTGCGTTTCCTTCATCCCACCAGTATCTTTCCTTAGATGGGTCATTAGATTTGCTTTGGAGGGCGCCTCGCCAATTGCCCCTATATGCAAACGGGAACGTAGGCGATTCAGTGGTGGCACAACAAGGGGGGACGATTGCGTGGCATCCTGTTCGTTGGCTGGACACTCCCCCCACCCTTCACAAACATCTTTGGAATTCAACAGGAACGGGTGCAGACGGAGCAATATATCCCGAAGCCACCGCCGCGTATACGGCTGCGAAGGGAACGTACCTTGACGAAAGCGACACCGATGCAAACTACGGTGCGCATGGCTATGCCCTCATAAAGTCCTACACAGACAACAATGCTTATCCAATATTTGAATGGGACTTGAGCGCTCTAACCCCTTCCGATTACACAATGGATACAATCATAAGTGTTAATTTGCGGTTGCGGTTTGTCTCAGGATATGGCGCAGCCAGAACAATGGTTATCAAGAGAATGCCAGACACATTCGTCCAAGGAACTGGGCAAGCGTCTAATTCCTACAATGATGATGGTGCGACGTGGGAGAAACCAAATGCTCCGGGCGGCAATGATTGGGGTTGGATAGATGGCGGCACGAATGACCTAGACCACGAATTGCCAGTCTCAACCTTTGTGATTGGTGCGGGGGTATCAACATCCGCATACACTTATGTAGATGTCACACAACTCTTTTTAGATGCTCTCCATAGAAGAAGCGGGATATTGCGGATAATGATGTATGACACAACCGTAAGCGGTTCGTCTATTTGGAGCAAGTTCCACTCCAACTCAGCGAGTGTACATAAGATTAGGCTTGAGGTGGCAAAAGCAACTAAAAGAAGGGGTTACTGGCAACCGTGGAACTATCATCAAGAAAGAGAAAAGAACTATCCGTCAGTTGATTTTGGTGAGCAAATATCGATGGAAAACTACCAAGAAATGCAGCCTCACTTAACCCACTTTGGCAAGACAGTTGACGCTGCAGAAGTCAAGGGGGGTCATCATCCTTGGATGAATGGGTATGTGGTCGGTTGCTCTTATGCAATAAGCCCAGTTGAGATGCCCGCCGACCACGCCCTGTATATTCATGACTGTACCTCGGGATGGGATGGGACTATTGTAGGAAGTTTGTATGGTTTCCCAGACCGCAGTGGAGGAGTTAACGAGAATATAGATGCAAGTACAACGCTAAGGACAAGTGCAATATTTATGGAAACTGAGCCAGGAGAATAATGAGCAAAGAAGCGGAAAAAGAATTGGTTGAATTATTGGCTGAACTTGGTTCATCTGTTTCTGTCAATCAACTCACCGAACTCTATGGCGAGACGCATGACAACGGTGGAATGGGTGGTCCGTATGATTGGCAAAAAGAGTTTCATGACATGGGCTTCGACCATAAAGAAAGAGCAATAATTGCTGGCAACCGTGTTGGAAAGACCCGAACTGCTTCTGCCGAGGTAGCAATTCATCTAACGGGTCTGTATCCAAAGTGGTGGGCGGGACGCCAGTTCACGCAACCGACAGACTGGATTGTCGCAGCCCCAACCAATGAACTTTGTAGAGATATCCTTCAGTTGGCATTAGTTGGAAACATGGTAGAAGGGGAGAAGGCACCAGATGGCACAGGTTGGATTCCGGCTGAGTGTATTATTGATTATGGTTGGAGGCAATGTGGCGTCCCCAATGTTATGGACTCTATTCGCGTTAAGCACGTTTCTGGTGGTACGAGCCTATGTACTTTCAAATCATACGAACAGGGTCCAGTCAAGTTCCAGGGTGTTGCTAGAGACGGAGTTTGGCTCGACGAAGAACCAGCCGACTATGAAATTTACACTGAGTCGCTTACAAGAACCCTAGACAAAAATGGTATCGTGATGTTCTCGCGTACTCCATTGTTTGGTCTTTCTGATGTCATCAAGCACTATACCGATGGAGGGCGGGGTATTTACTACAAGAATGTCACTTGGGATGATTCCCCACATTTGGATAAAGACGCCAAAGAACAATTGTTGTCTAGTTATCCAGACCACGAACGCGACACGCGCTCTAAAGGCGTCCCAATGATGGGTTCTGGTGGTGTATATGCAGTACCAGACGAGATGCTTATGTGTGAACCATTTGAGATACCCGACCACTTCAGGCGTATCTGTGGCATTGACTTTGGAATAGACCACCCTGCAGCTGCTTGCTGGATTGCTTTTGACGCTGATGCAGATGTGGTGTATGTCTATGACTGCTACAAGGAGCGTGGACAAACTGCTGCATACCATTCTCAAGCCATTATGAGCCGTGGCAAATGGATACCAGTATCGTTCCCTCACGACGGTATGATTAGAGATAAAGGTGGTGGGGTTGCCCTCAAAGACCAATACGTGGCACATGGCGTAAATATGTTAGGTTTTTCGGCAAGATATGACGATGCAAAGGGTGGCGGTCAATCGAGAGAGCCAATTACTTTGGAGATATTAGAACGTATGCGAACAGGGCGATTTAAGGTTTTCAACCATTTGTCAGACTGGTTTGAAGAAAAGCGCATGTTGCATAGAAAAGATGGTAAAATTGTCCCAGAAAGGGATGATATTGAGTCTGCCACGCGTTATGCAGTGATGATGCTGCGTTGTGCCAGAAATTATGTAGACGAACACAGCCCTAAGCAGAGTAGGGTTGAGTACGATTCGTATTGTCCTCTGCAAGGATTTTAGGAAATTATTATGTACAATCTCAGAATATATCGAAGCGGATTATTTGATGGTCCTGACATACCCCCAGCCCCTGCTCCCCCGCCAGTAGAAGCACCTCCTGCTGTTTTGACTTCTGCCGCCGCTAAGGGCAGGAAAGAGGCTTACGGTAGACGTAAGCGTCAGGCTTTGGCAGGTCAGCAATCAACACAGCGTGGTGGTAGCATGGCAGGCGGCTCAGGCGGAGCCGTTGCTGGACGCACTTTGATGGGCGGTTGACATGCCCAGAGATTACAAGAAAGAGTATTCTCGCGACCACGCTTCGCCAAAAGCGAAGAAGCACCGTGCTGCGCGCAATAAGGCAAGAAGAACCCTCATGACTGAGGGCAGGGTGTCCAAAGGAGATGGCAAGGAAGTTCACCACAAAACGGCTTTAAGCAAGGGTGGAGGCACAAATCGTGCCAATTGGCAAGTCGTTTCGAGGAAGCGGAACAGAAAGAAAGGCAAGAAAAACGGAGCAGCATAATGGCACTCAACGCAGTACATTCAATAAAGGCTTTCAAAGGCGCTAAGGCGGATAGGGTTAATTGGGACAATCACTGGCAAGATATTGCCGACTATGTGTTGCCTACAAGGGAGTTCCAAACAAAGAAAACGACGGGTAGCCAGCGTCGTGGTCGGATATATAACACGACAGCACCAGAGTCGGCAGTTCAATTGGCTGCTGCGCTTGAAGGCATGTTGTTTAATACGGGCATTCGGTGGTTTGAGTTGACAACAGAAGACGAAACAGTTAACAACTTGCATGAAGTAAAAGAATGGTTGTATGACTCAACTAACCGCATGCTTGCTTACTTTGATAATACATCATCAAAATTCTCCCTATCTGCCCATGAAGTTGCGCTAGACCTCGTTGCCTTTGGCACGGGCGTCACTCTTGTACAAGAAAGCAAGGGGTTTCTCAAGTTCCAAGCAAGAGACTTGAGTGGCATATATCTCAAAGCCAGCGACGACGGAGACATTGTTGATGTCTTCAGAGAGTTCACCATGCCTGCATGGGAGTGCATAGAGGTGTTCGGTGCTAAGAATGTCAGCGAACAAACTCTCAAGACGGGGAATGACCCAGAGAAAAAAGACAAAGAAGTTAAAATACTACACCATGTATACCTTCGTCTGGACAGGGACTACACAAAACATGACAAGACAAACAAGGCTTGGGGTTCCTACTACTGTGAAATAGAAGCAAAACACAGCATAAGCGAAGGAGGGTTTGATGAAAACCCATACATCATCGCTAGATGGAGCAAGGCGGCAGAATAGGTATATGGACGTTCTCCTGCAATGGAAGTTTTGCCGACTATCAAGGTGGTCAATGCAATGGCTAGAACGACGCTGGAGGCATCTGAGTTGGCTGTACGCCCTCCCGTGATTGTTGGTGCTGGAACTATGGAGGGTCCAATCAGGACGGCTCCTGGCTCCATCATGTACATCAGGCAGGGAACCAGAGACGTTCCCCAACCATTCAACAGTGGAGCAAGACCAGACATCGGTCATGAGTTAATGGAAAGAGAGGAATTGCAAATTCACAAGGCGTTCTTTGCTGACCGTTTAAGCCTCCCTGAACATGACCGCATGACCGCCACCGAGATAATTGAGCGACGGCAACAGGGCTTGATGGTTATATCACCCATTCTGTCTAGGTTATACGCCGAATGGTTGAACCCACTCATCGCAAGAACTTTCAGGTGGATGATGAATAACGGGCTATTAAGCGAAATGCCCGAAGCATTAAACGCCACCAATATGAAGGTTAATTATGTCAGCCCAATGGCTATCTCAAGACGTTCAAGCGTAACCCAGTCGTTTATGCAGGCGATGAGCGCGGCTCAGATTCTCGCTCAAATAAATCCAGAAATTATGCAGAACCTTGACTTAGATGCGGTCTTCCGTTCGTTGATGACCCAGAACAATGTAGACCCACAATTCTTGAAGAGCGAGAGCGAAGTAGCGCAAGTCAGGCAAGAGCAAGCCAAAATGCAACAACAGCAACAGCAGCTGGCTATGGCACAACAGGCTGCTTCTGCCGCCAAGGACGGTGCTTCGGCAGCCGCAGATATCGGGGCGCTAGGAGGGGTCGGTGGCTAAACAGGAGGCTCAAGGATTAAAGAGACGAAGGAGCGATTATGAAACGGTCTTTTCTTCGGAAGTTGGACAAAGGGTGTTGGCTGACCTTATGGCTCATTTTCACATGGGGCGCAGTAGTCATGTTGCTAGTGATTCTCATGAAACGGCTTTTCGTGAAGGGGAGCGTCATGTAGTTCTTCATATATTGAACATGACTGGCAAACGCAGTGACCCCGAATGGACGAACAAACAACTCGACCAAGGCGAAATCGAATACAGCGTAATACAGGAGTTTTCATGATGGAAAACGGGTGGTCTGAATCTGCGAAATTGGTACTCCACAGGCTGAATAAAATTGACAGCGAGTTGCGTGATATCGAAACACGTTTGCGACATATCGAAGGCAAGTTGTGGGTATTACAAACTAAGGCTGCGTTCGTCGGGACGATTGCCGCCGTTGGTGTTACACTAATCATGAGGTTCATATCTTGATGTTGTTCTGGAGTAGATATATTCTTATTGTGAGACCTGCTGCAACTGCAGTATGTTTACTGATGCTCACAGGATGCAGCGCACTTCAACCCCTCTTCTCTCCAAAACCGACTGCGGCTGAGGCTATGAATATAGTCTCGACCGTAGCGGAGAGTTCAAACCTCTGGTTTCCAATCATGTTTGCGGGCTTCCTAGCACTCTTGGCTGGAATAATTAACCTAGTCTTCCTGCGAGGAAGTGCAAAACTATTAGTCATTGGGGTGCTATTAGCATTGACTCCACCCATTGCCGACATGGTTCTTACATCAATCGCACCGTGGGTTGGGATAATTGTTGCAATCTCAGGGCTGGCTTTGCTCGGAATCGTGGCTGGTCGTTGGTTCGGAAGGAAGGACATTATTAGAAGAGCAGAGGCTCGCGCCGATTACATTGCGGAAAACGGCAAGAGTACATTAACCAAGGGACAAACCGCAGATGTTCTAAATCATCTTGGAGTGCGTGACTTCGAGGCAAATTATCCAATAAAAGGACGATAATTATGTTAGCAGATTTTCTTGGCAATATTTTCTTTATGTGTACCGTGGTGGGTGCCATAGGTTGGGCAATGATAATAGCCCACTCACTTGGTTTTATTTCTCTCCCTAAGTGGAGGAGATAATACGTGGGAGACAGTTGGGCGAGATGGGCAGCAGTTAGTTGCACCCATGTCCCCTACCAGAGCGAGAGAGCAATCGACCGTTTGCTTGAGGAATTGAAAGGTCGACAACTCACACATTTCGTTCACTTAGGGGATGTTGTAGATGCAGAGGCTGCAAGTGTGCATAATGACGACCCGCCATCACACACTCTTTATGAAGAGTTTTGTGTTGCAGCAGATATGCTCAAGCGCATGCGTTGTGCCTTGCCGAAAGACTGTGTGTGTGTTCAGTTAGATGGAAACCACGATGACAATATAAAACGCCCCGACTCTAGGCGTATACCGCAACCCATTCGTGACTTATGTGACCCTAGAAAGATGGAGGGTGTTGCAGAAGAATATAAAATGTGGAAGCATGTTCCTTACAGGCACGGAATACGTGGCTGCTACCAGTTGGGACCGATAATTTTCTCACACGGGTATGCTGCGGGTGCAAACTCTGATGAACTTGAGGCAATTCAACTTGCTATGGCGTGTGGCGGTCACGCTCATAGGCTTGTTGTTAGAGGTCATACACACAGACCAGTTGAACCCACACAATGCAAACGCACCGCTAGAATCAAATTGCCGTGGTGGTATGCTAATGTTGGCTACATGGCATTCGACCAGCGACCTGCATACACAAACAGGTTCGATGTACAGCAGTGGGGAAGGGCTGTGTTAATTGGGGAGTGCCAGTTGGGTAGACCCGGCAGAATGGGAAGAAAGAGTTGGAAGGCTGAGTTGATTTCGCTCGATAATTATGTATAATATAAAATAAGTCTCTCTGGTCAGAGACTCCTTTAGAGTAGCCCCTCATACATTTCTATGGGGGGTTATTCATCTGGCTCGTATGCGTCTGGATTTTGCGAGATAGCCGTATTCGATTCCACTTCGGCTTGCATTCTCTCTGCAGGTGACATCGATTCCAATGCCCTAGCCTCTCCTGCCTGTTCCAGCACACCCCGCAACTCTGGATGTTTTATTAGCAGGGCTGCGAGGCGTCCTCTTACATCGTCTGGGCTGCGTTGCTCTTGCTG
>Ga0114905_1002115_pt1 | contig 10459 bp, 9 predicted proteins | sample MalvireepMed_b05_FD_83499 | JGI IMG/M metagenome (GOLD analysis project Ga0114905, IMG submission 83499) | Marine viral communities from the Global Malaspina Expedition - Malaspina viral metaG DeepMed_b05 | ecosystem: Environmental > Aquatic > Marine > Oceanic | place: Mediterranean Sea...
CTCGTATGCGGTTCCTGTTCGTCGGGCCGGGAGTTTGCCTACAGCTTCCTTCAGATTCCGCCTCGCGACGGACACCCTTGCTGTTCAGCTAACGGTTCCCGCTATCAGGGTCCGTAGGGGACTTTCACCCCCAAGTCATCCTGAGGCACCACCCTCAGGAATAGCGCCTGTTAAGGCGCTGCGCGCCATGCCTGGCGCACCACAAAAAAGGGGCCTGCGATTTCTCGCAGGCCCCTTTTCACACAAATTCTGGCGCGCCCGGCAGGAATTGAACCTGCGACCTTCGGCTTCGGAGGCCGGTTTCAGTCGCATACGTATCCTTTCTCCTCATCGCCAAAAAATCATAAATTTTTTAAAAAAACAATGACTTAAAACAAAATCAATGCTTTCTAACTCTTCACTATCACACCAATTAACGCCATTCTTTGTCTTTTGTCGTCACAATGTTGGCACACACCGTGACTTTTTCGCGTCCTGCTTTTTACCAGATTTGACCTTTGGTCAACGCGCAATATGTGCTCGTTTGAATGATTTGGCTACGCATAAAACGCAAGTAGTACAACCGCCAAAAAACGCAGCATCATACGCACAAAATGCCCTTATCACCACCATGCTAAACTCATCATCCACACCAACACGCGAGCGGTTTCGTTATGAGAGGCCAGCATGCCATCTGCTCATCGTCGTAAGTTGCCCATTGGCATTCAAACCTTTTCGGATATTCGGGAAGGCAACTATTACTACGTTGATAAAGCGCCGTTTATTGAAAAGCTGGTGAACCAGAAAAAATACTATTTTCTCTCCCGCCCGCGCCGCTTTGCTAAAAGCCTGCTGCTGGATACCCTTAGGCTACCTGTTTGAGGGCCGCGCAGGGCTGTTTGACGGGTTATATATTCACGATAGGCAGCAGCGCCACCCGGTGGTGCGCTTAAGCTTTGGCAATGGGGTGGCGACTGACCGATAGGATCTAGAGACGCTAACATTCGATATCAGTTGCAGCAGCGGACGACTTTGCTAGTTTGATCGAGCATGCGTTCACGGCCAACGCGTGGTAGGGCTGATCGACGAGTACGATAAACCCATCCTGGACAATATCCTCAATGGCGATAGGGCACGCGAACTGTGTGAGGGTCTGAAAAACCTCTATAGCGTGCTGAAAGACGCCGATCCCCCCTACACTTTGTGCTACTGACCGGCATTTCCAAGTTCAGCAAAGTCAGTCTGTTTTCAGGGCTAAATAATCTCAACGACATTACGTTAGATGTCCCTTACGCCACCATTTGCGGCTACACCGACCACGATGTGGATACGGTGTTTGCGCCAGAGCTGCCAGTGCTTGACTGTAACGAGATTCGCCGCTGGTACAACGGCTACCGCTGGGGCGGGCAAGACGCACCGGCTATAACTGTCCCTGTATGTAACTTCTGCTTAGAGTTCAGCACATGACCAAATAGTCATGCGCTGACGCTATTAAGCCTTAGAAATTACTAGGAAGGGAATGAGAACTGGGCGCCTTCGCGAACCCCCGCCGATGGCCAGCGCTGAGTAATCGTCTTGCGTCGAGTATAAAAGCGCACTGCATCCGGGCCATAAGCGGAAAGGTCGCCAAACAACGAGCGTTTCCACCCACCGAAACTATGATAAGAGACTGGCACCGGAAGCGGCACGTTAATACCTACCATTCCCACCTTAATACGGTCACTGAAATATCGTGCTGCTTCCCCATCACGAGTATATATACACGTGCCGTTACCGTATTCGTGATCATTGATCAGCTTCATAGCTTCATCCATGGAGCTAACGCGCATAACTAACAGTACCGGTCCGAAAATTTCCTCCTGGTAGCAAGTCATATCGGGGCTCACCTGATCAATCAGTGTTCCCCCCACATAGAAGCCGTTCTCATAGCTAGGCACTTGAACACCACGCCCATCAACGACGATCTTTGCACCTTGCTGCTCAGCACTGTCGATATAGCCACAGACTTTCTCTTGATGTGCTTTGGTGATAACTGGGCCAAAGTCATTGCTCTTATCAGAGAATGGACCTACCTTGAGCGACTGCATTTGCTCTTGCATCTTGGCGATCAGGTTATCAGCGGCCTCATCACCTACAGCCACTGCCACAGAGAGAGCCATGCAGCGCTCACCGGAAGAACCGAAGGCTGCACCGTTTAATGAGCTGACAACGTTGTCCATATCAGCATCGGGCATCACAATAGCGTGATTCTTTGCACCGCCTAGTGCCTGGCACCGCTTCCCATTCGCGCTTGCTCTAGAATAGATATACTCAGCGATCGGAGTGGAGCCCACAAAGCTAATTGCTTGCACGCGCGGGTCATCAAGCAGTGCATCGACAGCCTCTTTGTCACCATTAACCACATTGAGCACACCAGCTGGCAGCCCTGCTTCATGCGCTAGCTCGGCAATATAGAGAGCCGAAGTGGGGTCGCGCTCAGAAGGTTTGAGAACAAAGGTATTACCGCAGGCTATCGCCATGGGATACATCCACAGCGGCACCATGGCGGGAAAATTGAACGGCGTAATGCCAGCCACTACGCCTAGAGGCTGGAACTCGCTCCAGGAGTCGATGCTCGGCCCAGTATTTTTGCTGTGTTCGCCCTTAAGCAATTCTGGAGCGTAACAGGCATATTCCACATTCTCGATACCACGAGCGAGTTCACCTTGGGCATCATGTACAATCTTGCCATGTTCTTGTCCGATCAGACGACCAATCTCATCAGCATGATCTTCCAAAAGCTGTTTAAAGCGGAACATAATCCGGGCGCGCTTGGCGGGTGGAGTATCACGCCAAGCTGGGTAGGCGGCCTCAGCAGCGGCAACTGCTTCCTCAACAGTCGTTTTGCTTGCCAAACCAACCTGACCGGCGACTTCACCGACGGAAGGGTTGTAAATATCCTGAGTACGCTCTTCACGGTCAATACGTATGCCGTTAATCAGATGGCCAAGTTTTGTCATTAGTTGCCTCTCTTGAATCTCTCAATAGTCAGTTTTAACTCAGTTCACCGATAGCATCACCGATAACACTAACAACGCGCTCAATCTCATCACGTTCAACGATGAATGGAAGGCCAAGCTGAATAGTGTCGCCGCCGTAGCGCACATAGAAGCCTTTTTCCCAACACTTCATCGCGATCTCGTAGGGCCGACGTGCTGGCTCTCCGGGGTAGGACTCAATCGTCAAAGCTCCAGCAAGACCATAGTTCCGGATATCGCTGATATAACGTGTGCCTTTAAGCCCATGCAACGTGTCCTCAAACACGGGGCTCATCTCCCTCACCCGCTCGATGAGCTTTTCCTGCTCCAGTATATCCAGAGAGGCTAACGCAGCTGCACAGGCAACAGGGTGCCCAGAGTAGGTATACCCATGAGGCAGTTCGAGCATATAGTCAGGCCCACCGTGCTCCATGAAAGTCTGATAGATATCACTTTTCACCATCACGCCACCCATGGGCACAGCGCCATTGGTAAGCTGCTTGGCAAAGTTCATCATGTCAGGTGTCACACCAAACGCCTCAGCACCGGTCATAGCACCCATTCGCCCGAAGGCGGTGATCACCTCATCAAAAATCAGCAGGATTTCATGCTGGTCACAAATTTCACGCAGCCGCTTTAGATAGCCAACTGGTGGTGGAATAACTCCAGCTGAACCCGCCAGGGGTTCTACGATGACAGCAGCAATATTAGAGGCGTCATGTAAAGCGATAAGCTCCAACAACTCCTCGGCCTTCTCTGCTCCCCGCTCGGGCATGCCTCGACTAAAAGTATTTTCAGCCATCATCGTATGAGGTAAGTGATCAGCGTCGATACCTTGGCCAAATAGCGCGCGGTTTGCGCCGATACCCCCCAAGCTGATACCACCAAAATTGACGCCGTGATAACCCTTAATACGTCCAATCAACTTCGTCTTAGTCGGCTTACCTTTTTTGCGCCAGTAGGCACGGGCAATCTTAAGAGAGGTGTCCGCACTCTCGGAGCCAGAACCAGTAAAAAAGGCATGATTCAGCCCTTCTGGCGTCAACTCTCTAAGCCGATGCGCAAGCTCGAAAGCCTTGGGGTGACCAAACTGAAAAGCAGGCGAATAATCCAGCTCACGCAACTGTTTACTAACTGCATCAGCTATCTCAGGTCGAGAATGCCCAGCACCGCACGTCCACAACCCCGATAAACCGTCAAATATTTGTCGGCCTTGGGAGTCAGTAAGATAACTGCCCTTGGCTCCCACAATAATACGTGGGTCACGCTTAAACTGGCGGTTGCCAGTGTATGGCATCCAGTAGGCATCAAGTTGCTCTGTGCTAAGCCCAGCGGCATACGGAAATTCTTGAGCTGACATATCCATTACCCTCTATAGCGTCTTATCATTAATGGGGTTTAGAAAACCAGCCTAGAACGACTATTTGATAAGTTAAATAAACAATTAATTTATCTCAAATAACTATTCACTTAACTTTTAAGCACAATGCCGCTACGATGAGAGACCTATGAATCTCACGAAACATCTAAGAGGCAAGAAAGATATGGCACTTCGGAAAGTGGCGCCAATGGGGCAACCAAGCGACTCTGACCTGCGACTGCTCAGAATTTATCGAAAAGTCGTGGAATGCGGTGGTTTCTCAGCTGCTGAAGTCGAATTAAGCATCAGCCGTGCTGCTATTAGCATGGCAATGAACGATTTGGAAACACGTCTTGGCCTTCGCCTTTGCCAACGTGGTCGTAGTGGTTTTGCTCTAACTAATGAAGGCGCTGAAGTTTATCAATTGGCTCTGCAGCTTTTAGCTGCAATAGAGGATTTTCGCACCCAAGTCAATGGCTTGCATGCCCAGCTTAAAGGTGAGCTCAACATTGGCATTACCGACAACCTGGTAACCATGCCCGAAATGCACATAACTCATGCGCTGAATGCGCTCAAAGAAAAAGGACCCGATGTTTGTATCAATATCTGCATGATCCCGCCTAGCGATATTGAATTAGCGGTTCTGGACGGACGCCTGCATACCGGCGTTATACCTAATCTTAAAACCCTCCCAGGGCTCGACTACCTTACGCTATACGAAGAGACCTCAAGGCTTTACTGTTCGGCTGAACACCCATTATTCCAAGCAAAAAATATTACGAAGGAGGACTTATCACGTTACGATGCTGTTGTTCCTGCGTACGCCCAAACACCAGAAATAAAAGCAATGCATGAACCACTTAAAGCATCGGCTTCAGCTACCGACCGCGAAGGCGTTGCCTTTCTTATACTGTCTGGTAGCTATATCGGTTACCTACCTACCCACTATGCTGAAAGATGGGTTCGCGACGGTCAAATGAAAGCACTACCACCCAACAACTGGCGTTACTTGACAAGTTACAGTGCCATCACTCGTAAAGGGGGTATTTCCAACTTGGTTTTGGAAACATATTTTGATGAACTAAACAACCTCATCAACAAAGCTAACCTTTAAAAAAGTTGTCGCGCACAATTAAGACCAACAGCCTTATATATTATTCACAAAAACAAACTGCCGTGGCAATTATCTACATTGCCACCTCTTCAATACACGAAAACTCTAAATTTATATAGCAATCAAATAATCCAGAGCTTCAACGTTAGCTAGGTCTTTTAAACTATCCTTACATCAGGCATGAAGGCTTGTAGAACTTATTACATCCCGTTCAAGATCCCATCACTCAGCGCTGACAGCATAGTAATGACTGTTCAGCTATCTAGAAAAGCGGTCTGAAACCACGAGCCTTATACTTAAGTGTAATAAAAAATATCTACACACTGTTCATCTTTTTTTGTTAACCAAAAGATTACGTAAGATTAAGCAAATATTTATTTAACATGGAAATTCTTTGACCTAGCCTGAACCTGGGTTTACAAAAGAAACTTATTCATCAAACCTTTAGCCATAATACTTATGAAAAAGGCGCTTAAAACCAGCAACAGAATAGAAGCTCAATCCCATAAACAGGAGGGCGCATAGCCATCAAAAAATCTTCTTGAATCTTAATAAGCAGTGATATCTAATGTTTCAAGGAATGCTTCTGGTGGGCTAAAAGCCTATAGCAATAAAACTTGACCTTTGTCTGAGTTTTTTTACAAAACACGCACAACTATATATTAAAAAACCGCCAACAACTCGTTTCAAAAAATAAAGCATAACAAAAGGAGTAGTCGAGATGCCAAAACACTTTTCGCTTACGAAAATTCGCGCAAGTGTAGCGATTGCAGCCGTTGCGATAGCGAGCGCGAACATTACATCTCAAGCGCAAGCTAATGAACGCTTTATATTGGCACATGCCATGCCAAGCGACCATATCTTCCACGCTATTTCTGAGCGTTTTATTAATGAAATCCAGGAAAGCGATGAGTTTCAAGTCGCCTACCACCAAGGTGGAGATTTGGGAGATTGGACTTCTCTATTTGAACAATCCATGCAAGGCGTTGTTCCGATGACGCTTACTTGGGGTGCCTCTGAATTCGACGAACGTCTCGATCTTTCATGGCTTGGCTATGTTGTTTCGAACTGGGAAGATGCCCGAGAGGTCTATGGACCGAATGGTGAAATGCTAGAAGTATATAACGAAATATTTCATGATCTCGACCTGCATGCGATTGGCATCATCCCCACTGATTTTGGCTCTCTAGTTATCCGAAAAGGGGTAGGAGAAGTCCCAGTAAATTTCCCTGAAGATGGCAACAATATTAAGGTTCGTGTACCTCCTGTCCCTATCGCCATTGATCGCTTCCGGAACCTTGGCTTCGCCTCGGTACCCATTCCGCTTTCAGAAGTCTATACAGCCCTACAATTAGGCACAGTAGATGCCCGCGCTTTTTCTACTGCAGTAGAAACTTACCAGCAGCGGGATGTTCTGGAAACTAATATTCTTACTAATGACTACTTCGAAACTGCTTTCTGGCTAGTGAATAAAGACTGGTGGGAAGGCCTTTCTGAAGAGAACCGAGACTTACTAAAGAGCGCTGCCGACGACACTGTTTTGTGGTCCTGGGATGAGGCCCAGAGCTTGAGTGAAGAGTTCCTGGATAAAGTGCGAGAGTCCGGCATTGATGTCGTCGAACTCAGTGACGAGCAGATTGCCGCTGCTGCACAAATTGTTCATGAAACAGAATGGCCTGAAATGGAGAAGCTGGTTGGCTCCGAAATTATGGCAAAACTGAGACAAGCCGCTGGTATTGAGTAAGACCCAAGGCCCGCGTTTAGTGGGCCTTTCTCTTTGGAGCAAAGTGATGCCAATACAAGAAAAGGAAAAAGGCTGTTCCTCTGCAGATGAAAGCCATCAGGTAAGCCAGAAGGTAGAAGTGACTGCCGTGCCAAACTTTCCTGTTGGCCCACTCTATTCAGCTTTTTTAAAGTGCGAAGCAGCTTATGTAATGCTTCTCAAAAGTTCGCTGGCAATATTTAGCATTCTTTTGGGTGGTTTGATGTTTGGCCAAGTTCTAATGCGCTATGTCTTTAACTCCCCATTCCTGGGTATTGAAGAGATTGCTCTGCTGCTAGGAGCCTGGATTTATTTTCCAGCTATTGCCTATACCACTAGAGAGGGCGAGCATATACGCGGTGGCATCCTAGATCTTATTGTTAAATCTCATAGCAAGACTCAGATCATCAATCTCTGCATGTCTCTACTGAGTATACTTGTCTGCGTGATATTTGGTTACTTCGCCATTAAGTACGCCATGTTTGATTTCGATCGAGGGCGTCTGAGTTCTTATATGCGTTGGCCCAAGTGGTTGTGGTCAGCTTCATTAGTAGTGGGCTTTTTAGGCACTATATTGGCGTTGCTCATGCAAACAATTAACCAGTTCCTTGACCTACGTCGCATACAAAAAGAAGAGAGGCAACGATGCTGACTTTCCCCCTAGCTCTCGGGATAATTGTAGCTTTATTACTCTTAGGAATGCCGATAGCCTTCGCCTTTGGTCTTGGTGCACTTGTCTATCTGCTTAGCACTGGCGCTGATATCTCCTTCCTTATCCCTTATGCTTTTCAAACGACAACAAGTTTTGCGTTATTAGCTCTCCCTCTCTTCGTATTAGCAGGCGTGGTAATGGCCCAAGCAGGGATATCCACACACTTACTCAACTTCATCAATGCCTTCGTGGGAAGAGTTAAGGGTGGCCTGGGGGCTGTTACCGTTATAACGTGTGCTCTTTTTGGAGCCATTTCTGGCTCATCTTCTGCCGCCATCGCTGCGATTGGCCAAATCATGATTCCGCGAATGGTAAGAGAAGGCTATCCAGTTGGCCATGCAACCGCCTTAGTAGCATGCTCTTCGGTACTGGCACTACTCATCCCACCTTCAGTACCGATGATCGTCTTTGCGATAACTGGCGGGCTTTCCGTCAGCGCTGCCTTTCTCTCTACCATCATCCCCGGCGTATTACTGATGATTATATACGTCGGGTTGAATTTCTTTTTTCTACGCAACAATCCCAACATACAAGTTGATGAGAAACTGCCTGTACGACAGGCTGGCATTAAGATCCTGAAGAGCGGTAGAAGCGCAATTTGGGCACTTTTAATGCCTATCATCATACTGGGCACCATTTACGGAGGCATAGCGACGCCTACTGAGGCAGCAGCTATAGCCTTCGTATACGCAACCTTTGCTGGATTTGTGCTCTACCGCACTCTTAGCGTCAAAGCATTCTGGAATGGCTTGATTCAAGCAACATTGACGATTGGGTCGATTATTGCCGTGCTTTTCTTTCTCTTCATGATGAGCCGCGCCATGATCCTCCAGCAAGTGCCTAGCCAAGTGACAGGCTTTCTACTTGGGCTATCAGATAACCCGTTAGTCATTCTATTGCTTATAAATCTCGTTCTGCTTTTAATCGGCATGATTGTTGATGATATTTCCGGCAGCATCTTAGCTGCAGTCGTGCTATTACCCTTAGCCACTGCTATTGGTGTACATCCTATTCATTTTGCCGCTATTGTTGGCGTCAATTTGGGGTTAGGTAACGTCTCACCGCCATGTGCACCTATGCTTTATATGGCTGCAGGCGTTAGTAAGATCTCACTCGACAAGTACTTTGGGATCACAATGAAATTCCTGCTCTTTGGCCACCTTCCAATGGTACTGATAGTGACCTTCATACCCGAATTATCATTGGCACTACCAAGATTTATTTTAGGTATGACTTAAAAGTTGCGCCCTCTACCAAGTGAGACAAAACCTAAATTTATTTTTATTTTAAATGTGGCATGACTATTCACTTTAGTGATAGGCGTGCCGCATTTTTATTTATAAAACACCTTATCTTTCTTTTTTAAAAAAAATTTTTCTCTCAAAATAGCCACTCAGATTGATGATTTTTCCATCAAATCTACCGTGCTGATGAAAAACACCCATCACAGAACAACGCCGTGAAATAAAATTTATCTTTATCTTTTAGCTTCAACAGCTTATTAATTTATTAAAATGGCATAGCAATGACTTTTTAAATATCAACCAGAAAAGTTATGACCACTATCGCCTGGTTAAAAACCAATAAAGCACTACAGGAAACGCCATATGTCGTTAAACACAAAAGTGAGTAGCTTTAAAAGCGCTGGAAAATTGATTACTGGGCAAGAGGCTGCACAGCATGTGCAAACACTGCAGATGAAGCGTCCGCTAATTGGTGTAAGGCAACCAGATATACTTCCCGTTATTTCTGACCAGCTCGATACCTGAATTCAACTAATAAGTGCAGCACCCGCGGTTTCTAGTGCTCCCTAGCATTCACCTAAGTGTAGGGTGCCGGATGATCAAATGAGCTATAGAAGTTATCCTCTGCTAGCCGCCAGGGAGCTTCTTCAGCCATTCATTCGGGAGCAGATTCATGGACATCAAGCTGCACAAACAAGCGACGACGACACCGAAGATCCATGCCGAGACCCAAGCAGCGCCCGCCAGCATGCCGTCACCACGGTGACTATCCGGCGCTGGCGTTACCGTGACGATGTCTATAACCGGCCTCATACCCGCCACAACCTCCTGGCCATGCTCACGCCCGAGCAGAAAGAGGTGCTGATCACGGCGCGTGAGTTCCTTAACCCTCGTTTGTCACGCTCCACCCTATATCGCATGCTCAAACGGCGTGAGATGCCGACGCTGGCGGAACTGGCGCGGCAGGATACCGATGGCGACAAGAAGCCTCAGCGCAAGCCCTTCAAGGATTACGAGCCGGGCTACGTGCATGTCGACATCAAGCACCTGCCTCAGATGCCCGATGAGGAGCAAAAACGCTACCTGTACGTCGCCATCGATCGCGCCACGCGTTGGGTGTATCTGGAGATCCGAAGCAGTCAGTCCGCGAAGGATGCTCGCGCGTTCATGAAGCAGGTGGAAGAGAAGGCGCCCTTCAAGATCCAGACGGTGCTGACTGACAACGGCAAATCCTTTACCGATCGCTTCACACGTGCAGGTGAGCGCAAGCC
>Ga0114905_1002117_pt1 | contig 10446 bp, 11 predicted proteins | sample MalvireepMed_b05_FD_83499 | JGI IMG/M metagenome (GOLD analysis project Ga0114905, IMG submission 83499) | Marine viral communities from the Global Malaspina Expedition - Malaspina viral metaG DeepMed_b05 | ecosystem: Environmental > Aquatic > Marine > Oceanic | place: Mediterranean Sea...
GGCATTATGGACCGTATTGATCATCGTGCTGCCGGTCATCGGCCTGATCATCTGGTTTCTCGCTGGCCCGAAGGGCAACACCCGGACTGCATAGCGGCTAGCTAGTGGAAACGGACAATCCTCTTTCATTGGGTTTCCGGAATTCACGACATAGACCACCTATTTTATCACAGCGCGCCGGGATCTGACCTCCCGGCGCGCTGTCTTTGTTTTATGGGGCGGAATATTGACCACACGGGCCGACGTTAACCTGGCAGTCGATCAGTGGGACTTGCTCGTATTTGGATGCGCACGGCGCAGCATCAAAAAACCGTGTCAGCCAAAATCAAGTGGCGGACACGGTTATCTTTATCAGCGAGGCTGAAGGGTTATCAGCGTCCTCAGGGCAATGGCTCAGGACAACACCAATAACCGCAGGCTTCGAGGGCCTGCCCGAGCATATGCCTAACGGCCTGGGAAGGCCTTGTTGACTAATGGACGCGAGGTTTCATCGGGGCCATAATCTCCCTCACCCTCAATCGTGAGAAGCTCCTGCAGTTTGGAACGTGCCCGATTGACGCGGCTCTTGATGGTCCCGACCGCCACACCTGCGATATCGGCAGCCTCTTCATAGGAAAAGCCGGACGCGCCGATCAAAACGATCGCTTCACGCTGATCATCGGGCAACGTATTGAGAGCCGTTTTGAAATCAGCCAGATCAAGCTTGCCGTACTGCTCGGGATGGGTGGCAAGGCTTCCGGCGAAGACACCGTCGGGATCGGGAAGCTCCCGGCCCTTGCGACGCATCTGACTGTAAAATTCGTTCCGCAATATGGTGAAGAGCCAGGCGCGCATGCTGGTGCCGGGCTGGAAACTTTCCTGTTTGCCCCAGGCCTTCATGACGGTTTCCTGGACAAGATCGTCGGCCTTGTCGTGACGGCGAGCCAGCGAAACTGCAAACGCACGCAGGCTCGGCAAAACCGCGAGCATCTCGCGCTTGAAGGAGAACGGCGTCGATTCTGCCGTTGGAATTGCTTCGGGTGTACCCATGTTAATTTGCACCATTGGAGCCACCGGAGCGTTCGGCTTCATCCAGCTTTTCAAGAAGGCTCAGGAGGTTGTCCGGAATTGGCTCCTCCTCAACCGACGTGTAGTATTGCTTCAACTGCGAAGCGATCGCGTCGGTCAAACCGAGATCGGATCGCCGCGCTCCCTTTGAAGTTGCGCCTTTGTCTTCTCGATCAATCATGCCCTTGCCAGCCCTTTCAGAATGCACACATATTACCGACAATGTTCCAGTTGAAAAAAAGTTCCAAGTGTTGGGAACTTTTTTTTGGTTCGTGCGTTTTGAGATCGTTGCCACGTTGAGTGGACTACAAAGGGGTACCTAATGACGACACTGTCCATGCGCATCGCGCCGCACCTTCCATATCTCCGCCGCTTCTCGCGTGCGGTTACCGGATCGCAGACTTCCGGCGACGCTTATGTAGCCGCGACGCTCGAAGCCCTGATTGCTGATCTCAGCATCTTTCCCAAAACTGCTGATGACAGGGTTTCGCTGTATCGGCTGTTCTCACAACTCTTCGATACGCTTTCGGTTCCCATACCGGACACCCAAACGCCTTTCGGTTGGGAAAGGCGAGCCGCCAACAATCTCGAAGCTGTGACACCGCAAGCACGCAAAGCCTTCCTGCTGGTCTCGGTCGAAGGCTTCAACCCTTCCCAGGCTGCCGAAATTCTCGATGTCGACGAGGCCGACTTCAGCAAGCTTCTTGAGACCGCCTCGATGGAAATCTCAAAGCAGGTGGCCACCGACATCATGATCATTGAAGACGAGCCGCTGATCGCCATGGATATCGAGGACATGGTCGAAACACTTGGCCACAGGGTGACCGGCGTGGCCAGAACACACAGTGAAGCGATAGAGCTTTACAAAAGGACCAAGCCGAAAATGGTTCTCGCCGACATTCAGCTGGCTGACGGCAGTTCTGGTATCGATGCGGTCAACGATATCCTGAAAGACGAAATCCTGCCGGTGATTTTCATCACCGCATTCCCTGAAAGGCTGCTGACAGGCGAAAAGCCCGAGCCGGCATTTCTTGTGACCAAGCCGTTCAACCCGGATATGGTCAAAGCGCTGATCAGCCAGGCGCTGTTTTTCAATACAGCGGGTGAAAAACTGGAGATGACCGGAACCAACTAGACTACCGGACGTTGTAGCAGCATCGGACAAGAAGGAGTTTTTCCATGCTGTATTACGGTCTCGTATTCCTCGTCGTCGCCATTATCGCAGGTATTCTGGGCTTCGGCGGTATCGCCGGTGCATCCGCCGGTGTCGCTCAGGTGCTGTTCTTCCTGTTCCTGGCGTTCCTGGTGATTTCGCTGATCATGAATTTTGTCAGGAAAGTCTGACTCTTATAAAGACCGGCTATTTATGAGTGCTCGAGGTGCCGGATTTTAAATTCGGCACCTTGTTGCGTAAGTTACAAGACGATCAAGCGGATGAATAACCCACCATGACCACAACATCTGTTAACGAATCTGACCGGCTGAGATTCGTGTTGGCAGGCTTGCGGAGCGCAGGCGTGTCGATGATGTATCAGGATGTCAGTCTGGTTATCCGGTTTGCCGCCAATCTTCCGGAGACATGGCCACTTGGCCCGTTGCTTGAGGGTGGTACCGATGAAATCGTATTCACACCGCAACATGCTGCCAAGGTCATTCAAGCCAAGCATCGCGTCATCGAAACAGGTGAAGCGACGAAGCTTGAAATTCATCGCGATGTTGACCAGGAACGGCATTGGTACATGCTCAACATCGAACCCGATCTGAACGCCGACGGTAAAGTCATCGGCATATTCACAACGATCATCGATATTGACGATCTCAAATACCGGGAAACGGTTCTCAAGACACTTTTGCGCGAACTCAGCCACCGCTCGAAAAACCTTTTGGCAATCATCCAATCAGTCGCATCGCAGACCGCGCGCCATTCACAGGGGCTTGAAGATTTTCTGCTGGCATTCCGCAACCGTGTGCAATCCATGGCCCAATCGCAAGACCTCGTCACGGCATCGGATTGGCGGGGAGCGGAACTCTTCGCCCTGACAAAATCGCAATTGCAGCCTCTGATCGGGGATCTCCCCTCAGGTTTCTCGTTGAAAGGGGAAGATGCCTATCTGTTCCCGAATGCTGCCCTGCACCTTGGCCTGGCCCTGCATGAGGTGACCATCGACTCGCTTGCCAGAGGCGCTCTGGGACCGGCCGGCGGCAGCGTGGTGCTTTCGGCAGAAGACCGCCGAAACGAGCAGGATGTTTCCGAGCTGGTCCTGACCTGGCGCGAAACCTTCGCGACCCCGCAACAGACCCCCGAAACGGCATCGAAGTCAAAAAAAGGATTCTCCGGGACCGTTCTGGGACGGATCGTGCCGCAGGCTCTGTCGGCCAGCGTACGCCATGAAACAGAACCGGGCTGCTTGATCTATCAGCTCACCATTCCCGACAGCCAGTATGAGGTGCATGCGCCCTATTCGTCCTCATGACCGGCAGGCAATCAGCCGAGTCGATCGGGTTTGCTTTTCACTATTAAAAGCAATGTCTTGAACTGGCTTCCGCAGATCGCGGCCGGCTCAACCGATCCTATGCACAGGAGCGGTTGTTGATTGCTTCCCGCCAGCTGACATGACGAAATCGTTAACCTTTCCATCCTTTTCTGCGGAACTTCCGTGATGCCCTGACGTTGTTCTGCCAAAGGAGAAGCGTCATGGAACACATTGCTGCATTCATGCTCTTGATCGCCTGTAGCGAAGATCTGCAGGCTTGCAGGGAATACCCTGCCCCTGCGATTGGCTATGAGACTGTCGAACAGTGTCAGGCCGAACTGACGCCGGCGATCAGCACGATCCCGACAGATCAGGACAAGACCTATGGCAAGTGCGTCGAAATCGATCCGGCACTTTTGTACGAGGATGCCGAAATCGTCTGGGACGTGACCCATCAGGGCGGCATTGAGGTGACGCTCGAGGTTATCAACCCACATATGTCGCTGCAATCCGTTGCCAGCGTCGAGCGCCGCGACACCTATAAGAGTGTCAATTGACAGCAGCCAGGTCGTTATGGGCGGTCTTCAACCTCGAAATCGAGACGCTGACGCAAGAACTCAAGATCCGAGTTGATGGGATCACCGGCGCGGGCTGTTTCAATCAGAGCCTTGCCATGAGCCACAATCAGCTCTTTGGCGTCGCTTCCTGCAATTGCATACAGCGAGTTGAGAACCACACCCATGTGTTCGAGCATGAGAATGTTGCCTCTCGACGCCTGACGCAGTGGATGCAAAGCCATATTCAGCAGATCCTCCAATGACAGTCCGGGCACTTTCAGACGCGCAACACCGTCCTCATCGCATCTGACATCGCCGCGCAGCCCCTCGGACACCGGCTTAACCAGCGCTGCGGCGATCCGGTCTGCGCAGGTGACGGCGGTGAAGCTGTCATTGACGCCCGGAGACAAAGCGCGCAAGGCAATCTCCAGCAATATCCGGATTGAAAATCTGATGTCGTTGACCGCTCCGCGGTAGGACTGCAGTATGATCGCGGAATGAACGGCAGCCGCAGCCTGTTTGTTGGTATCCGCGAAGCCGGCAACAGCAAGGGTTTGCCCGGCAAGAACAAAATCGCCTGGCGCCACACGAACCGCGATTGCGGTGTCATGCTTGCGGGCAAGCCGCAGCAGCGCCTCCTCCTTGACCATTATTACGTATCCCGACTGCTGGGCCAGAAGCCTTGTCTTGAGCCCATCTTCCTCCAGAACGTCGGGCCCTGCCCCGGTCTCAACAAGCAGCACGTTCACCTGCTGCTCGAGCTGCTCTGATATTTTCGCCACTTCCGCATCAATGGTGACACTGCGGGACACCGAGTGAACGAAATGTATGACCTGCAGCACGGACGCTGCGGCGAGCAAAAAAGCCAAAGTGATGGAAAACTCCGGCCGCAAATCCGGACCAGATGCCCTCAACACAGTCAATGCATAGAGGAACGTGCCTCCGAGCAACCCGGCTGTGATCTGGTTGACCCGGTCACGCGAAAACCGTTGCAACAATCTCGGAGCGATATTGCCTGCCGCCAGCGTGAAAACAACCAGCACGATGGAATAGACCATGCCAAGCGTGGTGATCGCAGCTGACGCGATGGTGGACAGAAGAGATCTGGCTGTTTCAGTGGAAATGGCCAGCCAGAACGGCAGTGGATCCCCAACGATGGTGAAGCGGGTGTCCACCCAGAGCATCGGAAACGCCAACAGCCACAGACCGATGGCGATTGCACCGGGTACGCCAAGCAGGCCGTTAAGCGTTAGAAACGACCACACTTTCATTGAAACATCCTTGGGCGCGAACCTACGCAATTGGAAAACAGCCTGCACGAGACATGCACTTTAAAGCTCCTGACGGCATAGGCAATCAGGTTCCACACGTCGATGCGGCATGAATGAACATCCGCACGCCATCCGGATCAGGAATTTGGTCGACCCCACTGGCAAGCGCGGCACCTTCGACGCGGGCGGCCTATCCCTTTGCTGCCGACAGAAAGAGCCAAAAACGAATTTGCGCCTTCAGGAACCTGCGCCGGTTTCGTGCGTTAACCAAGGCAAACCAGGAAAGGCTAACCTCATGACAGATCTTCACAAAACACGCAACGAACCTATCGGACAGCTTTTCGATATGCTTGACGACACACACGCGGTGATGCTCGGTCTGGAAAAGCCCGGTCATTCCATGCAGCCGATGGCGCCGCAGGTTGATGAAGACAGGCGCAGCATCTGGTTTTACAGCAAGCGGAATTCCGAACTGGGCGGTGCCGTTGCCAAGAGCCCTGCAAACCGGGCGCGCATTTGCGCCATCAGCCCTGATCACGATTATCACGCCTGCATTTCGGGCAGCCTGAGTGAAGAAGCCGACCGCACACTGATCGACACCTTCTGGTCGTCGGTGGTGGCCGCCTGGTTCGAAGGCGGCAAGGATGATGAAAACCTCATTCTGCTTCGCTTTGATCCGGCGGAAGCGGACATCTGGGCATCCTCGGGCAGCGTGATCCGGTTTGCCTGGGAAGTTGCAAAAGCCAATCTGACGGATGACCAGCCCGATGTCGGTGAAAAAACCCACGTCGTGTTTCCGGCTGCGGCACCTGCACGGCAAACCGCACAAGGTTGATTTGAACGAAAAGAGCGGGGAACCAATCCTCCGCCTCCGCGTTTTATTAACAGGCCGGCAGCGAACTCAGCCGAACGGCCAAACAATTTCAAACCAAGGAGAATGATCATGAATTGGGATATCGTTGAAGGTAAGTGGAACGAATACAAAGGCAAAGCCCAGGCACAGTGGGGCGAACTCACGAATGACGATCTTGACGTGATCGAAGGCCGCCGCGAAGAGCTGGCCGGCAAGATCCAGGCCCGCTACGGCAAGACACGCGACGATGCAGAGCGTGAAATTGACGACTGGCTGGGACGCAGCTAATCAATTACAGTTATAAGGCCCGGCAGAAAATTGCCGGGCCTTTTTCATGTTGTGAAAGTGCGTGCATGCCAAGCAAAAATCAGAGCGCCATCCCTCAGGACGCCAGTCCACTGGTTCGCAGGCTTGGCAGATCCGTGCTTCTCACATCCGAAGAAGTTGACTATCTCGAGACCATGCAGGTCAATCAGGCGGCCGTGGGCAAGGGTGACGAGTTCATCCACGATGGCGAACCTTTGCGGGTGACATTTTTGGTGCGGCAGGGCTGGGTGATCAGATACAGGATTACGCCCTCGGGGCGACGCCTCATCATCGGCGTGTCTCTGCCGGGCGACTTTATCGGATTGCATGTCAATTTCAGCCATTCCGCGATTTTCTCAGCCGCAGCACTTACCAACAGCTCGCTGGCATTGATCGAGCCTGTGCGGATTCTCGAAATCCACCGCCGATTTCCAGTGCTTGCATCCGGACTTGACTGGATGTCGATGCGCCATGCCAACATATTGGCAGAGCACAAGGTTTCCCTAGGCGCGCGTACGGCCGCTCAGCGAATATTGCACTTTCTGCTGGAGCTTTGGATACGGCTCGAACAAGTGGGTCTCGCCGATGACAACGGCTTCGAGCTGGAACTCACCCAGGAACAGATCGGCGATTGCATGGGGCTGTCCACGGTTCACGTCAATCGTTCGCTCAGCCGGCTAAGCAAGGAACGACTGCTCAAAATCGAGAAGGGCATGGTGACGTTCCCCGAAGTATCCCGGTCGATACGGTTTGCAGATTTTGATGAACGCTTTCTGATGGAATTCGTGACCAAGGCGGAAGGTGTCAGATCCAACAAGCGAATTTCGTAAATGCGCCCGGCAGCTTAACCTGTGTAATAGACGGGCTTCGAAACAGACTTATTGTGACACACTGAATTTCACTTGCGCGACGATGCGCAACCGCAATTTTCAGCGATTCACAGATGCGAATTGTGTACGGCCTTGCCTCTCAATAATTGCACATAACACATTAACCGCTTAGCGGGTGTATATTGCACCGCTTCGAAAGACCCCAGAATTGTTTTACCGATTGCAGCCTGTTCTGGTTTTTGTCGTTGTCGCGTTTGTCGGCATCCTGACAGCGATCGCCTCATGGTACACTATCCATCAAGCCAACCGGCTGACATTCCTGGGGATAGCTGACGATGCGGTGCAACGGGTCGGAGACCGTATCGAAAACCATATGCTGCTGATCAAATCGGTAGAGGCACACTTCCAGGCCACCGGGGAAGTGCCCAGTGTCAATGGCTTCAAGACATTTGGCAGTTACCTGCAAAAAACAGAACAATTCAATGGCGTACAGGGACTTGGTTTTGCCCGCTATGTGCAAACCGGGGCGCAATCCGACCAGGCCATTTCAGCGGAATTGGAGCGGAATTACGGACTGTCACGCTCTTCCTGGCCGGAAACCAGCGAAGACTACCGCACGCCGATCGTCATGCTGGAGCCCGCCAACGGCGTCAACCGACGTGCGCTGGGATTTGACATGTACTCCGAGCCGACACGCCGTGCGGCCATGCTGGCTGCGTTGACCGAGCAGAGATTGCGTGCATCGGGGACCGTGAAACTTGTCCAGGAGGATCAGCAGGATCCACAGGCGGGCTTCCTCATGTATATTCCTTTCTTCGCCCCCAACTCCGGCCGGCCGCTGGGATTCATCTACGCGCCGTTTCGCATCACCGACCTGTTCGAATCCGCTCTCAACCGGTCGCCGACATTGCCGATCCACCTGACAGCCTGGGACGGAGAACCAAGTGACGCAAGCCTGATTTATGAATCCGTCAACAGCCTCAGCCAACGCCTGGATGCGCCTCCGGCGTCGCTGATTTCAATCGAAGTGGCCGGACGCACCTGGACATTGGAAATCCGGGCCTCAGAAAGCTACCGTCCACCGGTCGACCAGACACGAACCATCATGCTGGCGATTGCAGCTTTGCTGCTGGCGGGTGCTCTTGCCGCCTCGTCCCGCGCCCAGCAACGGACCATCGAGGTGGGCGAAGCCCTGCGGCAGCAATCGGAACGGGCGTTGAGCGACAGGGAATTCCTGCTGCAGGAAATGAAGCACCGTATCAAGAACATGATCGCCCGGGTGATGGCAATGGCGCGACAGACGGCGCGCTCCGCAGAAGACCTGACGGATTTCACCCAGTCCTTCACAGCCCGGCTGCAGGCAATGGCCGCGTCCCAGGATCTTCTCGCCCGTACCGCCTGGCAAAGTGCCGACCTCAAAACACTTCTTGCTCAGGAACTTCGGCAGCTGTTTGGCGGCAAGATGGACGAGACCAAGCTCAAGGGTCCGGCGGTCGAACTCAACGAAGCCGCTTCTCAGGCGTTCGGGCTGGCTTTCCACGAACTTGCCACAAACGCCCTCAAATACGGGTCAGCGCAATCCGACTCCGGAAAGCTCGACATCTGGTGGCGGCTCGAGCCTGACGCCGACAAACGAGAATCCCTGATTTTTTGCTGGCGAGAGCGCAGCGACACACCACTTGATGAACAGAACTTGAGTGCGCTTGCCAGAAAGGGTGGCTTCGGCACGAAACTGCTTGATGCAACCATGCGCGTGGAGCTGGGCGGTGCGATCAGCATCGTTCCCGACGAGTATGGGATCGATGTGACCATCACCGTGCCTTATGACAGCGTCAAGGCAAGTTTCCAGCCCTCCGCAGCAGCAAGCAGCTAACGGACGTCCGGTTCCCGGCGGCAGATTGCCGGCCAGGTCCTCGGTACTTACGAGCCGCCTCGGATCCAACAGGCGTCGTCGCCGGAACGATTGTGCCTGCCCCGCGTTGTCCCTTTTTACAAAGGGGCAAGTGAATGAAGCGTCTGTACCGCATGGAGCCGCCGGTTGTGCGGATTGCTGCCAAGACAGGTATGGATGCGGGGCTGCAATCGACGGCTCGCATCGCCATCATCATAACGGGGCTGATCCTAACGCTTGCCGCGCTGGATCAAGCCCAACCATTGCTGGCACCCGTCTGTCTTGCCGTTATCACGGGGCTGATGGCCTCACCTGTCGCTTCTGCTCTGGAGCGGGTCATCCCGGCCCCGTTGGCAGCCGCAACGGTTGTCATCCTGTTTCTCGCGCTGATTGGGTCGGCAGTTGCGCTGTTTTCCATGCCGATGTCGATCTGGACCGAGCGTTTGCCGGAAATTTGGCACGAAATGCAGCGCCATCTGATCAACTGGCGCACAGCGCTCGACACGCTTGGCGGCGTTCAGGAGCAGATCCGGACAATTGCCGGCGACAAGGCCGAGATGACGGTCGATATTGCAGACAGTTCCGCAGTCGAGGAGATCGCGACGCTGGCGCCGGCACTGATGGCGCAGATCGTTCTGTTTCTGGCCAGCCTCTATTTCTTCATCGCGACACGCCATGAAATCCGGACAAGCGTGCTGTCGCTGTGCTTCAGCCGGCGCTCGCGGTTGAGAACCGCAAGAATGTTCAGGGACGCGGAATGGTTCGTCTCACGCTATCTGCTGTCGATTACCGTTATCAATGCCGGCCTCGGCTTGGCAACCACCGCAGCAATGTGGCTGCTTGATGTACCGCAGCCTTATCTGTGGGGCATGCTGGCGTTCTGCCTCAATTACATAGTCTATATCGGTCCGGCGGCCATGGCGGTCATTCTTGTCGGTGTCGGCCTTGCGACCTGGGACAGCCCGCCTGCTATATTCCTGCCGGCCGGCGCCTATCTGACGCTCAACATGATCGAGGCACAATTTGTAACGCCGCAGGTCATCGGACGCTCCGTCACGCTCAATCCGTTCTTCGTGTTTTTGTCGCTGGCGTTCTGGATCTGGCTCTGGGGCCCGGTTGGCGGCTTGCTCGCGGTGCCCTTCCTGCTGGTCGCCTATGCGGTAATCCGGAATGCATTTCCGGCCCGACCCGACACCCGTCATCTCACACAACAGGAA
>Ga0114905_1002120_pt1 | contig 10434 bp, 15 predicted proteins | sample MalvireepMed_b05_FD_83499 | JGI IMG/M metagenome (GOLD analysis project Ga0114905, IMG submission 83499) | Marine viral communities from the Global Malaspina Expedition - Malaspina viral metaG DeepMed_b05 | ecosystem: Environmental > Aquatic > Marine > Oceanic | place: Mediterranean Sea...
CAATTGGATAATGTCATACTCAGAGAAGCCGTAAAATTCCTTCATCTCGCCAAACCAGTATTCCAGTTGGTCTCTATCGATGTAGCCGATTAGATGTTGCATTGCAAGTCTGATTTGCTTCTCATTCATTGCGACCCCTCCCCTGCGTAGTACCAGCCGGTTTCGGAACTGTATCTCCACCCCTCATATTCCTCTTCCTCAAACTCTAGGATGGCCTCCCTGTTTTTCTTACCCTTTAGAGACCTCCTAGAGCCGTTCTGAGGCTTCTTCTTCGTCTTGGGGCTCTTGGGTACTGCTGGCTCAGTTGAAACGCTCTGTGAGGCTTCGTTCCAGACGTACCTGAAACCTATGTCCGGCTCTGCTCGCCTCCTGCTAACGTAGCGAGAGATAATCCTGCCGTCAGGTAGTAGTTGATACTCCTTGAAGGGGAGAGCGATGAAGGACGATTTCACATCGAACCCCGCTTCCTCAATCATGTACTCCATAGACGCCCATACTATCGCTCCTGAATGGAGTCTAGCGATTACCAAAGGATTCTGTCCATTGGTCATCAGGTGGACGACATCAGGCTCTCGTACATCCACCCAAGAGATAGACATGGACCCCTTCACCTGCTCGATGGTGTACTTTGGAGACCGAAGCCTCAGTGATGCGTTTATGGCTTCAGTGTCCACATCGTACATTGGTTTCCTCTTGAGCGTCTTCAGAATCTGTCTATCGTTCGATAGAACCCCGTTGTGAGTCACAACCATGTCATAGCCGACAACAGGGTGATTGTTGTAGTTCTTAGCGGTACTTCCCTGAGTGGCATATCTAGTGTGGAGCATCACATACTGCACAAAATCCGAAGAACCGTACTGCTCAATCTGACCGCTCATCTCCAAACTGGAGCCGGGTTGCTTGACGACCACTACGTTCTCAGAGTTCGTCCACTTGATGGCGAACCCGCAAGCGTGGTTTCCTCTGTCTGACATTTCCTCCCATAGATTCGACACTTGAGAGATAGGCAGTTTCCTGTCCTTCGTGAACGCATCATGAGCGGGGAGGTAGATGCCTCCTATGCCGCACATTCAAGCCATCTCCAAGTTGCAGTAATCATATCCTGACCATGATTTCGGGTCGGTTGAGATTGTCATGTACTTGTCATCAACGGCTACATACGAATACGGCATTCCATACTGAGGTTCAGGGGGAGTCACAGTGATGACTCCCTTTGCGGTAAGAGTCGTCATCACGCCTCGTACCTGTCGCATGGGCATGGAGAAGTATAACGGCTCAATCCATGCACAGATTCCATGACCGTCGGAACTGTGGTCGCTGCCTTCAACATCTCTGAGGAATCTCATTTCCAGTTCAGTCACTTTGGTCACCTTTCTGCCATTGTACTTCATTCACGCCCACCCCCTGAGTCCGTGCTGTCTCTTAGCGCGGTAGTGTGTGTAGTTGGTTATGAGTTCGTTCTGCCTCTCGACAGCCCACCTGTTTGTGCGAACTCCCGGCTTGAGGAAGTCTAGCATCGCCTTCAGGCTGTCGCGGGGGGTCTCATCATCCCACAGGGCTTTGCCGTGTGAGGGGTGAGCCTCGTTCATGGCTACCTTGATGATGGCGTGTCCTAGCCTGAGCCATCCCTTGAGTTTCTTCGCCTCTAGGGTGAAACCGGGCTGTCGGAACTCGACGCATCCCCTCATGACGAAGTTGCTCAGGTTGAGGAACTGGTATCGGTCGTAGGACGGGTCGTCCATGTCAATCAGACCGAGGCAATCCGGGTTCTCCTCAGAGCGTCGGCAGTTGGGGCTCAGGTTGTCGAAGCAGGGCTGAAAGTGGTTGTAAATCTCCGCTATTCGGAGCATGACCTGCTGCTTCTTCGCTCCACTCATCCTGTTGAATCTCGCCATCCTGTCAATTCCGATGGTGATGTGAGTTCCGCAGTTTCTGTCAACCCAAGCGCCACCCTTCCTCAGTTCCTTGAGGACGGCAGTCATCTCCTTCTCGCCGTCCTCGATTCCGTAGAGGACCGGGGAGATGAGTTCTAAGGCTCCAGTTTGGCTCCATGTTCCCTCTCTCTGACCGTGTAGGCTACCATCAGTCTGTATCTTCCAGCCGCCGCCTTCCTCTCGGCGGTACACTCTGCTGTCACCATGCCAGTTGGTCAGGCTCTCAATCTCACCCGCTCCAGCCGTGACTGTGCATTCCTGCATAGTGTTTCCACTCATTCCATAGCATTCAATTTCTACTCCAAATCCAATTTTTCCCATTGTTTCCAATCCTCCCGTGCCTTCGCAACAAGCCATGAGAGATGGCTATGGTATATGAACTCTCGTTAGATTTTGTGTAATTTGCGGGTGTAGTGGTCTGTTTTGTGGTTAGCCAACCCTTAGAAAAAGTCCTGCATTATATCCATGAAACCCTTCTTCTTTGGTCGCGGAATCTTGGGTACAGGATAAGGTACGGGATTGATGGCACTTAAGGAAACCTCTTCTAAGTCAAATCTGAGGAACGAGTAGGGCTTCTCCCGTATCTTGGCATCAGCCTCTGCGAAGTCCACACCCCACCTCTTAGAGAGGTTGTCAGCATCCACTGGCAGCATCCTGAACAGGATGACGTTTGAGAGGTTGGCGTCCAACCATCGGTTCGTGAGTGGACGTTGGCTGATATAGACGGGCATGATTCTCTTTGCTCTACCCTGCACTGAAAGACGCTTAAGGCTGGATGGTACATGAGTGGGGGTGATGACGATTGAAGCCTCATCCAGTATGAAAGTGAAGGAGGCTTTCGGCTCACTCTCAACCATTGAAAACATTTCGTCAATGATGGCGCTGATGTCTTGCTCAAGTCGCTTGTCATCAAACTCCTCGTAGTAGGGCCAGTACAGCGTCACCCTCTCCTCTGCCATCGACTTCATCACCGCATCCAAGTCAGTGATAGGAGGGGCAAGGCGGTCATAGTCTCCAGACTGCACTTTCGGGTCAATGAGGACGAATCTGTGAAATTCACCGAAGGAGGGGCTTTTGATGGCAGACCTCAACGTGGAGAGTACGGCTGTCGTCTTTCCGCTACCGCTAGTACCTGCGAATAACGAGCCTAGTCTCTTCCTGTTTGGCTTGTATATGTCGTCAATCCTGAGCGGCAACCGGAGTCCTCCTACGGCGGAACATACGGAGTGGGCTGCTTACCAGCGAGATGAACCTTCCCCACAACCGCCCACTGACGGACGAATCTGTGTTTCTTACGATGTGGGTCACAGGAGGGGCGTAGGCTGATGAGACCACCACGGCGAACGTGAGTTCAGCGTTGAGAGATAGGGACAGCCCATGAGCGTCCATCAGATTCGTAGTGGCGGCAGTCAGAGCGTCATAATCCTGTGGCGCTCTCTTGATAGTCCAGTCAGGGTCGGCCATGACTCCTCGACCCCACCATGACAGCCCTCGGTCAACTCCTGCCCATCCCCAACGGAATAGAACGTCCTGTGATGCCCTCTGAGCCTCGCTCATCAGTGCCGGGTCTCCAGATGCTAGTTTGCGAATAGGGGCGGGGATGGTTGGTGCAACCCCACCTTCTTCATCATCCAGCCAAGAAATTGATTCAAACTCTGACGGATTTTGTGTAAATTCTTGAGAATCATCTTCATCCGGTGTCTCACTAACGATTTCAACAACGGGGTCGGCGTCGAGAGAGGCTAGGTGCTTGTACACGGCTGACCGAGACTTTCCCTGACCTGTACCATGCCCATACTCATCCACTGTGGAGAGGTATTTTCCCTCATCAGTTGGGTGCTTTGCCACTTTGCTCATTCCATCCCCTCCACTACCTTGTCTATCATATTACCAGCAGAATTGGCAACGAGGGTTTGGAATAGGGGGTTTCCCATTACGTTCTCAATGGCAATCCCAAGAGACTGTTGAGGGGTGTTGGTCTCCGCCCTTGCCTCGTTGTAGGCTACTACGAGTTGCCCAAGCCCTCCGAATAGTAGGGCTTGAAAGACCATTCCGAACTCTGTGCGATGTTCGGCCATAGCGTCCATGAAGTTCTTGAAATCTACCCAACTGTTCACCATTAAATCATCTAAGGTGTCAAACACCATTTCGTCATCTGTCCACTCCATCGTGAGCCGGTGGACAGGGAGGTTCTTAGACCTGTTCATGAGGGTGAGATGTCCACCAACGAGACAGCAAATCACCGAAGTACTGAGGAGCGGTGTCAAATGTCCACAGCCTCTTTGTGGTATCACCACAGGGCTTGATGGAGTAGTTGAAGGGGGCGAAGATGTTCATGAGTTCCATGTTCCCCCTCATCCTAGCCTCCCCTGCTGAGTATGGGCGTCGAACGGTCAGGCTCTGAGTCTCCCGACCGATGTTATCTTCACAAAATCCGAACAATCCTCCCGATTCGTGGAAGGGTCTGAGGAAGTACGAGGCCGACCCGCGAAAGACGGTTTTTGTGTAATTCCGATTTTTCAGGGAGTACACGCCGGACATGAGCATGAGCAGTTCCCCTTCCCCATCCGGCTCCCACTGGCCCAGATTGTGAGGGGCTGGTAGTGGGCGGTTGGGAATGTGCTTGAGACCGTCTTGGGGGAATATCACCCCATCAGTAGCCACGCTCAGTGCGGAGTAGTCGTTGACCCGTATCAACTCCGCCAGCCTCGCTCTAGTGGCTCCGGTGATGGTGGAGGCGTACATGGGGTTCCATAGGGTTCCAGCCTTCCCGTTGACGGCTTGCACCGTCTTTCCATAGATTGAATTCAGACAGGTCTTGCTGACTTGATATTCAGCAGTCCCTTTCTCGCTATTCATCTTCATGTCATAGAACTTCTCGATGAAGGGGCGGAACGGCTTGTCCTGCTCTATGTCGGAGAAGTAGGCCCACCGACCTAACTCAAACTGCTTCACGGGCCACTTCAGAGCCTCCTTGACCTCCTCCATAGTGAACCACCCGCGAACGATTCTAGGAGTGACTAGGGTTCCACTGTCGGACATACGAACGAGGGGATGCCACGGCAATCCCTCTTCAAACATGAAGAACGCTTCACAAAATCCGATGCTCATGGGGTCAGAGACCTTCAGCCAGTCCAAGAAAACCTCTCCTCCATCGCCATAAACCCAAGAATCGCGTGAGTTAGGGTCTGGGTTGTGAGTGTTGGAAAGCCAATAGAGGATGTAGGGATAGGCGGAGGCAAGGTCAACCGCAGTCACGGATGGGTGATACCCGCTTCCTACGGTCTCAAACCACCCTCCACGATAACTAGCGAGAGAGGCTTTGAGAATGAACTCTGAAATGTCGGATTTTGTGTAAGTGTTGATGGTCGGGATGTGGCAGGTGTCAAGCAGATTCCTCTGAGCGACGTTCGCCAGTGAGAACGGACGGATGAAACGAACGCCAGCCTTGACGAACTCCAACGCCTTCCTCCGTGTGAGTTTGCCAGCAAGAACAGCATCTTGGACGGCGTAGGTGTCGATGTCCTCCCGATAGTAGTCCGTGTACTCATCGTCATCAAATCTGGAGGCGTCGAGGATGGACCCGTCAAAGCACTTCTCAACCTTGCTCTCTCCGAGGTATGTGAGAGCAGCCTTGTTGAGCCTCATCCGGTTGTAGAACTGGGAGATGTCCCAGTGGTACACAGGGCCAAGATGAACGAAGTCATCAGAGGAAATGGGGTAGTACCACTCCTCCGGCTGAATCTCAAGGCTCTTACCCTCAAGATAGCGGATAGTCACCATACGTCCATCGACTTCAGGGGTGAAGTCACCGGAGTCAGCATTGATTCTCACCTTGTTGGTCCCTATCTCGCCCTCATCGGTTTTGGATTGTGTCAACTCCTTCATCACTGTGGGATGGAGCATCCTGATGACAGCCTGAGCGTCGAACTTCAGGTTCCAGTAGAAGAACTGCTGAACGGTCCTCCCACTGTTGGCCTTGCGGTCTTTGGTCGCTCCGTACCTCCAGTTCCTCGCATGGTCGTCGTTGTACCAGACATCCATCAAATCCGCGAAGGTCGGAACCTCCCAGACCCCATGCTCACTCGACCATAGCCAACACCTTCCCTGCTTGGTCTCTGTGTCGGCTCCGCAGATTCTACGCGGGTGCAACGACTTGACTGCTTGCTTCTTTCGGGATTGTCGTTTGATGAGCGGCAGTTCCGATACCGGGTACTCAAGACCTAGCCCATCAGTATCGCTCTCCTCGTGGATGGTGAGGATGTCAGGAAGGGTCATCCTCTCGACTCCCCATAATCCGACCTCCACTGTTCCCAACTGTCGGAGGGGTCGTAGGTGGCGTCCTCAGTGAGCATAGCATGGCGGTACTGGAGAGCCTCTAGTTCCTCCTGAGTGAGATTGACCCTCATGCTCCTCGCCTCTCTCAAGGCTCTCGCATCCCCTCTCCTCTGCGCTGCCGCTATCCGGGCGTTGCGAACCCTGCGACGGTTCTCAACGATTCCTCGCCGGACGTTGGTGGTTCCCTCTCCAACTGCTATCGTGAACTGACCTCGCCTCCTGAGTTGCGTGGCTCTAGGCACTCCTTCCCTGAGAGCGGCCCTGCTGACGGACTTGCGCACCCTCTGCGCCGGTGCTTGTTCCTCATTGAGCCAAGCCCTCACAGTGGCAGGGGTTCTTTCCTGCTCACGCGCCACGCGCTCAATACCTCTCTCCTCAACCAGTCTTTCGATGCGGTCGAAGAAGAGAGTACGGCTGACGGTACGCGCCATCAGAAATCCCCAACCAAATAAATCAACACTCCGAGATTAGCACTCGTGAGCAGAAGGAGAATGAACCTTTGCCGAACCAAAGCATCCTCCACCTCGGAAAGCCTCCGCTCGTAGTTCGCTCCCCTAAGCGAAGCCCCCAAACCTCCGAGTGTGGTTGCTATCGCCGTGACCGCTTCAAAGAAGAGGGTAAGCCTTGTCGTCAAGGCCGAGCCCCTCCTGCTCTCCATAGTAGTCGTTGCAGATTTGACTGACCCTTGAGCGAGAGACTCCGAAAATCTCTGCCAACTCAGTCCCATTCCACTCCTCAGAGCGGCGCATTATCACAATCCATTTACGGTGCTTTGGGGGTAATCTGGTGTACGTTTTCTGTGGCACGGAGTCACGGATAGAGTCTCGGTACTTGAATGCTATCTAAACCGGAAACCGGAAAGGATTGTGTTTAGATAGACAGAAACCGGAAATGCTAGAAATTATGCTTTAAGCACGTTCTCAGGCTGTCGGACCCCCTTGTAGTGGTATGACACTCGGAATGTAGTTAGCGTCCCTATAACACCCCTAAAGGGGTGTTAGAGGGGGTGAATCGTTTAGGTGGATTCAAACCGTCTGAACAGGGAGGAGAAGAATGTCCAAATACCGGTTTCCGGCTGTAAGTTCCACATGGCAAGAGAAGGAGTCGGACTATGGCCCATTTGGCAAGGGATGGGTCTGTCGTTTACGCTGCTCGTAATTATGGCAGTTGCTAACGGCATCAGTACCCTTGCATTTAACGAGACAATTGACAGTTTCGTGAACAGAAAAATGCCGGGGGCATAATCATGATAGATACGTTGTTCCCAAAATTTACCGTATGGGGCTTTGGTCAATACCTGCTCTTTGCTTTCGGCCTTGTCGTTGGCGTAGCACTGTTTGAAACCCCCGCAAAAAGGATTGAAGGTCTCATAGCGGGGCTCAAGAACTGAGGTTATGATATGCCCGCAATGGATAATCAAGGCTATTCTTCAGGAGTGACGTACTACCAACTGAACTCCTCAACAACCTCAGTACCTGACGTAGCGGCGGCTGGCCCATTCGTGGACGGCTTCTACGGCGTTGACGGGACATTGGAATATCTCATTTGGAGGCTACAAGTGACGGCCGCAGGTGGAACACGCGACTGGAGCGCAGACCTGAGTTCAATAGTTTCTCAATTCAAACTTGTATGCAACGGCGAGATTTTGATAGATTGGGTTTGCGGAGTCACACCCGATGCGGCCAGCACAGAGGTTGGTCGCTTTGGCTACTTCATTAACCAGATAGGCGGACGTTCCCTTCAAGTTCCTGCCGCAGACACTACCAACGCACAGGAAATCTACATAGCGATACCTGTAGGAATCGCGCTAAGCGGCGGCACACCACGATTTGAGATAACAACCTCATTCTATGACCTCAACGTGATTGAGAGCGGCGCGACCAGCGCAACCGGAACCTCAACCTTCTGGGCGCGATTCAACCCTAACACACAGCGCAGTACGAGAGTCATCAGTGCAACAAGTTTCACTCATGGAGCGAATCTAACCGAACAAGTCGTGGTCCGTGTTCCTGATATGCCCAATGGCTACACCTGTGAGATGCTTTCAATTCAGAACGCTTCGGACAATGACGACAATTACGGAACGGATGGAATTAGGATTTTGTCCTTGTCACAATTCTCCATGCCAATTTCAATGCAGAGATGGGCTTCAAATGAGTTAGGCAACGGAATCATGACCGTCATTCCTACGGCCGCTGGAAACCTCCAGCAGACCTACCGATGCTCTGCGGCTGGAATCCTCGCGGTTCCACTGTACGGACTAAAGGCTGGTGACATCACTTGTATGGTCAGCAACGGTGCAGATGCAGATACCAGACTCTACCACCCGGTTCTCACAGCGCCCATGCGAGGCATCAACGAAGCCTCTCCCCGACAAACGGTTGCAGCCATTGGAAACACGCAAAAATCCATCGTGGCCCGCACCGAGGGCTCCAACTGATTACGCTCCAAACCTCCCCCTGAGGGGGGCTTCGGCCCCTCTCTACTGGAGTAGTGAGGAGGAGATGAGATTATGCCGCATAAAGTCGTGAAGCAGGGGCGATACTGGAGGGTCCGGTCATGGTCAACAGGCAAGTTGCTGAAGCGCAAGTACGCGACTAAGGCCGCCGCTTCACGCAGGGCTGCAACCTCCTACCGGCGCAGTAAGAGGAAACGGCACACTAAGAGGAAGTATTGATGAGCCGAATAGTCGTGCTTAGCCTTACTACCGGCGAGCAGTACGTTGACATGACAGGAGGGGGAAAACTCTTCCTTTATGTGACGGCAGATACCCGCTTGGCTTTCGACCAGTTTTCCCTCGGTGATGGCATGGACTACTTTCTACTACTCGGTGGCACTACTTACATATTTGACCAGCCGAATCCGTTTCAAGGGCAGCCATGCTTCGTAAGAGCAGATTCTGGTACTGCCACTATGCGAGTGTTGGTGAGCGGTTAGTATGAAAGTGAAGGAACTAATGTTCGAACTCGCCAAACTTGACCCAGATGAGGAACTCACTATTACACAAAATCCGCCTTCCTTCTCAATCCAACCCGTTCCAAAGGAGGAGGAAAATGAATGAGCGGGCCGGTCAATCCTCCACTTGAAGTGAAAGAATCCGACGATTCCGTAGAATTGAGGCCAACAAATGTCATCTCCTTTGACTCAACCGATTTCAACATAACCACTTCTGGTCAGACTGCCACCATCACCACTAGCGGCACAGCCGGAACGATAGGAGGTAGCATCTCCGCCGGGGAGGTGGCCTTCGGTGCGGCTACGGCTGATAGTATCGAGGGCATCGCAGCCTTCACCTATGACAAGGCTACCAACGTCCTTCAACTAGGCCCGGAGGCGGGCGGGGCCACCTGCCAATTGAGAATGAACGACCACGACACGGAGGGTTCTGCCGAATGGCGCACGGAGTTGAAGCAAAGCGGAGCCTCACTCTATGTCGAGAATACCGATGTGGACGGTTCGACAACCATCCAAGTCGCTCGGCTGTCTAACACATATTCTCGGTGGAATTACAATCAAGCCAACGTCAATTTCTCCATAGGAACAACCGGGAGCGCAACCCTCGTTTGGGTCGATGGGGGCAACGACAACGTGGGAATAGGTGCGGGAATCTCCCCGTCCAGCGATGTTGAGAGGCTTCATGTCACAGGAACCGGGAGCGATGCCACCTTAGTCCGATTTAAGTCAACGGACACGGACGCCAATGCAGGACCGAATCTCCAACTATACAGGAACCCCGGAGAGGCGGGGGTGGTCAATGACGACTTGGGTAAGTTAGAATGGTGGGGGGCTGACAACGCGGCTGCTGTTGTTGAATTCTCCGAAATACAGGTTGAGGCTCAGGGAGTCACAGCCGGTTCACAACATGGGAGGATGATGTTCAGAACGATGATGAGCGGCACTCTAACGGAATTTATGCGAGCCTCTAACATGGGCGTTGAGATAAACGCCTTTGAGTTAGACATCAACACCAAGATTTCCTCGGCTGATATAGATGGAATTTTCACAGTCGATGCGGGCAATAACAACATAGGAATCGGGACAAATGCTCCTCCAGCATCGACGGAGCGATTATACATCACCGGGTCGGGAACGGGAACCCTCCTTCGGGTTGATAGCAGCGCGGCGTCATCAACTACTAACGCACCACAAATCGACCTGACGC
>Ga0114905_1002127_pt1 | contig 10411 bp, 16 predicted proteins | sample MalvireepMed_b05_FD_83499 | JGI IMG/M metagenome (GOLD analysis project Ga0114905, IMG submission 83499) | Marine viral communities from the Global Malaspina Expedition - Malaspina viral metaG DeepMed_b05 | ecosystem: Environmental > Aquatic > Marine > Oceanic | place: Mediterranean Sea...
CCGGCCAGCAGGGTCGCTCCCCTGCTGGCCTCTCCTTTTATGGGCATGGTATATATATATCCCCTGGGTGCATATCTCCTATGTCTGGGGAAGGAGGGAATCGAGGGAAGGTGGGAATGGTAACCCCGGCCACTCCGCTGTAGCTTGCATAGCTGCCGCTCGTTAGTTTGCCGGTCTTCCAATTTGACAGCACCCTTGAAATATGATACGCTACCTTCGTGACCGAAACCTCAGATAGGGAGAATGAGATGTCCGAATCGCTGCACAATTTCTACCAACTTGTATGCGAGGAGCCGCCGGGTATCACTCAACCGCAATGCTCTTGTGGATGGCAGGGAGATTACGACGGAGCAGGCCGTTATTACGACCGGCTGTCGTGGGAGTACCACGTATCGCAGGTCGAAGATGTAGATGAAGACGGGTATCCGGACGGTGGAGCGCGGACGCTGGAACGGCTCGACGCTTAGACGGGAAGGAACGGCGGGCCGAGTGGCCCGCCCCTCCTTTGCGGCGGGGGTATAGATATATCCCTATGGGCACATTTGCAGACAATGTAGAAGTGTGATAGACTTGGGGTATGAGCGATTTCACTGAGAGCGGTGACAAGTTCCTGGCAATCATGCACGCCGTACAGGACGACATTCCTGAGGCAGCATGGGAGGCGATTCTTAAATCCTTTAGAGGATGTATGAATGCATATGCGGTCGAGATGGGAAAGATGGGTCGCCTACTCAAAGAGGCCGACGAACTCTTAGACATGATGCAAGGGAACGGAGGGAAGGAGGAGTAGATGACTTCGAAAGACTACAGGAAGATTGCGGAAGTGCTTAGGAACGGGAATGCTGGGGAGGCCCTGGTCGAGGGGTTTGCTCAGATGCTCAAAGCTGATAACGAACGCTTCGATGCTGGACGGTTCCAGGCTGCTTGCAAACCCTAGCAAGCCCAGGTAGACTGGACACATCAAACCGATAGGGGGTTGCGATGCAAGAGCCGAGCCACAAGGCACCCGCCATCGACCTGCTTCTCAGCAGGCTGACCGGCAAGAGCAGGGAGCAGCAGTTAGCCGCCGGGCTGTGCATGACCTGCTCCGGGGACGCGAAGGTGTTCACGGACGACCTGAGCAGGCGGGAGTACACCATCAGCGGAATGTGTCAGCGCTGCCAGGACGGAGTGTTCGGAGGGGAATAGAGGGAATGGGCGGGCCACCTGGCCCGCCCCCCCTTTACTTCCCTCCCCTAGATATATCCCTATAGGTCATTTTCGGTCTTGACGGAAGGGTGTGAGGAATGGTAGAATGGGAAGGTTGTGAGGGGGAATGGTCGGAACGGGGAGACCCTATCCTTCCTGACTGTGGACATGGTACATCCGCAAGTCCCGACCTTCCCTCTTGCAACATTTGACAGTAGCCCTGAAAACACCTAGACTGATAGTGCCCAGCCGACGGGTTGGAGTTTTTGATAGGGGTGTCAACTATGAATGTTTGTGAGTCTTGTATTGAAGCGCTAGAGGATGAAGGCGTCCCGGAGGGAGCGGAGGCAGCGATGGCTATTGAGATGGGCGCGGACGTGGCCGACCACTTATGCGACGAGATAGAATCCGCAGGCGATATACGGTGCGCATGCGCGTGCCACTCGCACCGACGAGCTTCCGACCTAGACCTCGGAACGGCGGGAGCGTTACGAACCTAGCCCCTATCGGGGAAGGGCTGGCAGACGTGCCAGCTTTTCTCTATGCGGGGTGGGGTAGATATATCCCTATAGGGGTAGATTTCTAGGAGTGGGGTACACTTGGAGGGAAACGGAAAGGAGGGAACTATGCGCATCTTCTCGTTCGCACATGTGGCGGCTCACCTCCTAGCAGCTATCCTCGTGGCCTGCTATTTGCAAGCATCCTTGAACTAGTGTACTATAGTTGCAGTGGACGGGTAAGCGCCCACAAAACACTATAGGGAGTGTGACACATGAGAGCATTGGTTAACGGACTGGTTCGGGCGGTGCGCGGTTTCCTGAACGGAGGCAGACAGGGCCAGGTGGCCCGTATCATTGATGACCTAGCGGCAGACGTTCAGGAGATTGAGGCAGCGGGATTGCCTCTCCACGATATCCTAGAGCGCGAAGCGGAAGCGCTGGACGCATACCTAAGAGGGACGAAAGACTTCCCCATCCGTTACGAACGCAACACCGACCTGCTAGCACGGGCGGTTATATGGAAGACGGTCGCCACCCACGCACTCAGGCGCGGCGGGTAGCACCCCTAGAGGATGGCCCGCTCTTACCAGCGGGCCATACCTTTACCCACCCCTACATAGATATATCCCCTAGGGGGGTGATTTTCCCAGGTTTGACAATACCTTTTAAAACCTTTATCATTCTTGCGTGGTCGATAGGGGCCACGAATAAACGATAGCGAGGTACCATGAAAAACTACACGCTCAGCGAACACTTCCAGCATTCCAAACGAATAAAGGATTGCTCCCTGTGTCAGTTCAACTATTGGTTTAGCGGTAAGATGGAGAGAGACGAACGCAGGCGCATTGCCCGCAATCGCAAGCGGCGCATAGGAGCCTAGCCCACAGCCCCCCAGGGCCTATCCCCTGGGGGCCTCACCTAAACGATAGGAGCGCGACAATGCAAGCATTCACAATGTACCGGTGGACTATCCCCAGCAAGACGCACAACAAGTTTCAAGCTAACCCGCCCCATGAGCCGCAATTCGAGGGAGTCATTTGGAGTGACGGTACCTGCGCAGTTCGGTGGCTCACTGCTAACGGCTCCACTGCGGTATGGTCATCCTTTGAGGATATGATGGCAGTTCATGGGCACCCGGAGTACGGTTCCAAAATTGAATGGCACAAGGTAGGCAGTTAGGTAGAGGCGAACCCCCCAGGGCCTATCCCCTGGTGGGTTTGACAATACCTTATAAAACCTTTATGCTCCTTATGTGGCCGGTAGGGGCCATGACTTCGGACATACGGCGACAGGAGATAGGGTGCCAGTTTTCTCGCTAGTCCCCAGATGCGCAAGGTGCGGCGAACTACTCGACTGGGAGAACGTAATTACAACTTGGAGGTATGATTACTGCCCGCGATGCTGGGATATCATCCACCGACTAGGCAAATACTCTACCTAGTCCACCGACCCCCCCAGGGCCTACCCCCTGGGGGGCTCACCTGAACGACACAAGATAGGGAGTGCGAAATGCGAGACATTTACCGGGCGATTGTAAACGGGTTGCTGAGAGCGATTAGAGGTTCGGCTAGACAGGAGCAAGTATCGCAGCTTATAGATGGCCTGATAGATGATATAGAGGCAGCTAAAGCCCTTGTAGAGGCCAGAGGGCTCACGATAGGGGAGGTATTACAGCGAGAGGCAGAGGCCATGGACGAATACCTGACAGGCCCCTCTAGCAAGAACGACACTAGCGAGAGCTTACGCAAGGCGGTAATTTGGAGAGGGGTAGCAGATAGCATAATGCGAGGGGAGTAGAAAAACCCTAGGGGGGGCCGAAAGGCCCCCTACAGGGCCTCTAGGGGCCTCCTGGGGGCCTCCTAGGGCATGTAGGATAAGGGGGTGTAGGATGAAACGAATAACAGCGATTGCATTAGGGCTTCTGATTATCGTTTGGGCCTGGCGATTGATTGTGATTGAGGGGGTGTGGTTGTGATTATTTTCACTACCCTTGGAAAGGCCCCAGAACAATAGGGGGGGTATAGTGTTTCGGCTAGGGTACCTGTAGCCAATAAGTTGGTATCTCCGCTGAGAGTAAACTTTCGATGATCTGCGCTCCTAGTAAACATAATTTATAAAAAATTTTATAAAAAAATTTTTACGAGCTATTGTTCGTTATTATCGAACTGCTTAGATTGAATTATCACATCTTGGGCGAGCATCCACTGGAACGCCTTGTCCAGTTCGCGGTCTGTACCGGTTACCGTTAAGATTACCCATCCTTCGGTTGCGGTGATGTTGGCTAGTTCTATGTTAGTTATGACGTTATAGTTGGTAGACATCTTATAAATCAAAGGTTCCTTTATAAGGGAGTCCTTAAAGGTAAGCTTTACCCTCCTAACTAATTCCGCTTCCATGGGCAAGTCCTCTGTGACCGTCTCCACGTTATACCCTCCTGCTCAGGCTCCATATTGGCGATAACCGAAAGGCCATCTGACTATCGTCATCGAGCGTTTTACGACATTTATCGCAGACTAGCATATCGAACAGGGGTCTGACCAGCCCGCCACAGCCTTTATGGAAGGCTTCTTTCTTATCGACATGCTTGTTGGTGTATTTTGAAATCATAGGTCTATGCAATCGCTAACACAGCAGCCTTGGAGATTACGGACTGGACAGCCGTTAGTTCCGCAGAGGTTGCGTTGCTCACCACCAAATCCGTATTTACATTGGTCACGATGGTTGCCGGGTCAGTACTATCGTCGCTCAGTGCATACTGCACTATAGCCGTGATAACATCTCCCTGAACTCGTATATTCTCAACTGTCGCATTTGTTTTTGTAATTGCCATAATTTTCTCCCGTTTTAATCCTTTTTCCACCACTTGGTCGTGTTCTTCTTACCGCCATAATACGCTATTGCGTATCCTTCGTCAACCAACACCTGATTAACGTTAATATCATCAATGTAAATTGTTCCTAAGATGCGACCATACTTACCCCTAGCCTTTTTATCAATCGCGGTTTTAACCGTGATGCTGTCCGCAGCTTCTAACATTTCACGTAATCTGGCCTTTGCAGCCAGTCCGTATCGTTTCTCTTCGAGGTCTCTAGTACGAGATTCGGGCGTGTTGATACCGTACAGGCGTACTCGTTGTTTCTTTAAGACAACACTAAAGCCTAAGTCAAGGTCTACGTCTATGGTATCTCCGTCGATTATCTTTACCAGCGTGCTTCTATAGTCGTACATGGGTCGCTTTTCTCTCCTTCTTAAGACAGACGTAACATTTTCTGGATTCCCCCTTTGCATGCAGTTTTGCGCCGCATTTACAGCGTACCCATGTCTTGTTAGCCATCTATGCTCCTATTAGTTTGTTGCTGGCTCAGCTATCGTTACTTCAACGTTATCCTGTACTGTAATATTAGCAGCCGTTACGTTTGTTGCAATAGTAAATTCTTTCGTAGCGAAACCGTTACCCATGCCGACCTCATTTAGCAGAATTTCAAGGGTTCCTACATTCATTCTTGAGAGGACACAGTCGCCACCCTTGGTGTATAGGTTCGTTAATCGCAAGGTTCCTATCTTCCCATTCACTGCGCTAGTAGGAGCCTGTATCCAGATCCTGTCGTATGTGCCTCCGTTCGTGTTCATTGCGTCAGCCTGTTGATGCCCGCCCCCAATAGCCCTCATTCTGGAGGTACCTGGGGAAGGAGCCAAACTTTGACCATCCGATGCGTTTCCAATTACATTTAAAGTATGAGCTTGAATGTCTGTAAGAGTCAATTTCTTACATCTAGAGTTCTCGAAAATCAAGTGACCGATTTCCAGTCTAGTGTTGGTACCGCCAGAAACAACGTTACCTGAAATCTGTACGACATTGGCCTCTCCAGACGGGAGCGCTGACCCGGTGAAAACCGTTCCCACGGACACATTTTCAATTGTGATTTCTCGCACAGGTGTCGAGCCTAGGTCGATCCTTAACGTATTATCACCATCTACGTAACTAGTCGGAACATCCAATGGGGCATTGTTCCCAACAACTGAAGCTGCGTATATTCCAGAGTCTCCTCTGTTAAACGATTTCTCGGCAAAAACTGTTTCGTTCACGACAACACCGGTTGAAACTGCAGTACCCGCAAATAACAGACCCGCAGCCATTTGAGGAGTAAATCCAAGCGTTCTTAGGAGGGAATAAGGTGATTTTATGATTATGAAAGTTGTGGCCCACTTTTTACTTTCTGCCTGCAGATACTCCACTTTAACAAGCATCCAATTGCGAAAGCGGCTAATAGCTTTATACGCGGTAATGGGTGACAAGAGAAATGCTTTTGGTGAAGCGAGTATCCCATGTCCCAGCGTTTTAACGGCACGTACCGGATTCTGTACAAGAAGAAGAAAACCAAGGAAGGCAAGTAAACACGACGCGCCGATTAAACCCGCCAGTAATGAGGGTTCCGCATAAAGTTGAGTAAGAAGGTCTTTAGCAATAAGTTGTTCTGAAGACCTTAAATAAGGAGCAATGAAAGTTAAGGGGTTAGCTGCGGATACAGCCAAACCTAGACTTCCCAGTAATAATAATACTGATGCAGTCGAGTACCGTGTTATCTTCCGCAAAACATTTACAAATATGTGCATGAACATACCTCCTAGTATGTACATTATACTGTTTAGAAGGGATTTATATACACTGATCTAAAGCAAATTATTTTCTTCTCCTAAAACAGTAGATATTTACATTTTACTTGGTATAATAATACGTGTCAACCCCTTTCTTTGGATTTTTGAAGGAGGAAAAATAGTAAGTATTGCGGAGGTTTTAGAATGGTAGAAATTGGACTTGCAATTGTGTTTGTGGGCTTATTGCTATGGGCTGGAAAATACCTCTATCCAGCAATACAACTTGCAAGCGAACTGAAGGCCATGTATAAAAGCCAAGGATATTGGTTCCCTGACGAATGGTAATAACTTAGGAGGGCGGTATGCTAACCAGCGAACAAAATACACGTCTCACAACAGTTACGAAAGGCACGCCTATGGGCGAGCTTATGCGGCGCTATTGGCATCCCATCGCTGCTTCGTCTCAATTGACGGACGAGCATCCCACGATGCCCATTCGACTGTTGGGCGAAGACTTAGTCCTATATAAAGATGCGTCTGGTACTCTAGGTTTGCTTGAGCCGTCTTGCGCTCATCGAAAAGCTTCGCTTTTATACGGGGTTCCCGAAGAGAACGGGCTGCGGTGCTGTTATCACGGATGGCAATTTAATGAGGAAGGTCAGTGCATTGACCAACCTTCTGAGCCAGCAGGGTCTAAATTTAAGGATAAGGTTCAAATTCTAGCCTATCCGGTTCAGAGCCTTGGGGGTTTAGTCTTTGCATATCTTGGCCCGCAACCGGTTCCCCTTCTTCCTCGATGGGATATTTTAATTTGGCCTGGTATTCGCAGTGCTTTTAAGGTAGAATTGCCCTGCAATTGGCTGCAGTGCCAAGAGAATTCCCTCGACCCGCTTCACTTTCAATGGTTACATACGTATTATGGAGGTTGGGTGATGAATCGCAAGCGAACCAAGGATGAGCGAGATACTTTCCTAGCCAGCGTTTCGAATCGAGGGGCCGCTCATCACAAGATTGGTTTCGAAGTGACTAATTATGGGGTGATTAAACGTCGATTAGTGGGAGATGAAACCGAGAATGATGAATTTTGGAGGATAGGACATCCTATTTTATTCCCAAATATTCTAAGAGTTGGAAATTCTCTACAATTTAGAGTTCCTATTGACGACACACACACTACACATATGGTATTATTTTGGAAAGAGTGCGAAGTGGGCGAGGAAGTTCTTCCGCCCGAACTGACGCCGATGGAGATAAAAGATGCCTACTATCCGCCAAATGAAGAAGATGCTGCATATGGGAGGCGGTTGCGAGATGATTATGTCCTCGGACAAGACCAGACTGCCTGGGCAGCACAGGGCTGGATCTCTGACAGAACCACTGAACGATTGGGAGTATCTGATGTGGGTATTATTATGTTCAGAAGGCTTCTAGACCAGAATGCGACTATCGTGGAAGACGGGGGAGAACCTATAAATGTTCATAGAAACCCCGAAGATATTATTGTTTTACCGATAGAACACTTCTTATACCCTGGTGAAACGCAGACCGGAGGGCCGTTTAGGGACTCTGTACCGCGTAAACCAGACATAGAGGCAGTATTATCAGGTGCAGAAGTCAGACAAAATGTAGGGAGGTAGAATGTGACACATATCAATAAAATCGCCCATGTTGTTCTTTATGTTTCTGATGTGAGTGAGGCTATGAGTTTCTATCAAGATGTTCTTGATATGGAAGTTGTACGTTACGATTCCGAGGCAGGCATGGCTTTCATGTCCTTTGGCACCCAGCATCATGATATAGGACTATTCAGGGTTCGTGACGAAGCTACTAGGGGTAACCTTGGGCTTGCTCACGTTGCGATGGTTGTCGATGGAGACTTAACTGACCTTAAAGTGATGCATGATAAGCTACTTGCTAATGGAACGGATGTTCGTTTGGCTGACCACGGCATGACAAAGAGCGTCTATTTCAAAGACCCCGATGGAAATGGTTTAGAGTTGTTCACTGAAGTCATGACACAAGAGGAAGGTAAGGCGTATCTAGCTGGGCGTTCGGGGCGTGGGGCAGAAACCTTTGCGTTTGAAAAAGTGGGGGTGGCTAGCTAAGGAATTCCGGTAAGCACAGATGCGAGTAATTTTAGTATAATAAAGCAGGAGGAAAACATATGCCAGTATGGTTAGAAATATCTTTAGCATGGGTAACAATAGGAGCAATTTTAAATCTAGCTGCTTACACAGTGTTTCGTAAACGAGGCTATTTTAAATGGTTGAACGATGTACATGATAATTTAGCTTATCGTATTGGCTATGAGGATGCGAAGAAGGACTTGAAGCAGGAAATAGGTGTCATTGCGTACAGCGGATTGTTTAACGGGCCGACCACTAGAAGTGCTTTGTTTCCTCAATTATACGAACATGGAGCAGAAGATTTTAGATATAAATAATATTATAGATCTTAAGATCGATCTTAAGATCTTTTAATTATATAATTATTTTATAAAAATAATTATTATTATATATAGTAAATGGGAGTTTATACGAGATGCCCGTAAACATTAAGCTGTTATTCGATAAAATCATGGACGACCCGGACATTATTCCTGGGGAAGGTCAGGAAAAGAAAGATTTGGCTATGTCCATGGTATTACAACGAGCTACGCAATCCATAAATAATGAAAAAGCATTAAGTATGGTGAAATCCGACACTTCTGTTTCAAAATTATCGAATTTCGTAGCCATCTCTAAGGATGCGAATACTAAATGGGGTAAAGGTGCTTTGGAGCATCTTACCCAAGAACTACGGTATACCGATAAAGCTGCCGCAGACATTCTTGCGAATTTTGAAAAGCCTCGTGGTTTGGCGGGAATTGCTACTAAAAACCAGATAACTTTAAAGGACGCTAGAGGATTTGAACCTGCTAGCGGCGACGATAGAGAGCCACTTAGTGAACAGGAATTTGCCAAACTTAAGGAAGACTTGGTGGCGCATCGAGAGAAACAAGAAAGGCAAGACAAGGGGAGAGCGGAAGTTCAAAGAAAGAAGGAAATTAATCAGGATTACATAGATTATGTCAGTGGGCACACCGCTGTTCATGGAACTAAACATGAGTACGGTGGTGAACACGAGCTTTTCGATTCCGATGGAAAATCTTTAGGGAACGCCGTAGACCCACAGAAGTTTGGTGGGCTGCTCATCCATAAGGTTGGGGAAAACAAAGTTAAAGGTGCAGATGGTAAGATGCATGATTTAGGAAAATGGATGATTGCCGATGCTAAGACCGGAAAATCTATAGCCGCTGAAACACAATTCGGCAGTTCAATGGAAGCTGGGTTACTGGCTTTTCGCCTTGCTGGTGTATTTGACTTTGAGAATGGTAGCGCAGAAGATTTTAGTGCTAGTACAGACCGAATCGTTGGTGCATTGACGGCACTCCACGACGACGGCTTAGCTGATATTTCTTCATTTGCCCCAGAAGAGGACGCCATTTCAGGTGGTAAAAGAGACGCAAAGAAAAAAATTGAAGAGGCGCGGGGTACAGATCCTGAACCTACCGGAGACACTAAACCTCCCACGAAGCGGCAACTGAAGGCAGAACGCGATGCTCGTGTTGCAGAAGGCGTACAACAACGTGAAAGGGAAGCCCGTGAACGGGAGATGGCTACTGCACGAACGAACATAGAACGAGATAAAAAACGACAAGCTGACGATAGATTTAGAAAATTAAGAAATGCAAATACTGAAGATAAAGCGGCTGTAGTCCAAGAGATGCTTGACGCTGGTGGGCCAGAGGAAGTCCATGAAGCCCTAAGAGGGATGCATAGGGCTGAAGGGCCAGCAAATGCTAGTTTTCATCCAGCAATTGTTGACGCATTAAGGGCGAAGGCTTCTAAGGAAGTGCAGGATGAAGTGGATGCTATGCCTCTTGCCCGTGGTGCCAAGGGAGCAGAAGATGACCCCGATAAAACCGAACCCCAAGTTGAGCCAGTAAATAAACCTGAACCCAAAAAAAGGGAATTTAAAGAAAGAGCCATTAAACCAGCATCTGCACAAGACGGAAAATCCGCAGAAATGAAACATGAATTAACCTTAGAGGATGGTACCAAAATTAAATTTGGTGACCCTGTAGG
>Ga0114905_1002129_pt1 | contig 10407 bp, 9 predicted proteins | sample MalvireepMed_b05_FD_83499 | JGI IMG/M metagenome (GOLD analysis project Ga0114905, IMG submission 83499) | Marine viral communities from the Global Malaspina Expedition - Malaspina viral metaG DeepMed_b05 | ecosystem: Environmental > Aquatic > Marine > Oceanic | place: Mediterranean Sea...
CTCTTCAATTGTTCGACAATAGATTGACCGCGCTTAGTTAAGCTATTAATAACAATAGCACGTGCCTCACCGTCATAACGCAAAGTAATATCAAGGTCGGGAGTTGGGATAAATTCACCTCCCTTCTCAGGCCATTCAACAACACAAATAGCCTGTGGCGAAAAATAATCACGAATGCCCATATATTCAAGCTCTTCAGGATCACCTAAACGATATAAATCAAAGTGATAAACATCAGCTTTAGTTAGTTGATAAGGCTCAACCAGTGTATATGTCGGACTCTTAACCTTTCCTTGATGACCAAAACCCTGCACGATACCACGGGTTAATGTGGTTTTACCGGCACCTAAATCACCGTGCAAATAAATGACAGCTCCTTGATCCATCAACGCTGCAAGTTGATTGCCCATATTTACCGTTGCAGCTTCATCAGCCAGTGGAAAACCAACACTGTCGGTCATTGTTACCTCATGAAAAACTAAAAACACATTACTTTGTTAATCATACCAGATAATTTTTATAAGGCGAGAGCCGCTCTTATGCCTAATTTGACATAAAAAAGCCGGCAAAGTTGCCGGCTTTTTAGCTTAAACAGAATTTTTTTACAGACCGAGTTTCTTCTCAAGGTAGTGGATGTTTGTACCACCGTTTTGGAAGTTCTCATCTGCCAAGATTTTCTTGTGCAGTGGCGTATTGGTCTTGATGCCATCAATCACTAATTCGTTTAACGCATTGCGTGAACGAGCAATTGCTACATCACGGTTTTCACCGTAACAGATCAGCTTACCAATCATTGAATCGTAATGAGGTGGTACTGTGTAATCTGCATAGATGTGGCTGTCCCAACGAATACCTAAACCGCCAGCAGGGTGGAATCGCGTGATTTTACCTGGTGATGGAATAAATGTTTCTGGGTCTTCCGCATTAATACGACACTCAATTGCGTGACCACGAATAACCACATCTTCTTGAGTGAATGATAATGGTTGGCCAGCTGCAATTTTTAACTGCTCTTTGATTAAGTCAACGCCAGTGACCATTTCTGTTACTGGGTGCTCAACCTGAATACGGGTATTCATTTCGATGAAATAGAACTCGCCGTTTTCATATAAGAATTCGAACGTACCTGCACCGCGATAACCAATTTCGATACATGCACGAGTACAACGGTCACCGATGAACTTACGCATCTCAGCCGTGATACCTGGCGCTGGTGCCTCTTCAACAACTTTTTGGTGACGACGTTGCATTGAACAATCACGCTCACCTAAGTGAACTGCATTGCCTTGACCATCAGCAAGTACTTGAACTTCGATGTGACGAGGGTTTTCAAGGAATTTTTCCATGTAAACCATGCCATTACCGAAGAATTGCTTTGCTTCTTGCTGAGTAAGAGCGATTGAATCGATTAGTTCTTTTTCGCTGCGAACAACACGCATACCACGACCACCGCCGCCGCCTGCTGCTTTAATGATTACAGGGTAACCAATACGCTTAGCGATTTGAATATTACGCTCGCTGTCTGCCGTTAATGGGCCATCAGAGCCTGGTACACAAGGTACACCCGCTTTACGCATTGCTTCGATTGCAGAAACTTTATCACCCATTAAACGAATGGTGTCGCCTCTAGGGCCGATAAATACAAAGCCACTTTGCTCAACTTGATTAGCAAAGTCTGCATTTTCAGAAAGGAAACCATAACCTGGGTGAATAGCAACTGCGTCTGTTACTTCTGCCGCTGCAATAATGCGCGGAATATCTAGGTAACTTTCACTTGCTGCCGGTTTACCAATACAAATTGTTTCGTCTGCCAGTAACACGTGCTTAAGATCACGGTCTGCCGTTGAATGCACAGCAACAGTTTTGATCCCAAGCTCTTTGCAGGCGCGCAGTACGCGAAGTGCAATTTCACCTCGGTTTGCAATGACTACTTTATCTAACATAGAGTTGGCCTTTTGTTGCGCTATTATTCAATGATGAATAAAGGTTGATCGAATTCTACTGGCTCGCCATTTTCAACTAAGATAGCTTTTACTGTGCCGGCTTTATCAGATTCGATTTGGTTCATCATTTTCATTGCTTCAACGATACATAACGTGTCGCCAACATTTACTTTTGAACCTACTTCTACATAAGGTGCTGCTTCAGGAGAAGCTGCTGAGTAGAAAGAACCAACCATAGGCGATTTAACTTGATGACCTGTTGGTGCTGCTGGTGCTGCGTCTGCCGCCGCTGGCGCTTCTGCTGCAGGAGCAGGAGCTGCTGGCGCTGGTGCAGGCGCTGCGTACTGTTGAGGAGCATACTGCATTGCAGGCGCTGCACTCATGTTGTTACGATTAATGCGTACTGATTCTTCACCTTCAGTGATTTCTAATTCAGCAATACCAGATTCTTCTACTAGTTCGATAAGTTTTTTGATCTTGCGAATATCCATGAACGACCCGCCTGTAAGTTTTATTTAAAATTAATGTGTGTTTTGCAACCGGCTAACCGCAGCTTCAAGTGCTACTTTATAACCCATTGCTCCTAATCCTACGATAATGCCTTGTGCCACATCCGAAAAATACGAATGATGACGAAATGCCTCCCGTGCGTGCACATTACTTAAATGCACCTCGTAAAAGGGAATGTTTACACTGAGTAATGCATCCCGTAAGGCAACGCTTGTATGCGTAAATGCGGCAGGGTTAATAATAATTGCATCAACCACTTGCCATGCATCGTGAATTCGCTCTATTAATGCAGCTTCACTGTTACTTTGAAAATGCGTTAAATCAACATTGTGACCCGCAGCAACCTGACTAAGTTCAGCGATAATCTCATCAAGAGATTGGGTGCCGTACTTTTCTGGTTCACGCTTGCCAAGCATGTTTAAATTTGGCCCATTAAGAACTAAAAGTTTGAATTTTGCAGCCATAATACGCGATATATCCTTTAAGTAAGCAGTTTAACCATATTCATCATAAACCCACGCTTAACCTAAGCGTATCGATGTAAAATAGCAACTATTTCTCACGTTAACCACCTATTATAGATATTTCGACGTAAATAGCAGCAAAATACTGGTCTAATCACTCATAGCACAAAGCAAATGTAGGCATAGCAAGGCACACAACAGGGTTAATCACTGTATTCTCTTGCTGTTTAATTGAACTTTTACAACAAAAATCACTCATTTACTTTTAGTTAGAGTACTTTTTCTTAGTGAGAAACAAAAACGCCACTCAGATGAGTGGCGTTTTGCTATTTTCTAGCACGTTTGCGTTTATTTAGCAGTATTTCGCACTTTTGCCAGATGTTCTGCAAAGTCTTTAGCATTTAAAAAGCCTGTTACACGTTGCTCTAAAAGCTCATTACCTTGGCTGTCAAAGAACAAAATGCTGGGTAACCCGAATACCGTGTATTCTTCCATTAGCTCAATGGTTTTTGCATCACTTTCGGTTAAATCGATTTGGATTAACTCAAAGTGCGCAAATTGTTCTTGTACCTTAGCATCAGGAAACGTGTAGTGTTCAAACTCTTTACACGCGACGCACCAGTCAGCGTATAAGTCGACCATTACTAAGCGCCCTTCGCTACTTGCCTTTGCAATCTCTTCTTTCAATTCACTTAAATTAGCAACTTGTCTAAAGCCATGTGTTTGCACTTCAGCTTGTGCAACCGCCGCTTTAGTCGGCCAAAAATAATTTTTCGTTAAACTCGCCCCAGTCACAACCAGTAAGGTTGCAGCAAACCATAATGCTGTTTTTAACTTACCTTGCGATTGACCACTTTGCCAATGATGTAAGTACAAGGCTGTAGCAAGTGCTAATAAACCAGCCATTAACCAAATGATCTCGATATCAACAATACGCTCTAGCAGAATTAGCGGCACAACTAGCATGATGAAACCGAATAACGTTTTCACTTGTTCCATCCAACCACCGGCTTTGGGAAGTAGTTTACCACCTGATGTACCAAGCAATAATAAAGGCAGTCCCATGCCTAAGCTCAGTACATACAAAGTTAAACCTCCCACTAAATAATCACCACTTTGTGCAACATAAAGCAAAGCAGCTGACAGTGGTGCAGTAGTACAAGGTGAAGCAATTAAGCCAGACAGTACACCCATCATAAATACGCCAACATAGTTGCCGCCTTTTTGTTGGTTACTAACCTGAGTGAGTTTATTCATCATGCCGCTTGGCAGTTTAATTTCGTACCAGCCAAACATCGACATTGCTAGCAATACAAATAAGATACTAAAGCTGATTAGTACTGTAGGATGCTGCAAATACCCTTGTACTTGCCCACCTAAAGATGCAACCACTAAGCCCAGTGCTGCATAGGTAACTGCCATCCCTTGCACATAAACAAACGACAGCGAAAACGCTTTTTTAGTCGATAAATTCTGCTGACCTGCAATAAGGCTCGACAAAATCGGAAACATTGGGAATACGCATGGTGTAAAAGCCAGACCAACACCGACTAAAAAGAAGATAACTAGGTTCGTTAGTAAACCTTGTGACGCTAGTTTATCGGTATATGACTGCTCACCAACTGGTTTTGATACTTCTTGAGAAGGCGCTGATGATGCGTCATTTACCTCTGCGGCTTGTGTTAATGCAGCCAATGCATTGCCAGCATCTGCAGTTTGCGATACTTGCTCATCAGCAATCACAGATAAAGGAATGGTTCTCACTTCTGGCGGATAACATAACCCCGCTTCGGCACAGCCTTGAAAACGAACTTTAACAACTGCCCCATCTGTGATGTTGCTTACTTTTGTTATCACACTTAATGAATCAAAAAATACTTCGGTCTTACCAAAAAACTCATCTTCAATAATGACGCCTTTACCAAGCTCAGGCACTTCTATATCGGCTCCCTTGGCAATAATTTCGACTTTCTTTTTATAAAGATAATAATCGGGCGCTATATCCCAACCAATGAATAAGGTTTTACCTTGCTGATCAAAATCAAAAACAAAGGCTTTATCAACAGGGAGAAAGGTGTGTTCTGCCGGTTGCTGCAGTAAATTACCAAGTAAATTACTATTACTTGCGCTTGCAGGCAATAACCACAGTGCGCAAAGTAATAAAAGGAACGATCGCATTAATTAAGTACCTCATCCATCCAATTAAAATAGGCTAAATTGCCTGTTGCTACATCAACGACCTGAATCTCAGGGACCTCATAACTATGCAATTTCTTGATAGTTTGGATCACCTCATTCATTTTTTCTGATTTAGTTTTGATCAGTAATTTACTCTCTGTCGCTTGCGTTAACTCGCCTTCCCACATATAGATAGATTCGATAGTAGGCAGAATATTGACACAGGCAGCTAGCTTTTCTTTCACTAGGTGTTGAGCCAGCTGACGAGCCTCAGCTTCATTCGCACAAGTAGTAAAAATCAGTCGATAATGCGTATTCATAAGGAACCTTTTTTTGATCACGTGAGTCGCACCATAGTAGCTGATAGCAGCAATAATGTGTAGCGAGCTAGGTGATCCATGGCTCCAGCTTGAAAAAAGACCCGATCACCCCAACTTATATTTCATTGACTCCAAAGAGAGTGACATTTTTAGAGAGCGTTATGTTTAGATTTTTGTTTTTGTTATTTATTTTAGTGCCGATTGTGGAGATTGCCTTACTTATTCAAGTGAGTGAAGTCATTGGCGGGTTTGCTACCATAGCGCTAGTTATCGTCACGGCCATTGTTGGTGCCAAATTAGTGAAACAGCAAGGCATGGGAGCAATCCAAAATGTGCAACTACAAATGGCGCAAGGGCAAATGCCTGCGAAAGAATTATTTACTGGCTTGTGTGTGATTATTGCCGGAGTGTTATTAATGACTCCTGGCATAATGACAGACTTTTTTGGCTTTTTATTACTTACCCCAGCAATACGTAATAAATTAGCTGCAAGCCTTGCCAGCCATGCAACTGTGCGTATGAGTTCACAAGCGAATCAAGGCTCTGCACACTTTCAATACCACAGTAAAGCACCCCAACACGAAGAGCCAACTCATCAACCGACAACTATTGATGGTGAATTTGAGCGAAAAGATTAAAATTTTTTAATTTTTGTACTTGGATTTTTTTAAGCCACCCCCATTAATGAAGGCAATGAAACGCAACGGGTGGCTTAGCACTCCCCTGCAATAACACAAGATTTTTTCTGTACTGTTCAGAAACTGTTAGGAGAACTAAATAAATGAACATTCGTCCTTTACATGATCGCGTCATCGTTAAGCGTCTAGAAGAAGAAACTAAGTCTGCTGGCGGTATTGTATTAACTGGCTCTGCAGCTGAAAAATCAACTCGCGGAGAAGTTATCGCTGTTGGTAATGGCCGTGTTTTAGACAACGGTGAAGTAAGAGCATTAGAAGTTAAAGCCGGTGACACTGTGCTGTTCGGCTCTTATGTTGAAAAAGCTGAAAAGATCGAAGGTCAAGAGTACCTGATCATGCGTGAAGATAACATTCTAGGCATTGTAGGCTAATCCTACTTTTCGTTTAGCAACCCGTTTACAGAATTTAAGAGGAATTAAATCATGGCAGCAAAAGAAGTACTTTTTGCAGGTGACGCACGTAGCAAAATGCTAACTGGCGTAAATATTTTAGCAAACGCAGTAAGAGTAACTTTAGGTCCTAAAGGCCGTAACGTTGTATTAGACAAATCTTTCGGTGCTCCTGTAATCACTAAAGATGGTGTGTCTGTAGCTAAAGAAATCGAGCTTGAAGACAAGTTCGAAAACATGGGCGCACAAATGGTTAAAGAAGTAGCGTCTAAAGCGAATGACGCTGCAGGTGACGGTACAACAACAGCAACTGTATTAGCGCAAGCTATCGTAAACGAAGGCTTAAAAGCAGTTGCAGCGGGTATGAACCCAATGGACCTTAAGCGTGGTATCGATAAAGCAGTTACTGCGGCAGTTGAAGAGCTTAAAGCGCTTTCTGTACCATGTGCAGACACTAAAGCGATTGCTCAAGTAGGTACTATTTCTGCTAACTCTGATAAAGAAATCGGTGACATCATTGCAGAAGCAATGGAAAAAGTTGGCCGTGATTCAGGCGTTATCACTGTTGAAGAAGGTCAGTCGTTAGAAAACGAACTAGACGTAGTTGAAGGTATGCAGTTTGACCGCGGTTACCTGTCTCCTTACTTCATCAACAACGCTGAAAAAGGCGCTGTAGAGCTAGACAACCCTTACATTTTACTTGTAGACAAAAAAGTATCTAACATTCGTGAGCTACTACCTACATTAGAAGCGGTTGCTAAAGCTAGCAAGCCACTACTAATTATTGCTGAAGACCTTGAAGGTGAAGCGCTTGCAACACTTGTTGTAAATAACATGCGCGGCATCGTAAAAGTTTCTGCAGTTAAAGCGCCAGGTTTTGGCGACCGTCGTAAAGCAATGCTACAAGACATCGCAGTATTAACTGGTGGTACAGTAATTTCTGAAGAAATCGGTTTAGAGCTAGAAAAAGCAACAATCGAAGACCTAGGTACAGCGAAACGCGTTGTGATCACTAAAGATGATACAACAATCATCGATGGTGCAGGTGAAGAAGACGGTATCAACGGCCGTGTTGCACAAATCAAAGCACAAATCGAAGAAGCAACGTCTGACTACGATAAAGAGAAACTACAAGAGCGCATGGCTAAACTAGCTGGCGGTGTTGCAGTAATCAAAGTTGGCGCAGCAACTGAAATCGAAATGAAAGAGAAGAAAGACCGCGTAGAAGATGCTCTACACGCAACTCGCGCAGCGGTTGAAGAAGGTGTTGTACCGGGTGGTGGTGTTGCACTAGTTCGCGTAGCAAGCAAACTTGCTGAGCTAGTTGGCGACAACGAAGACCAAAGCCACGGTATTAAAGTTGCACTACGTGCGATGGAAGCACCACTTCGTCAAATCGTAACGAACGCAGGTGACGAAGCATCAGTTGTTGTTAACTCTGTAAAAGGTGGTGAAGGTAACTACGGTTACAACGCAGCATCTGGCGAGTACAACGACATGATCGAAATGGGTATCTTAGACCCAACTAAAGTAACGCGTTCTGCACTACAGTACGCAGCTTCAATCGCGGGTCTTATGATCACAACTGAAGCAATGGTTGCTGAAATCCCTAAAGATGACGCTGGTGCTCCTGATATGGGCGGCATGGGCGGCATGGGTGGTATGGGCGGCATGATGTAATCATCCCCCAAAAATCTTGCTTAAAAAACCCAGCTTCGGCTGGGTTTTCTTTTAGCTATCAATTACTGACCACTCAGTTAACCAACTCCCTCACTATCGCAAACAAGTCACTTGGCAACATACCACGCTCACCATCGCGCTCAGCGGCGATATCACCCGCTTTCGCATGTAAGCAGACCCCTAGGCAGGCTGCTTGCTGGGTAGTTAGCCCCTGTGCGATAAGTGCCGCGATGATACCTGTTAAAACATCACCACTGCCGCCAACGGCAAGTGCAGGATTTCCATCTGTACACACCCATGTTTGATTCTTGTCTGCAATTAAACTGCCAGCACCTTTGAGTACACAAGTAGTGGTATAGCTGCGTGCAAGCTGTTTTACCGCATGAAAGCGATTTTCTTCAATATCGTTAGCGCGACAATTAAGCAGTCTTGCAGCCTCACCGGGGTGCGGTGTGATAACCGTATTGGCTAATGGAAATGAAGAAGCATGCTGAGCTATTAAATTAAGTGCATCAGCATCAATAACCAATGGCTTATTATTAGTAAAGCAATACTGCATGACCGTTTCAAAGGTTGTTTCGGACCACGCGTCCTGTCCAAGCCCAGGACCAATAGCAATACAACTCGCCCATTCTAGCGCACTAATTAAATGTGTATCGGTAACCATAATCTCAGGCCGCCCAATGCTCACTGGCAGAATAGAACTGCTATGGGTATACACTTTAACCATGCCCGCACCTGTGCGAAGAGCGGCTTCAGCAGTTAAACGAATTGCGCCTGCGGTGCCAGCATTACCACCAATGCACAGCAATTTACCATGACTAGTTTTATGGCTGTTGTTATCGCGCTTGGGAAGCCTCGACAGGGCCTTATAATTGATTAGCTCTGCAGTAGGTGTCGTCAATTGTAAAAAGGCATCTTGAATAGCTAAGTCTGCAAACTCAAGCTCTCCTGTATGTGCTCGTCCTTGCCCAGTTACTAAACCTTGTTTAATACCCACAAAGGTGACGGTGAGCGCTGCTTTTATTGCAACTCCCTGTACTACACCTGTGTCTGCATTAATGCCTGACGGGAGGTCAATAGCAACAACTGGCACTTGGCTTTCGTTGGCTGCTTTAATTAATTGTGCGAATGGCTCTCGCACCTCGCTTTGAATACCCGTGCCGAGCAAGCCATCAATGATGATGTCAGCTGTTTTAATGGAGCTTAGATCTGCAGTAATTGTCCCACCTAATTCTAACCAAGCTTGCTGAGCGGTGAGCGCATCACCTTTAAGGGGTTGCTCAGGTTTTGCTGCTATAACCGTCACCTGCATCCCAGCATGTTTAGCTAAGCGTGCCACAACATAGCCATCACCAGCGTTATTACCAACGCCAGTTAATACAACAAACTTTTTAGCATCAGGAAAGTAGTTAAGTAGATGCTGATAAGTCGCTTGTCCGGCCCGTTCCATTAGCTCATAAAGTGTTACACCACACCGTTTAGCTGCTGGGCCTTCATTTTCACGAATCTGTTTTGCTAAAAATACCTGCTGATTCATTATTATCCTTAACTTTATTCCCAATCTACACCTTTACTTTAGCAAGCGAGTTTACGCATAGAAACCTGTAATTCACCTTAAATTACTCGTTTATTGTATAGAGTGTTGCTATGTTTTTAAGCAGTTTATAAAAATAATAAAGGAAACAACAACGTGCTAAATAAAACAAACATCAAGCTAGCGCTAATACTATATAGCTTGTGGGCATTGCCCATTAAGGCGAGTGAATTATCGGTTCTACCAATGAAGGAGCGAGCTGCTTTTATAGATAAAGTCACAGAGCTTAGAGTTAAAACGCTTTTGCCCTCGCTTATGAAGCAACATAATATTGATATGTGGCTTATGATTAGCCGCGAATACAATGAAGACCCTATTTTAAAAACCTTTCTACCGGCAACTTGGCTTTCTGCAAGGCGAACAACCATACTTGTTTTTGCACTCAATAAACAAGGCGAAGTTGACGCACTCGCAATTGCGCCCTACAGCATAGGCACTGTATTTAAAAAAGCATGGGACAAACAACAGCAGCCAGATCAATGGTTAGCCTTAGTTGAACTGATTGAGCAATATCAACCCAAAAATATCGCACTTAACACATCAAAAATCTGGGCTCACGCAGATGGACTCGTTGTTAGCGATTTTAATGCACTTAAAAGTGCTCTCCAAAATAGACACCTTAATAAAC
>Ga0114905_1002135_pt1 | contig 10366 bp, 11 predicted proteins | sample MalvireepMed_b05_FD_83499 | JGI IMG/M metagenome (GOLD analysis project Ga0114905, IMG submission 83499) | Marine viral communities from the Global Malaspina Expedition - Malaspina viral metaG DeepMed_b05 | ecosystem: Environmental > Aquatic > Marine > Oceanic | place: Mediterranean Sea...
CGAGCAGGACGCCGACGTGGTGATGTTCGTGTTCCGCGAGGAATACTATGTCGAGCGCGAAAAGCCCTCGGACGACCGGCTCGACGAGATGGCCGCCTGGCAGGAGCGCATGAGCCGGCTGCACGCCAAGGCCGAGGTGATCATCGGCAAGCAGCGTCACGGTCCCATCGGCACGGTCGAGCTGTCCTTCGAAAGCCAGTTCACCCGCTTCGGCAACCTCGTCAAACCGTGGCAGCAGGACGGCGACGGCTTCTGAGCCGCCTCCGGCGACCGCTTTCCCCTTGACGGCCCCGCGGGGTTGGATTTCAAGCAAGCCATGGCACAGGCACAGCTTTCGATCGACCTCGCCGCGATCCGCGCCAACTGGCGCGCGCTCGCAGATCTCACCACCGGCGAGGCCGGCGCCGTCGTCAAGGCGGATGCCTACGGGCTGGGGGTCGACAAGGTCGCCCCGGTTCTCGCCGACGCCGGCGCGAAGCGCTTCTTCGTCGCCATCGCCTCGGAAGGCGTGACGCTGCGCCGCGTGCTCGGCGAAGGCCCCGAGATCTGCGTGTTCTCCGGCCACATGAAGGGCGATGCCGAGGCGCTGCGCGCCGCGAACCTCGTGCCGATGATCAACTCGATCGACCAGATGCTGCGCCATGTCGAGGCCCTGCCCGGCCATCCGTTCGGCATCCAGCTCGACAGCGGCATGAACCGGCTTGGCATGGAGCCGTCGGAATGGGCGGCGCTGCGCGAGATCGCGCTGGCGCAGAAGCCGCGGCTGGTGATGTCGCACCTGGCCTGCGCCGACGAACCCGAGCACGGCATGAACGCGCTGCAGCTGCGCACCTTCCGCGAGATGACCGACGATATCGATGCGCCGCGCTCGCTCTCGGCCACCGGCGGTATCCTGATGGGGCCGGACTATCATTTCGAGCTCACCCGCCCCGGTATCGGCATCTATGGCGGGCTGCCCTTCGCCGACGCGAAACCCGTGGTCGAGCTGATGCTGCCGGTGATCCAGACCCGCGAGGTCATGCCGGGCGAGTCGGTGGGCTATGGGAACGCTTGGGTGGCGCGCGTGCCCACCAAGGTCGCGACGCTTGCCGCGGGCTATGCCGACGGCATTCACCGGGCGCTGGCCGCAAAGGGCTATGTCTGGGCCGGCAACACCCGCTGCAAGATCCTCGGCCGAGTCTCGATGGACCTGATCACCGTCGACGTGACGGCGCTCGGGGACGTGCCGGAGCAGGTCGAGCTGCTGGGCAAGACGCAACGCGTCGACACCGTGGCGGATGCGATCGGCACCATCGGCTACGAGGTCCTGACCTCGCTCGGCCACCGCTACGCCCGGACCTATACCGGGGCATGAGCCTTGCCACGCCACTGGCTCTGATCGGCCGCGCGGCGCTTGGGCTTCTCGCGGCCATTGGCCGTGTCGCGCTGTTTGCGGGGGCTGCGATCAGCCACGTGGTCCGCCCGCCCGTCTATGGCCGCGAGTTCCTCAACGCGCTTTTGCAGATCGGCTGGCTGTCGCTGCCGGTGGTCGGGCTGACGGCGGTGTTCACCGGTGGCGCGCTGGCGCTGCAGATCTATTCCGGCGGGGCGCGCTTCAACGCCGAGGCGGTGGTGCCGCAGATCGTCGCCATCGGCATGGTGCGCGAGCTGTGGCCGGTGCTCGTGGGGCTGATGATCGCCGCGCGCGTGACCTCGAGCATCGCCGCCGAGATCGCCACCATGAAGGTGACCGAACAGATCGACGCGCTGGTGACGCTCTCGACCCACCCGATGAAATACCTCGTCGCCCCGCGCCTTCTGGCGGCGCTGATCGTGGTGCCGCTGCTGGTCGGCGTGGGCGACGCGATCGGCATCTTCGGCGGCTATTTCGTCGCCACCGGCTCGCTCGGGTTCAACCCGGCGGCCTATCTCGAGAACACCGTCGATTTCCTCGAACCGCTCGACATCCTCTCCTCTCTGGTCAAGGGCTGCGCCTTCGGCGGCATCGCGGCGCTGATGGGCTGCTACTACGGCATGCAGTCCGGGCGCGGCGCGCAGGGCGTGGGCCGCGCCACCAAGGGCTCGGTCGAGGCGGCGGCGGTTCTGATCCTTGCCGCCAACTTTCTGCTCACGGGGGTGTTCTTCTCGATATGACCGAGACCCGCCCCCCGATGATCGAACTGCGCCACGTGGCCAAGGCCTTCGGCACCAAGCCCGTGCTGCGCGACGTGCAACTGAGCATCCCGCGCGGCACCTCGATGGTGGTCATCGGCGGCTCGGGCACCGGCAAGTCGGTGACCCTGAAATGCGTGCTGGGCCTGATCGAGCCGGATGCCGGGCAGATCCTCGTCGATGGCCACGACGTGCGCGAGGGCGATCGCGATGCCTTTCTCGCGCGGTTCGGAATGCTGTTTCAGGGCGCCGCGCTGTTCGATTCGCTGCCGGTCTGGCAGAATGTCGCCTTCCGACTGCTGCGCGGTACCCTCAAGAGGCCGAAGCGCGAGGCGCGCGAGATCGCCATCGAGAAGCTGCGCCGCGTGGGGCTGTCCCCGGACGTGGCCGATGCCCTTCCGGCCGAGCTGTCGGGCGGGATGCAAAAGCGCGTGGGCCTTGCCCGCGCCATCGCCGCCGACCCCGAGATCATCTTCTTCGACGAGCCCACCACCGGGCTCGACCCGATCATGGCGGGCGTGATCAACGACCTGATCCGCGAGATCGTCACCGAGATGGGGGCCACCGCGATGACCATCACCCATGACATGAGCTCGGTGCGCGCCATCGCCGATGATGTGGCGATGCTGCATGACGGTGTCATCAAGTGGACCGGGCCGGTGGCCGAGATGGATCGCGCCGGCGACCCCTATCTGCAACAATTCATCCACGGGCGCGCCGAGGGCCCGATCGAGGCCGTGAGGTAGACCATGCTAGAGCCCAGCCCCATCCTGCTTGCCTTTTTGATCTTCAAGCGCTTCATCTTCCTCGAGCTTGTCGCCGCGCTGGCGCTGGCCCGCGCGATGCGTGCCTCTGGCCCGTCCCGCTGGGCTGCGGTGGTGGCGCTGGTGCTGGCGGTGTGCGGGGCCATCGTGCTTCTGGCGCCCGCGGCCGGACTGACCGGAGGCGCCGTGGCCGGCGCCGCGGCGCGGTTCATGAACATGGGCGGCGGCATCGTGCCCATGCTGATCCCGTCCCTCGCCCTCGCCGTCAGCGCCTACCTGCCCGGCAGCCGCGGTCGCGGGCTCGACATCGCGCATTTGGGTCTGCTGGTCGTGCTCTTCGGCCTCTGGCTCGCCACACGTCTGGTCTGATCCGGTGGCCGCCCCGCGCCTGACCGCGACAGCCCTGAAAGCCGCCAATCTCGCGCTTCTCGTGCTTTACCCGGTCGCCTGGGCGGCGCCGCTGATGCGCGCGGGCTTCCTGCCGCTCTTCTCTTTGGACGAGATCAGCGTGTTGTCCGGGCTTCAGGCGCTGTGGAGCAGCGACATCTTCCTCGCGCTGATCGTCACGGTGTTTGCGCTCTTCGCGCCGTGGCTCAAGACGCTGGGCCTCGCGCTGATCCAGTTCGGCATCCTTGACCGGCGCGCGCTTGCGGCCGTCAACATCCTCGGCAAGCTGGCAATGGCCGATATTTTCCTGATCGCGGTATATATCACGCTGGCCAAGGGGATTGGCGTAGGCCGGATCGAAACCGCTTGGGGGCTCTACCTATTCACGAGCTGCATCCTCGCGTCGCTGCTGATTTCGTTGGCAGAATCACGAAATAAAACACGCCAAGGTTGACCTGCTTCAGGAAACAGTCATTCGATTCGGTTAAGAATTGCCTAAGTTCTGACGGGCTGTTCCCGCCGCGTTCAAAAAAAATCTAGGTAAAACTGCAACCTTCGGCGTATTCTTGCCGTTGTCGATTTATGCAATTCATAATTTCTCCGGGGGCATAGACCCATGATGACGCAGATGCGTGCCACGGCCCTACTCATCCAGTATCTCATGCAGCGGGTGGCCTTCCTGCTGATCCTCTCCCTCGGTCTTGGCCTTGCCGCCTATTCCGCGGCCGCCGCGCTCGGCTATGTCGACTGGCTCACCATGCCGCTCACCTTCGGAGATCAGGTCGTGCCGCAGGCCGGCATCTACCTCCAGCTTGGCCTGACCGCGCTGGCATTGGGGCTGATGTTCTTTCTGCCCTCCAATGCCCGCATCATGACGCTGGAGAACTCGCACCGGCGCTTTCATATGACCATGCGTGACGTCGCCCGCGCCTACGCCGCCTCGCACCGCGCGGACCGCGAGGGCGTCTTCACGATGTCGTCCGAGTTCGATTCGGTGCGCGAGCGCATCGCCTTCCTGCGCGATCATCCCGATCTCGGCGATCTCGAACCCTCGGTGCTCGAGGCGGCGGCGCAGATGAGCCATGTCTCGCATGAACTGGCCGAGGTCTATTCCGACAGCAAGGTGCAGCGCGCCCGCGATTTCCTCACCGCACGCCAGCAGGAGATCGAGGATTTCAACATCCGCCTCGAAGAGGCCAAGCGCGTCGCCAACGAGATCCACAGCTGGCACATGCGCGTCGAGCTCGAAGAAGACGTGGCCGAGGCCCAGCTCACGCGGCTCTGCGAACAGCTCGAGGGCATCCTGCCCGAGATCAACGTCGCGCCGCAGCAGGGGCCGGCGCAGAATGTCGCCACCCTGAGCAACGTGCAGTCCGGTTGGGTCACCGGCCCGGATCACCACGAGGACGACGCGCAAGAGGCCGCCCGTCCCGACCCGGTGGTTGCGATGATCACGCGGCGCGCGGCGGAATAACTCTCGGGTCGGTGCGAGACGCTTGCACCTGCGTGGTCGCTGCGCCAAAGAGGCGCCATGGCGCGAGCATCCACCAATTTTGTCTGTCAGTCCTGCGGCAACACCACCTCGAAATGGTCGGGGCGCTGTGAAGCCTGCGGCGAATGGAACACCATCGTCGAGGAGGCGCCGCTGTCGAGCGGCCCCTCCGGCAAGACCCTCGGCAATGCGCGGGGCCGCGCCGCCAAGCTGACCGACCTGTCGCATCCCGAAGCCCCGCCGCCGCGCACGGCCTGCGCCATCGGCGAGCTTGACCGGGTGCTGGGCGGCGGGCTCGTGCCCGGCTCGGCCATCCTCGTGGGCGGTGATCCCGGCATCGGCAAGTCGACCCTGCTGCTGCAGGCGGCCGCCGCCTTCGCGCAGGCCGGGCTCAAGGTGATCTATGCCAGCGGCGAAGAGGCCAGCGCGCAGGTGCGGATGCGGGCGCAGCGGCTGGGGCTCGAGCAGGCGCCAGTAAAGCTCGCCGCCGAGACCAACCTGCGCGACATCCTGACCACGCTCGAGGAAGAGCGCCCGACGCTGGCGATCATCGACTCGATCCAGACCATGTGGGCCGACAACGTGGGCTCGGCCCCGGGATCGGTGGCGCAGGTGCGCGCCGCCGCGCATGAGCTGACAACCTTTGCCAAGAGCCGCAACACCAGCGTCATCATGGTCGGTCACGTCACCAAGGACGGCCAGATCGCCGGTCCCCGCGTGGTCGAGCACATGGTCGACACGGTGCTTTATTTCGAGGGCGAGCGCGGCCACCAGTTCCGCATCCTGCGCAGCGTCAAGAACCGCTTCGGCCCCGCCGACGAGATCGGCGTCTTCGAGATGACCGGCGCGGGGCTGTCCGAAGTGGCCAACCCCTCGGCGCTGTTCCTGTCCGAGCGCGGCAAGCCGGCGCCCGGCTCGGTGGTGTTTTCCGGCATCGAGGGCACCCGCCCGGTGCTTGTCGAGTTCCAGGCGCTGGTCGCGCCCACGCCGCAGGCCAACCCGCGCCGCACGGTGGTGGGCTGGGACGGCAGCCGGCTGGCGATGATCCTCGCGGTGCTCGAGGCGCGCTGCGGCATCCCCTTTGCCGGGCTCGACGTCTATCTCAACGTGGCGGGCGGCATGAAGGTGAGCGAACCCGCCGCCGATCTCGCCGTCGCCGCCGCTCTTCTTTCGGCGCGCGAGGACGTGGCGGTGCCGCCCGAAACCGTGGTTTTCGGGGAAATCAGCCTATCGGGCGCGCTGCGTCCGGTCGGGCAGACCGAAAACCGGTTGAAAGAGGCGCAGAAACTTGGTTTCTCCACAGCCATTCTGCCGCGCGGCGGCAAGGCCAAGGGTTCCGGGATGGAGCTGACCGAAATGGCGGATCTCGCCAGCGTGGTTGGCGAGGTCTTCGGCGCCGGTTAAGAGGGCCCGCACAGACCGGGACGACAAGGGACAGGATCGGATGGAAGGTTTCACTGTAGTTGATGGCGTCGTTGCCGTCGTCATCGTGCTGTCGGCGCTGCTGGCCTATTCCCGCGGCCTCGTCCGCGAGGCCCTGGCGATCGCCGGCTGGATTGCCGCCGCCATCCTGGCCTACATGTTCGCGCCCCAGGTGCAGCCGCTGGTCCAAGAGGCGCCGGTGATTGGCGAGTTCCTCACCGACAGCTGCGAGCTGTCGCTGATCGCCGCCTTCGCGGCGGTGCTCGCGGTGGCGCTGGTGGTGATCTCGCTCTTTACCCCGGTGTTTTCGAGCCTCGTGCAGCGCTCCGCGCTTGGCGGGCTCGATCAGGGGCTTGGTTTCATGTTCGGCGTGGCGCGCGGCATCCTGCTCGTCGCGATCGGCTTCTTCGTCTACCAGACGGTGATCACCGCGCAGGGCATCCCGATGATCGACAACTCGCGCTCGGCAGCGGTCTTTGCCCAGTTCACCGACCGCATCGAGCAGCAGAACCCCGAAGCCGCGCTCGGCTGGGTCACCCGTCAGTACGAAGATCTGGTCGCGGTCTGTCAGGCGCCCGGCACCAACGACGCCTGATCCTGTAGGGATCGGACGAGTTGCAAAGCGCGCGGCCCCGGGTTGCGCGCTTTTCTTTTGCGGGTTTTCGATTGCGGTGCGGCACGCGGCCGAAGGTCGCCCTCCGTCACCCCCGCCTGGCATGGCAGGTAGGCTGGGTGGCGAACCGACTGTGGACGTCTGCGTTTTCTCCCGGCCAAGACAGGAACCTCGGAGCCGGGAACCCAACCCAACGCGCGACAGCACCGTTCGCATATCGCCGCTACAGCAGCACCGACCGTATCGCGAAGGCAACCGCGCTGATCACCGCCAGCCCGCCGAGATAAAGCAGCACGAACCAGCCCAGCTTGCGAAGGCGCTCCGGCATCAGTGATAGCCCTCGCCGAGCTTCAGCTTGCCGCGGAACACCCAGTAGGCATAGGCGGTGTAGGCCAGGATGATCGGCACCAGCACCACAGCGCCCACGAACATGAAGAGCTGCGAGCTCTCCGGCGCGGCGGCCTGTTGCAGCGTCACCGAAGGTGGGATCACGTAGGGCCACATCGACACGCCCAGCCCCGCGAAGCACAACAGGAACAGCCCCAGCGCCAGCACCAGTGGCAGCCAGTCCGGTCCCTTTCCAATTGTAAGAGACCGCGCCAGCCACAGCGTCAGAACGCCGACGAGCACCGGCACGATGGCCACCTCGAGGATGCCCGGCCAGGCCAGCCAGCGCTCGAAATAGGCGGTTTCGAGGAACGGGGTCGCGGCGCTCACCGCGACAATGCCGCCGACCGTTACCAGCCCCGCGATGCGGGCCAGCCAGCGCGACCGCTCCTGGATCTCGCCATCGGTCTTGAGGTTGAGCCAGCAGGCGCCCAGCAGTGCATAGCCTGCGACGACAGCGATCCCGCAGAGCAGGGTGAACGGCGTCAGCCAGTCCCACCAGCCACCGGCATAGGCGCGGCCCTCGACGGTGATGCCCTGCAGCAGCGTGCCCAGCGTCATGCCCTGCGCGAGCGCCGCCACGGTGGAGCCGCCCATGAAGGCCATGTCCCAGCTCCAGCGTGAAAAGCGTCCGACCGAGCGCCAGCGGAACTCGAAGGCCACCCCGCGGAAGACCAGCGCCAGAAGCATGGCGATGATCAGCGGATAGGTCGCTGGCAGGATGATCGCGTAGGCCAGCGGGAAGGCCGCGAAAAGCCCGCCGCCGCCCAGCACCAGCCAGGTTTCATTGCCGTCCCAGACCGGGGCGACGGTGTTCATCATCAGGTCGCGGTCGTCTTTCTTGGGGAAGAACGGGTAGAGGATGCCGAGCCCGAGGTCGAAGCCGTCGAGCACCACGTAGACGAAGACGGCGAAGGCCAGAAGCAGCGCCCATGCGGTTGTCAGATCAAGTGCCATTGCGCGTCCCTCCGGCTCATTCCGCCGGGGCCGAGGGGCCCCGGTCGAATTGTTGCTGCGGCGTGATGCCGGCGGCGCGGGTGGGACCGGGCTCGGCATCGGCATCGGGCTCGCCGATGTCGGGCTCGCGGTGCATGAGCCGCAGGATGTAGAGCACCCCTGCCCCGAAGACCGCGAAATAGATCACGATGAAGGCGATCAGCGACCAGCCCACCGCGCTCGCGCCCAGCGGAGAGACCGCATCGGCGGTGCGCAGCTGGTTGTAGACCACGTAAGGCTGCCGTCCGACCTCGGTGGTGATCCAACCGGCGATCACCGCCACCAGCCCCGACGGCCCCATCGCGACCATCGCCCGCCAGAGCCAGGGCGAGGCGTAGAGATTGCCGCGCCAGCGCGACAACAGGCCCCAGAGCCCGGCGCCAACCATCAGGAAGCCGAGGCCGACCATCACCCGGAACGACCAGAAGATCACCGCCACCGGCGGCTCCTCCGCGTCGGGCACCACGTCGAGCCCCTCCATGGCGCCGTTCCAGCCCAGCCCGAAGATCACCGAGCTGAGATTCGGGATCGACAGCTCGTAGCGCATCTCGCCCGCCTCCTGATCCGGCAGGCCGAACAGGATCAGCGGCGCGCCGTCCTCGTGACTGTGGAAATGCCCCTCCATCGCGGCAATCTTGACCGGCTGATGCTCGAGCGTGTTTAGCCCGTGTTCATGGCCCACCATGACCTGCAGCGGCGCGGTCACCACGATCATCCACATCGCCATCGAGAACATCCGCCGTGCCGCGGCGTTGTGCACGCGGCCCCGCAGCAGCTGCCAGGCGCCAACCCCGCCGACGATGAAGGCCGTGGTGAGGTAGGCCGCCGTCAGCGTGTGCGCGAGCCGGTACGGGAAGGACGGCGTAAAGACGATGGCCCACCAGTCCTCGGGGATGAACTGTCCGTCGGCGTTGATGCCGAAGCCCTGCGGCGTCTGCATCCACGAGTTCACCGACAGGATCCACGTGGCCGAGATCGCCGTGCCCACCGCGACCATGGCGGTGGCGAACATGTGCAGCCCCGGCCCAACCTTGTCGCGTCCGAAGAGCATGATGCCGAGGAACCCGGCCTCGAGGAAGAACGCCGTCAGCACCTCGTAGGCCATCAGCGGGCCGACCACCGGCCCCGCGAGATCCGAGAAAACCGACCAGTTGGTGCCGAACTGGTAGGACATGACGATGCCAGAGACCACGCCCATGCCAAAAGCGATGGCAAAGATCTTGACCCAGAAATTGAACACCCGGCGGTAAACCTCGTCCCGCGTCCACAGGTACAGCCCGTTCAGAACCGCAAGGTAGCTTGCAAGCCCGATGCTGATCGATGGGAAGATGAAGTGAAACGACACCGTGAAGCCGAACTGGATGCGGGCCAGCAGCGTTGCGTCGAGGCCGAGGAATGTGTCCATGCCGAGGTCTCCATATGCGGTCGTGGTACCACCTAGAGCGGATTTTCGCCCGTGCCAGTCGCAGATCGCGGCAATGCGCCGCATCCGCGCGACGCTGACTCTCGCTTTGATTGCGCGATACGGGAGTTTTATGATCCTTCCGTGACATGTATCGCGGATGCGATTATGTGGGGGCCATCTCTCCCCAATACCGGATTCGGAGCTGCCCTTGTCCGAGCGCCAAATGCCCCCCGCCCATCCCTTCGATTTCGATGCCGTCGACGGCGACAAGCTGCACGAGGAATGCGGGGTCTTCGGAATGATCGGCGTCACCGACGCCGCCAACTTCGTCGCCCTCGGCCTCCACGCCCTGCAACATCGCGGTCAGGAAGCCGGCGGGATCGTCTCCTACCACCCCGAGCACGGCTTCAATTCTGCCCGCCGCTTCGGCTATGTCCGCGACAATTTCACCAAGCAGTCGCTGATGGAAACCCTGCCCGGCGCGCTGGCCATCGGCCACGTGCGCTACTCGACCGCCGGCTCCAAGGGTGCGCAGATCCGCGACGTGCAGCCGTTCTTCGGCGAGTTTTCCATGGGCGGCGCGGCGATCGCCCATAACGGCAACATCACCAATGCCGAGGCCCTGCGCCGCGAACTGATCGAGCGCGGCTCGATCTTCCAGAGCTCGTCGGACAGCGAATGCATCATTCACCTGATGGCGCGCTCGCTGCAGCGTGACATCCCGGCCCGCATGGAGGACGCGCTGCGCC
>Ga0114905_1002137_pt1 | contig 10364 bp, 10 predicted proteins | sample MalvireepMed_b05_FD_83499 | JGI IMG/M metagenome (GOLD analysis project Ga0114905, IMG submission 83499) | Marine viral communities from the Global Malaspina Expedition - Malaspina viral metaG DeepMed_b05 | ecosystem: Environmental > Aquatic > Marine > Oceanic | place: Mediterranean Sea...
GATTGGAAGAAGCCATATGAGAAGATGGTGAATGACCTTAAAAGAATAAGGCGGGAGATGGATGATAAGATAGAATCATCAATGGAGAGAAGAGACCAGACATCCTCTGTTGTACAGGATAGTGTGTGCGAAGAATGAAACAGGTGACAAAAAAGATATTCAATGGTGAGAATGAGGTCATAAAGTATCTATATGAATGTGACAGGTGCAGTTATGAACGATGGTCATACAGTAAAAGATTATACCAATTCTGTCCCCGTTGCAGGAAGAATGAGAAACTTGTAAAAATGAACATTGCCATATGAAGGACCCTGCTAACGTCAGACGCGGAAAACGGAACCGAAGAAGGGGTGCTGACCTTCAGCGTCAAGCTGTCAGGATGGCAAAGGACTCTGGTCTTGAAGCGTATAACAGAGATCGAGGCGGAGCCCAGCATGAGAAGGGCGATATAGAGATAGAAGGAAGATATTATGGGTGCAAGAGGAGAGCACGGGTCGCTCGCTGGCTGATACCTGAGAAGAATGAGGATGGTGTTGTGATAAGAGAGGACCGTGGCAAGCCATACCTTGTGATAGAATACGATAAATACCTAATGTTACTATCAATGTTAAAGGATTTCACAGATGAGACGGATAAGTAATGGATATATAAGGTCCAACTGGGGCTTGAGAAAACTCATAGCTCATTACAAATGGATGTTACAGATGGATATTATAAGTATAAGAGGTTCAGGATATGAAAGAATGCAGATCCTGAAAGAAAGATTGAAGAACAAAGAACGTGGTAAAAGGATCCGTAAGGTGTCAAATGTATAATGATACGTCTTGTTGGCTAATAGGACTACGGGTCCTTTGACCGCACAATGAAAAGGAGAGATCAGTGGCTGATTTCATAATGAAAGAGAATAGTATGAACCTATGGAAGAATTCATACAAGGAAGATGGCGATAAGAAACCTGATTATACCGGTAAGGCAAAGGTCAACGGTGTTGAGATGGATGCTTCGCTATGGATCAATACGAACAAGAAGGGTGATAGATATCTTAGCGGTAAATTCAGAGAGAAAAAGAAGACAGATAGCCCATTTTAGGCTGATTCACACACCCTGAAGCCGACACGACCAATAGTGGGCCTAACGGCCTACTTGCGGTCGTGTTTTCCTTAGGCATACATTGTATCCAATAATTTATTTTATGTCCGTATTCGCTAAATTAGAGGCTATTTTCAGAGGCAAAACTGTACATGAATAGCTTAGAGCTATTCGGAGGCAGTTGTAGCTTCACAAAGGCGGCTAAGCGCAACGGATATGCTGTATTTGCTACGGATCGTACAGCATTCGAGCATATTGACCATGCCTGTGACATATTCAAGTTCGATCCTGATATCGTACCATTCATACCTGATGTCATATGGGCTTCACCGCCATGTACCGCATTCTCCGTAGCTTCGATCGGTCGCCATTGGAAAGGCGGTAACAAAGCATACATACCAAAGACAGAGGAAGCTGAGCTTGGTATAGATATAGTGATAAGAACGATGCAGATAATAGACTTCTACAGATCATCTTATCCTGAATTGAAATGGATAGTGGAGAACCCAAGGGGGATCCTAAGAAAACTGGATCTGATACAAACAAGATATAGATATACAGTGTGGTACTGCCAGTACGGTGATGACAGGGCAAAGCCAACTGATATATGGACCAACATCAACTGGACACCAAGGCCAGTATGTAAGAATGGTAATCCAGACTGCCACCATCAACGTGCTCCGCGAGGTAGTCATACAGGTACGCAGGGACTTGGTGATGATTACCTTAGAAGTGTAGTACCTGATGAATTGTGTCAGGAACTACTGGACTCTATATAATATGTTCGAGGTATGTACAATGACAGATAGGACATGCCCGCACTGTGCGACATCCAAATGGAACCCAGTGAAAGGTATATACGACAATATTGGTCGCCTTTATTGCGGGATAGCATCAAGTTATGACGGAAGGGTAGAAGCACTGGATGAATGCTGGTTGAAAATGAGTAGGTCACAGAGGACCAGATGGAAGAAATTAAAAAAAGAAGAACATGAACTTATAAGAAGGTCAAGGGTATGATATGGTAGATATATGGGATGAAGAGGAGAGCACTGATGAGTATCTCACAGATGAACAGGTCAAGGAATTAAAACAGCTTCTCAAATCAGGATGGAACTCAGGAAAGGGACAGAACAAGTACCTTGATAAGCTTGCTGAGTTCTGGATAGCTGTCGGGAATCCTGAATATGCTGAGGAATGTATGATGCAGAAGAAGAATAACGCTAAGGATTGAGTCTCTTCTCATAATCTCTCTGTAATTTTTTACGTATAGCATCAATACCAACATCGTCATACATTATAGCTTCTTGAGGATAGCTGGTGTTCCATTTCCTTATAAGCCTTGATGCCATCTCTGAATTACCATTGATAATATGATCCATTATCCTTGACTTTATCTTACCTTTCCTGAATTCAAGGTAGGATTGTCTTTGACCCTTTGCGTATTCCTTTTCTATCCTTACAGCTAATCTCTTTGGGGCCGTACCTAATATGGGAGCTATATACTTAGGCATCCTTGGGAGAAATCCCATACCATAATCCTTCATATCCTCGTGTACCCGCACCATAGCATCAACAGCTTTCATCATATCCTGATATATTGCTGGTTTTACAGCGAATTCCAATGCTCTTAATGTATTCTCAGCCGCCAGTATATCAGATATTAGACCAAGGGCTCCAACATTACCAAGCATGTCAAGAGCATCACTCCATGTCATCTTTGACAGGTCAGTATATATATCATTATCATCTGTGAATGTACCCTCAGGGAGGAAGGGGAATATTAACTGATTCTCATCGAGTATCTCATTCTCGCCAGCAAGGATATCATTCAATGCCTTCTTTGCATAGGCTACGAATTGACCACCTATGAATCCGGATACCATCAATCTCAAAGGCAGTACGACATTACCTCGCTTTATAGTATCCTGAATAAGCTGATCCTTTATCCAAGCGGCCTGACGATAACCGAATCTCTTGAATAGTACAAGTGGTCTGAACCTTGGATCATTGAATGCTATCGGATCATGTAATACATTTCGCTGTAATTGGGAATCCCTTGCAAACTTATATATGGATTCCGAGAGTTGTCTTTCTGATATCTTATTCGGGTTATTGATACCAAGGTCCTTTAGATTTCCCTTGGCCCAGTTCCTTCGAGCCCTTATCTTTGACTTACTTGTCTTTTGCAGATGACCTATATATTCATAGCCTGCGGCACCTGACATGAGAAGATTCAATCTATTCATTCTTTGGAACTGATTCAATCTTGTGATCCTGTCAGCTATCCATCCCATCTTACTATTGGATGGTTCGATACCAGCCATCATCTGAAAGAAGGACAACCTTGAGAACTCAGCATCCTTCCTTATCATTTCCCTGTATTCCGGTTTAAAGATTAGGTTATATACACCCTTAAAGGTGTTCCAATATCCAGCCTTTACAGCAGATGATATCAATACCTGCGTTATATTAGGGATCGTAGCATATCCGAATCCTATCTTACTAGCCACCTCGAAGTTGACAAGAAAATCGATCAGCTTCCTAGCTCTTGGGTCTTTTACAGCTTTACTCGGATTCCTTTCTATCGCATTGGTATAACTCTCCCATATGTTTGTGATGACCTCTATCTCCTTATGGATAGCTCCGCGCTCTTTCACAGGCTTATCCCTAGCCATCTCCTTCAAGGCGGACAGCCTTGCTTCCATCAACTCTCCCTTATTACCCCACTGTTCAACATAGGATACGCGCCTTGCCCAGTCATGTATATACTTGGTCAATACTACTCTGGCATCCCGTATATAGAAGTGTTCAGGAAGATTAACCTTTTTCTCTTTCTCAAGATTAGGAGATATAGAATGACGCTTATAGAATAATGTATGTTTTAACCTTGAAAATGCTTCAGCCATAGAGTCTGGTGCTGTTTTTCCAGTTGCGTCCTTTATCTGGTCCCTAACATGATGCAATGCTTCAAGAGTATTAGGGTCAAGTATACCAGCCTCTTTGGAGATTATCTTATCTATCTGTGAGGCTAATGCCCTGTCTTTCATTAGGCCGCTCTCGAAAAGGAACGGATACTTGTCCATTAATCTATAAAAATCATTACTGATTATATCAAGCATCTCAGGCCTGACCACATCTGGAAAATAATTCTCCCGCTTACCAGCCAATTTTATCCCAGCCGCTTCAGCCACATCCCACATATGGTCTAATATTTTTCTATATCGTTTTACATCTGGGTCTCCCTGATGGTCCTTACTGCCTATCCTCCTTCCTAGGTCTTCATAATATTCTTTGGCACTTGCCTTAGATATCGATATCTCCTTACCGTCCTGTGTCTTTATCGTACCTGTTCCCTTTGGTTTTTTAAAGAAACCATATTTGTATAGGCCGATCACGGTTGCTCTCTGTATCAGGTCACCAGCCAAGGTCCCTGATCGAGCATCAGTATTATTTATCTCCTTGACAGAGAGTACCCCAAGCGCAGTTGATACCCTGTTCTTTGCCTGTTTGAAAAGGTCAGGCACTAAGTGATTCACTAATGTCTTGGTGGGAATAGCATCCACATTCCATTCCTTTTTCAAGTTCTCAACGGTCTCTACCCGAAGCTGTTCCTTTCGCATGGAATCAAGAAGCTTAACTACCTTGACCGGGTCACCCATTATAGATGAGTAACCTGTCTTACCCTCTTTCTCTTTTGTGAAATCTATTTCCTTATCAGGGCCGAGGATATCATTTATCTTCTTCCTGAAACCATCAAGTGTAATGGATCCTTTCTTTTTAAGGTCACCTAATATCTTGAATATCTCTCTCTGTCTTGACCTCTCAAGATTCTCAGGTTTGATCTGGGTCTTTCGTCTTTGATAACCACTGTCAAAGAACTTCTTCTTTGTCATCGTAACCTTATCACCGGTCACTGGGTCAGTAAGTTCGACCATCTCTTTCTTCTTATGCTTGAAGAATCTCGGATCTCCCTTTAATTGTTCACCCTTCTTATTGACCCATATCTGCTCACTTGCTATCTCCTTTCCAAGATGTTCTGCTATAACACCACCTATCTTCTCAGGGTCAATACTCTCAACTATCTTCTCCTTACCTTTCCTGATAGCCGCCTTCGGCAATGCCCTGATAACATTCAGACCGCCTATGACACCAGCGGCATGAGCATAGTCCTCAGGAGTAGGCATTCTACCTTCCAATGCCGGTGCCAGAGTTCCGAATTCTGCTGTTTCAATAGCTCTTAATGCTGTAGCCTGTGCAAGTTTACCAAGAGCTGTATCTGTTGGTTTCATTACAGACTTCACAAGTGGTCCAGTACCCGCTGTAACAAATCCAAGTGTGGCCCCCGTTGCGGCCCCTTTCAATGTATTGACAAAACTAACATCACCCGGCCCTATCTCTTGACCAAGATGGGTCTGTAATCCACTATAGAATCCAAGTCCTGTAGCACCAGTAGCACCCTCAGCCATAGCTCTATGAATAACTCTTGGTGCCGCTTTCTCTATAGCATCCTCAGCAACCTTCTTCTTTACCTTGTGGTTAGTGAATATCTTGACAGCCTTCTTCTTATCATCAGCGAGCATAGCATTGACTATATTACTCCTGACCGGCTTCCTTAATACTTTTCTGGTGACCCCCTTTTCAACAGCGGTCTCAAGACTCTCCTTTAATCCCTTCATAGCAAGCTTCTTTAGACCTGCCTTAGCGGCAATGCCACCAATGCCTCCACCAGCGAACATGGTTGCAATATCAACAGGCTGTAAGAAACTAAGGATAGTAGCACCAACATCCTCAAGTAGTCCCGGGTCATAACCAGACAGATCGAACTTCTCTTCACCTGTCATTATCGTATGGGCCAAACCCTGTATACTATTATTATATCCAGCCTTCATCCAATCATACATCCAGTCACCGGGGATGAAACCATATAGCTTTTCATCCTTAGCAGATGTCTTGGAGAGCGCCTCCATTTTCTTTCTTGTATCTTCGTAGAGTTTATCAGTGACCGGCGCTTCAGGAGTTATGGCACTGTAATGATCAAGACCATCAGTATATGACTGAACGCGATCAGCGATCGCAGTCTTTATATTATCTGGATACTGGTCCGGGTTGGCATTTATATTATCGAGTATGCCAGAATAAAGCTCATAGTCGCTATACTGATCTGGCATGGCTTATTTCAGCAGGGTGTATTGACCTATCTCACCCCAAGGTATATATATAGGTTTATGTCTCTTGCCCAAAGGTTCCCTTGTTCCCGGCTTGACCGGAGAAACCTTTACAGTATTACCCTGCCAACCCCTTTCGATAGTTCTATTTACTATATATTGATTACCGTCTTTGTCCTGTATGATATTACCGGCTGGTAATTTAGGTCTAGGTACCTTAGGCTCTTCTTTCTTCTCTTTTTTACCGGCACCATATAGACCAGCATGTACTGGCACTTCGATGCCGCGAATCTTCTTTGTTCCCGTTTGGGGTGTGGTAACCGCAGGTGGTGCACCATTTTCTCTATTGATAACAACTTTTGGAGGTTTATATGCTATTAACTCATCCCATATTGCCTTTGATGCTGGGTCATTCAGGTCTTTATCTTCCTTTAGCCATCTATTAATTATATCCGTATAGGCAGGATCTTTCTTGTATGCTTCAGTATCACCTATCTTCTCTTTTAGTATTTCTTCATCATACCATTCAGGTGGTTCTGTTACTGGTGGTGGTGTTTTAGCATCCTGAGCCCTCTTCCCGCCATAGTAATATATATAATCACCAGTACTGGGATTCTTTCTGTTCTGAAAAGACTCTAAGTTCTTATTAGCTTCATCGAACATTTCTTTATAGGTATTTGTATCTGATGCCTCTTGAGTTGGTAAAAACATTTTCGCGGCTTCTTCCCCATGCTCTTTTACATATGCATCATATTTAGCAATTGCACCCCTCTGAGCAACTAATGCTTCATTGTATTTCTTCTCAAGATACTTTTGTTTTGCTTCCAAATTCCTATATCTACTATCCCTTTTAAGCTTATCAGTATTAAGCAATCCGTAATTCTGACTGACAAAACTCCTCTTACTCTGTAGGTCATCAAGTAGATCTTGCTGTCTTTCGAAATTTTTATTACCCAAAGAAAAATCATAAGAACTTACTTTGGTCATGGCATCATCAAGAGCACTTAAATCTGGAAAATCCCCCCTAGCAAGCGCGGAATAATCCTCGAAATCTGTACGCCAATCAAGTGATGCACTAGGTTGAGTACCAAGTCCGCTCAATTGTTTTGTCATCTTCAGTCCGCGAGCCCATTCAGTATCAGAATGACCCGCCATGAACGCCCTGCGCTCATCCTCTGGAAGAAGGCTCGCTTCCTGATACATTAGCTTTGCCTGAGCATTCCACTTGGCAAAATCCTCTTTCTTCTTCTTCTCAGCCTGTTCTCTGTCAAGACCCATAGCCCTAAGAAAGGTATTTACTGGTGTATCAAATTCAGGTACACCCATTTCCTTATGGGTCAGACCTCTCATGGTCTGCCCAGCTCTTTGTTCCTCGAATGTGGGTCGTCTTCCGTTAGACATATCAGTTCCTATTTATTGTGTACAAGGTATCCCTCAGCAAAGTAGTTATGCATGTCATCAACCTCGATATTATATACATCTATCTTATCATCCACCTTATCGATACTATCTATCGTATGCTCAGCACCATCAACATGAAGTATCTTATCACCGATCGACAGGTCGCCAGCCTTTATCCAGTCACCATCAGAATAGAATGGATGGTAGACAGTTGTATTGATAACACCATTTATTATAAGGTATCCATCCATATCCTCATGCTTATAGGTCTTCGTTATCTTGGACTCGCCATGCTTCTTACCATTCAGGTCATATGTTCTGACCATATCTCCGACCTTTAGTATCTCTATCGGGACAATATCATCAACAGTATCGATACCAGTTCCAGCTATGAAGCATCCTCCGGTCGGTACAGTGATGGAATCTGTCGGGTCAGGGTCCTGCCATCCATATGCTACAGCATTGTTAGGATCAGCACCAGACGCTACCCAAGCATCATAAGCACCTTTAGTGGGCCATCCGGGCGGTCCCGTATCACCGGGGCCGACATCTGGGTCTGTCCCAACATCAGGGTCGCCCATAGTTATATCCCAATTCGGGTCTATAGAACCAAATACCTTTTCCTGCTGTGATTGAAGGAGATCGAATAGGCTTTCACCGTAACCGGTCTTTGCCGCTTCAGCTTGCCTACCGTATTTAGATCGCACATCACGCCCTTTGTTCGGGTCTTTGACCAACTGCATCTGCTCTGCCGCTGTCGTCTTTAAACCTTCCCGCGCTCCAGCTCGCAGGCCACCAATTTGCTGACCATATTTTTCCTTCATGAATTGTAACTTGCGCGGATCGAACTCGGGAAGTAATTCTATCTGTTCAGGTGTTAGGTCATAACCTCCACCGGCAAGAATGGATTCAGTAGTGAATTGGGTCGGGTCAGCAGGGTCATGATACCCGCCATGTGCATAACCGGTGACATCCTCAACAAGTCCACCGTAATTCTTACTGGCAAGAGCAGGTTCATTCTTATTGAATAATGATGCGAACAAACCCTGAATAGGATCTTGATATGTAGTGCCAGCTAACTGTTCCCCTTCAGACCTGAACCAATCCATCTCAGGCCTTCTTGCCGCCCAGTATTCCTCTTTACCACCACCGCTTTTAAGGTCTGCCAGATACTGCATTTGTTTCTCAAATCTTTCCGGGGCTCCAGTCTTATGTGCTTCGGTCTTATCTACAAGATCCGCCATCTGAGCCCTCTTCATAGCTGACCTTTCTTCTCTACGTCCAGCGCCCTCTTCGAGGAATCGTGTATATCTTGGATCATCTGCACCTATGCGCTTTCTTAATTTGTCTCTTCTTATCTCACGCGCCTCTGGTGTGTCATATTCTTCATGGTATTTCATTAGGTCAGCAAGAGATCTCTGTCTTTCACCAGCTAATTCTTCTCTACGCCCAGCACCCTCTTCGAGGAAGTCAAGGTATCTTGGGTCACGAGATCCCATAAGATCCATAAGCTTATTCCTCTGCATCCCAAATCTTTCTGCTGTAGCTTCTGGAGATCTATATTCCGCTGTTCTGCCAGCAAGAGTTAATTTATCTCCCGGTGGTGGAAGTGGGGCATCTATATCTTCCATTGAGAATCCTCCGGAAGGATCGAACATCTTCCTGCCCCCACTAATATTCATCATGTCATACATGAGTGGGTCAAATGGCTTTCCGAACATAGCTGTCTCAGTTGGCTCTAATAATTCTCCAAGTCTTGTCCTAAGCCCAGCCATACCTGATTCAAGTCCATGACCAGCCTTCTCGAATCCTTTTCTTCTCCATTCCTTATCGCTTGCAAGCTTATCTAAGAATGCCTGACTGAATAAAGATGTTGGGCCCCTGCCCATAGGCTGTGTATATACACCAGCCATCATTGGGTCATCTATTGGGCCACCTACTTGATAGCCAACAGGACCACCTTCTTGATTACCTCTTCCACTTATGATCGACATTACAGAAGGGCTATCCCATTCTGATCGTTTATTAAAATCAAGTATCTCAGAATATGCGGGGTTATTCTCTCTTATATCAGAAACCTGCTTATCTGTCAGCGGCTTCCAGCCTTTTCTAGTAGCATAATGAGGTTTATCATCAATATATTTAAAGCTGTATGTCATATTCATCCAAGGTGATTTACCCTCAGTAACTCTTTTTAAGTTTGCCCTATCAGATGAAAATTTCAACCCACCATATAAACTTGACAATGCTGTAGCAGGAAGCCTGTATTTATCAGCCCATTGACCCATAAGAGGTAACGCTGAACCCATCCCATGCTGAGCGGCTCCTATTATCCACTTACCCTTTTCCTGTCTTCTTGTACGCTCTGCAAGTCTATCATTAAAACTTTCATCATAAGGAATGACCTTCCCGCCTTTACGATAACCCTGTGCATCTACTGAATCTGTAAAACTGCCATCCTGATAGCCAGCAATACCATCCATAAGTGTACTGGACTTGGGGGTTGTCATCATTTTAAATAGATTATCCATACATGGTTCCACCAGTTTGAGGCCCAAACAGATCAAAATTCATTCCTTCTGGCATTCTTGCCTGAGTAAATGACGTACCCGGAAGACCCTGATCGGAACCGAATAGCGTCTGACCCCATTCACCCATCTTACCCTCAAGCCAAGGTGCTCCCACATCCTTCAACCAAGGTTCTAC
>Ga0114905_1002138_pt1 | contig 10356 bp, 10 predicted proteins | sample MalvireepMed_b05_FD_83499 | JGI IMG/M metagenome (GOLD analysis project Ga0114905, IMG submission 83499) | Marine viral communities from the Global Malaspina Expedition - Malaspina viral metaG DeepMed_b05 | ecosystem: Environmental > Aquatic > Marine > Oceanic | place: Mediterranean Sea...
AGCCCGAAAATGTCGCCCAGGGTCCGCAAACCGCTGCCCTTCTGCTGCGCGGCCTCGAGTTCCAGCGGCAACACGCTGTTGGAGCCGCGCTTGAAGCTGCCGATCTGGCCGATTTCACCGGCGTCCCGCGCCTGTCCCCGGCCCAGCTCCCCGAAGAGATCACCAAAGGACCGGAAACTCGCGAGGGCTTCGCCGCGCTGCTCGGTCAGTGAATCCGCGGCATCCTGCGACTGCTGCGCGCGCTGGTTCACGACAATGTTGCCGCTTTGCGGGACGACGGGCAGCGGCGCAATCGGCTGGGCGTCCACCGACTGCTTGAACAACTCGGCCAGATCGGACTCGCGCTGCTCCTGCTGGCCCGGCGCGTCCGTGTACCGCTCGCGGCTGCGCAGGTTGACAGCCTCGGCCTGCTGGTCGAGAACGGCCTGCCTACGCCGCTCGGCGGCGAGGGAATCCTCGCGCGCATTCTGAGCGCGCTGGTTCGCCAGGTAGTTCGCGCCGGTGGAGAGGGCGGTGAACAGAAGCGGAATTGCAAGAGGGATTGCCATCTAGAACCTCACGTCGTTTTGACGGCGCCGGACGGAGCGCCGAACAGGCCGGTGTTGTAGCGGGCGTAGTCCCGGCCGCTGGCGGCCTCGGCCCGTTCGAAGGCGGCTTGTTGTCCGAGACCGGCGGTGAAATCGGTGAAGAGCTGCCCGACCGGGGAGTACGCCGGCGTCGAGGACAAGGCCGTCGAGCGGGCCAGGGCCGCGTTGGCGGCGCCTTCTGCATCGCCGGTAGCGTTAAGCGTGGCGATCAGGTTGGCGCGGGCGTCCTCTACCGCCGTGCGGGCCGTGCTTTCGTACTGCCGGGCCTGGTCTGTGATATCCTGCAGTTGAATGTCGTACTGCCGGTTCAGATCGGCGGTCTGATCGCCGGCGATCGAACTGTTCAGCGTGCCGTTCCGTGCCAGCTGGTAGGTCAACTGCTCGGTGGCGTCACCAAACTGCTCGTCGACCTGCGGACGGGCGAACTCGACGAAGGAGCCGCGCCGATCCCCGAAGAAATCGTCGGTGAAGTTGCCATCGAAAACCTTGTTGATTTCCTCGGTGCCGGCCCGGATACGCGCCTGGCGGGCTTCTTCCGCCTTGCGTGCCTTCTTGGCCTCTCCATCCCCGCCGCCGCCCGACATCAGTAGACCCCCTTCAAGGAATGCCCGACGCGCTGGGCGCCGCGAAGCTCCATGAGCCGCGCAACGCGATCCGCTTTGTAGTTCGTGCTTGTGCCGAGGTAGTATTCGCGCGCGCCCACCGTGGAACCCCACCGGATAAACTCGTCTATCAGCTTGACGGCCGCCCGAGTGCCGCGCTTTTCGGGTCGGACAAATAATAACTCATGCTGGACGAAATGGCCAGTCGTGAAAGTGTAGCCGCAGATCCGACCCGTGATGTAGCCCAGAAGCGCGCCGTCTTCCTCCGCGACGAAGCAGACCGGGCTGCCGACGTCGAGCGACTGGTGCAGACACGCCCGGGCCGTTTCCGGGTCAAAGCCAAGGTGCGCGCCGAACTCGGCGGCGTGCAGCGCGAAGAGGTCCATGATTGCGTCTTCGTCCCGATCGAGAACGAGTCGGACCCCGATCATCCGCTGTCCTCCTGCGCATCGCGCTCGAAATGCATCACGCATGACGAGATAATCGCCGGCGCAGTGGGCGACGCAGGGGCCCTTGCCTTGAACCGGAGGCTGAAATGCGTGGCCTTGCCCCGCGTTCGGATGCGCTGCTGGTTGTAGGTCGTCGCGTCGACCCGCGCCACGAGGTCCGAGACCTCCGGCGCCGCCAGGTCCATGCCGATGCGGATCTCCCACTCACCGCGCAGCGCGGCATCGACGGCCTCGAGGTTCTTGCCCCGGAACGGCTGGTCGGCGTCGAGGTAGGGCAGCCAGCACTCGGCCTGCACGCTGCTGTCGTAGACCGGGGCCCCGTTGATGTCGCCAAAGGTGTAGAGCGTATCGCCGGAGCGCAGCCAGACCACCTCGTCGCGGACAAACATGCTGTCCACGGTGAAACCCGGTTCATACGTCGTCCAGGCGCTCACCTTGGACGCCCGGAAAAAACTGAGGACGTATATCGTGCCGCCGAGCAGAAGCCAGAACCTGCCGTCACGCGGCTCGATCAGACCTTGCGCCGCGCGCATGACGGACGGGTCCGCGTCGTCCAGATAGCCGCGCAGCAGGGGGTCGATGGCGCTGCCGATATCGGTCGTCGCGGCGCTGTTGCTGCTGTCCCGGGCCCGAAGACTTCGGACGCCCGACCGGTCGAGGTAGAACACGTCGCCGTCACCAAACTGTGTGATGCTGCGCGGCGCCAGCGCGCCGGTGTTGTTGAGCACCTGGACCTGACGGGAGAGTGCCGGGTCCGGGTCGAGAAACCATATCTGGATCACATTTCGGCTGAAGATCGCTGCGAAATCGTCGTAGCGGGCGATGCCTGTCAGCGCCTCGGCGCCCTCGGCATGGGTCGACATGTCGATCACGGCCGTGCCCACGCCCGACCCGGCCCCGAAGTCGAGGGGGTCGAGGATCGCGCTGTTGTATAGCGACGCGCCGGCCGTGACGAAGGCCTTCTGCCTGTAGGTCAGCAGCGCGGTCGGGACGTCGAGAGGGTTGGCGTTGGGCGGGGCGTTGACGTCCGAAACGCGCGTGCCATCATAGAAGACGTAGGTCGTCCCGTCCGCAAACTCACCCAACACCAGCAGCTTGCCCTGATAGAGAGTCGCATACGGCACGGCGACGAGCGCGGCGCCGGAAGGGGCGGCGATCTGCTGGTAGCTGACCCCGGCGGGGATGCCCGTCTGGCTGGCTTGGTGGCCGAAGACGAAAATACCGGCCGGTGTGCCAGCGAAGCCTTTCGTCGTTCCCAAGGGCAGAACGTACTGCTGCTGGAAGGTGCTGCGCTGCTCGAACTCCTCGCCGCGGTTGATGTGCCCGTCCCGGCCGAGAAGAAGCGTGCCGCCTGCCGAGGTTTCCGCGATCCGGCGAACGTCCAGCCCGCCGGAGAAGCTGCGGACCCAGATCGTGCCCATCAGCCGGTCTCCCGATCCCGATAATGCACGGACGGGATGTAGGGCCGACGCTTCTCCGTCTCGGGTTCACCCGCGCCAAACAACTGGAAGGACTTCACCTTGCTCATGTTCCCGCGGATGCTTTTCAGCCGGGCCCGGGCGGCGGAGGCTTTCGACTCCGCGTCCTTGGCCCCATCGGCCTGCAGCATCTCCGCGGCGGCGTAGAGGACGATCAGCCTGTCGTCGAGATCCGCGCGATCCTCGTCGTCGACCAGAGGCCGTAGGTTGCGGATGCCCGTGAAGCGCAGCCGCCCCTCGATCGAAGTTGACGACGGATTGAGGTAACGATCCCCGTCGTTAGCGGGGATGGGCCACATTTCGATCTGCTCGCCCTCGTATATCTCCCACCGCGTGACTGGCCACGACCGAACGTCGAGGTCGCTGTCATACAGCGCCAGGTGGGAGTTCTCGATGCCGTAGTGAAGCTTGAGCCAATCCTGGCCCCACCGAACGTCGAGACGCTCGACTCGGTCGATATCCATGTCGCTCGGCGGCGCATAATACCGCTGACCGGCTTGAAGATCGGTGTACCGCTCGACCCGCAAGAAGGCCCAATCATGCTCGTCGTAGAGCCACTCCTGAGTCCGCTGCAGAAGCTGCACCTGCATGTCCCGGGCGCCAGCATTGTGCGCGGGATTGCTCGACGTGCGGGTTTCGGCCCGCAAGTCGGTGAGCAGCTTCAGCAGGGAGACGTTGCGGGCCAAGAGGTCACTCCATCACGTTCGTAGACGCCGGCTCTTCCGTCGTTGGGGCCTTGGGCTTCGACGCAGGGGCCTTCTGCCGCTTGGGCTTCTCGGCAGCCGAGGGCTTGGCGCGGCTGGTGGCCTTGTAGAGGTCGTCGGGCAGCCGGAGATCCTCGAGCGTCTGCGGCATCGGGGCGCCCCGGCCCGCGTAGACCGTCGAGACGATCGGCTGGTTGTCGTCGTTCTTGGCCCGATACGTCGCACTGAGGCGGTCGAGTTCCTCGTGCGGGGAGACGTCGGCGTCGTCGCCCGGCTCGATGTCAAACACGGCGTCGCCGCCGTGGATCGCCATCAGCACTGGAATTTCAGCGGCTGTGACCTGTTTCGGCACGGTGTTGTTGCGATCCCCGCCAAGGGCGATCAGGACGGTTGCAGTCTGCATGTCACACCTCCTCCGGCGCACGTTTCGTCGCGGCTTTCACCGCATGCATCGCAGCGGTCTCGATGTCGGTCTGCGCGAGGGCTTTCAGACGGCCCCGTTCGTTCCCGACTTCGGAGGTTCGATCCGACGGAATGGATTCCACGAGATCGATCAGCGCGGCCGCCTTGGCCTTGATCTCGTCTACGAGGGGGTTGCTGCTCGGGTTGAACGAAATCCCGACACGGTATTCGCCTTTGGTCATGTCTCTATCCTTTCGGGGTTTGGCAGAGAGGCCCGGAGGCCTCTCAGAAGCGCAAGCCTGAGCCTACGAGGACGCGATGATTCCTGCCGCGCGCATAGCGACGAGGATCTCGTTCACGGTGGCGACGGTGGCGTTGGCCTCCGCCTGCACATAGGACGCGCCGCGCGTGGCGGCGTCGTCGATGGCCGGTCCTGCCTGGAACGCGGGGGCGTCCACCCCCGCGCGACCCAGCTGCACCCGCACGGTGGCCCCGGCGGGCCAGGTCACGCCCGTGTCGTTGGTCAAAGTGATGTTCGACCCGCCGTAGGACAGGCCGATACCCGGATCGCCCTCGGCGTAGACGTCGTTTTCGTCGATGATGGCCAGACCGTCAGACGAAGCGTTGGCCCCGGTGAAGTAGGCCTGGTTGGTCCCGGCCGGGTAAGCCACGGTCACGGTGCCTTCGTCTGCGACTGCCGACGCCAGCACGATGGAGGTTGTCACGAAGGACATGGTGTTTCTCCTTGCAATGGATGGTTGAGCGGGGCCCGGAGGCCCCGCCGTGTCGGCTTACGCGATGTCGTAGACTGCGGAGGTGTTGAGCTGACGCGCCCCCATGACCGCCGTGGTGGTCATGCCGCGGTACATGACGTACCGGTCGTAGGGACGGGCCGGGTTGGCCTTCTTCATCTTCTCGCCCTGCATGTAGTAGAGCTTGATCGCGTTCATGTCGATGACGTAGGCCCGCTTGGCGAGACTGAGGTCGTCGAGAGTCGGATCGTAGACGAAGTTCCAGGTCTTGAACGGGACGCCCGCGTCGGTGTTCATGCCGCCGTTGACGGAGCCCCGGTCACGCCAGCCCGAGTCCGAGTAGTTGCCGTTGGCCCGCAGTTCGGTCTCCATCGCGTCGAGGAAGTCCGAGCCGGCGAAGCACATGTGGCGCGGCGAACCGGTCGCGAAACGACGCAGCTGGCGGAATTCCTTTTGCAGGAACTGCAAGAGCGCACCGCCGTTGGCCACGGCCGATGTCACCGCGTTCGCGCCGGTGCCGGCGGCGTTGGCAGCAGCGGTGGCCGCCCGGTTGCGCCACCAGGTCGTCGTGGTGCGGTTGAGGCCGCCCGTGGTGCCCAGCGCCGGGTTGGCGAGGATGAACGCCTGGATGCCGGCCAGCGCCTTGGTGTCCGAGGTGCCGTCCCCGTGGATCAGCGAGTCCCAGCTCACGGCGTAGTCCTCGTTCATCACCTCGACCTTCTCCTCGAGAAGGTTCGCCAAGGCGAACTGCTCGCGGCCATCCTTGGCCGAGGTGCTTTGGTCCGCACCGTTCTCCACGACGGTGATGCCATCGGTCTTGAGCTCGGTGTGGGTCAGGCCCATGCCGATGTGATGCTCCTTCCAGGGGAACTCGAGCCGTTTGGTGGGCGTCGGGTTGCCATACGTCACCTGGTCGTCGTGGGTGTAGCCCGAGAGCGACAGGCCCCCGTCGCCTTTCTTGACGGCGGTCGAGATGCTTCCCTTGCCGCCCGGGAACGTCCCGGCGTTGGCGTCAAAGGCCCGCATCATGGGCTTCATCTGGACGGCGTTCGTGTAGACTTCACCCTTGCCGACATAGTAGTCGAGGGTGGAGTTCGCGATGTTCGCGAGTTCTGCAGCGGTAAAAGGCATGGTTCTCTCCTAGTGCCTTGTCACCCGCCGCCGTTTTCCACGATTTCGAGAATGGATTTCGGGGCGAGTTGCTGGTTTCCACCAGCGGCACGTCCTCCCACCACCGGAGACTTTGCGGGCCGGGGCGCGGGCTTCGCCGTGGCCTTCGCCACGTTGCCCCACGCCTTTTGCAGCATTGTCTGAACACCTGCCGCATCGCTGGGGATTCCCTCGAGCCGCTGCAGATACAGGATCTCTTTCGTGAGAGCCTCCTGCTTCGCGTCGAACTCGTTCTGCGGGTTGGCCCGCATGGACATTTCCCAACTGGCAGCTGCCTGCTGAAGCGATGCCGCGTGCTGCGCACGCTGCTGCTCCTGCTGCCGCTGCGCGGTCTGCTCCTCCCGCTGGCTGTACCCGGTCTGGGTTGCCCGCGCCCGACTGACTTCCAGCGCGGCGGCTTTGGTCATGTGGCCATTGCGGACCTGCTCTTGCAGATCCTGGGGAAGCACTTCGCCCGCGGACACGAGCAGCTTCTGGACGACGGGCTTCAGTTCGGCCCAGGCTTTCTGGGGGTCGGACTTCAGCAGGGCTTGAATCCGCAGCGCGTCGGCCGCGTCTTGCCCGGTCAGCCCGTTGTCGCGCAGGTAGTTCTGCACGGTTTCGAACTGGCGGTGCCCTTCACGATAGGTGTTCCGCTGCTGCACCAGCTTCTGAAAGCGGGGGTGCTTGTGGAACGGAACGTCCGTGAAATCTTCGTCGTCCGGGGGCTGCTGGCCCTCGGCTTTTTCGGCGTCAGTGTCTTCGTCGGTGGACGGTGTGTCGCTGTTTTCCTGACCGGCCGGCGATTCCGGAGTTTCTTCGGCTTCCTCTTCGGGGACCGCGGAACGAACCACGTCGAGGAGCGAGGGAGTTTCGCCTGTGTTGGCGGGGGCGGACGTGTCCTCGCCTTGCTGTTCGACCTGAGACTCCTCAGATCCGTCCTGTGCTTCGAGGTTGGACTCGCCGGGCGAAAGCGCGTCCGAATTTTGATCGCCCATTCGGACCTCCAAAGTGATTGCAGACATTTTGTAGCACGATGTCAGCCGACAGTGCAATACAAACCGGACAACCGCTAGACCTGGTTGTTGCCCATAGGCGCGTCAGTCCCCTCCGGCGCCTGCTGACCCCGCGGCGTCTGGTTGCCCCCCTCGGCTCCTTGCTGGTTCGGCGCGTTGGCCGGATCAGCCGGTGAGGGTTGCCGCGCGGCGTTCATCTGCACGATGGAAGGCAAGCCCTCCGTCAAGGCGTCGGTGAGGTCCATGCGATCGTCGAGGCGCCGCAGACTCTCCCGCGCCAGCCATTCCGGGCTGATTCCGGGCATCTGCACGAGGAAGGGCAGCATCTCGCGCCACTTCTTGACCTCGGCGGCTTGGTTGGGCTTGCCGGACGACCCGGCCTCGATCTCGAGGTAGACCTCCTTGACGACCTGATCGAGCGTCATCTTGGGCCAGACGGCGCCCGGGCCCGCGATGTCCCGAACGGACTCTTCGGACATCTCCTGCAAGAGAATCTGGCCCCCGGCCTTGGCGAGTCGCGTCAGGAACGCGTCGAGGTCGTCGACCTTGCTCTCCACGCTCGACATGCGGCTGCCGTCGGCAATGGCCGATTCCGTGGCCGTGGCCTTCGACACGGCACCGAACTGTGCCTCCTGCGACCCGGAGACCAGCTGCAGATCCTGCATGGTCTCACCGGTCTCGTACAGGTTGGGGTCTACACCCGGCACGGCGACGGGCTGCAGCACCTTGCGGATGTCGTCACCGTCGAAATCCAACTCGGTGACGCTAAAGGGCTCGGCGCGGCCAAGCGCGGCCTTGCTCACGTCGTCAAGCAGGCCTGTCCGAGAAACCATGCGCGGTCGAGCGAACTTGCGATGTTCGCGGCGCCCCTGACGCGCGCGGTTGTAATCCATCTGCATGTCGCGGATCGCCGTGACGTCCGAGACGGGGAACAGGGCCTTCTCGTCCTCGTCCTCGTCCTCGTTAAACACGAGCGCGTAGACCGGCCAGAAATCCTCGACGTAGACGTCGGGCGCCGCGGGCGGCCGCAGGTATCCTTCATAGCCATCCGCCAGGTAGTAGACGTTGCCGGACGGCTTGTCGAAGAACTCCCAGATGCAGACGAGATCCTTGCCCGACTTGCCGTCGCCCAGGTCCATCTCGGTCTGGTACGAGTCGACCGTGGACCCGTCCGGCGAGTGCTTGCGGTACTTTGCGGCACTCAGGTCGACGCCGAACACCTCCTTCACCTCGTCGACGGTGTAGAGGTACTCGACCGTGACGTGCCGGGCCCCTTCGAAGCCGACCAAACTGCGGCACAGCTTGTCGGGGATGACGCGGGTACTCGCCGGGAAATCGAACACCAGACCCTCGCGCAGCAGCACGAACTGCTGTTCCTGCAGCGACGCCATCGCGAGGCGCAGTTCTTCCCGCCGGGCCTCGGCGTCGCCACGCTCCTCCGAGCCCCGTGTCTCCTCGAGCAGCCGGTCGATATGCTGCATCTGTCTCGTGAAATCCGCCAGGCGATCGGAAATCTCGGGATCCTGGTCGTATTCGCGCTGGAAACCCAGCTTGACGTAGCCCACGCCGGACGTGGCGGCGCGGCGCACCACCTTTTTCATCGACGTCTTGAAATCGACGGGCGTCTGCTCCTTGGTGAAATAGTCGAACACCAGTTCCAGCGTCTTGCCGATGCGCTCGATCTGCTCACGGGCCTGCATCCCGGCCTGGTAATCCTGCACGAGCGCCACAGCGCTTTGCGCCTGCGGGTCGAACAGCGCGGGCGTCAGCCCCGTTGTCGGGTCTCGCGGGGCCTGCATTGCCTTCATGGCGATCTGCATCGCCTCCATGAGCGGCGGCATGGTTTCATCCCAGATCGCGAAGTCGAGACGCTCCCGGCGGCGCGCAATCGCCTTGGGGTTCTTGGCGTAGAGGGCGGAAACAAGCTGCTGGATATGCCGCCCGGTGATGTTGGCCACATAGCTGCCCGCGTCGATCCAGGCCTCCTTGGCTCCGCGCCGTGCGATAGCCTGGTCTTCCCGCATCTGATCGAAGGCTTTCTTGTGAAACGCCTTGTCCGCCCGGATCCGGGTCTGCATCTCCTCCGCGAGTTTTCGCTCACCCTCGGTGGGCTGACGCGGCGTCTCGGCAGAGACCTCTCCGCCCTCCATCACCATGTTCTCGTCGTCCATCAAAAGCCCCCGTAGGCTTCGGCGCGACGCGCTCGATCGTCCTGCCGCTGTTGCTGCTTGACCCACCCGAGCGTCCCGTAGCGGGGTTCTGTCTTGCGGTGTCGGTCGCTATTTCCTACCGGAAACATGCCACCAAGTCCAAGACCGATGTAGGCGAAGGCGTCCACGAAATCGTCGTGCAGACCGTTGGGGAAAGCCAGGAGCTCCTCGATCGCCGCGTTGGCCCAGACCTTGTTGCGGGGCCAGTAGACGTGGCCCATCGCCATGCGCGCCGAGATCGACTGCGCGCGCTGTTCCTTGTCGCCGGCGGGCGTGACCTCGCTGACGCTGAAGAACTTGCCCGACTCGAGCATCCGCTTGCGCAGGAACGGCCCGATCGACTTTGAAATGTGGCCCTTCTCCGCCCACCAAACCAGCGGCCTGTGTTGCCCGCCGCCCATGTCGAGCATGGCCTCGACCACGCGATCCGTGGACGCCTTCTGCCACCAGCAGTCGAGGATGAAGATGTTGTTCTGCCGGTCCAGGCCGACCTTGAGCAGACAGGTCTTGTCGGCGCGTTGCGCCGTCGATACCGCGTGATCCGAGGCGCAATATATGCGCAGATCCTGCATGTCCGGCGTCGGCATCGACTCGTCGGGCCCATACCACTGGACGTGCTCACGTCGAAACAGGATGCCGTCTGCCACGGTGGGGCGCTGCTGGTAGAGCGACTCGAAGCCCAGCGGGTCGATGCCCCGCTGCTCCTCGAGGAACTCGCGGTCGTACCACTCCGGCCAAAGCACCTCGCCGGGCGCCCGGCCCAGGGGATCGTCGTCCCGCGCGATTGCCGGCAGGTCGATGATCTTGATCTTCTTGGCGATGGCCCGGTTGTAATGTTCGTTCTCGGGGTCGGTGAGCCGACCTATGATGTCGTCGGTATGCCAGCGCGTGAACGTGATGATGACCAGCTTCTTGCCCATCCGGCGCGTCATCGCCACCTTCGTGAACCAGTTCCAGGCCCGGTCCCGGAAACTCTGCGATCGGGCGTCCTCGTAGCTCTTTATGAC
>Ga0114905_1002140_pt1 | contig 10351 bp, 9 predicted proteins | sample MalvireepMed_b05_FD_83499 | JGI IMG/M metagenome (GOLD analysis project Ga0114905, IMG submission 83499) | Marine viral communities from the Global Malaspina Expedition - Malaspina viral metaG DeepMed_b05 | ecosystem: Environmental > Aquatic > Marine > Oceanic | place: Mediterranean Sea...
GATGCACGACGCTTGTGCCGCGCGGCAGAGGAACTGGCCGGCCGCCTTTGCGCGGCCAGCGTCGAACTGCGCGGGGGAAGCGCGCCGGTGGACTGGACCACGATAAGCGGCAAGCACGCCAATTTCGCCGCCGAGCTCGCGGCCGATGACGAGGCGCAGCTGCTGGCCATCCCACGCAAGGCCCGCGCCGAGGTACGCAAGGGCCTCAAGCACGATCTGACGGTTACCACCGGCACCGCCGAGACCGACCGCGCCGCGCATTATGCGGTCTATGCACAGAGCGTCCGCAACCTCGGCACGCCTGTGTTTCCGCGGACACTGTTCGATGCCGTGCTCGACCGGTTTGGCGGCGACGCCGATATCCTTACCGTCCGCCAGGGGGAACTTCCCGTAGCCAGTGTGCTCTCGCTCTATCACCGGGGAACAGTGATGCCCTTCTGGGGCGGCGGCACATGGAGCGCGCGCGGACTGAGGGCAAACGAGCGCATGTATTACGAACTGATGACCCACGCCCGGCGGCGTGGGTGCACGAGGTTCGATTTCGGCCGCTCGAAAACCGGCAGCGGGCCCTATGCGTTCAAGAAGAACTGGGGCTTTACGCCCGCGCCGCTGACCTATCACGAATGGTCGCCGCCGGGCACCGCGCCGCGCAATATCGATCCGACCGATGCCGGCTATTCGGCGAAGATCGCGCTGTGGAAGCGGCTCCCCTTGCCGGTGGCGAACCGCCTGGGGCCGTGGATCGCCCGCGGGCTCGGCTAGCATGGGCGAAACACTGTTCCTGGCGCACCGCGTGCCGTTCCCGCCCGACCGCGGGGACAAGATCCGTTCGCACCATTTGCTGCGGGCATTGGCGAAGCGCGGGCCGGTCCATGTCGGCACCTTCGGCGAGACCGAGACGGACCTGGCGCAGAAATCGGCGCTCGCCGCGCTGGCGCGCACCCATGCGCTGATCGAACGCAAAAAACCGCTGTCGCTCGCCGGGGCCGAGGCAGTGCTGAAACGAAGGCCGGTCAGCCTCACCGCATTCGACGATGCCGCGATGCACCGCTATGTCGCCAAGACGCTGGGCAATCACCGGATCGAGACGATCTTCGTCTTTTCGGGACAGATGGCCCAATATGTGCCCGACAGCTTCAACGGACGGGTGATCGTCGACCTCTGCGATGTCGATAGCGCGAAGTTCGAAGCCTATGCCGATGCCGGGCGGCGCGTCTGGCTCAACCGGCGCGAGGGCCGGCTGCTCGCGCGCGAAGAGGAACGCATTGCCGCGCGCGCCGACCGGGTGCTGCTCATCAGCGGGCACGAGGTGGAACTGTTCACGTCGCGGCTGGTCGATCCCGGCGCAGCCACCTGCCTGGCCCTTGGCAACGGCATCGACGCGCAGATATTCGATCCGCAAACCGTCGCCCGGCAGCAGGATCTCGACGAGGGCGAGGATCCGCAGCTCGTGTTCACCGGGCAGATGGACTACGCTCCCAATGTCGCGGCGGCCCAGTGGCTGATCGACAACGTCATGCCCGATCTGCGCCGTGTCTACAGCCGTGCGCGGTTGCATATCGTCGGCCGTGCCCCGGTGCCGGCGCTGACCAGACGGCATGGCGAAAACGGCGTCCGGGTCTGGGGCGAAGTTCCCGACGTGCGACCCTTCCTCAAATCGGCCGACCTCGTCGTCGCGCCGCTGCTGATCGCGCGGGGGGTACAGAACAAGGTGCTCGAGGCGATGGCAATGGCGCGCCCGGTGGTGCTGACGCCGGGGGCCGCGACCGGCATAGAGGCACGGGACGGATGCCATTTCGCAATTGCTCCTGCCGAGGGCGCGGCGATGCTCGCCCGGATCACGGGCCTGCTGGGCGATCCGCCCCGGGCCGAGGCGATGGGACAGGCGGCCCGCAAGTTCGTGATCGACGAGATGAGCTGGGAAAGCGTGGAACGGGCATTGAGCGAAATCCTGGCCTGCGCGGGCGCGCCGCACGATGCTCCGTAGTCCGGCCCCGAGTGCCACGCGCAAGGGCGCGTTCGCCATACCCGGGGCCATGCTGGCGCTCGCCGCGCTCGTGCTGGTGGCGCTGACATTCGCGGAATGGCGCGCGATGGCACATCAGTGGTGGAACATCGACACCTACAGCCATATCCTGCTGGTCCCGCCGATCATTGCGTGGCTCGGGTGGATCCGGCGCGACGAACTGGCGCGGGCCGGGCTGCGGGGTTGGTGGCCCGGGCTCGCATGGCTGGTGCTGGGCCTTGCCGTCTGTTTCGTGGGCCGCGAGATCGCGATCAACACCATCGCGCAGGGCGGAGCGGTGATGGCATTGCAAGGCGCCGTGCTGGCGCTGTGGGGCCTGCGCGCCGGGCTCGTGCTGGCCTTTCCGCTTGCCTATGCCTTCGTGCTGGTGCCGTTCGGCGACGAGATCATTCCTCCGTTGCAGATGGTCACTGCGGAAATCGCCACCGCGCTGACCCGGTGGAGCGGTATCGAAACGGTGGCGAGCGGTATTCTCATCGATACGCCCGCGGGCTTGTTCATCGTTGCCGAGGAATGCTCGGGCGTGAAGTTCCTCGTCGCCATGCTCGCATTGGGGCTGCTGGTCGCGCATACCTGTTTTGCCAGCTGGAACCGCAGGGCGTGGTTCCTGATCGCCTGTGTCGTCGTTCCGATCATCGCCAATGGCATCCGCGCCTGGGCGACGATCTTCCTTGCGCAATATGTCGGCGCCGAAGCCGCTGGCGGGTTCGACCATATCGTCTACGGCTGGTTCTTCTTCGCGCTGGTGCTGGCGCTGGTGCTGGGGGTGGCCTGGCGCTGGTTCGAGCGCGAACCCGAAGAGGCTGGCTGGACCGCCGCCGGGATCGCCGCGCTGCCGCATGTCGCGCGGTGGGAAGGGCCGGGCGCAGACCGCAATCTCGTCCTTGCCGCGATCCTGCTTGCCGCAGGATGCTTTGCCGTCGCCGCGCGGCTGGTCTAGGCAGCCCCGCATGTGCGGCATCGCGGGGATTTTCCATTACGAAACGGTCAAGCCGGTCGATCCCAGGCGGGTCGAACGGATGGCCGATGCGCTTGCGCATCGCGGACCCGACGGCAGCGGGGTATGGACCGCGCCCGGAGTGGGGCTGGGACATCGCCGGCTGTCGGTCATCGACCTCGAAGGTTCGCCACAGCCGATGCATTCCGCCGACGGGCGCGCGGTTATCGTCTTCAATGGCGAGATCTACAATTACCGCGAACTGCGGCGCGAACTGATCCAGGACGGCGCGCAGTTCCATACCGATGGCGATACCGAGGTCATTCTTGCCGCTTGGCGGAAATGGGGCCCCGATTGCCTCCACCGCCTCGAGGGAATGTTCGTCTTCGCGCTCTATGACTGCGACCGGCGCCAGCTGTTCCTCGCGCGCGACCGGCTGGGGGTCAAACCGCTTTATCTCGCGCGGCTCGAAGGCGGGGCACTGGCCTTCGCGAGCGAGCTCAAGGGCCTGCTTGCCCATCCGCTGCTGCGCCGCACGATCGATCCGCTGGCGATCGAGGATTACATGACCTGGGGCTATGTCCCCGATCACCGCAGCGTCCTGAAAGGCGTCGAGAAGCTCGCTGCGGGCCATTTCCTGCTGCTCGAACATGGGCGTACGCCGGAGCCGCAGCGGCAGTGGTGGGACGTGTCCTTCGCCGAGCGTGAAAAGGGCGGCACGCGCGACCTGTCGGCGCAGCTGCTGCACCGCATGCGCGAAGGCGTGGGCAGCCGGATGGTCGCCGACGTGCCGTTGGGGGCATTCCTGTCGGGCGGTGTCGACAGCTCGTCGGTCGTCGCGCTGATGAGCGAGGCCAGCAACAGCCCCGTGACCACCTGCTCGATCGGTTTCGATGTCGAAAGCGTGGATGAGACCCGATACGCGCGGCAGGTGGCCGAGCTGTTCGCCACCGATCACCACGAACGCATCGTATCGGCCGACCAGTTCGATGCGATCGACAGCATCGCGGCAATCTTCGACGAACCCTTCGCCGACGCCAGCGCGCTGCCGACCTTGCGCGTATGCCAGTTGGCGCGGGAGCATGTCACCGTGGCGCTGTCGGGCGACGGGGCCGACGAGGCGTTCGCCGGGTACCGCCGGCAGATGTTCCATGCGCGCGAGGAACAGGCACGCTCGGTGCTGCCCAGCGCCTTGCGCCAGCCGCTGTTCGGTTCGCTGGGGAAGGTGTGGCCCAAGGCCGACTGGGCCCCGCGACCGCTGCGCGCCAAGTCCACTTTGCTGGCGCTTTCGGCGGGCGGCGAGGCCGGCTACGCGCGCGCGCTCGCCATTCTGGCGCCGGAGCAGCGCAAGACGCTGTATGGTGATACCATGCTCCGCGAACGCGGGGAGTACCGCGCCGAACAGCCGTTCGAGGAAACGATGCGCGATGCTCCCGCGCGCAGCGGGCTCGACCGGGCGCAATATGCCGATCTCAAGTTCTGGTTGCCGGGCGACATCCTGACCAAGACCGATCGGACAAGCATGGCGGCGGGACTGGAGGCGCGCGAGCCGCTGCTCGATCACCGCTTGATCGAGTTCGCGGCGCGGCTGCCGCAGCGCCAGCGCCTGCGCGGCACCACTGGCAAATGGCTGCTGAAGCACACGATGGAGCGGTATCTGCCCGAAGACATCCTCTATCGCCGCAAACAGGGCTTCGTGACCCCGCTGGCGGAGTGGTTCCGCGGTCCGCTGGCGGGCGAGGCGAGGGCGGTCGCCGCGAGCGAACTGCTTACCGGGAGCGGATGGTTTGCCCGCAAGGCGCTGTCACGCCTTGCGGACGACCATATTTGCGGCCGCAGCGACCATGGCCGGGTGCTGTGGCAGCTGTTGATGCTGGAGCGATCGCTCCGCCATCTCGCCCCCAGCGCCTAGCGCGCGTCGACCAGCACGATTTCGGCATCTTCGAGCGCCTCGACCACGATTTCGCTCTCGCCGGTCACGGCAATCCCGTCGCGCGGCTGCGCTTCCCGGCCATTGACCGTGACCCGACCCTTGGGCGAGACCAGATACTGGTGGCGTTCGCCCGAAGTGTTCCAGACCGCGCTCTGGCCTTTCGCCAGCGTCGCCGCGGCGACCTTCGCATCCGTCCGGATCGGCAGCGCATCATCCGCTTCGGCATCGCCGCTTGCGAGCACTTCGAAGCCGCCTTCGCGCGTGGCCTTGGGAAACTCTCGCTGGCCCCAGCCGGGCTGCTCACCCTGCCGATCGGGAATGATCCAGATCTGGAACAGCGTCGTCGCTTCGTCCTCGAGATTCATCTCGGCATGGGTAATCCCGGTGCCTGCGCTCATCACCTGCACGTCGCCCGCGGCGGTGCGGCCTTCATGGCCCAGGCTGTCGCGGTGCGTGATCGCGCCGCTGCGCACGAAGGTGACGATTTCCATGTCTTGGTGCGGGTGCGGGGGAAAGCCGCTCTGCGCCGCGATGGTGTCGTCGTTCCACACGCGGATGCTGCCCCAGCCCATCCGGTCGGGGTCGTGGTAATTGGCGAAGCTGAAATGGTGCCGCGCGTCGAGCCAGCCGTGGTCGGCGTGGCCAAGCGTGGCGAAGGGTCGGATATCGATCATGGTTCAGTCTCACATCGGCGGGGTGTTGACGCCGGTATGCGGGCGATGTGGGGGCGCCGCGAAAGCCGTCAAGAAACACCGATGTAACTGCCTTGCGGCCCGGCTAGTCGGCGCCGTGACCCCGCGCCATGTAATCCGCGCTCTGCATTTCCTTGAGGCGGCTGACCGTGCGCTCGAACTCGAACGCGCCGTCGCCGGCGGTGTAGAGGTCCTCGGGTTCGGCCGCCGCGGTGACGAACAGCTTGACGCCGTTCTCGTAGAGTGCGTCGATCAGCTTGGTGAAGCGGATCGCCTCGTTACGGTTGTCGGGTGACATGGCGGGGACGCCGACCACGATCACGGTGTGATAGGCATGCGCGATCGCGAGATAGTCCGCCGCCCCGCGGTTCTCGCCGCACAACCGCTTGAAGCTGAACACGCCCACGCCCTTGAGGCTCTTGGGCACGTGGATCGTCCGCCCGCCGCCCAGGTCCAGTTCGGCGCTGGGAACGTGTTCGGCATCCTCGGGCGCGTAATCGGTGAGGCGGAAAAAGGCCTCGCGCACCTGCGCGGTCGCCTCCTCACCCAGCGGGGCGTGCCACGTCGCGATATCGCCCAGCCGGTCGAGCCGGTAATCGGTCGGACCGTTGAGCGGCAGCACGTCCATTTCGTCCTCGACAAGATCGATGAACGGGAGGAACAGCGAACGGGTGAGCCCGTCCTTGTAGAGATCGCGCGGCGGGCGGTTGCTGGTGGTGACCACGGTCACGCCCTCGTCGCGGATCAGCGCGGTGAACAGCCGCGCCATGATCGCTGCGTCGGCGGTGTTGTTCACCACCATCTCGTCGAAGGCGAGGCAGCGCACATCGGCGGCGATATCGCGCGCGACCTTGCCGGTGGGATCGCCGGGATCGCTGGTCCGCCGCTCGCGCATCCGCCGGTCGACCTCGAGCATGAACTCGTGGAAATGCGCGCGGCGTTTCTCGGCGATCCCCAGCGTCTCGACGAACAGGTCCATCAGCATCGACTTGCCGCGCCCGACGCCGCCCCACATGTAGACGCCCTCGGGCCGCGCCTTCTTCGGCTTGAACAGCTGTGCGAGCAGCCCGCCCGAGCTATCTGCCTCGAGGTCCTTCTGCAGCCGGTCGAGCCGTTGTGCGGCCTTGCGCTGGTCGGGATCGGCCTGCAATTCGCCCGCCGAGACGAGCCGCTCGTAGCGGGCGAGCATTCCGGTCACGCGGCGGCGCGGGGCTTGATCTTCTTGACGATGCCCGAAAAGCTGGCGACCGCGTGGTCTTCCTGGACCACCGTGCCGCGCACGAACACCATGCTGCCCGTCTCGCGGACGATCTCGCACACCGCGTCGAGCGGCATGTCGGGCTTGCCGCCGCCCACGAACTGGGTCGACAGCTCGACCGTCACCGACGGGCCGGCATTGCCGCTGCCGATATTGTGCATCGTGGTGAACAGCGAAATGTCGATCAGCGACAGCGTCACCGCGCCGTGGATGATGCCCTGCAGGTTCTGGTGGCGCCGTTCGGGGAACATGCGCAGCCGCGCCTTCCCGTCATCGTCCACCCGGGTGATGAGCTTGCCCATCACCGCGCCGTTGAACAGCGTTTCGTCCTTCAGGTTCCAGTGTCGCCAACCCGGATTGTCCGGGTCGGGAGCGTGGTCGAACACCTCGTCGCGCAATGCCATCAGATCGCGCGTTCGGCGATCATCTTCTTGGTTTCGGCGATTGCCTTGGCGGGGCTCAGGCCCTTGGGGCAGACATTCGCGCAGTTCATGATCGTGTGGCAGCGATAGAGGCGGAAGGGGTCCTCAAGCTGGTCGAGCCGTTCACCGGTCATCTCGTCGCGGCTGTCGGCCAGCCAGCGATAGGCCTGCAGCAGGATCGCCGGGCCGAGGAACTTGTCCGAATTCCACCAATAGCTGGGGCAGGCGGTCGAGCAGCAGGCGCACAGGATGCATTCGTAGAGCCCGTCGAGCTTCTCGCGCTGTTCCGGCGACTGGAGCCGTTCCTTGCCGCTGGGCGTGGTCGAGACGGTCTGCAGCCAGGGACGGATGCTGGCGTATTGCGCATAGAAATGCGTGAAGTCTGGCACGAGGTCCTTGATCACGTCCATGCTCGGCAGCGGGGTGATGCGGATCTCGCCCTTGAGATCCTCGATCGCGGTGGTGCAGGCGAGACCGTTCTTGCCGTTGAGGTTCATCGAGCACGAACCGCAGATCCCTTCGCGGCACGACCGGCGGAAGGTCAGCGTCGGGTCGATCTCGTTCTTGATCTTGAACAGGGCATCGAGGACCATCGGGCCGCAATCGTCGAGGTCGAGCTCGAAGGTGTCGTAGCGGGGGTTCTCGCCGCTGTCGGGATCGTAGCGATAGACCTTGAACTTGCGGATGCGCGCGCCGCCTTCAGCCTTGTGAGTGCGGCTCTTGCCGGTGATCTTCGAATTCTTGGGAAGGGTGAAGGTCGCCATTACGCTGTCAGTCCTGTTGCTTTGCGAAACCCATCTAGCGGTTCGGGCGCTTGGTGCAAGGCCATGTATGACGCAAATCCTGCAACGGGTGTCCTACAACATGGACCGGGTGTTACACGGTCCAGGGCGAAAACGCTTTCTTGCGTCAAAAGCCCGGTAATCGGGTGAATTCGAGGGAACCACGAGCGGTTGCCGGAGGTCTAGATCGGTATGATGAATGTAGGAAACCCCTTTCGGCGTGCCGCGATCTTCGGCGCCACCGGCGGTATCGGCGCCGCACTGGCCACGAGGCTGGCGGAAAGCGGCATCGAGGTATGGGCAGGAAGCCGTTCGGGCACGGCAGCCGACCCCGCCCTGCGCGCCTTTCGCTTCGATCTGTCCGACGAAGCCTCGATCGCCGCTGCCGCTGGCGCGATGGCCGACGCGCCCCCCGATCTGGTGGTGGTCGCGAGCGGTGTGCTGACACTGGCCGATGGCTCGGGCCCCGAACGCAGCTACAAGCAGATCGACGGCGCGGCGATGGACGAGGTGTTCCGGCTCAACACCATCGGCCCCGCGCTGGTGGCCAAGCACGTGCTGCCCCTCTTGCCGCGCGACCGCCGCAGCGTCTTCGCCGCGCTGTCGGCGCGGGTCGGATCGATCGGCGACAACCGCATCGGCGGGTGGCACAGCTACCGTGCCAGCAAGGCCGCGCTCAACATGCTGCTCAAGAATTTTGCGATCGAGCTGGGCCGGACGCACAAGCAGGCGATCGTGGCAGGCCTGCATCCGGGCACGGTGGATTCGGCGCTGTCCGAACCCTTCCAGGCCAATCTGCCCGCGGGCCAGCTGACCCGGCCCGCCGATGCGGCGGACAACCTGCTGAATGTCATCGACGGGCTGACGGTGGCGGACAGCGGCGGCGTGTTCGACTGGAAGGGCGAAGCCGTCCCGGCCTAGGCGGCCAACGCGCCCGCCCGCCCGGTTTCGGCACGCTCGAGATTGAAGGCGAGCAATTCGCCATAGCGCTGGCCTGCCAGACCCTTGCGGCCGCTGCGCTGCGGCATCAGCACCCCGGGCTTGGCATTGCCTTCGACCACCATCGGCCCGTCGGGCGTGAACGCAATATCCCAGCCGATAAGCGTATATTCGCGGAACGCCGCGGCATGCGCGCGGCAGGCGAGCGCCACGGCCTTTTCCCAATCGGGCAGCTGCAGATCGCCAAAGGCCGCGCCGCTGACCGGATGGCATTCGTAATCGCCGCCGCCATAGCCTTTGCAGGCGGCACCCGCGCGCCCGGTTTCGAAATCGACCGGCATGATCAGCCCGCCCGCCTTCATGTTATCGATCACCGGGCCGCGCAGCGAAGCCACGCGAAGCACGGTGCTGACCAGTTCGGATTCTCCCGTCTCATTGCGCATCGTGGTGAGCCGCGCAGTCGCCAGCGCATCCATCGCATAGTCCGCCAGCGCTGCGTGGTTGCCCAGTGCGCGCTGGATCACCCACACTTGCCGGTCATCGACATAGGGCGCGATCGCCTGGGCGAAGGCGGCCTGTTCGGTGATATCGGACACGGCATGGGGGAGCAGCGCGACACCGCGGCCGCCTTCGCCGTGCGTGGGCTTGGCAATCAGCGGGTGTCCGCGGGCAGGGCGAAAATCGCGCAATCCGCGATCGTAGACCGCGTGCACGGCGGGATGGGGCAGGCCGTGCGCGGCGCAGCGGCGATAGAACGCCGCCTTGTCGACCAGCACGCAGGCGCGGCTCCATCCCTGCGAATTGATGATCTTGTTGAAACCCGCATCCTCGAACCGCCGGATATAGTGATCGAGCTCCTCGGGCCGCTCGATCCGGAACAGCGCAATGTCGTTGGGATCGACGAAGCGTTCGCGCGCGATTGCCAGCGCCTGCCGTTCCCACTGCGCATCCATGCCGTACTTGCGCGCGACAGCGAAGGTTCGTGATGGCAGCCATGCAGCAAAGCCCCGCGCGATGCCCCGGTCGAGCATTGCGCGCGCCGGTGACCGGCTGCGGCGGCGGCGCTCGTAATGCGCAGCGAAGGCCGGGGCGCTGGCGGCTTCGGCCCCGCCGGGGAACAGCGCGAACGCCTTCTTGGCGTAATAGGCGAGTTCGGCGGGATGCATGGCGGGTCAGACTTCGATGGTTTCGCCGCCGACATCCTCGGGCATCATCGCCAGGTCGAACGGCACCCGTTCCGCCGTGATCACTCCCTGCCGGTCCATGCTGTAGGCCGCGATATGCTCGATCAGCTGGGCATGCGTCAGCCCGGCCAGTTGCGCCGCGCCCGAGACGGTCTTCTTCGACCACAGGTTGCACGAC
>Ga0114905_1002141_pt1 | contig 10349 bp, 6 predicted proteins | sample MalvireepMed_b05_FD_83499 | JGI IMG/M metagenome (GOLD analysis project Ga0114905, IMG submission 83499) | Marine viral communities from the Global Malaspina Expedition - Malaspina viral metaG DeepMed_b05 | ecosystem: Environmental > Aquatic > Marine > Oceanic | place: Mediterranean Sea...
CATAAAGACTATATCGATCGGTTGCAAGTTTTAGAATGTTTTCCAAACTGGTGAGGGTTCTCTCATCCGAACTTTGTGTGCCCGGCGATATACTTTCCGCATCAAATGAGCAAAGTAAATATATTTGACCACATATTGTTGAAATATAATAATTAAGAAGATTTTTATAACAAACTGCTTTAACCAATTCTATATCCCAGCCGTGTGTCCACACGCCTGGAGTACCGGTCGGTGCAGCATATCCGGCAGCCTCGGTGGAATAGCCTTCGCTAATCTTGCTAACATCAGTGCCGGGCGGCCAATTCCAGAGGGTGGAGTACGCCGTGCCCGAGCTGGGGCCGTAGGTGGAGGCGAGCCCCACAGCGCGCGCCGGGATCGAGTACCCTCGCTCGGTGAAATTTCTGTATATTTCGGCGGCCGTTGAGCCGGCGCGCTGGCCATACGGCTTAAAATAACCGCCGTTCGTTTCGAGGTCATATATTTGCGCGTAGCCCTTGAGGTAAACACTTCCGATGCCGAGAGGCGAGTAATCAGGGAATTGTCTGAATTCAATATAGTCTGACACAACAGTATCGCTATCGAGGGACCAAGTTATTGATCCTGGGACACTCGACGGGTCTGCGGCTCCCGCGGTACCGGTTTCGGGAATAAACCCGCGAGAGAATTTTTGAAAGCCGTTCCTGCCATTGACCATTTCTATTTGCAAGACATTTTTTTTAGCAAAATCGTCCCAGTGAGAGCCAAAGTGCGCATAATACACAAGATCGGAGTCACCTTCGGCGGCGAAAGCATTTGTTGGCAGATTGGTATTGCGGTACAGCTCTTCTGCAAATTCCAATAAATCGTTACTTGCTTCGATGTATCTCCTGGCGCACTCTTCAATCTCAGGCTTAGCGTTAGCAAACGCAGCCTCAATTCTTTGATGTGCATGTAGATCATTAACTTCTCTATTGAAATCATTTAATGCTTGTGACTGGGCGGCGTCGAGAACAGTGCCCACCGGATCGATCCCGAGCTGGTATGTCACCAGCCCGCCGATGGCGGTGGCGCTCCACGTAATCGCCCAGCCTAATGCTATCGGGACTGGCATTTAATAACTTCCGAGCACTTCTAGTGCTTCTTCTAAATTTAATGGAATAACAATTATATCGCCGGGCTTAATGTGACCCTCGGTCGGTCTTGCATTCCACCATGCTATTACCCACCAATATGTGGGAGTATTATAATATTGTTTTGCAAGATTATAGTATCGATCGCCATAAGTCCAAATGTGATTTGTCTTCGCTATGGAGGCGCGTTGAAGCACAGAGGGATTATTTAACATTGGTGTGCCATAGTGCCTGAGCGTAACAACGCCACGTTTCTCCCTAAGAAAATTATAAAATCGTAGCCTGTTCTTTATTATTCTTTGGCCCTTATATCTCGGCATTATTCTGTTCCTTAAGTATAATCATCATAATTATCAATATCCTTCGGCTATTAAATCAGCCCATGGGGAGAGGTCTGGAGAAGCCCCCCACGGGTCCCGGCCGGCGGCCCTCACGTTTTGGAGGCTTTGTATTCTTTCTGCGCGCATCTGGTTCTGTGCGAGCGTGGATTGTGCAAGGTCCGATGGACGGCGGGCTGCCATGGCTTGACTTACGGCCTCGCCCCTTCTGGAGCCGGCTAATCCATATCGTTCGCTAGCGCGGTTCGATCTAAAGTCACTAATCATCGTCTTGAAAAAGCCGGCCTGTTGTTCGTCCTGTGCGGCCTGGGAGGCTGCCTCTTCTTCGGCGCGGGCGGCATCAGCTGCCGTTTGGGCGGCGGTGGCGGCTCGCTCTCGGGCCGAGTCTTGATCGCTAGCGGTCATCAGGACATCAATTTGATATTGATTATAATTGCTTTTATACGTACCATCGCTTCTTTTGGTTCGACCAGGATTTACTTCGTGAATAAGGGTAAAATCAAGGGTAATCTCAAATTGCTTTGCAACAAAATTAACAAAGTCGTCGGTATCGCCATCTAAGCCTTCAAAAACACCAACATCGCCATTTTCAAGATTATATGATATTTGTAAATTTTTAATTATTGCTAGGGCGCCCTTGCCCGCGGACGAGGCCTCGCCGAATGAAAATAATTCATCGTATGTATTTAATCTAGAATTTCGATCGCCATTGGCGGCGAGCGTTGTAGCGCTGGTGTTTATCAGGCTAGGTTGTAGTACCTCTATTCTGACCAGTGGGCTTGAGGAAATTGTTAAAGCATCGTTGTGGCTTTCATAGTTTGGGTACAAACAAGCCCTTAAATTATCAATTTGGTGCATCGCCTCATACGATTCTGATGGCGTTGCACAGGGTATTTTAAAGCCTAGTGTACAGTTTCTTGTTACCTGCTTAAACATATGTATTGGATCCGCTCTACCAAACACAGATTCAGAAGCCCAATCACAACTAAAGCTTTCGTTAAAAGCAGTGATATATGCCTTGAAGACGGCGGACTCGTAGGATCCCACTGAATCGAAGTAGATCATCGCGCCCTGGTACATGTATTTATCTGATAAATCAACAAAATTGTTCATTCTTATTTTTTGAGAACTAAACCGGGTTGAGCTATAGCTGTCGAAGCCGGCCTCACTGGTCGCGACAAAGCGGCCCTCCTCTTGAGAGATATTTTTAATTGACATATTTAATGTTACTCCTTATTAAGTTAAAAAATCGTATGGCCATCATGCATCTTAATAGCCGCTCGCTTGTGTGCATACTAAATTGCCCAAAGTGTCTAGAGAGAGAGTGGCGCCGGTATCTTCAAATGCATCGCTATCCACCTCAATCTTAATTGTTCCCAATTCTGTTCCTGGACCTACATTACCAAATGATCCGTCTCCATTTGACATTCTATCAACCTTAATTTCTTCAACGATAAGCTTACTATAAGTAACCGTCTCCATTGTTTTGGCTGCGCTGGTAACTGCTTTCAAAGTTTGGGTTAATTCAATCGCTTTATTTTCCGGAATCTCTTTCATGGCGGCAGCGATCTCTTTTAGCATTTCTGCAACTTTTGATAATTCGTCTGCTTTTAGTTCTGCCATGGATTCCGCAAAAGTTGCAATTGAGCTTAATTGACCAGCAGGAACAAATCTTAGGGATAACCCGAACAGTTGCATAGCGCCGGCGAGCGATCCAAACGCCAAAACAGCATTGGGGATATTGAGAGTTATTTCGGTTACCGTTTTTGAAATTAAGCCGAATTTTTTAACATCAATAGAGTCAAATAATTTAGCAAATCCAGTTGCCATATAGCCAATTCCGGCGGCAGCGATTCCAATTCCTGCGCCGATCATCAACACTGCTAATGCAAACTTCATCAATCCAAGGGCGCCGGCGCCGGCGCCTTTGCCCGTCACTTTCATAACTTTGCCCTGCTTGGCCATTGATTTGCTCAAAGCTTCACTAGCAGCAATTTTGGATATGTCTGCTTGAATGCTAGCAAGAGTTGCGGCAGTATTTTTTATTTTAAGTATTGTGAGAACTGTAAACACTCCTGCCAATAACAATATAACACCCATCACAGCCAAAATTGTTTTAGGCCAGTTGGCTAAAAGGTATAGGCCGGCCTGGAATACAGTGGATAAGATTTCAAAAGTTCGTCTAAGATTTTCTAAAAGTTCTTCATTTTCTCTAATTGAATTAAAAAATTCATGAAAATCATCCATTAATTCTAATAAAACAGGTGCCATCTCGGCCATAATTGCGTTAAACTTTTCTTGTATCGACATAGTTGCTTCCGCTTGACGAGCCATTTCTTCATAATCTGCGGCGCTTTTTTGAGTTGCACCAGACATCATCTCCATGTTGCCAGACATCATTAAGGCCAAATCACCAACATCGCTGAGACCCATGGCATTAGCGAAAAATTGTCTTTGATAATATGACATATCGTCGAATGTCAAACCGGTGCTTGATATCGCATTTCTTAGTTGCTCAAACCGCTGAACAGGATCGGTGGTCATCATCATATCCATAGCATTAACAAAGTTGCCGCCAAGTGCTGCGTTTAACTGACCGGTCATTGTCGCTGCATCTTCAAATGTATCAAATTTACTAGTTAAGGCTACGAGCTTCTCAATCTCCATGCCGGTAATTTTAGAAACGCGCGCTAATTCTTGAAACGCTCTAGGGCCCTCTTTGCCAAGCTTCGCTAAAGATGCGCCAACTCTGGCATAATCTGAGGCCATCTGTTGTGGTGTAACTCCAAGCTCGTGGGCGGTCGTGAGGAGTTGTCGCGCAGTATGCTCTGCTCCCATAATACTTTGGCCAAAGAATTTCATGGAGGTTTGGATGCCTTTCGAAAAATCATCAGCCTGAACACCAACTCTTTCTAGCATAGCCCCCGTATCTCTAACTCTATCGGCCGCGGTACTACTAACCATTGTAAAATCAGTGACATTGCTAACCAAACTAACCGTTTGTTTTGATAAAGCCTCCATTCCAATTCCAAGGCCGCGAACCGATTCATAGCTTGAAATCATCCCAGCGGTAAAACGAGAGCCCATATTGGTCTGCCTTTCAAAAGCATTTGTAACATTATCGACTTCAAAAAATAATCTTTTTATTTCCCGATACATCATGCCAAAAGCTTTTCGGAATCCGCGCAGGATTGGGCCGGCTAATAATGCACTGGTATAATTTAGCCCTTGAGTTACTGATCCGGTATCTCCTGCCCATGCATCATAAAGCTTTAAAGTACCTTGCACAAATTTTGAATTTACAAGATTGGAACGATTTAATGTTTTTTCAATACCTTCTAATCGCGATTGCTTTCTATCCAGCGATTTAAGAAGTTGTTTGTCCGCTTGTAGCTCGGCAACAGTTGTATCGGTAATAGCTTCGCCAGTTTTTAGTTTTCTCTCATTTAAGGCAACCTGATCGCTTAATAATCGTCTTAAAGCTTGATTTTTTAAAACTGTTTCTTGATACGAATTGCCAAGCTTCGATACATTTTTATAATATTCTCCCGACTGGTCAACTAATGTTTTTAAATCACCAACAGTTTTCTTTAAGGTTGCAAGCTGTTGAGTTATCTGGCCTTTGATCTTTTGATTGAGATCGTTGCGTTTTTGGAGAGCCTTTAATACCTCCTCATCAAGGCTCAGAATTGCCTGAGAGAGCTGCCTCTCGTTGCGCTTGGCCTTATTTATCCTCTCGATAGCGTCCGCTATTCGATCATTTAGGCTTACATCTTTTTCGGTAGGCATAGAAAATCCTCAGAACTATAATTAAATAGTTTTACATAAAAAAAGCAAGGCAGATGCCTTGCTTTAAGAAACGTTAAAAGCCTTTTGATGGTGGTTTAGGCTGATTATGCGGTGTTAGTGTTTGCGAGCGGCCGGAATTAGCACCTTTCGAAGCCTTCTCCATGGCCTCCCTTTCAAGTTCTAATTGTTTTACCAATCTTTCAACAAACCAAGTGCGCAAGCCAACTGGCAAATTATAAGCCTCGCTAAACGACCACCCACCAGAATATTTTAAGAAGAAAAATTGCTCATATACATTTTGCATGTAATCAGCGCTTAGGCCAAAAAAAGTCCGCGGTCAGCGGTACCTCCATTTCGGCTTCGTAGCCGCACTTGTTACAAGAAAAATGCTGAGCCAAATCAATATTTGGAGTTGCTAGTGTAAATGCAGTTCGCAAATGCTGAGAATCTAGCGAAGGCACGTTATTGACAAAATAGCTAATTGATTGTGGGCTGTCATCGCCATTTACTGAGACGGTGATCAGCCTAAGCTGCCGAGTGATTGCATTTTCTTCCTTGTTTCTTTTTCTTGCATTATTAATCTGACTTAAAAGAGTTTTTTCATCTTTGCCGTCCAAAAGCCTGAATACTACTTCAAATTTTGTTCTTGGCAAGACTGTTGAAAAAAGGCCATCACCAAGAGGCTTAACCAACAAATCATCGCTCGGCTCTCCATGATGAGTTTGCGCATCAAAAAGATCAAATGAATATTCTTGTGTTTCCGCGCAATTTGGACATGCAACCTTTGTGGTATAATCACTACCATAACCAGAAATACGGGCGGCGATCATTATTGCATTTCTGGCGGCGACCAGCAAAGAATCGGGGTTAATTGTTTTATCTATAATAAGGCTGCTAATAACTCTTTCTAACGCTAAGCCTTTCTTAAGAAGAGCTTGAGAAGTTAGCATATCTTCTTCTTTTGCGGTCATGTGTTTGATTTCGATTGTTTCTTGATTATGTAGTGGATGATTTTCATCATAAAACGCTCCCTTTGAAGGAAGCTCTACAAATTCAGTAGGAACTATAAAAGAAAACGAGCCACCATCTTGTTGGGGTGGGCTTTGTTGGGGCGCCGGGTCGGAATGCTGAACAGTTCGAGTACCCAGGCGATCTCTATTTCTTGACAATATACACCTCTATGTTGTTATTATATATTATACTATGATCCGGTTGCAATGTTAAATGCTGCGCGATCGCTAGCGGTATCTCCTTTGAGTGCGGAATATCCAGCAACTTCAACTCTTGCCCAGTCATACTTAAGGGTTAAATCAAGCTGCAGCAAATCATCGGATCCATATTCTAGATCACCAAACTTAACTTCGGTAATAAAAGCATTCCAAAGTGTCCATGTTTCAATGGGCACACCATCGCCATTAAGCTGTGTTATAGTTGTTTGGCCTAGGGCTCCGACAGAGCCACCTTTAGAGATCGACTTAAGAGACTCTTCTTCAACCGCATTCCCAGGAAGAGAATAGCCAGAAGCCTCAAGAATTCTTGCAAGAGTAACAGTTACATCTGGCAACTGTGGATCAACCAAGGAAAGACTGATGTCTTGCCATGTGACAGATCCGGGATAGTAAAATGTGTGATTAAGATATTTATGTTCTGTTGTTGAAATTTGGAATGCTGGCTTAGATACGGTTTTTGCATACCAAAGTACGCTTCCGTTTCCGCCCGGGTCGCTAATCCCATCAAAACTAACTGTAAATCTAAACTTTCTTTTCGGATCTGTTGTCCCGGCTTCGTGTCTTTCGGTCCAGAATGGCATATTATGTTACTCCTATAATTTTAATTAGTTCTTCTATCGTTTTTAATCATCAAAAGATGCGCCTGTTGATGTAATGACAAAATCAATTGCAATATACTCAATAGCTCTTGCAGGCTTAACCATAATCTTGGCATACATAATGTTTTGATCAATTAAGTCAGCAGTTGTTGTTGTGTCATCAAGAATCAAGCGGTAATCAGTGATACCGAACTGAACTTTGACATTAGCTAGGAAGGGTTCGATGAGGCCCTTGAACCTTGTCCATGTTGCTTGAACATTCTGCTCAAATAGCACACTTGCGGAAAGAATTGCAATTTGCTTCTTAAGGTAAATGACTAGTCTTCTAACATTAATTCTATCAAGAGCACTTTGGCGCTCTTGAAGTGTCTTCTGGCCGAAAACTACGATTCCTGTTGATGGGAAAGTCGCAATTGGATTAATTCTGTTTTCATAAAGAATATCTCTTTCTTTAGAGGTCAGTCTTTCTGTAACATTAACTACCGATACGCCGGCAGCACCATCGGAAAGACCGCCACGATTAAATCCAGCAGGAGCAAACCAAACATCTGAGGCCGCTTGAGAACTTCCAAAGACGCCCAACATTGCAACAGATGGTGGGATCCAAATTAATTGACCACTTGGCTCATCGCGAGTCTGCACCCAAGGATAAAAAGTACAACCATAGCTAGAATCTATCCTTCTATTGCGTAACGCTGTGGCAGCGGCTGTGGGCGTTGTTCCTATTCTTGCAGATTTTGAACTTTGATATGACTCGTGTGGGGGGATATAAACACTAGCTAGGTCAATTATACCTAAAGCATCTGCTCTTTCCCCACAAACATTAATTATGTGTGTTGTTAGTGCATCTTTAGTAAGACCGGGCATAGTCAACACATTCATATCAACCATTTCTGGATCTGATACCGTATCAATCGCGCGTTTAATAGTGTGGTAAGTATAGCTCGAAACATCAGCACTACCGATGCCATCATTATAGAACGGATCTGGTTTCATAATATTTACAGCGTCATAACCGCCCCAGAACGGCGCCGTAAACCTATTGATATCTTTATCAATGAGGGACTTGTAAGTATTTGCGCTTGTGGCAGTATAGCTTGCTTCGCTGGCGCGGGAGCCAGAGCTATAATAATAGCCACCGGTATCGCCATCATAAATGATATCATCCATTGAGAAAATATATGCCCAGCTATCAACACCAGCAATGGTTGATCCGACTGGATCTGAATTTAACGAGGTTAGCCACAATCTGTGTGGGTCTGCGGCGCTGATATCGGAACGTGTACTAGTTTGTGTTCTAGTTGTACGCATTCCAAAGTAAGCGTTAGTTTGATCTGCGAGGCCGCCATCAGACGCAGAGAGCCTAAGTCTAACAGACGGAAACCGAAGCGAACCAGAACAATTGGCTCCGGGACTAAAATTGCCTGAAAGTAGCGTATAGTCATTAGCTGTGTAGCTAGTCTCGCTAACACCGGCCACCGCTGCGTCAATATATACATATCTGTTTTTTATTGATGAATAGCCCTCGGAAGCTGAGCCCGTCATACCGCTCCATGCTAAAATATCTGTAAACTTGGGAGGGCCATAATATCCAAATGGCAGAAGAGCAGCATCGGTGGCGCCGCGATCTACTTCGTCGTTCATTGCAACATAAACATATTTAGATTGATTTGGATACTCGCCATATTGTTTTAACCTTCTTGCGGTGGCATCCCAGGAGTGATAAACATCGCCGATCCTTCTTGCGATATAATCTGGCGATGTTGGATCTAAAGTAAGGTTGTCGAACCTTTCAAGAATTACGATATTATTATCCGTGTCTCTTAGGCTACGCACCAATAGAGAGAATGTTCCATAATCAGTATTTGTTGTTGTAGAGGCGCGAATTTTTGAAATTGACACCTTTGCGTTCTTTGAGAGCCATTCGCCATGGCCGCGGCCAACAAGCCTGAAAAGCTTAGTCGCGGATTCTGGGGAAAAACTTGTGGCAGTGCCCAAATCTTGTCCAATAAACCAACCAGCAACTGCCTCATTATAATTAATTCCGGTCATATCTTGGGGACCAACAGCAGACGAACCAGAGGCCAAGGGTAACATAACCGCTTGTGTTTCGGCAGAAGTCACATCGGTGCCTCCACCGGTAATAGAGCCACTTACTCCCTCTCTAAGGGCCTGTTCAAATGTTTCTCCAAGAAAATAAACTTTTTCAGAAGCAGCCGGGTAGAAGGTGCTGGCGCCAGTATTTCCTAATTGGGGATTAGTATTAAATCTTTTACGAATAAAATACTCAGAATCATCATCAAAGTTGAATGTAATTTTTTCAGAGCTTCCGTCAGAACTCGTAATAAACGCAGTGTATAAGCCATCAGAGCTAGCTCCAATAATAACCCCAACACCATTGGCCGTGCCATCTATGGCGCCGTCAACGTACCGCTTGGTGGCGGCGCCGCCGCGCATATTACCGCTTAAGTAAATTGCCGAACCAGAATCAATATACCAAACAGCAGCAAGAGAGCCGGTGCCCAACTGGTTACTAGAGCCAGATTCAAAAACCCACATACCATAAGCACCGCCATTAGCAAAGATATCTCTAGCGGGAGTTTGTGTTGTTTTCCAGCCGGCTTTGCCTGCCGTAGTAGCATTGGTATCTTGTGTTCCCAAAAGCCTCATATAGGTAAGGGGCGCAACATTTGAGTTCAGGAACGCTTTTGCAGCGTATGTTCCATACATCGGAGACTGAAAGTTTCCGGCGCGATATACATCACCACCGCTATTTCCTGGAACGGTATCACCGTATAATTCAACAAATTCTGAGTATGACTCTACTTTTATTGGCTGCATTGCAAGTCCGCGCGTAGCACGGCCAATGACAACTGGACCGATTGCGTCGGCCGATTTTGGAATAAAGGAGTTGTCAATTTCGTTGATAAATACCCCAGGAGATACAAATTTAAAGCTCTTTACTGACATTGTGTTGCCCCTCTTTTAAAAAATGACTTAATTGATGTCTCAATCTAATTTAAATAGTATTTTTCATCTCAAAAAGCTACCTGAATGCTAAGAAACCAAGTTTTTCACTTCAGGAACTAGTCATCAAAAAAAGTAAAGTTTCCGGCTGGAGCGTCAAGCTCCGATGGAAATTGGTATTCTACAACATTTTCATCAACTCTTACGATGGGTCGATCATCGCTGGCACCTTCTCCAATTAGCTGGCCAAGCACTTTAATTGTTATTTCGCTTGTGCACTGCCTCATCTCCTCTCCAAGATTATTAACATTATTATTA
>Ga0114905_1002150_pt1 | contig 10312 bp, 18 predicted proteins | sample MalvireepMed_b05_FD_83499 | JGI IMG/M metagenome (GOLD analysis project Ga0114905, IMG submission 83499) | Marine viral communities from the Global Malaspina Expedition - Malaspina viral metaG DeepMed_b05 | ecosystem: Environmental > Aquatic > Marine > Oceanic | place: Mediterranean Sea...
CTGTATAAATCATGCTTCGCTAATAACCTCTAAGTAAGAACGCCATTCAAATGTTGTCTCGCCGTTCTTCCACAGGACTTCATAGGATGGCTTGGTGCCGATAGGGGCGCGTTTGGTCCCCACAATAAGTCCAGGGCTTTGTTGTTTCCAGTGTGCTATGGCGTCAAGCGCCCTAAGCCCAGGTGGAGATCGAAATCGTACTACATCGCCCTTTTTCATATCTATAATATAACCTATTTTTTCTCATTTGTCAAGTCAACTAAATGTAAAGGCCCCTGGAGAGGATCGCTGTCTTCGCCGCGTCTTCCACTCGTTAGCCTACTTTCCACTCCTGCATTACCCTCGCAGGTTTCACCTCACCAGATGGGTACAAGGTTCATGGTAGACATTGAACCCGAATCCTTACTAAGTGTTCTCCAGGGGCCAACCACTTATTTTAGTTCATACGTCACGTCTTGTTCACTTTCTTCTCTCCGTAGTTCGGACCCATAAAGAATATGAGTCTCTTTCTCAAACTTAATAGTATAATGTTCAGGTACGTAATCAGATGATTGCGATACTTCAAGAATCATTCCGCTCTCCCCCTGTAGATAGGAGGGGGAGTAAACGCTACCGGCCATTACAATAACTGTTTCGCCTGCTTCAAACATCATTTTATTCTTCCTCTGGTGCTTCATTAAACCAGGGCATCGGGATTCCAGGTTCAGCGTTGCGCGTCTCGCGCCACAATACTGATCCGTCCAATCGCTTTACATAGACGTAGTTAACGGGGCTGCTTTCCAGATAGTCCATCGGATTGAAAAGAAACGATGGGTCAGCGATTCCGTCTTGATATGCGACGGGGGCAGATGGCGTAGCAGCTAATCCTACAAGTCCGCCGCGTGTTTGTCCTTTGACGATAATACTATATACTTCGTCGTGCGAGCGATCCGCGAGTTGCGGAAACATATGAGAGGGGTAGCCGTCAAACTGACAATAAGTGCCAAGAAAGCCTCCGTCTTCGATTTCAATATAAATATGCGAGCGCGTGCCCATTAGTTTTCTTCCTTTTGCTGACAAATGCCAGCTTCGATTAGATCGCGGGCGTGGCGTCCAAACCATCCTTGTAAACGCCATGCCAGCCCTGTGTTAATAAGATGTTGCCATGCTGCGATAAATGTGTCTTCATCGGGGCACTCAACGAAGCCTTCGGCAATACCGACTGCTTGATAATCGCTCATTCTGTTCTCCTTTCTTTCTTATAATATAACATAACTGCCTGTGTTCGTCAAGAACAAAGTTGTCAAGCAAATGTAAGACTACAGATTCTTAAGTGTTTTCAGCATCTTTTTCTTATCCACAACGCCTACATTCGCCACTTTGTGCCACGGTGTTAAATCAGAGATATTTGGCTCCCATTCGACGCACACCCATAGCCAGTCATTTCGCATTTGTTGCTCAACAACTCTACCAAAATATATATTATTATAACCGCTGCTATAAAAAACGATTTTATTTACAAAATTTTTCATTATTTCCTTTTTAAATGGTAGCCAGAGCGGGACTCGAACCCGCAAGCCTATCGGCGGCAGATTTTAAGTCTGCTGTGTATACCAATTCCACCATCCGGCCTTACTATATAATATAGCACATGAAGCTACTTGTGTCAAGGAAAACCTGTCAAGAAGATGTGGAGATTAATCTCATCTCCCAATAGGCAAAAAATCTAATGTGTCCATCAAAACATCGCACAATATAAAGTTTATCATAATCATATTGTTTTTCATCAATTATATTATTATGAATGTCAATAACGATGCCGTAAAATGGATATCCTTGATAGGGTGGCTGGTCAAAAACATAATCATAGTAATCAAAAAGATCATAAATACATTTTACTAAATCACCTATTTTAAACGCTTCTTTCCGCGAGCCCATATAGTAATTATGTGGACTATCTATTTAAATCTTCCCCGCTTAATATTTCAAATTTGTCGTGAATCATATGGAGGATTGTCCAGCCCCCTTCGGCTTTACAATCATAACAATAAACAACAACAGCTTGTGAATCTTTTTCCGATACTTCCATCACAATACCATGACAATATTGGGGGTACTTTCTCCGAACATGGCCTTCAGCCGATGCAGCATACACACCCCAATCAACTACCCATCTTATCAGATCGCCGCGTTTAAGCGCCATGTAGTAATTAGGAGTGGGCCGGCCCTTTTGAATTCAAATGGCGAGTTAATTCGTCATAACCTCCGATTATTAAGGTTTCGTAGGCGGTACTGTCTCCGCTGCGGCGTATAATAATTGGAAACGTAGAGCGTCTATGTTGTTTTTTAAGTTGTGTGCGATAACTTTTGGCAAAATCCGTTTCTACAAAAACATATTCTAAATCGGCTTCCATCAATGCGGCGCATGCTCGCAAACATGCAGGGCAGTCTGTGATTCCATATATAAAGTACATGTTACTCCTTTAATTTAGTCTTTATAATTTTTGCTTTGTGAATCGGACCACCAGAATAAACAACCTGTACGTCAAAGGCCCCTTTTAAGGTATTTCGCAAAACTGTGGCCGAGGGAGGGAGCGTGTGGTTGCCCATTTGCATTAATACGTTTCCACTTCCCCTATTGCAAAGCTTAAGGGCGTCTCGGTGAACAGCGTTTACAGAGGAATATACTCCATGAAAATTTCCTTGTCCATCAAATAGACAATAACAATAAATCTTTGTCAAGAAAGAATATCCTCTGTAGCATTTAGCATATTAGCAGTCACCTCAAACGCTCCTTCTACTAAAGCAATTTCTATATTTAATTTATTCATTTTTTCGTTATCTTGATTTAGAAAAGCTTCAATGTATTCATCTTGGAGTTTTTGGTGTGTTTTTACCGATTGATCAAAAACATATGCAAAATATAAATTATATGAGAAGTCTTCAAGCCTCTTTTCTACCCCGTCAAGTGGACCGTCAGCACGACCGGTGTGAGAAAGCGGAAATCTTTTTTTCATTTCTTAGTACTCCTCATAGTATTTAGAAGATTATAAACAATATCGGTTTCTATTTCGTTGCTTTTTCCAAGATCTCGCAAAAGTTGATCTAAAAACTGTTTTTGGATTTTACAATCCTCTATTTCTTTTCTTAATTTAAATTCTCTGTCCTTTAAAATTTCCATTTGAATTAGACAAAAATGTGTAATTGATTCAAATGGGTTCTTTTTCACCCTTTACACCCTCCGCAGGAGCGTGGTTTTCTTAATTGCTGTTCTTCTTTATTTACCTGGATTTTACGGAAATTTTCAATGCTATCTTCCATTAATTTTCCATTAGCGAGCACTTTTATCGTGCCCTCTATTTTTTTGTAAGCGCCACACATTACAATCTGTTGCGATGGTTCATGCAAAAGATATTCACCTGGAAATACATTTGTGGCTTTATTGATTTCTTGAAATTTCATTCTTTTTGGCCTCTGCGAGAGTCATGTGCCTATCATATGCATTACGTTTCATTTGGCTCAATTTGGCAAGTATATTATTTCTACGAAGAATTTTAAAAGCAATATTTTCTGCTGAAAATTCTCTTTGAGGGCTGCTTAGGCCGGCATGCCGCATTTTTCTTATTTTTTCTTTAACTTTCTCAATACTTTTTAAACTTGCTGATAGCTTTCCTGCCGAAATCATATAATCAATAAGATTGACTCTTGTTTCAATATCATCACTTTTTTTACGGGCAGTTGCAAAGTCAATATTAACATCCTGGGTCTTGGGATGAATTATCCATTTGTCATTTTCTACAGAATACATGCCAGAGGAGTAGTGAACGTCCCCAAGGTTTTCTATATAAATTTCAACCTCGAACCCATAAACATTAATGGCATGTAGGTCATTCCAGCGGGCTCTGGCTGCGTCAAAAAATGATTTGACTAGTTGGGTATCTTCATCAATTTTTGAAAAATCTACGACGATATGTAAGTCAGCATCAGAATACTTTGACCAATTATAGTTTGCAAGAGATCCAGTAAGTTTAATATCTTCAACAAAAATATCAACTTCCAATCCATCAATAAAATCATGTACTATCTCTAATAAGCGTTCTCGAACTTCGGGCCACAATTTATCGCCGTACCAAATTTCAGGCTGTAGTTCGGCCTGCATTTCAAAAGTTTCTTCTTCTACTTCTTCCTCTAATGACGCAGCATGACCTATGCTGCCGCCACCGGGGGCGCCAGGAGGAGCAGAAATATCTTTACGCTTTTTCTTTCCGAAATGTGTGCGTTCATTTTCATAAGGGCTTCCCTCTTTCTGCGGGCCCGTGTCAAGGAGTCGCGACAAAGATCGCTCAATTCCTGCGCCTGTACCACGACCAGAGCCTTCTGCTAAAAACTGTCGCCATTTCTTAAAAGACATATTTATCCTCTTTGCAATAAATAGTTTTATGATGGACAATAAGCCAAATTTGGCGCAGATCCCAGCCTATCTGCGCAGTTCCACTCTAATAGAGGCGCCATTTTCTGAGCTTATTCGTGTTTTTCTCCATCATAAATAGTCTGCTCTCCGTCTTCAAACGTAATAATAGTGCCATTGCCGGGGTGAGAAGTGACATGAATCTTCACAAAGTCATCGAATGCATCAAAAAACGCAATGGAACCACGAGGAGCGGGTGTTAGCCAGTGAATTACAGTATGTCCTGTAGCGAAAGTAGCGCCTTCTATTACTACCCCTTCGCCGGAAACTCCGGTTTCATCGTGTTGCCGGCAAACAGTAAAAGTCCTAATCCCTTCCGGCGCTCGATTGCTCGGTTTTTTTGGTTTGAGGTCTTCGGGCTCTGTAGTATGCTCAACTATGTCGTTTGTGTCATCATTATGCATTAAGCATCTCCGGGCGCCTTAACATCTACCGGCGTCTTTTTAGTTTCCAATTTGGTTGTATGTGGTTTTTTGTGCTTTTCGCCTAAAAGTCCTTGCTTTAAGTTTGCTATTTGCTCTTTGATTTCGTTTATTTTATCTTCAATATGATCTATTTTATTAAAGATACCGGCATAACATTCTTTTCTTTTGTTGGGCATAATTTAATCCGCAAAGGCTCTGACTGCTGGCCAGTCAACTTTAAATAGTGGGATAACCCATATAAAATTCTCTAAAACTTGTCTTCCAAGATATGTTTCTCCAACTTCCAAGGCCATTATCCACCCGATAAGGTTGCCGCTAGCCGAAAAAACGCCTGCTCCCGAAGAACCAGACCATCCGTATGAATCAATAAAAACAGCATCGGCTGCGCTATATGCCAGAATTCTTCCCGCAAAAGTATAGGGCCCTCCGTTGTTGGGGTATCCCGTATAATAAATGGCGTTTTGTGTCGCAAGATCTCTCACCCACTCCCCTCTTTGGGGAATATCGCGTGGAATTTGTACAGGAGTACGTTCTATTATTTCATCAACTTGTATTACAATATAGTCTGACTGGGGGTCGCGAAGTACAAACGCCCTGCATTCATAAAGCTTTTCGTCGACGGCTATTTGCGTAAATGCACACAGGTCATAGACACCATGTGAAGCAGTAAGAATAAAATAATTATCTTTATATGTAAGGTAAGTGCCGCTTAAAGCAGAAATGCCTCCATCTGTTAAATCGGCAGACATAACTTGAACTGCACTTGACCTAGATTTTATTATTGCTTTTTTCTCTTTAAATGATAAATTCTTTCCTATGTTTGTTATTTCATTTATTTCTTGTTCGGTTGGGAAGACTAATGATTCTTTAGAGCTTATATATGCAGCGGTCACTACAACTCCTATCATCAAAATACTAAAAATAATTACTGAAATTTGTTGTATTGCTCTCCGGAGCATATGTAAAAATTCCTTTTATACTTGCTTCTGATAACTTAAGAATACGGGCACCTCTTTAAGCCCCGATTTCTTGGCAAACCAAACTAAATCTTCATTGCCTGTTATTTTCATTCTCCCGTTTTGCCCAATGGCTAAATATACTGGCCCATTTGCGCCATTTTTAATGAAATCCTGATATGAGACTGGATCTTTAAGCTTGTCTTTAAGGCGCTGATATGTTGCATCAAACTGTTGATGTTTAATATCAAAAATGTCTTTTGGATGTCGTTGCATACGCGAACGAAGGAGCCAAAGCTCTTCTACCGGCAACATCGTATGGTATTGCATATCATTTGTATTTGTTGGAAAATCATACATCTGTACGCCACCGTCAACCCAGTCTGCTTTAATGTCATCAAGGGTTGGTGTTGGAGTGGGCCTCGGAGGTGAGCGAGTGTGTCTTATGGTGCCCATAGCTCCCGCTTCTCCTCCAAAATTAGTCCCCATTCCAAACGCGCTTCCAAATCCTTGTTCAGTAAGTTTTTCCATTCCTTCGCGAACAGTCCGAATTGTCCCTTGAACATTGGTCTTATGAATTGTGCTCCAGCGCACAATTTTTAATCCATCAATTAAGCGCATTTGAGGAAGCAACACCGCGTCTCGATATTCAACGCGGCTTTGGGCGCCCAATAATTCAAACTTAATCTCGAATACCACAAACGTTTCCGTAGGGGTAATATCCCGCTTAGTATCAGCTAGCGGTCGCACGGTGGTCACTCCATCAACCCCTCGGATTTGCGCCCCAATCTCGGCATCTGTTCCACCCACTCTATCAATCAGGGTAACCCCCACTCGAATACGATAGATACGCAAGTCATGCTTGGGATCGCGCTTCTTCTCTAAAAGCTTATCGATTCGCTCCAATTGTTCTTCTTCATACTGTTCGGGAGTTTTGATCCAAGGTGGCAGTTCTTCTTCCCTACGAAGGTTAATGTTTTCTGGGAGTCTATAGTCGCCAGCAGGTCTCATGGACCCGGCATCCTGGGGCTCTCCCACAGTTCCCCGGAGTTTTTCTACTTCCGGATCGTCAATGTTGGTTTCCATATCTACTCCGCTCCCCTTCCACTTATACTGGTTGCGCTGCATTTGGGATGCTCCTCGATAGCGCATCTCTTCTCGCACAGCATCTTCCCACCCTACGGGTTGTCCCAACTGGTCGATGTGGGAGAGGTCGTCTATTTGAAGTTGAAGTTGAACAAGAGATAAGGCTCCCATGCTTAAAGGATAAAGATAGACATTGATTAACACAGCTCTCTCAATCTCTGACATATCATCCCAGTTTTTTTGTGCCCACCGAGCGAGGATGGTGGCTTTCTCTGCTTCGTCATCGCCATTGTGCGCGCGGTCTCCATAGCGGCGGTCGATGAAATTAATGTAAGTTTTAGCCATCGAGCCGTCCAACATATCTTTCTTGTGTCTCTCGGCCTTTTTAAGCGTGGGCTCGATAGACACCTCAATAATTTCGCGGGCTGCTTCTTCAACCTCCTTGGGGTTTTTATTGAGGTACTTAACCATGTTTATTGTTTTGCGGATTTCTCCTTCGTTATCATCCGGATCAACGCGAAGGGTCAGGCGATAAGAAATTGTTACGTTACTAATGCCACTGCTGTCCTTGAAATAATGCACTTGGGGGTTAATTATAAAGTTCAGGTCTCGCGCTAATTCTAAGACAGAAGGGGGTTTGCTATATCCAGATCCAAACTCTAATTCTGTTTGTTTTTGTGCGGCACGTTGTTCCACACTATATTGCGCGGTAAGTTGGCGAGCCATCATGTTGTCCAAGCTCTCGCCGCTAAAGTTTAATGTTCCCGCGTTGCCATAACCCACGCCCCCGGCAGCGTGTGCGGTGGGCCAGATGTACTGGAATTGCTTTTTGGGATCGCGAAAGCTCTGCTCAGCGTAGTAAAATACTTCCACGGGAAACTCTACGCCCGAAGGAATAATGGTATAACGCCCACCTTCATTATTAACGACTGGGTTAAACCAAAATTCAAGCTCGCCGCCTTCATTATAAAGGTGCCAGTTCTTTAGTTCTGCTTCAAGTCCTTCGACCTCCGTGCGTCCAGTATCGAAAGCGCTCTTAACTGCAAAGCCTTCTTCCACCATTTTGATGCGAAGCTTCTGGGCACTCTCTTTAAGATCTTCGGCGGCACTTTGTATTTCGGTAGCAAAGTAATCAAAAGCGCTGGTGTCATCAGAAGTTTCCTGGCGGCTCTGTACTTCAATAGTAATGTGCGCGGTGCGGGGAGGATCGTCGTCGCCAATCTCCCAAGACGGATCGTGACTCCCTAGCATCTCCACCTTGTATTGAAATTCTTCTTCTTCTCCGGGCAAATCATAGCCCCAGTCTTTAATGCCGGCTGCAGCAAGAAAGTCATTGGCGGCACTCCAATTATTCTCGGTCGGGATCCGTTCAATATCTGGTAGTTCGTTGCCTTCCAGATCCATTGGGATGTATTCACCGGCGCGGCCAGCACCGTGACCTGCTGCGCCCGGCTCGTCGCGACCAATTTGCATGGCGGGCCAGCCGAGATTAATCTGGAGGGACATGCTGGCGCCACCCGAATAATAAACTTCGCCGTGTCCCATATCTTCATCGTAAACTTCGGCCCACACATCATAATCTTCACTGTCATGGGCTCGGACAATCTCGTTCAATTCGTCTTGCATTGCTTCGAGGCGTTGCTCGAAGCCGCCGTCGACGTTGGCATCAGTGTTCTCGCGCAGGTAGTCGAGTATATAATCAAAGTCGTCGTTAGAATGTTCGCCGCTCTCTTCGATGCTAGTAACGCCGGCTTCGTCCACCAACCATTTGATATGGGGCCACAAGTCCTCATCTGGGGCGCTATTTTGGCGTCCTTTAATCTGATAGATGGCATCGGTGTCGGGGCGATACTCCACTGTCACATAGGATTTAGATTCTTTCTGCTCGGGATCCTTCTTGCGTAAAGAGAACAACGTTGATTCACTATAGCCAGCATCACCGCAATGCCCCATGCGTTCGCCCTCAATGGAGCAGTTAGATGTTTGAAGATCGTACCAATAATAGCCGTCATCAAACTTGTGAATGATTTGGTCGGGATTTTCTTGGTTCTGGATCTGTTCTTCGGCTGTTTGCCTTGCTTCATCAATATTCTCGCCCTTAATGTACTCAAAGTTAGTGGGGTCCATGTTTAATAACGTAAAGACATCGGCATAGGTGCGGAAGAATTGTTCAAAAGTCATCACAAACAAGAAGTGGAATTGCTCTCTGATCTTTTCGACCACTTCGCTCGGGACGCCAAGCTTGCTTAAGTTTTTGAGAGCCTTCTTGAAAGCGCGGGACCATCGGCCCATCGGCTTTGTGCGCACTACACCCTGGCCGAAACTTATGTCTTGAATAATATACAGAATTCTCTTGCGCTTGTCTTCGGGACTAAGTTCGGAGCCCTTATCCTCTTGGCCCGGTTCTGAGCCCTGCTCCCATGCTTCCTCGTTTGTATAATCCTCAAGGACTGTGAGCATTTTACGATGGAAATCGTCGGCAGTCATGCCGAGGTCCTCCTGGCCGCGCACAGGAATGCTGTGGAGGCGTGTGTCCTTCCATTGATGACCCATCCAGGTCTTTGCTTTTTCGCCAACTTCGGGGAGCGTGGCTTCGATGCGGTCGATGACCACTTCTGGGAGTCCGATGTCTCGGACTCCTTCTATTAATACGTCTTCGCGTAGGTAGCGGAACCATTTATCGGTTGCGTAACTCATTAATTTTACCTCAACACTGTAAATAGTTGCTTATTTTACATTACTTCCAAAAGAGTTGGACTGCCATAATTAGACACGATAAGAAGACACATGTTAAAGTTTTAGCAGTAAGCATGCTTTCATGAAGAAGTGCCCAGGTTAATATAGGAAAAACAAAATAAGATGCCGCAAACCCTACAAATCGTCCGGACCATGCGGCGCCGGTTTCTGCAAAGATCAACTTTGTAGCATACCAAAAGCACAATCCCACGGGAATAGAATAAATTCCCACTGCTAAAAAAGGTTTGTCTCGCCACCAGTCCCACGCAAATTGCGAATTAAGCTGGAACCATGCGAACATGTGGCCCAAAACAAAGAAACCAACCCCTGCCATCATGTTAAAAGTTGGCAATTATTAATTCCTTGCAATCGTTCTTATCAGAAACTTCTCGTCCATACTGATCAATCATAATAATATCATACTCGCTATAAAAATCTAAAATTGTTGGATGAAATTTGTATAGAACTATCCATTTTTGCTTGGTATCTTGTAAAATTTTTTGTAATTTTATATGATTTAAAACCGACTCTTCGGGGCCGCGTAGCTTGGCACGATCAGAAAGGCCGCGACTAAAAGTGCATGCTGGGATCAATAGGATCTCTGACGGATCTGCCTTGAGATTTTTAATCGAATCAACACAGTCAGCTTCCTTGTCTAAAAC
>Ga0114905_1002152_pt1 | contig 10311 bp, 4 predicted proteins | sample MalvireepMed_b05_FD_83499 | JGI IMG/M metagenome (GOLD analysis project Ga0114905, IMG submission 83499) | Marine viral communities from the Global Malaspina Expedition - Malaspina viral metaG DeepMed_b05 | ecosystem: Environmental > Aquatic > Marine > Oceanic | place: Mediterranean Sea...
AACTCGTTGCGTCTCCTGGAAGTTGTGGCGCGGATGAAGGCCGCGATGCGCTCCGAGACGGGGCAAAGCTGCTGAAGGCGCCAGCAGACCCGAAGGAGCCGCCTCTTCAAGCGGCACACCCGTCACCAATCGCGTCGCCGAGAATGCCTCGCATGACCGCCAGTCCGGGCCCCCAAGCCCCCGGCAATCCCGCCGCAGTTCAAAGAGCCTGCAGGCACCTTGGGCCGGCGGAGCCCGCCGGCCCAAAATCCTCGCCAAAGATCAGTTGCTCCCCATGTTCGCGAGGCTGTTGTTCAGATCTTCCTGGATCTGGTCGATCGAGAAGCTGTCCGGACGCTGCGAGGGCGGGTATTCCTCGAAGGTGGCGAAGAACTTCGCGACTTCCTGCGAGGCCGGCGCCACCAGGTAGGCGTGATCGCTCACCCAGTCCCAGTAGGTGTTCGAGGTGATGTCGGCCCGCTCGTAGGGATCGGCGCGCAGGTCGAACAGCTTGGGCACCCGCAGCTCGGTGAAAGGCTCGGCCCAGACACCCATGGTGCCCTGCTTGCGCTGTTCCTTGAAGACAACCTTCCAGTTCTCGTAGCGCAGCCCGACGATCTCGCCATCATCGTTGATGTAGAAGAACTCGTCGCGGGCGCCCTCGTCGCTGGCGCCGGTGAGGTAGTCGAGCTGGTTGTAGCCATCGAGATGGTTCTTGTACTCTTCCCCGTCGATGCTCGTCCCCTCGAGCAGGCGCTGCTTGATGTCGGTGTCCCCGACCGCGGCCATGATCGTCGGGAACCAGTCGAGCCCCGAGAACATCTCGGTGTAGATCGTGCCGGGCTCGATCTGGCCGGGCCAGCGGATCAGCGCCGGCACGCGGTACGCGCCTTCCCAGTTGGTGTTCTTCTCGGAGCGGAAGGGCGTGGTGCCGGCGTCGGGCCAGGTGTTCTGGTGCGGTCCGTTGTCGGTGGTGTAGATCACCAGCGTGTTGTCGGCGACACCCAGCTCGTCGAGCGCATCGAGAACCTCTCCGATCACGCCGTCATGCTCGACCATGCCATCGGCATACTCGGTCGGCGCGGTGAGGCCCGGTTCGCTGCGGTTCTCGTCCCGCACGTGGGTTTTGTAGTGCATCCGCGTGGTGTTGTACCACGTGAAGAAGGGCGTGTCCGACTCCACAGCGCGGGTCATGAAGTCGATCGCTCCGGCGGCGGTTTCCTCGTCGACGGTCTCCATCCGTTCCCGGGTGAGGGGGCCGGTGTCTTCGATCTCGCCATCCGCATAGGAGTGCAGCACGCCGCGCGGGCCGAAGCGCTCGCGGAATTCGGGATCGCGCGGATAGTTGAACTGCTCCGGCTCTTCCTCGGCGTTGAGGTGGTAGAGGTTGCCGAAGAACTCGTCGAAGCCGTGCTCGGTGGGCAGGTGCTCATCGCGATCGCCGAGGTGGTTCTTGCCGAACTGACCCGTGGCATAGCCGTGATCCTTGAGCGCCGAGGCGAGCGTGACATCCACGTCCTGCATGCCGGCCGCCGCCCCGGGCAGCCCGACCTTTGACAGACCGGTGCGCAGCGTCGATTGGCCGGTGATGAAGGTGGAGCGCCCCGCCGTGCAGCTCTGCTCGGCGTAATAGTCCGTGAACTTGGCGCCCTCGGCGGCGATCCGGTCGATATTGGGCGTGGTGTAGCCCATCAGGCCGAAGCTGTAGGTCGACAGGTTGGTCTGACCGATATCGTCGCCGAAGATCACCAGAATGTTGGGCTTGTCGGTTTCGGCGTCCTGAGCCGTGGCCATCGAAGCGGAAAACACGGCCGCTGTGGCCAAGGCTATTAATCTATGCATTGAATCTACTCCGTCTATCTTGAGGGACTCTCCCATAAGTTTAGCGTGATGAAATTGTACACGTCACGCATTGTTTTAGCTCTTTGCCAAACTGTCATCCGGCATCCGCTTGCGCGTGTCGGCGGCGGCCTTGGCCGGGGCCGGGGACGGGGGGGCTGCATCTGCACGCTTCTTCGGCACAGCCGTCGCTGCAGGGGTCTCTTCCCCTTGCTCGCGCGGGCCCTGATCAATGCGTGGACGAATGCCGACCGCCCGAACCAGAGCGACCCGGAGGCCGGCCTCAGGGAGGGATCGCGCGATGTGACCGGGCGCCGGACACAGGTGTGTCGCCGATCAAGCGGCCACGTGCCGCTCGCGGAGGCCGGTTCTCTGCTGCGTCGGTTCTCTGCTGAGAGGGGCGACCCGCAGACGGGACTGTTCTTGCGCGCCCCATTGGCCGACGCGAGGGGCGTCTGCACGGCACGCACGTCGAATATGGTTTTTAGAGGTCAAAGCATGGCGCGAACGCGTGGCCCGTGCTCTGATGTCAGAGCGGCGCCGTTGCGCTTTCGCCGCGCAGTTTGCTGACAAGGTCGACGAGCTCGACCAGCGAGCGGATCTCGAGCTTTTCGAGGATGCGGGCACGGTGATGATCGACGGTGCGCGGGCTGATGCCGAGCGAATTGGCGATCTCCTTGCTCGACACCTCGGCGGGGTTGGCGAGCATGCGCTTGACGATCTCTTCCTCGCGGGCGGTCAGCCGGTTGAACCGGGCCTGCAATGCGCGCCGCATCTCGAGCGCGCAACGCTTGGACGAGGCGATTTCGAGCGCCGTCTCGATGCGCTCGATCAGCACCGACTGGCGGAACGGTTTCTCGAGGAAATCGACCGCGCCGGCCTTCATCGCCTGCACCGATTCCGGGACGCCACCATGGCCGGTGATGAACACCACCGCGAGCGGGCAGCCCTGACCGTTGAGCAGCGCCTGCAATTCAAGCCCGCTCATTCCCGGCATCCCGTGATCCAGCACCAGACACGCGGCCTGCTCGCCATCATAGGCAGCGAGAAACTCGCGCCCGGAGGCGAAGGCCTCGACCTCGAAGCCGCGCTGCGTCAGGGCGCGGGTCAGTGAGGTGCGGATGTCCTGATCATCATCGACGATGAAGATCATCTGATTGCTGTCACCCATGGAAAACCGAAACCTGAATTGCGAAACAGCGCAGGGAAATCCTGTTTCTCGAAAAGAGTTCAGCGCGGAATGTCAGCTTTTTCAAGGATAGGCAACTGCCGGTAGACCGATTTGGTCTCTTTGCATCCATGCCGACACGCACGGCTTTTGATTGGACGCGACCCGGTCAGGCGGGGTTTTCCGAGGCATTCACCGTGAAGCGGAAACAGGCGCCACGCGGTTCCGAGCGTTCGTGCCAGAGGCGGCCGTCATTGGCCTGCACGATGGATTGGCAGATCGACAGGCCAAGGCCCATGCCGCTGGGCTTGGTGGTCTCGAAATCGGTGAAGAGGCTGACCCCGGGCGACACGCCCGGGCCAGTATCGGCCACGGTCACCAGAACCTGCTTGCCAAGCCTGTGCGCCCGCACGGTAACGCGGCGCTCGCCCGTGGAGTTCTCGGCGACGGCTTCGATGGCGTTGCGCAGCAGGTTCACCAGAACCTGCGCGATCTGCAGGCGGTTGGCGTTGACCAGAGGCAGATCCTCGAGCTCGGTGGTCATCGTTGCATTGGCGGCGCGGGTCTCGGCGATCACCAGGCGCTGGGTCTGGGCCACCAGTTCGGCAAGGTCGAAATCGGTGCGGATGCCCTCGTCGCGGCGGATGAAGGCGCGCAGGGCGCGGATGATCTCGCCGGCGCGCACCGACTGCTCGGCGATCTCCTCGAGGGTGGCGCGCAGCTCGGGATCGACGGCGCTGAGCTGGTCGACCGCGTAGAGCGCGCTGTCGGCGTTCTGGGCGATGGCGGTGAGCGGCTGGTTGAGCTCATGCGCCAGCCCGGCGGCGACCTGTCCCATGGTGTTGTCGCGCGACAGGTTCGACAGATCCTTGCTGAGCTCGGCCACCTGTTCCTCGGTGTGCTTGGCCTGGGTGATGTCGTCCATGGTCAGCACGAAATGCAAAGGCCGGCCCTGCTGGTTGAAGATCAGGATGGCGTTGAGCGCGGTCCAGATCGCCGCGCCGCCGCGCCGCACGCAGCGCAGTTCCTGGTTGATCTCGCGGACCGGATCGCCGTCGTCGCCGGCGAACAGGCGGAAGGGCGGGTCGTCGGGATGGATGAGCTCCGAGATCGCCATGTCCTGAAGCGCCTCGGCGCTGTAGCCGGTGATCTCGCAGAACCGCGCGTTCACGCGCAAAAAGCGCCCCGTGCGGGCGTCGATCTGCGCCATGCCGCGCGAGGACAGCGCGAAGGTGCTGCCGTATTCCATCTCGGTCTCGCGCCGGGCGGCGATCTGCTGCATCAGCGTCTCGTTGGCGTTCTCGAGCTCCTGGTAGGTCTTGGGCAGCGGTTCGGAGGGATCGAGCTCCCCCTGCGAGATCAGTGCCGACCGCACCGCGAAGGCACGCACCGGCTTGTAGATGAAATTCGCCAGCGCCAGCCCGAAAAGCCCGGTGATCGCCGCCACCACCGCGGCGATCCAGATATTGGTCTTGCGGTTGGCCTTGATCACCTCGGTGAAGTCGCTCTCCAGCGCATAGGCCGCGATGGTCCAGGGCAGGTGCTCGCTGATCGGCGGCATGACGATGGCCACGTAGGTCTCGCCGTTATAGCGGAACTGCGACAGCGTCTCCTCTTCCACGGCCGCGACCCCGTTCTCCATGACCTGTGCAAAGGCGGCACGGGCGATGGGATCCTCGAACTGGCGGATGTCGACGAAGCGCAGCGTGCCATCGGCGTCCTTGGTCTTGAGCAGGGACTGGTTCGGATGCGCCAGCACGTCGCCGTTGCGGTGGATGATCAGCGCCCGCCCGGTGCTGCCGATGCGCAGCCGGGCCAGGAAATCCGAGATGTCGCTGATCTCGATATCGACGCCGACGATGCCGCGCACGCTGTCGGGGCCGTCCATCACCGGCGAGGCCAGCGTGATGCCGGGCTGCTGGGAAGAGAAGAAGATGTAGGGATCGGTCCAGATCGTGGTCAGCTGCTGGCGGGCGCGGATGTACCACGGGCGCGTGCGCGGATCGAACGGATCGTCGTCGTCGAAGCGCCGCTCGATCACCCGGAACTCGTCGTCGCGCCAGATCAGCTCGGTGCTGCGTTCGTCGCCGTCGACCCGGATGATCTTGGTGCGGAACGGGCCGGGCGCATTGTCGGCACGCATGACATAGACGAAATCTCCGTCTTCGCTGCCGTGATAGACCCCGGCGAATTGCGGCGCGAGCTGAAGTTGCTGGAACAGCAACTGCTCGAGCAGCTCGGGCACGTCGCTGGCGATCACCCGGTCCTGCGCCAGCCGGGCCGAGAGCTCTGCGGCACCGCGTGCGGGGCTGAGAAAGCCGCGGGAATGCTCTATGGTATTGGTGCCGACATCGCTGAGCAGGTCGCGGGCGTGATCGAGAAGCGCGCGTTCCGAGGTCACGTAGGACGAAAACACCACCGCGAGAACCGCGAGGAACTGAAGCCCGGCAAGGCCGACTGCCAGCAGTGCTCCAAGTGATACGCGCATTACACCCCCGTGCCAGAGTCCGCCGGCCGGCCGGTGGCTTACATGCCCGAAGTTTTTCCACAAAGGGGCGTTCCGGGCAACTGCCACGGCGGTGATTGCGCATAGGCAAAACTACGCAGGCAATCACGCTAATTTCGTTTCTGAGCCCGGTATGAGAAGTTTATGTCCGTCGGCACCGGGGGAGTATCGAGTTCCCGTCATGCGTTCCCGGATCGGCAATATTGTTTAAAGTTGTTTAACGGCGTTAGTGAGTGGCGCTTATAGTATTCTGTTTTCAGCACGGGCCGGCGTCAGATATCCCCATCTGACGCCGGTTCTCGTTTTAGCGGGTCCGTTTTTGGAACCGAGAAAAGCGCGAATTGCCGGGTCTGAAATTGCTGTTTCAGGATTGCGGCAAATAGGTGTGACTGCGAAATCGACCTCCCCATTTCACCGCCAGCATGAAACGCGACGCGCGAAATGCAAAAGCCCTGCCAATTCCGGCAGCCCGGGCGCGGCGCGTCACTCGAAGCAGTCGTCGCGGCCATCGCGCTGAATGGTGGCGGCGCCGTCGCGGATCTGCGCCGAGCGCCGTTGCACGAAGCTTGACGGCCGAGATGCCGACCGGTCTTTCGGATCGGGAAGAATCGCGGCCAGACGGGCGGCCTGCGTCGCGCTCAGCGCCTCTGCCCCAACCCCGAAATAATGCTCTGCCGCCGCGCCGACGCCGAAGACGCCCTCGTCGAACTCGGCGATGTTGAGATAGACCTCGAGGATGCGGCGCTTGGGCCAGACCGCCTCGACCAGAGGCGTGATCATCGCCTCGAGCGCCTTGCGCGGCCAGCTGCGTCCCTGCCAGAGATAGACGTTCTTCACGGTCTGCTGCGAAATCGTCGAGGCGCCGCGGTTGCCGCCTTCCTCGATGGCGTTGCGGATGGCTTTCATGTCGAAGCCCCAGTGGGTGCAGAAATTCGCATCCTCCGCTGCCACGACCGAGCGCAGCATCACCGGCGCGATGTCGTCGGCATCGACCCACACCTGATCGACCGGCGCGCCCAGCCGCTTGCCTTCCGACCACATGGTGTAGGTGGTCGGCGGGTCGATCACGCGGTAGAGCACCACGAGCAGCAGCAGAAGCGCCAGCAGGACAAGCCCGCCGCGCACCGCCAGCCGGAGGAGCCAGCGCAGCGGCCGGAACGGCCGTTTCGGCCCCGCCGCGGCCTTGCGCGGTGCGGAGTCTCCGGTCTGCTTTGCTTTGGGTTTCTTTGCTGCTCGCGCCATGGAGCATGGTCTACACGCGCGGACTCGTTCGGGAAAGACGTGTTCGCGAAAAGCGCCCCTTCCACCCGATCCCGCCGCCCGAACGCGTCGGCGCCGATGTGTCTGTATCCGACGCAGACGGTCCTCTTGCACCTCTCCGTTTCTCGGTCGGCCCTGCGACAGGGGAGGCGTTTGCCGGCAGGGCCGGGGCAGCTCCCTTCGAGGCGCCACAAACGAAAACGCCCGGGGCAGGCCCCGGGCGTTTTGCTTCTTTCTTGCAGAGCGGCTTACTCGGCGGGAACCGCGACGCTGTCCTCGATCCCCAGCGGGTGCGAGATCTTGTTGAGCATCTCCTTGGGGCAGACCTGCAGGAAGTTGCCTTTCTCGAGTTCCCAGTGCTGCAGGATATCCTGCGCCTTGCGGCTGTTGGTCTCGGCGACGTGGCGCTCGATCAGGTCCTTCAGCTCGGCTTCCCAGTGCGCTTGCGTCACGGTGCAGGTGACGAGGCTTTCCATGTTGAGCATGTCCTGAGCCATGCCCTCGGGGTCGTAGAGATAGGCCATGCCGCCGGTCATGCCGGCCCCGAAATTGGCACCGATCGGGCCGAGGATCACCGCCACACCGCCGGTCATGTATTCGCAGCCGTTCGAGCCGCAGCCCTCGACCACCACCTTGGCGCCCGAGTTGCGCACCGCGAAGCGCTCGCCGGCGCGGCCGGCGGCGAAGAGGTGGCCGTCGGTGGCTCCGTAGAGCACGGTGTTGCCGATGATGGTGTTTCCTTCCGCCTTGAGCGGCGACATCATCGGCGGACGCACCACGATCAGGCCGCCCGACAGGCCCTTGCCGACATAGTCGTTGGCATCGCCCGAGACCTCGATCTTGAGGCCCGGTGCCGCGAAGGCGCCCAGCGACTGGCCGGCAGAGCCGGTCAGCTTGACGTGCAGGTGATCGGGCTGCAGCGCGTTGCGCATGCCGAACTTCGACACGATGTGCGACGAGGTCCGCGTGCCCACGGTGCGGTGGGTGTTCTGCACCGCGTAGGAGAGCTGCATCTTTTCGCCGTCCTCGAGGAAGCGGTGACCGTCGCGGACGATCTCGGCGTCGAGGGTGTCGGGCACCGCGTTGCGATCCTTGTTGCGGTCGTAGACGATGTCATCTGCACCATCGACCCGGATCAGCAGCGGGTTGAGGTCGAGATCGTCGAGATGCTCGGCCCCGCGCGACACCTGATGCAGCAGATCGGCGCGGCCGATCACGTCGTTCAGGCTGCGCGCCCCGATCGAGGCGAGAATCTCGCGCACTTCGGTGGCGTAGAAGGTGATCAGGTTGACCACCTTGTCGGCGTTGCCGGTGAACTTGCCACGCAGCTCCTCGTCCTGGGTGCAGACGCCCACCGGGCAGGTGTTCGACTGGCACTGGCGGACCATGATGCAGCCCATGGCGATCAGCGCGGCGGTGCCGATGCCGAACTCCTCGGCGCCCATCATGGCGGCCATGACGATGTCGCGCCCCGTCCGCAGACCGCCGTCGGTGCGCAGCGTGACGCGGTCCCGCAGCTTGTTCATCGCCAGCACCTGATGCGCCTCGGTGAGGCCCATCTCCCACGGCAGACCGGCATGCTTGATCGAGGTCGCGGGCGAGGCCCCGGTGCCGCCGTTGTGGCCCGAGATCAGGATCACGTCGGCCTTCGCCTTCGCGACCCCGGCCGCAATCGTGCCGACGCCGGAGGACGCCACCAGCTTCACCGTCACCTTGCAGCGCGGGTTGATCTGCTTGAGGTCGTAGATCAGCTGGGCAAGGTCCTCGATCGAGTAGATGTCGTGGTGCGGCGGCGGCGAGATCAGCGTCACGCCCTTGGTCGAGTGGCGCAGACGGGCGATCAGGTCGGTGACCTTCATGCCCGGAAGCTGGCCGCCCTCGCCGGGCTTGGCGCCCTGCGCGACCTTGATCTCGAGCTCCTCGCAGTGATTGAGGTACTCGGCGGTGACGCCGAAGCGGCCCGAGGCCACCTGCTTGATCTTGGCCGACGGGTTGTCGCCGTTGGGCTCGGGCACGAAGTGTGCCGGATCCTCGCCGCCCTCGCCGCTGTCGGACTTGGCGCCGATGCGGTTCATCGCGACGTTGAGGGTCTTGTGCGCCTCGGGCGACAGCGCGCCCAGCGACATGCCCGGCGTGACAAAGCGCTTGCGGATCGAGGTGATGCTCTCGACCTCTTCGATCGGGATCGCCTTGCCGATCGGCTTCACGTCGAGCAGGTCGCGCAGGTGGATCGGCGGGTTGGCCCGCATCGCCTTGGAGTAGGTCTTCCACAGCTCGTAAGAGGCCTTGTTGCAGGCCGCCTGCATGAGGTGCATGGTCTGCGCCCCCCAGGCGTGGGTCTCGCCCGACTTGCGCGCCTTGTAGAAGCCGCCGATCGGCAGCACGTCGCGGCCGCCGCGGAAGGCCAGCTCGTGGATTTCCTCGGCCTTGTTCTGGATGCCGTGCACACCGATGCCCGAGATCCGGCTCAGCATGCCGGGGAAGTACTCGGCGCACATGGCGCGCGACAGGCCCACCGCCTCGAAGTTGAGACCGCCGCGATAGGACGAGATCACCGAGATGCCCATCTTGGCCATGATCTTGAGCAGACCCTGGTCGATGGCCTCGCGGAAGCGGGCGACGTTCTCGGTCAGGCTGCCGTCGAGCAGGCCGCGGTCGATGCGGTCGGCAAGGCTGTCCTCGGCGAGGTAGGGGTTCACGATGGTCGCGCCACAGCCCACCAGCACCGCGAAGTAATGCGGATCGATGCACTCGGCCGAGCGGACGCCCAGCGAGCAGAAGGTGCGCAGGCCCTTCTTGGTCAGCCACGAATGCACCGCCGAAGTGGCGAGGATCATCGGCATGGCGACCTTGTCCTCGGACTGGTGCTGGTCGGTGAGCACGAGATGCCCGCCGCCCGAGCGCACCGCGTCCTCGGCCTCGTTGCGGATCCGCGCCAGCGCCTCGCGCAGCGCGCCCTCGCCGCCATCGGCGGGGAAGGTGCAGTCGATCTCGACCAGACCGGCGTTGAAATGCTCTTTCAGCGCGTCGAACTGGGCGTTGCCCACGAACGGGCTCTCGAGCACCAGGATCTCGGTCTGCGACGAGGATTCATCGAGCACGTTCTTGAGGTTGCCGAACCGGGTCTTGAGGCTCATGACGCGGAATTCGCGCAAGCTGTCGATCGGCGGGTTGGTCACCTGGCTGAAGTTCTGGCGGAAGAAGTGGCTCAGCGGGCGGTACTTCTTGGACAGCACCGCAGAGGGCGTGTCGTCGCCCATCGAGGCCAGCGCCTCCTTGCCGTCCTCGGCCATCGGCGACAGGATCTGCTCGAGCTCCTCGATCGAGTAGCCCGCCGAGATCTGGCGCTTGCGCAGCTCGGCACCGGTGAAGACAGGCTTCTCGGTGACCTTCGACAGCGGCTCGTCAAGATCGGTGATCTTGCCGACCCATTCGCCGAAGGGCTGCGAGGCGGCGAGCCGGTCCTTGATCTCGACGTCGTGGTAGAGCTTGCCCTCTTCCATGTCGACGGCGATCAGCTGGCCCGGGCCGAGCGCGCCCTTTTCGCGGACGGTGGATT
>Ga0114905_1002158_pt1 | contig 10298 bp, 11 predicted proteins | sample MalvireepMed_b05_FD_83499 | JGI IMG/M metagenome (GOLD analysis project Ga0114905, IMG submission 83499) | Marine viral communities from the Global Malaspina Expedition - Malaspina viral metaG DeepMed_b05 | ecosystem: Environmental > Aquatic > Marine > Oceanic | place: Mediterranean Sea...
ACTTCTACGGCGGCCATATATTCATCAGCATCAAAATAGGGGCCCGAATAGGAAACCCAATCTTCGCCTTCTTTCCATTCTTTATTTTCTAGCTCTATGGCGTGCTGTGCCACAAGCTTTAAAATTTCATTTTTTATAGACATTTATTACCATTAAGTGTGAGGGGTGTTATTACTATAACACGATATATTTTATATGTCAAATTTTAAGTTCCGCAACCGGCAGTGGCGCAGCCGGGTGGAGCTATAGCTTCTACTTCCTCGTCGTCGGGTTTAAAAGATGTGCCACAGCCGCAACTTTTAGTGGCCTTTGAGTTTTTAAATTTAAATGCGGATTGATGTAGGGACTCTACATAATCTACGGTCGTCTCACGTAAAACAAACTTACTGTAGGGATCCATGCAGATGTTAACTCCTTCGAGAGTTAGAATAAAATCATCGCTATTGCAACCCTCTACAACTTCCATTGTGTAAGAGAGCCCGGCACACCCGCCTTTGGATACTCCCACGCGCACATAGTCTGTTGATTCTACAGAATTTTTTAGCTTCTTAATTGCGGCTTCCGTAAAGATAATCATTTTTAAGAACCTGTATCATCCACAAAGTTGTGATCTTTGAGTCTCTTGCCTCGTAAAGTAATGCTAGGTGCATTCTTCCAAGTCTCTACTTCGCGACCTGTGCCGGTGCCTTCTTGGACGTCTCCCATGTTGGTTTTATCCATAAAGTCGTCGTCAGTAAAAACGCGATCATAGCGCACGGGTACCTCGCTGTCTCCATAAGTGGGAGAAATAACATTCTGAATAAATCCTTTGTCTACGCCGCAAATACAGGGCATGTTCTTTTTGGGATCGAACCATTTAATGTTAAGGCCGCGGTCAATAATATCTTTCAACGGCTCTTCAAAAAAGTTACCGAGAGAAACGTGTTGATAGGGGCATGGCATTACATCGCCGTAGCGAGAAATAGGCACCATGCGCTTCACTGCGATGCATCCAATGTCTCGTCCGTATGAAGGGGTCATGTGAGTAAAGATATCATACTCCTCTTCAAACTTCTGGAGGATTGCGCCTTCTTTCTCGGTCATCATTTGATCAGTCTCGCCTTCATATGCGCCCACGGGCTTTGCATAAACGATATAGGTTACGATCTCTTTCTCTTTGGCAAAATCAAGGAACTTAACCCATTCGTCGGTGTAAATACGATCCTTCCAAATAACAGTAGAAAGGATAAGGTGTAAATTGGCCTCTTTGCAAGCGTCAATGGCCCGCATGGCTCGGTCGAAAGCTCCGGGCTTGCGCCGGAAAGTGTCATGGTCTTCGGCGGTGATCCCATCGAGACTGAGTTGCACTTTGTCGAGGCCGATCTTCTTGAGATGGACTGCACGCTTGTGATCCAGGTGCCAACCATTGGAATCGGTTACTAAATAAAATTTGGACGGGTCAATCGCTTCAACCAATTCATCAAACTCTTTTAAGAGGAGGGGTTCTCCACCGGTGATCACAAAGTTAGCTAATCCCATTTCATGTGCTTGGCGTGAGAGACTTCTTACATCTTCCATTTCAAACTTACGGCGACCACTTGCCTTCTCCCACGAACGCGGAACATAAAACTTATCAATGCAACAATGCTCGCAGTCCATATTACATAAATAATCATACTGGAACTGGATAATAGCGATACTTTCGCCGTTAGCAATCTTTTCTGGATATTTTGCCATCTTTTTATAGACTTCGGGCTTGTATCCTTTAAGCCAGTTTTGTCTATCGGTTTCGTCCTTTGTCGTAGTGCTTTGCATGATCATATCTTCTGGTGCGGGATCATACTTGTTGCCCTCTAAGGGACTTTGAAACATTTTTGAGTGTGAGTTAGCCATTTTTATTTTTCTCCTTCTTTGGGTACTCGAACACCTCCACGATATTCGTGAGTGTTCTCGTCAATTGGTTCGATGGGGTCATCTTGTTTTACAACTTCGAGCTTATTGACAGGGATGAACCAAACTTTTCCATTTTCATCCTTAGCCCGAAATTGGGGATTGATTCTTCCCCTGATATCATCTATAAATACTTCGCTGCCGGCTGGAAGGATAGTAATATCTCCATTTTTTCCTTTGCTGGAGACCTCTTCCTTTAGAATGGCTACCCGATGGATCACTTTGTTCCAACGGCCGTGCAATTCTTTACGCCACACTTTGTGTGTTTTTAAGTTATTTTTTGATACAAATTCTTTTTTACTCATTTACTTTTCTTTCCTGTGCAGACTGTGGTCTCTCTAATTCTTCAAGGCCATAATCTCTTAATATCGATATATGGATATCCGGGTGGAGAGAGTCCCGAACCTTATTTGCTATTTCGTCAGAATAACTAGCTGCCATAATGATAATGGCATCTGCCGGATCTGAAAGCAAATAATCACTAGAGACTATAGGAAGATGAGTGGCCGGTGTATATTTTCCTTGTTTAAAGGGAGCATCATCTATCACATATTTTATTTTATCACTTTTGTGTAGCTTTGTCAAGGAAATAATTGCCAACGCTTGGTGGCCGGCCCCGTAGATGGCAACTTTTCCATCTTCAAACCGTTCAATATAGGCATGAAGTTGATTCAATAATGATTTCTGGTGGCTATAGAACTGGGATACATCCACTTGTTTGCGTTTTCTTACCACAACAGAAATAATATAATCATACCAGACATTATTGCATTCTAAAACTTCAAAACCATTTTGATTTAAAGTGAAAAAAAGTGTTTCTTTGGTGAAATAAAATAAATGATCATTTATAAATTCCGAAAAGAGATTATTTTTGAGAATCATATCAAAATTCGGTACCTCGATTAGTCCGATTCCGTCGTCTTTAAGATTGGCAGAAATAGCTGCCAGTGTTCCATTAGGATTAGGTAAGTGCTCGAAAAAGTTTAATATGAAAAATCCATCAAAAGGTTCGTCTATTATCTTGTCTTCTTTGTTTTCAAGATAGCCTTGAAAAACTTGCAAGTTCTCATTGCGGCAAGACTCTACTGATTTCTGCGCATATTCAATTCCATAGGCATCCATATTGGCTGCAGCTATCAAAGAAAGATACTCCCCTTTGCCACAGCCTATTTCAATAACTTTTTTATTTTTAAGAGAATATTTTTGAACTAATTCTTCAAATTGCTTTATTCTAAATTCTTTCATCTCCTGCGAATAGGCCGCGGCTCGTATTACTTCTTTATAATACGGAACTGGCTCATTGCTTAACTGCACAAGTCCGCATCCCATACATTGACATACCTCTAAATCAACTCCGCTTTCAGTTGCCAATTCGCTTTGGGCTGGCAAATGTTGGGCTGCTTTGGGCATGTCATCGTATTTTAATAAAGTAATCAATTCTTTATGACATACTCTACATTCAGTTTGTATTTTCTTCATTATTTTAATATTGAAATTGAGAGGGGTCTATTGTGTGCTGATTGCGAAGGGTCCATTCGTACATACGAGGAATATATTCATCGGCTGATATAAATTTATAATCTGATAGTTCTTTTAATAGCGCGCGGTTGTCGCCGCTATATTCCATGTTCAAACCCGGGTTGAGTGCCCTAATCTCCAAATCTTTATTGGAAATAGATCGTATTTTTTCAGCTAACGTTTGATAATCTATGCTATTGCCATTACACACATTATATATTTTATGTTCTGGCTGGCTAAGCATAAACCATTCACATATTTGAACCAAATCTTCAATATATAAAAAATCGAAAAATACATTTTGACGATAAGTGATGGGCATATTAAAAACCGCCTTGCAGCACGCTAAAGAAATAAAACGATAGCGCCAATCATCTCTTTCACCAGCAATTCCGAATAAACGTAAATTGTATATATTAGAAGATTGTTCAGTGTGCTTGGTCATGATATACTTGGAGAGGCCATATTGATCCGATGGAACATGAGAATCAAAATAAGATTCGCTCATTTGAGGTATCCAATTTTCTCTTCCAAATTCGGCGCCTGAGCCGAAATAAAGCATCTTTCCAAAAAACTTGCTGCAGCGTGCAATGTTAAAAAACATTTTCAAATTGTTTTCTAAAACCTTCGAAGGATCCTTCGTAGTAAATGCGGGGGCTGCATCATAGTTGGCAGCATGGATTACAACATCAAAACTGCCTTCTGTAATGTATTGCCGAACCTGCTCACTTTCGAGGAGATCTAATTGATCTCGGCCTAGGCAGATTACATTATATTTGTTTTTAAAATCTTTTAAGAGACTTTGAGCAATAAATCCATTGCCTCCTGTGATTAAAATCTTAATCACCGACTACCTCGATTAACATGTTTTCTTCAAACTCGTCTCGGTCCAAAAAGGGCGCCAAATCTTCCATTGGGCGCGCAGCAAAACTGCCATCGGCCTTGCGGTATACGGATGCTTTTGGAGCCGTTACATGGGCAAGAGGGAGCATTACTTCGCATATTACAGGACCATCGCTGTCTATCACCTCTTTCAACTCTGCATGGATGTTAGCCGGGGATGTGATTCGTGAATATGGTAGATCATATGCATATGCATTCTTCTCTAAACTAGGAAGCGTGAGGCCGCTGCTATCACCGCTAGCCACCAAGTGGCCATTAAAGTGAGTGTTCTGTGTATTTCTAATTGAAACGTATCCATTATTATTTAACACAAAAAATTTGATGGGTAAGTTTAATCTACGTACTGTTTCTAGCTCTTGAATATTCATTATAAAACCGCCATCGCCATCGATACAAATTGTTTTCTGACTTCCGCTGGCGATGCATCCGCCAATGCTGGCAGCAATACCAAACCCCATTGGGCCCAAGCCTTCGCTATTAAACATGCGAGTGCCCTTTTTCATTCTAAAGGTTTGCATGGTCACTTCGCTACATCCACCGGAACTACCCGGAATAATCAATGAGTTTTCTGGAAGGACATCTGAGAGGGCATCTATAAAAACGTAATTGTTGACGTGATCTGTTTCTTCCCAATATTCTGGGAGAACGACGGGATAGCGTTTTTGCCATTCTTTGCATTGAGCAAGCCATTCTGCACAGTCAAGCTGTATTTTCTCTTTTTGTCTCGCCAACTCTCTGATGAAATCGCCGGCGTCAGTTTCTACTGCATAGTCTATCTTCATTTGGAGTTTGGCGATTTCGCTGCCATCGATATCAACAATGACCTTCGTGGCTTCTCGTGCAAAATATTGATGTTGGTAGGCGGTTTGACCATGGTCGAGTCGTGCTCCAAGACTAATAAAGAAGTCGGAGTTTTGCTGGGAGAAATTTGCTCCTCGTTGGCCGACACCGCCCGGGCGGCCGACAAAGAGAGGATGCTCCTCTTCCATAAAATCGATGGCTTTCCATGTTGTTAAAATTGGTATTTGAAGTGCGTCGGCGAGTTCATTAAATTCATCAATGGCTCCAGCCAGACGCACACCGTTGCCTGCTAAAATAATTGGGCGCTGGGCTTTGTTAAGCGCCGGAATGAGTTCAGAAACAAGCTGTGAAAGATCGACGGAAGATGGGGACTCTGGTGTGTAGCCCGCTTGTGTAGCAGGATTGATAGATACTGCTTGCACATCGAGCGGAATATCAACCCAAACAGGACCTGGACGGCCTGTTCGCGCTAAATAGACGGCCTTTTCCATGTGGTATTTGATGGTCTCGGGGTCGGTGACGGTGACGGCATATTTGGTCAGGGGCTTGACGATGCTCACCATATCAATCTCTTGAAATCCAATTTGGCGCACGCCGCGGCCGGTGGCCATATCTTTCTTTTGTACTTGGCCCGAAATGAAAAGGGTAGGGGTTGAATCTAGCCAAGCGGCGGCTAAGCCTGTAATGGCATTTGTGCCCCCGGGGCCAGTAGTCACGACACAAACACCTAAGTTGTTAGTGTATTGTGCGTAAGCGTCGGCTGCGATGCTGCAAGCTTGTTCGTGGAGATTGCAGACAAAGTTGATATCGCTCTTTCCAATAGAATCGATAAGATGAATACACCCTCCTCCCGGTAAGAGAAAGATGTCATTCACCCCCTGTTCTTTGATGAACTGGATAACATAATCCGACAGTTTAATCATTAGTCTTTTATTTCAACCAACTCAATGGTACAGGCAAGATCTCGATGGGGAGCTACTCGATATCCAAAAAAAGTATGAAAACTGGATGCACCTTCTTTGCCATATGCAAGGGCTGCTGGGATAAACAGTTGGCGCTTTTCGCCTACTTTCATTTCCACGAGCGCTTCATCAAATCCCTTGATCGATTGGCCGCGGGAATAAATGTCATCTTTGGGCGTTGCTGCTCCAATCACAATATCAACAGGGCCGCTGAACGGCTTATCTTCATAGGTACTGTCATAGAGATTATCAACATATTTGCCGGCTTTCTCATCATAATTGGAGGTAGACGTCCCTTCTCCAAAAAATATTTCATAGTGGACCGACACCGTTTGGCCTGTGGTGGGGCTATCTCCGTGGCCTTCTGTAATTTCGACCATGCGAAGGCCGCTTTCTTTAATTATCTCTTTACTCATACTGCAAAATCCTCATATCTTTCTTCGCCGTCGTCGTCGCGTTCGACAAGGCTGTGCAACTCCCGAATTAATTCGGTATACTCTTCTAGCTTTTCTTTGAGTATTCGGTTTTCTACCAATAGCTCACGATATAGTTCTTGATAATTACCAGCGAATGGCTCTACATCGGCGTCTTCATAACCTACTTGGTTAACTTTCTTTTTTTCTCGATCTGGTTGTGGCATAATATCTCCTAATTCATCCAGTGCGTTATAAAAGTTTTTCTATTTTTATTTTGCATAATATTTGTGTCTACATAGAAAGAGTCATTTACATAATGAGTAGAAGACACTTCTTCTATTACACACCCGTTTGTAGTTGTAAAGCTGTGTTGTGTACCCGGTTCAATTGTTATAACATCTCCTTTTTTGAGTGAATGAAGTTCACCATCAAGATACAAGTCTACATCTCCATATAATACTACAAACGTTTCTTCTTTTTGCTTATGAAACTGTGTGGGGTGTCTTTGGTTTGGAAGTGTTATAATGAGTTTCTTGCAGTAATCTCGATTAACAACAGTAATCATTGTAATCCCGGTTTCATAAAAATTATCAATTCCATAGTGATGAGAGATCTCTAGCTGCGCGGATCCCGGCACGACCACGTTGGCTTTCCCAAGAAGACTTTTTACATCTTGCACGATATCATAAACCTGTTCTCTTAAATTGTTCTTTTGAACGTCGATATTTTGCACTGCTTCGTTAAGAGCAAAATCCTTTTCTGCTACAAATTGCGTGTACTTGGACATGTCGTTGGCCAGGGCTTGGCCCTCTTGGCATGGAAACGCATAAAACACATCTTCTCTTCCAACTACTTCGCCCTTGGCGATGGGATGTTTTGCAAACACCCCTCTTTTAAACCGTCGCAAATCCGCTAGTTCTTTGTCAGAAGCTGGGGGGCGATTTTCAGTATCGCCACTGACCTGAAAAGCAAAGCGTGCTGACTCAAGCCATTTTTCTACTTGGTCTGGCGTTGCTGAATACGCATTTTTGGCATATTGTTCAGTTTCGACGGCAACATGTTTTTCAAATACTTGGGCGCCCTTGGCAATCGCCAATGGGATAATATGGGGATTGTCAGGATCCTCATGGGTTGAATATCCAATCTTAATAGTCGGATATCTTGTGCGCAATAACGCTAGTTGATTAAGCTGAAGGTTGGTAGTCTCCGTGGGGTACTCTCCAACACAATGCATAATAGTTAAATCCTTTTTTCGGTTTGTAAAAAACGCTACAACATTATCGATATCTTCGATTGTTGAGCCGGCGGTAGATGCAATAATCGGCATATCCGTCTCTGCAATTCGGTTTAAAAGTGGCCAATCAGTAAAGGAACAACTAGCGATTTTAATAATCGGGAAATCCATTTCTTCAATCAATGAGACCGAATCTTCATCGAAGCCGGTGCACACGCCAATAAATCCTAGCTTTTCAGCCTCTGTCTTTAAAGTTAAAAAGTCTTCCTGCGTAAGCCGAGTTTCAGTAAATCTTTTTACATATTTTAAATCCATACGATCTTTGTAGTCTGGATGGATAAATGTATCTATGTTGCGAAATTGGAACTTGAATGCAAAATCAAATTCCTTGTAAGGTTCTTTCACCTTGGCAAATTCGCGAATCACACGAAGGCCGTGCGATACGTCTCCCATGTGATTGTTTGCCATTTCAAATATAAACAATTGTTTCATTGCCTCTCCTTAGTTTATATATTGTAACACGTTCTTATTATGATGTCCACTTATTTTTCCAATAATTTTGAATCATTTTATCATAATTATAATTTTCTTGATGGACACCCCATGTACACTGATTGGGGTGCCAACAATAATGATAGCCCAAACATACTGGAACTGGATAAATAAAGACGCCCTGGTGGGCGAAGCCACAAAAAGTATCGTAGTCGCCGGCGCCGGCTTCTTGAATATCACTATGCCGATGAGCTTCGCCGCCATGCGGAGACCAGTTCATCAGAGGATAGAGGTTTTTATTATATATCACCGAAGGGCTCGTAACCGGACTTTTTTCTAAACATAGAGCTTTAAATTCTTCGAGACTTTTATATGTGTGCGTGATGATATCCGGCAATCCAGCATGAAATTCGGGAGCAATATCGCTTTTATCGCTAATAAGAGCGCTTTGGACACAGCGAATCTTCTCCGGATCATGAGCAATAATACGCATACAATTGCTCAAATATTGAGGTTCTATATAATCGTCAGAGCATAAAAAAGTTATATAATCAGTATCCACATTTTGAAATGCATGATCTACTGCCTCTCGAAATGAATTTTTATATATATTAGGCACTTCGTGAACAGTAATGCGCTCATGTTCTACTTCTAGAGAGCGTGCGCGTTCTAACGAACCATCAGTGCTCCCGTTATCATAAATATGAATATCATAGTTGTCATAATCTTGATTTAAAGCGGATGTTACACTTCTCTCTAAGTACTTAATCGAGTTATATACCGGAAGTAATATTGTTATCTTCATTTCCAGTCTCGCGTATTCATATTTTTATCATCGATAAATAAATCGTAATAAGGCTTTCCTAGTTTAAGATCATGAAACTTAGCTCCCCACTCACCTAATTGTTTTTTCGTTACATCATGCCAATCAATACCGGTGGTAGTCCCTCGGGCAGTCCAATATATAATGGTATTTCCCTCCTCGTAGAGTTTATTGGCTTTAGCTATGTTGGCAGAAATGGGAACTGCTTGTGTATAGTCTCTATCGGCCGGCGACTCGCAAATTGTTTCGTCAATATCAATATAAATAATCATAATTCTAAAAGCTGCTGAATTCGATTAGTATAGCAATGGTTTTCTAAAATATCTTGACGATTTTTCTCTCGAATATCGGTCAATTCTTGTTCTGTTAAGGATAAATAATTTTGTGTTATCTCTACTAATCCCTTAGCGTCTAGTGAGGTTGAGAGATTGGGAAATAAATGATTTAACTGTCTCACTGTATCAGATACCAGTACTCCATTAAGACCCAAAGATTTAAAAGTTCGCTCATTAGTGTCATTGCCTAGAATGCGCTGATATGCGTCGTGGATATTTAATGTTAGCCGGCTATTATAAAGAAGGTCACATTCCTGTTGATGGGTTAAGTTTTTTCCAACAAAAAAACCACACTTTAAGTTCGTTTTCATAAACTCAGAAAATATTTCAATCATAATTTTTCTTTTTTCATTAAAACCGTTATTAACCCAACCCCCTACAAAACAAATATCATATTTTTTATAATCATCATTCTTGCAAGGCTGATAGTTAATGGGGTCAAATGCTAGCGGAATTGTATGTACTTCTTTCCATTTAAAAAAATGTTCTTTTTTGGTCTCACCAAAATTCCATAAATATACATTATCCATTTGATTTAAAGTATCAATCGTTTCATCGGAGGCTATACATTGATAATTCGGATGATCTCCCCATGGTTTTGGATAAATATTTGGTTGTGTAAATACAAAAGTCTTGTGGCTTCGGGTAGCTGTCTCCATTGCGTGGGTGCCGCCTTGTTGGACAAGAGCATCAGTAGTCATTATGATATATTCTTCATTTAACGTTTCTTTCTCAGATGGAAGTAATAAATAAGCGGCCACTTCTTCGCCGTCTGTGGGCGGGGTGGGGGCGCCTTGTTCATAGCCTAATTGTTTCCATGCATCTAGATAGCCATCATATATCCAACGCCCAGCGTGACTTGTATATTTTGGTAGATATATTTTC
>Ga0114905_1002166_pt1 | contig 10278 bp, 13 predicted proteins | sample MalvireepMed_b05_FD_83499 | JGI IMG/M metagenome (GOLD analysis project Ga0114905, IMG submission 83499) | Marine viral communities from the Global Malaspina Expedition - Malaspina viral metaG DeepMed_b05 | ecosystem: Environmental > Aquatic > Marine > Oceanic | place: Mediterranean Sea...
CCTTTAAAAGACAAACCGCCAGAATTAGGAGTGCGCCTAAAATTCGTACCAAGACTTCGATTGATAAGGTTAACCACTTCACGCTCGCCTCGTTTGCCTTTTGCATTTGAATTGACACTCATCAGAAGGGTAGGTTCTCACCGTTGGGTTCTTTATTCTGTTCTTTTTCATGCCGTTCTTGCTCCCACACTTTAAGACCGTCCACGGCAATGTCCATCAAAGAACTTGCAATCTCATGGACTCTTAATAGCATATCATTATTTTCACCGCTTGCAATAACTAACCTGACAGCATTATTCATGCACATTCCCCAGGTGATACCATAATTATTATTACTCACCCTGACATTCTTTTGAGAACTATCTCTATTCTCTTTCTTATAGGAACCCCCAAGACTCTCAACCTTATAGGCTTTCCCCATTTTGGTCACTGTTAAGACACTGCCTTTACTATATTGAATCAGTTCCTCATGTAATTCATCCTCGGCAAAACACCCGAACTCAACACTCCCTATCTTAAAAGCATATAGATTATAGGGTTCTCCCTTTCTATTAACATCGGTAAGGGGGGTATCAAATATCAGTTCTATTTCCTGTTGTTCTCCATCTTGAAAAACTATTAAATCCCGTTTAGCCATTTTATCCTCCAGTTATTATGTGAAATAATAGATATAGAAAAAATATCACCATCCATAAGGCAACACTTTTTTCTAAATAATATTCGAGATGTCCAATAAAATCATCCATCATTTGCAGTAGTTTGTTCCTTGCCATTGTTGACTCCTTTTGTATGTGGTTCAATTAAAGTCAAAATCTTTCTGGTAATATCAATATTTTCATTATTAGGGTCATATAATACGGTTCTTATCTTTGGGTTTCTATCCTTCCGATAAATAAGAACTCCCTTGATTTCCTTTATTATCTCCTCCAAAGTATTTCCAACCGCCCTATCAAAATTAAAACTCTCCTGGGTCTCATACATTATTTCAGCATGATATTTAAAATCATAGGGAACCAGTTTATTATCCTCATCTCCAGGGTCTTGAGGACTCACCCATGTAAGCTTGGTGTTCTTATCTTTTTCCATTTTATTCATTTTAAAAAGTGGGGACTGGCAAGCGAAGGAAGGAGTATAGGTAGAACATGACGTTGGTCCAACACCATTCCAAAACCAGTCCCCAGAGTTTTATTTAAAAGGAGTTTCAAGAAAATTCTCCATACCTTTAATTACGGATTTCATGAAATTGGGTTTCCCTCTTCTTCCATAGGGGTTCCTTGCATAGGCGTATTTTTTAGTTTTTTTTATGGATTTAAAAAGAGCTTTTTTCTCCTCATTCTTTTTACTATTGAACCCCATCTTGGCTTTTTTCATTTTCCCTCCAGCTTATTTCTATCAAATCCGGTATAACTAAATACATGACCCTCTTTAAAATTATTACGTTTCCCATCCTTGAGAATAAGTTTATATCTTCCATATCTGGAAATCCCATTGGATTCCATTTTCATTTCAATATTCATCCCCTCTTCCTTTAGGCGCCAGATGATCGATGCAAGTCGGGTCGTATGATATAAATCGGTAGCATCCTTTTGAGTTATGGAATAACCGTTAAGCAAATGTTCTTTTATTTTATCCTTTTTAGTTTTTCTTATCATGTCGTATATCCCTGTTATTCTGTTCAAAGGCATCCAACTGAACCATTATACCATTGACCTTATTGCTTATTTCGTTCATCTCCGTCCGTAATATGGCGTATAAGCCCTTATCTTCTCCCTCGGTGTGTACCCATAGGGCTCTGATAAAATCCGACGTTTTAAGGTACATTTTGAGCAGTTCCTGATATTTCCTATCGATGGGACTTTTATAGCCTTTATTTTCCGATGAACATTTTGGGCATATCCCGTAGCGAGTTTTTGAAGGGTCTACGTTTGCAATGATTTTACCACATGGGTCACACAGTAACATGGTTTATTTCCTTATTAATAAGTTCATTGACCCTTGCAACCGCCTCAAAATCCTTACCCCCGATATGCCAACAAGTAACGTGATGAGGTAACAAATCCTCTTTCCAATCATAGACCGTAGCCACCAAACCATCATTAAAAACAATTCCCCACTCTTCTTGGACCTTATAACCGTCACCCAAAAGAGGTTCCCCAAATAATTCCACCAGGGTATCATAATCGGTTTTAATCTCACCTTGATAGGAAGTCCCTACGGAAGTAACCGCTGTTTCATTATGTGTTTTATATTCCATTATTTGTTCTCGCTTTTTTTAGTTGTTTTAAATATATGTTTCCAATCCTGATTCGTTCTCATCGTGTTCAGTTCCCATCGGGTCAATCCATTTCTTTTTTGCCACTTTTTCAACTTTATTTATTTCACTCCAAATATCATCCGCTGAAATTTCAAGTCCCTCCTCTGGAAATAAATTATAAGCATTAGCAGAATCCTGTGCCGCTTCTTCTGGAACCCCACCTGGAAACATACTGATTAGTTCATGGGCAAGTTCACTTATTATATTTCTCATCTTATCTCCTATTTTCTCGCTTTTTTTAGTTATATCATTTATTATCACAAAACAACTTAACTATTATTTTTTAAAAAACAAACAGTTTATAAAGGGTTAATTAATAGTTTAGGTAAATATCAGAATATAAAGAAAAAAATGGGGGGACGGGTGTGTGATAATAAATATGGCGGAAAGCCATTAAGGGGAACCATCCCCCCCAGAACTATAGTTTAAATATAAGTAAGTTTCACATATTTTAAAATTCTTCTTCAATATGCATGGAGATATTAAAAAAATCATTAGCCACCTGGGTCATGTTAAGAGAATCCTGTTTGAACCTTGCAAAGATGTGCTCAGATTCCGCATTGTCACCTTCTGAACTCTTATCAATGGAAAAGATAAAAGGAAGGTGTTGCCCGTTTGTTTTATTCCAAATATCCTCCACCGTAGAATCATCTGCGGGATTATAGATATCGTACTCATCAGGCATGACATCTGTACTGGCTAAATAAGAAAAATTCAAATTATAAGCAATACGTCCCCCAAATACCTGCTGTGCTACGGTTGAGGTGGTAAATGGGGATTTGGATGTTGATGATGCGGTTCGTCCATGAGAGGTCATATTTCCAAATCTCTGCCCTCCGGCAGATTCAACAATGTCGACCTGATCGAATATAATAGCCCTTTTTACGCTCATGTCCGGGGCGTGTGGCATTTCATAAATTTCACCCATCAACACACATCCGACCGTCAAGTCAGTTCCAGAAAAATTATCACTGTCACTACCCTCGAATTGAATTCCCCAATATCTTAAATCGGATTCTGCGAATTTTACTATAGTGCTTCCATCTGTTGCTGGTGTGACCTCAAAAGGCGAACTCCCATCTATTGTATCGCCATTGATTATTTCAGTGGGTTCTATCTTTGTCGCAGAGGCGTGCCAATCAAATATCTCGATTTGTGCCTTAGTGTCGCTTGCCGCTATCTTAAATCTGCCCGTTGCAGTAACAAGATTATGATTCAGAATAGCCACGAAAGAATGCTTTGAGCTTGTTTCACCCATAGTATCCAAGGAAAGCACCACCCCATCTGCCTTTGATGCTACTGATGCGGCAGTGTCAAAAGTAACAAGATTCAAAGGTTTCATATCAAATAGGTCTGCCTCTGTTCCTCCTCCACTTTTTATTCCAACTAAATTATTCCCAGTACTTGTTCCCTGTACATCATAGACTCCATTCTGGGCTACTCCCCTTGATAGTCTATAGCTGATAGAATCAACGTAAAATCTTGGGGTTCTGATATTCATATTAGCCATCTTAGCTCACCTTTATTGCTGTTACAGAACAGCCATTTACAGATTTAGATATATCCTGTACAATATAATAATCCGTGCCCATGGCTTTTCCATATATTTTTATATTCGTGTCCCAGTTCGTGAATTTAATGATATCTGTTATCTCAAGGTCATTATAAGAAGGACGTAAACAGTTAAAACTCATTTTAATATGACGGTCTTTGAAAAATGCCTTATACATATCCGCAATCTGAGTTGCCGTCGCAGAGCTTACCACATCTGCATCAAGCTCCAGGGTCAACTCTTGATTATATCCAGTTGAACCGGAACCCTGACTTGTAGAATCGGAGGCGGTTACTGTGTCCCGATATTGGTCAGCCCCATAATCCTTATTATAATTAACAATAAAATTGTTACGAACATTATTAAGCGATGTCAGTTTTATCTCTTTCAAATCTATATCATTAAAATCAACTTCCCTGTCCTCACTATGCCCAGACCTTTTTAGAACTTTTATTTTGACCTTTCCATTTCCACTAATGAATACATACGCCCCACATTGTCTTGATATTCGATAGATAAGGTCTTGCGCCCCTGTGAATTTTGCCTGTGCAAATGCCCATTCAGAAGTAGATGCCGCACCTCCTAAAGCATTATACACATCCCCCGCTGATGATGCCGTGTTCCCTGCCGCATCGAATGTTGTGGTATCTATCTCATCATCCGTTAGTCCACATATATAATAATTCTCTTCATCTTCAAATATATCTGCTCCGACCGATAAAACAGTTGCGCTTTCCCTTGCTGTGATAAAAGCACTTGTCCCATCTGTAAGATTATATGCGGTCTGACCTACCATATCAGTTGTAAAACCCCCTCCAGAATCTACCAAATCATCCCCGGCTGTGCTTGTTGCCGCTCCTTTTTTTATCGTTCCGCATTCGGTTCGTAAGATATCCTCTATGATATAGATAGGCGATTCAATGACGTTCCCCTTATTCAACCCATTCACCCGAGCATCACCAGCGGTATTTGTGTCTATCCATGCCCCTGATTTACGACCCTTCCCGTTATAGAATAGATAAGAAGAAATTGCGGGTACAGTGGCATTCCTTGATGAAACAAGTGTTCGTTTTTGGTTGATTATCGTTCCGGCAGAATCCGATTTTCCATAATTTACATCTACTGCCCTGGTTGTATTATATTCTTGTATCTGGGCAAATGACATTTCAAACCCATCTTCCTGCTTGAATTCAATCATTAGTCCAATCTCATATATTCTGATTGAATGCCCCCCAGTGCCACCAGTATCATCTAACACAAGAAAAATTTCATCCTCTAAATCCCATTCTGCGGCGTCTGTTCCGCCATATAAACCAGAAATATTCACTGATTGCTCCCCATTTGCATCGCTCATAGAATCCCCAGCACCTACTAATGCCGACCCTAATGGAGCCGCTCCGGCTGTTGCGGCAGATGTAGCCGAAAAATCTACTTCAATAGTGCCAGTTCCATTTGATAACGACATAATCAAATGAACAGATGTCAATGTCCCAAGTTTTTCAACTTTTGGAATTCTCCAACCGATATGTTTTACGCTGTCACCAGTACCAGTGAAATTGACATAACTCCCATCAAATTCCCCATTTATAGTATTAGCATAATTCGACCATTCAGTCGCACCCCCCGAGGCATAAGTGGCGTGACTTTGCAAGGGAACATATAATCGCCAATCGTCCCCCGTTGCCGTTATTTTAGCCGATGGTTGGTCTTTTGTTGTGGTTTCACATTGTCCGTAGCGATTTTTAAACCGTCCGTAAATATTATCAGCATCCAAAGTTGTCATCGACAATATATCACAGGATGCTTCGATTCTTGCGTTTGTTGCATCCCATTCATTAGTCACAATTGCTGGGAAGGTTCCTTTATAGAACTGATGAAAGCGGTCGAAATTTGTGGTTAGAATTGTTCCAATATCCTCTTTTTCCCAAAAATCCCCGTATGAGATAGGGACGGGTTTTGAAAAATTGGTATCTGGGGCGTTTGGGTGGTCAGTAGTGTTTACGGTAGTGCGGGGGATTGTAGAATAATATTTGCTTGACATATCCAATAAGATAAATGTAATGAACCTTGTATCGTAATCTATATTCCCAGAGATAACTCCGGTTCCAATCATTCTTGCGGCGGCATCATAAGTTCCCGCCTGGGAGGTGTTCATAAATAATTCCCATTTACGGTTAGCAAAATTAAATGACCGTAATAAATCCGAAAATCTATTGTCGGTATGATAATAAAGAAGGTCACGATTTGAATGAGTTGTTGCGGCTGGGTCAGGATTAAAAATATGTCTTGTCACTGTAATATCGTTGCTTGATATCGCTGTAATAAGCATCACCTCACTATTAATCTCAATATAATCCCCGACAGATAGATTTGTCGCATCTGATACCCCTATGGTAGCAGATTCGGTTGTTCCTACATCCTCAGTAAGTCCCACCCCAGTTGAAAAATCATCTTCATAAACTGGCTGAGTTTTACTGATAGACCCTTTTGTATTAATTAGTTTTATTGTCATATTCCCCGTAGAGGTGCTAAAATCAAAGAAGTTCAATGACTGATGATAATTACCCCAGGATGATACCAATCCATTATATATATCAGTTCCATCAATCCGATGACTATCACTTACCCCAATGAAATTCGAGGCACTTGTGTCATCGTTATAATAGAGTTTTAATACCCAGAATGCTGTTGTGTTTCCGGGTTTTAATGCGTTTGATAGAGCAGTATCAAAACTAAGCATTGATACTTGAACCCAAACCAGTTGCTTTATTCAATGCAGGGATAAGTTCGTTTCTTATGTAATCATCGTTTATTACCCCGCCATGAATATTAATAGTGGTAGATGAAGAGGGGGTTTGTCCACTGGGGGTAACTTGTACTCGTTCCGGTCCAGCTTCTCCCGTGACAAATAATGTTGGTTGGGTCACTATCCCATCAAACCCTTTTTGTGCGAATTTAATATTGGAAACAGCAACCTTTGCCACCTCTAATCCAGCTAATGCTAATAATGCGACTCCAAACCCTTGAGGAGTAAATGCCGCCTTTAATGCCTTTGACATAGCCCCGGAAGCTATAATGACCCCCTGCATTGATGTCATTACCTGAACAATAAACCCTTTCACCGCCTCTCCTGCTCCCCTGTCAGGGTCAAATGCTGTACTAAGGGCATTGCTTATCGCATTTCCAAATTCAATTTGTTGTTCAACGACCTCGGGTTTTATTGGAGGGTCGGCAACAATACTATCTGAGGCTTCTTTAGCTTTTTTTCTTAAATCTTCTAATACTTGATTTCCGGCATTCGCTCCAGCTTGAAGTTTTAATATCTGTTCATCGAAAGATAATTTTAATAAATTATTAATTTCTTCTTGTTCAAGTCCAATGCTACTTAAAACATCTCGATATTCTTTTGCTTGAGTTTTAGGGAATGCACCTCCAGTATTCATCTGATTTGCTAACATTAATGCTTTTCCATATTCACTAATATGCCTTTGACTCATTAATATCTCTTCGTTCATTTTTTCTGCGTCTGTTTTTATACCTCTCATCTTCTTCATCATCTTATCAAATTCAGTTGCAAGTGTTTTTACATGACCAGCCGCTTTTATGACAAACGGGGTCAATACTTTCCCAATTTGTTCTGCCGCATCTTGAACAGCAAATTTCATGATATTTATCGAATCCGCCGCAGTTAATTGCTCTGTTCCTAAACTCTCAACAAGTTTATTTGCTTCTTTTATTGCCTCGTTTACGAATGCCTGCTTCTTTTGCTGGTCTGTTAAGCCCGTAACGGTTGTTCCTATTTCCTTCGCATATCTTTTATAAGCATCTTCAGATTTTACCATAATGCCCAAATTATCCAACATTAATGCTGATTGCCTTCCCAGCCCAGTAACCAATGATTCAACCCCAAAAGCCGCATCCTTTCCAAGGGCTGACGCTAACCTCTGAGCAGTATCGAACATTTTAGCCATTTGGTCTTCAGAATCAAAAATTCCAAGCAACATAGCATTATTAGCTTGTTGCATTAGGTCCATGGAACTCATTGTTCCATCTGTAGCTGTTCTGAGTTTATCAAATGCCTGAGAAGAAAAACCGGACGATTTTGCAAGATTATCAAATCCACGTCTGACACCCTCCATCTTCGCAGATAATTCTACTGATTGTCGTAGTCCTGCAATAATAGCCCTTCCCCCAAAGAATGCCGCCCCTGTTGCTAAAGCCTGTTTCCCAAGTCCTTTAAGCGATTTTTCAACCCCGCCTAATTCCTTTGTCGCTTTTCCTGTCCCTATTACGCCAAGTTTTATGAGTAGGTTTTTAACTATTGCCATCTTTTTTTGCCTTATGAATTTCTATTTTATTCAATTCATCCCCGATTATATTAAAGCAATCCAAGTGCCAAACACTTATTGAATCCAGAGTTTTGAATACTGGGATGTTATATGTCTTAACCAATTGATAATCCTCTATCATATGCCAACACCAGTCAGGAAGAATTGTCGAAGGGTTACAAAACAAGGGCAGTTGATAATATAAACTTTGCCCAATTCCAAATCTTTTAGTTCCCTTTTCATTTAAAATCCTATAGACCTCCGTTAATATATCCTCTTCATTATTATAGGCAACCACCTGCCGAAGAGTTGGCGACTGAGTTTCATATGGGAGGATTAACTGAGCCGCAGGCAATCCAAAGAAGGAGAACCACACCGCACATCTCAGCCGCCAGTAGGGTTTCCCAGGTCAAATCCCATGTATGCCGCTATAATAATGTTCAATACCTCATCTTCCTGTAAGGCTGTTAACTTTCCAAGTGCTTTTTCAGCCTTTGTTTCATCTCCGAAAGCAATCAAGGCAAACTCATCTGCAAGGTCATGTAATTGAGTGATATCATTCTCACTGCTTACCTCCTTGACCCTTTTATAGAGTTCCCTTCGTTCTTTCCTTGTTATCTCATCGCACTCAAATTGTCCGTGCGGTGTATCTACGATCATAAAGACCTCCCATATGATTTAACTAAGTTGCAATAATTGTGACCAACGCTCCTGACCCATCCGCTGTTCCCATGAATGGCAAATCTACGAAAACCCCAGAATCGGTATTTGTATGAGTGTGTCCTGTGTATTTAGCGGTCGGAATGTCAAAATCGATAGCCGAACCTGCCCCGATACTGATATTAACAGAAGTTCCAACCAGAAAATCCTCAGTGATTATTTGAGCCACATTATCATCTAATTTTACTCCAGCACTTCCAGTGACCACTATTTGTCCGCCTCTCATGTAAGCACAGGGTTCCCCATCTATTGAATTGACCGTTTCATACCCAACTCTGGTTGCTGGATTAGATATTGTCAATGAGAAATTATTCATAACAACATCGTCCCCACCTACCTGAGTAGTGGTACAATCGAAGAACCCTTTCGTCCAATCAACCGAAGTTGCATTAGCGGAAGTACCTTCAGCCCCAATCACAGGCTGATAACCAGACCAGAATACTCCGCTTGCAGTTAACCGTCCACCGTTCACCGTCGGGTCCATTGTTAAGGTTAATTCCTGTAGGATAGCCGAGTGCATCAACCTATCATGGGACGTATCGGGGGAAGATATGACCAAGCAAGCATATTCTCCTGTGGTCGCCCCCTGTTCATAAATCTCATGCGCCCTATTTCCTCGTATCTGAGCCGTTCCAGTAGGGTCATCATCCTCCGACACCAACTGTAACAGTAATTGAATTACTGCCTCGCTCTCAATTACAAGATTATCAAATGCCCAGGTAAATGTTCCACCTTTATAGACCTTGATATGGTCTGTAGGTCTTAACACCCTCTGTCCTGTTCTTTCAATATCTACCGTTTGAAACCCCGCTGAGAAATCAATGTCATTGATTTCCGGAACACGCAGTTTATACAGTGTCCCACTTACATCGTTTGTTCCTAAAGCATCCGATTGAAGTGATAGATAAGCTTCAAATTGCTTACCTGAATAGACCGTATTATCCAATCCTGCCATTACTTACCTCCTTTTTTAACTTCTTCAATATAACCACCTTCAACTAAATGCTTTGGCGGATTCTTGAGTTCTACTACCTTGCCTCCTTCGAGTTCCTCGGCTTTTTCTTTACCGAGTCCCTGCCAATCGTCCAAGGCGGAAAACGATTGAATTTTTTTACTCATCTTATATTTTTTCATGATGTGACCTCCATTGATACACAAGTGAATGATATTGTTGCATTTATTAATTCCGGATTATCCTCATCCCGTTCGTATTCGATTGTTTCCACACTTCCATCATGCCATTTATAGACATCGGATGGTGAATAGGCTGTATTATTAAATACCAATCTTTTAACACGTTCGGCAATATTGGAAACTTGTTTGAATGTATTCTTTGTATAGGCTCCCCCTAATTTCAATTGATA
>Ga0114905_1002175_pt1 | contig 10254 bp, 12 predicted proteins | sample MalvireepMed_b05_FD_83499 | JGI IMG/M metagenome (GOLD analysis project Ga0114905, IMG submission 83499) | Marine viral communities from the Global Malaspina Expedition - Malaspina viral metaG DeepMed_b05 | ecosystem: Environmental > Aquatic > Marine > Oceanic | place: Mediterranean Sea...
ATGGACAAGTGTCAGAACCGTTTCCAGTTCCTTCAACAAGTTTATCTATTTGTACTGAGCCCAGTAAAAGAGTTGCTCCTGTACCAGTAGATTTTGTGTAGCCACTTGCTTTACAATTAACCCACATTGTTGATCCACTCCACACTTGAATTTTTTCATCAAGTTTGTTTTGGTCCTTATCCCAAAGCACTGGTTTAAATTGTGAGTGTAATTTAAACTCAACAATATCTCCTATTACTTTGAACGGTTTCTTCTTAACCATACCGTTTGTGTTGTTAGTTTTTCCTTCTTGAGTAATCACTTGTTCTATATCTCTTATAAGTGTTCCAGCTTTAGCTTTTGGCACTTTAAGTGTGATTTTATATTCTCCTGGAGATCCAAAGCCGTCATCAGGTTTATTAAGATAAACCCATGCACCTTCGCCATAAATCTGGAGTAGTTTTTCATTCTTAGCCATTATTACTTTCCTTCCATAGTTGTTGTTTACTTAAAGGTAAATTATTAACGACAAGAATATTTTTTATTAATTCTCGTTCTTTAAACTCATAATTATATTTTAATGGTCTTGCTGTTTTGTGCTTAATCAGCCAGGACACAAAAACTCTAGGATCCCACAGCAGCAGCCCAGTTCTTTTTTTAGGACCTTTGAAAGTAATAATACCCATGTCTTTGACATCATTACCTCCTTCTTCCCATTCCTTCTTCCATTGGAATATTCTAGAACGAGACAAACCAGTGACTTTGACCAGTTCTACTGTACTAATCCAGAGCTTATTAAAATTGAAGTTTTCCATTAGTAATTACCTTCTTTTTTATAATTACTAACATACAGGTCTGATTTAATCCCGTCAAGCAATATTTGACGGTTTTCCCGTTAAAAATACCTTAACGGAGTTTGTCTATCAAGGGTTGAGCCATTTTATCTTGCCTACCCTCCAGCTTAAAATACTTAGAATTGAAGTACTTTCGTTGCCTAGGTTCAGAGACTAAATCTGCAAGTCTTTTACATTCATTCTCATAATTAAACTTCTCATCTGAATAGGCCCTATAGAAATCAACATATCTAGTGGTCTTACAAAGTCTTTTGATTGTATCAATTCTTTTACCTAAGCCTTTATGTGGTGGATCTGATCTATATTCCTTATGTCTTTCCCAGAGATACAAAGTAAACCGTAGCATTTTCCACTGAAACTTAGGTCCTCTGGTTTTGTCTTGTTCAACAGATCTTTGAATAATATTTAAGGCTTTAGTGGGACTAATACCCTTCTTCCTTAGATACTTCCCTAGTTCCTGGAGATCTACAGTTTTCATATTCCCGTTGATATCACTTTGACGGGTTTACATAAAGGAAAATATAGGAGACAACTAAAGGGGGACTAAAGAGGGACTAAAGGGGACCAGGTTAAGCTGTTTTTCTTTTTATAAATGTGAATAGTTCTCCAACCTTATGTGCGTCCTTTTTAATATCTGCCTCTTCAGCACCATCATAAGATTTATCAAATACTTCAGTTGTAGATTGTCTCATTAGACGGATTGATTTATCAGATCTTCCATGGAGCTGTTGTTGTGTAGCTCTCGCATACGATTTACGCAGCATTTTACTTGTACAATATTCCCAACCAAGTTCTTCTCTAATTGCTATCCAACAATTTCTATCTGTTTTTAATCTTGTTTGATCTGAATTCCTATAGTCTTTATCAAGGAGGTTATCCTTCATTAATCTTGAGTGTGTCGTACCAAGGAGCCAAGGGATAGATCTATAGTAGTGTCCAAGGAGAGGGTGTTTTTTATATTCCGATATTTCTTCAAGAATAATTTCAACTTTATCAGTAATAGTACAGAATTCTTCACGGCCCGATTTAGTTATGCCTGAACGAAGAATAATCTTACCCAGGTCCAGCCGGATATCTTCTTTCCATATTTTACAGGCCTCTTCCCGTCTTAAACCGGTCACGGCCATTAGTCTTATAAGCTCTGCCTGGAAGGGAAACCTATTTCTTAATTCCTCTGCTTTATTACACACCAGCTCCAGGTCCTCTGCAGCAAATGCTTTCTTGTAATATTTATTTCTTGGTTTAGCCCGATCTTTTTTTGGTTTGAATTTATAGGCCGGGTTCTTATCCTCTGAAACACCAAGGTACCCTTCACTACAGGCAAAACAATAAATTAAATTAAAGCACTCTATTGCGTCTCTTTTGGTGCTGTCAGACTTAAACTGTTTTATAAAGTTCTTAATCATGTCTCTATCTAAGTCTCCTATCCAAGTTTTTGACAAAATAGGATCATCATAAATAGAAATACATTTGTTTGGGTTTAGAACAGGGTTCCTCTCTATCTTTTTTCCAGAAGGGAATTTTTCAAATAAATCTTCCCAGTTAGTTGGAGCAACAATTCTAGTAATTTTATTTGCTTTAAAACTGACATGACCATTACCTTTGTCGTCATTATAGTAAGTTAAATGTTTCTTACGGTGGTTATAACCAATCAAGTATCTAGCTCTCTTCTCAATAACTCTAGCGACTAGAGAGCCTCCAAAGGTAGCTCTAGGGAAATCAGCTTTACAGTAAGCCTCTACTACATTGGAAACAGGTTCTTTGCTTTTTTCATAGGCCTCTTTCTTAGTGATTATAACGGTGGCCCTTTGTTTGGCCTCAAGTGGACAGGAGATCCAGTGACCATTATCGTCAGTATGTTTTTTATTTAATTCTGTTAATTTATCTTCAACTTCTTTAATTCCAAATTGACCAGGTATAAACTTTCCAAGAGAGAACCATTTACCTTTACCAGAGCCCTTAAGTTTGTATTCCAGATAGAAGAATTTGTCTGGATATACATTACCTTCATCATCTTTACCTTGATACAAATGTAGTCCTTTAAGTCGGGAGTTCTTAGGAACATCAAAAGGAGTGAATGATCTTTTCTTCTGCTTTATCTCCCCTTCTTTGTTGGTATAGCTGAAGGAGGAGATGTGGTTCTTAATTTCAGTATCATTAAACTTCAGGAGCTCTTTGTCCTCCTGGTTCATACCCGGTTTAAACTCTTTGGCTTTCATAACTCCATTAAATATTTATTATCTTGTAGGTTGCAACTATTTTGTGCTGAAAATATCTTACTAAAACTTAATGGGACTTGGTTGGATTTGGTATGTTCAACTTTATGAGTGTACTGCTCTAACCAGCTGAGCTACAGGCCCTTTTACTTTATTTACAACACTTTCTAACGATTTCAAAAAAGAAATAGAAGTCAAATCTAATCCCCTATCCTCTGGTTTATACCCAATTTATACTATCATCAAAGAAAGCTAGATAAAGTGGGAGTTTTATACAAGTTTAGTAAATAAAATCCAAAATAAAAATATAGCATTTACTTACTTTTATCCATAGTTCTTTCCTCAGTTGATTTCGTTTTTTGTTCCATGTGAAAGACTAACTCTATTCCTTCAGTCGCCACCACAAGACCCTACGGTCTTGCGTGGCTCCTTCAGGGGGTTCTAATAAAGGTATGGAGGTATGACCGGGGTTTCCATGACAGCTCAGGGGAAGGAACCCATCAAGGTTTTTAAATAGGGATCCTAATAGTTCTTACTTTAGTCTTTGTTTCAGGCAGTCAAGGGACCCAAATTCGTTTTGAGTTTTAAGTACCTAACTAAAAAAAATTATAAAAAATTTAAAATGAAATGAAAAGTAAAGTGAAAAAAATTATAAAAAATTTAAAATGAAAACCTGTAGGACTGGACACTCAGTGTTGGGCACCATTTAGAAACGGTCCAGCCACACAGGAGGTTTATTACTAATGAGTTCTAATATAATCACTGAGAGATTATTGTAAAGTTAGTTGAACCCTTTGCTGCAACGGCTTTAGTATATAGATTTATCTTTAGTGTCTCCCTGGAGTTCCTCTAGAGCTTTATCATATTCAGATTTCTCCTGAGGGAACAAAGTTCTCCAAGGGGTCTGGAGGTTTACCAAAGGGGTTCTTGGGTTCATCACAACATATCTGCCAGGATCTTGTTTACGGGCCCTCTCTTCATTCTGTAATAATTCATGTTGGAGCTTTGCTCTTTTTTCTTCATTAATCTTTAAATAATTCTTTTCTAAGTGGTAAGCCTCTGCCTCATCAAAAGCTCCCCGGTGTTCTTTGGGGATCCTTCCCTCTAGTGCCATTTTGGCTCTCATTTGGTTTAACCTCTTTAGTTTTTCCCCAGAGCCTCCAGGTGCTCTAGAGTAATGGGTTTGACCAAAGGGTACATTTCTTCTACGGCCAACGGATCTGGAAATAACGGGAATATCAGGAGCTACAACCTTATTTGGACGGTCCTCCTCCTTAAAGTACAGATACTTTCTTGGAGACTTTTTGATGTGCTTATACAGATGTCTTGTTTTAGCAAGACCGGAAGTTGTGATACCCAGCTCGTCTGCTTTTTCTTTGGCTGTGAGGAATTTTGTCATACCAACTAATAACTCTGAATACCCATTGTTGCAATACTTTAGGCCGTCTCAACCATCTCAACCATCTCACCCCCTTTAGTAGAACACGAAGAAGGGAATATTGGGCGGCCCTTTTCAGAGGTCAAACTGCGTGAGTTGGGCGAGTTAGGTGAGTTGTTAGTCTTTTATAATCTCAAAGAAGTGGTCCAGGTCCATGACCAGGATTGGCTTTTTTTCATTCATCTTGCATACTAAAATTGGTTCCAGTCTGCCATGCCTTTTACTTTGATTATAAAACTTGTAGAGGGTTTCAAACTTCTCCTGATTTTTACATTCTATCTGGTAGGGCAAGATCCGTCTTGCTATCTTACTTAACTTAATATCTGCACCATTTTCCCCGGTCTTTGCTATACTTACATCTATTGGTCTTAATATATCAAAGGTCTGTAATATTTTGGTCCTAACTAGGTTTTGTAATCTTCTTCCTTTTCTTCTTCTACTAATTTGTTTCATTATAAATCTAACGAGGTTGGTTTGCGTAATTTCATGTAATCTTTATGAATTTCCTCGTCCTCTAGCTTTTTCTTTGGTTCCATACTGGCTCCATTGAGTTTCGTTGTGTAGCCACCTAGCTCAGCAAGTATTTGCCAAGGTGTTCTTATTCCTCTTTTGATAATTTTCTGTGAAGATAAAATTAAACTCAAATCGTCAAGTGGACCTTTTTCTATTAACTTAATATTTCCATTCGCAATTTCTTCCCAAACTTGATCTACTGTTTTGTTTTTATAATCACCATAGAACTTTGGTGTTTCTTCTTTGTTGGCTCTATCTATCCAGCTTTCAATCCTTCTTTTAAAGTTCTTTTTGTATCCCTCTATGTTGAATTTTGCTGTTTCATAACTAGGTTTTTCTTCCTTAATCGTATCCAGGATAGCTCTATAATTCTTGTAGATTGTTTCAATGTCCTTTGGATTTAGATCTTTATAACTCTTACCTGGCATTGGACACCTTGTATCATCTAATAAATAAAATCTGTGCTTAACTCCGCTGATACTAATTTGTCTAGTAGTCTCTCCATTGTTCCACCTAGTACAGTTAGCTGACAAAAATTTATATAATGCGTCATCACCATAGCTGCCCCAGTCATATCTGCTGTGGTCGTAAGTATCTCTAGTCGTGCTCATGTTTTCATTGAGTTCATCAAAGGTCATCAAGCCACTCCAAGAGCTATGAAATATCTTTCTATGTATATCGTCTGGTCTAGTTAGATCCCATTCCAATTTCTTTATGACCGGGTGCTTAGTTTCTTCTATTAATATTTTTAAATCCTCTGTAATAGGAGCTCTGGCTTTAAAGATATCTGGGTTGGGTATGTTTACCTCTCTTTTAAAATAATGGATTAAGGCTCTAGCTCCTTCATCACTATCAACAAAGTCCCAAGATCTTTTGAAGAAACCTTCGTCAGTCTTTTGGATTATTTCCTCTTCCGTCTTGTCAATATTACAAAAGAAATATCTCCTGATACCCTGGTTAGCATTAATTACTCTGACATCATTTGAACATAGGAGAAAACATGTGAGGTTGGGTAGCTTTACCATTGGTTTATTCTTAAAATTGCAAGAGTAATAGTCATCAGCAACAAAGTTCTTAAGTGTGTTGGTCCCCTCGGCTTTACTCTTAAAGTCCCCTAGAGATACTTCATTTAAAACTATTACCTGGGTTCCAACTAAAAGTGTGTTGTGTGTGTTTGTTAAGTGTTTGTAATTTGCATTTTCATTTACATTTTCAATTCCAAGTACCCTGGAGAGTATTCTTGCCAGTAAACCTTTTCCAACTCCTTCTATTGCTGATACTAACACTATGGCCCATTTTATCTTTTCCCCTGGATATTGGAGCAAGTAAGCGATCCATTGTTCTATAATCCTCCACTTCTTCTCTCCTACAAGCCATATAAAAAAGTCTATTAGGAATTTAACATCACCCTGTTTTTCAGTGAGGTGGTTAGGAATATAAATATTTAATACTACTCCTTGTCTTATTAACGGTATCATTCCTGGTTTAGTTATATTTACAAGGCCAGGTTTGAATTTAGCACTTGTTATAAAAGTTTCAGCTTTATCAAACTCCGGATCCTTCAGAAGAATATCTGTTAGGGTACCCTTCTTGACCTGGTGTTTGTGGTAATTGTTTAACTGTTTGGCCTGATAAAAATCTGCTGTACCAAGTCTATTAAACATATCATTAGCCATGACATAACAAAGGGAGTTGGATATATTCTTTGCTACCTCCTTCTCCGTTCTTTTTACTTCGTCATCTTCTATTTCTTTCCATAGTTGGTCCTCTTTAATAGATGAAAAGTCTGTTATAAACATAGAACCAGGTTCTAGTACATTCTCTAGTTTATAGTTCTTTGGAAACTCATCAGCTATATCCCAGGCTGTTGGAAAGCTCTCTTTAAATTTTTCAGCAAGATTAAAGTATTTTATTTTTGTAGTTATTCCTTTTGTGACTAATTGATAGGCAATAAAGTGCATGGCTTTTCTCCCGGGACCATCATTGTCAGGACACAAAATAACTTCTTTGTCTTTAAATATTTCATAGTTGTAGTCTGGGAGTTGCTCAACACCTCCCCACCAAGTAGTTGGTAAATAATGTTTGGAAAGAAAAGGATCTTTTTCTGCAAAGTGCATACATTTTTCTCCTTCAGCAACGAGTAATGGTAGTTCGCTGTCTTGAATTTTATTACTTTTATGAAAGCACTTCTTGCCTAACCAGCCCTTTGTTTTCCACACTCCTATTATTTCTCCGTCTTGAGTTCTTGACCAATAAGTAAACGGTATAAGTTTCTTATTTCCGTCCTTATCTTTCTTTCTCCAGGTGAAGTGTGTACGGTTTCCTTCTTCATTTACCCATTCTGTAATGTCACCGGTTCTCATACCATCTAAATAAATTAGATTTTCTCGTTTGGTCCAACTGGTTGGAAGATCATTATCAGGTGGTAATGTTTGTATATAACCATCAATGCTTATCTTTGAGGTCTTTTTTTCTTTCTTGCTGTAGTTCCCTAATATAATACTCATTCAGGCTTACTCCCAAAGACTTCATCTTGGCAATTCTGGCACATTCCAGCGATTTTGAATTCTTTATAACTTCGTATGTCTTTAAACTTTAAGGGATAGTTATTAGGGCAAGTACTGCAGCCTGTTTCATTAACCAAGTTAGACATTGATTTAAGTTTGCCTGTAATCACTGTTTCTATTACATCTTTACTCATTGGTTATCCTTTGAGTTGCTCCCGTGAAGTTCTAAGAGCCCGACTAATTTTTCTATTCTTCTCTGCTGCTGTTGCAGCAGTCTTTCATTATTTATTAATGCGTTTAGTAGATCTTTTTTAGAAGTGATTTTAAGGTCTATCTCTTTAGCAAGTATTCTTCCTTCCTTATAGGCTTTATCAACATAATCTTTTTGTTCTTGTGTAAGATTATAATCTCCTGGTTCATCTCTTCCGTCATTACACCAGGGGTCTATCTTTTGTTTAGGATTTTTGGATTTGTTCATTAGTAATTCCTTTTATTATTCCCTTGGAATTACTCAGCTTTTCCTCTGCTATATCAGCAAGTTTATCAATCGTTTGTGGTATAGAAATCTCTAAACCAGGTGCGATTTTACTTCTCAAAGTAGTTAGTTTTGAGTGAGTTGAATTCCTTAGGGTTATGGATTTTGCCTTGTATTTATCCATACGGTGCCCCCCTTTTTTTAGTTTGTCCACTCTCACTTTCTACTTTCTTTCGTTTTAAACTAGGATCCATCAATGGAAGAGTTATGCTTTTCCCTTTTTTTATAGTCTCATTGAGTTGATCCAAATACGATTGTTCTGCTGGGTGCATTTCTTCTTCAGGCACCTCAGGTAAATTTTTAAATTGTCCAGTTCTCTCATTATGGTTCTTAAGTCTTTTGTGTAATCCCTTTAGTTGTACCGGAGTAGCCTCAGGTCCTTTAGGTTCATAAACATTCATGACATCTTGTGCTGTGACATAGTTTGGCTGTGGTCCTACTCTGCCACCATTATTCCAGGTTTGTCTTTTGATACTGTTTAAATGTTCAGCCTCTTCCTGAGCCATCTTGAGAGCTCCACCGGTCCATTGTTTAGATCTTTTATTTTTATTGTCTTGGATTTTTTGTGCGTATTCTTCTCTCTTCTGCTGCACTGGAGTTTTTTTCTTAGCCCAGTCATCAAGGTTCTTTAGCTGTTGTGGCATAGAAAGTCTTTCCACTTTGTCATTAGCCCAGCCTTCATACTGCCACTTAGGAGATCCCCTAGAGATGGGAGACTTAGGAGATCCCTTAGGTGGATCCTTAGGTAATACTGTTGTTTTAGAAATAGAACCAAATCTCTCGTTGTGTTCTTTTACCCATTGAGGATCTTGTCTAAATTTTCTAATTTTCTCTTTCCATTTAGCCTGGTCAGCCATGTAGTTATCTAATTCTTTATCTGTAAATCCAGTTTTTTTCTTCACGGGTTCTGCTGCAGTGATATTAATATTCAATGGAAGATCCATAAGATGGTCCTGAAGAGGTTCTACTTCAGGGGTTCTCAGGGGTTCAATAGGCTTTTTGCCTTGCATAGTTGGCTCTATAACTTCTTTATAGAACCTATTTCTTTTTTCCTTAGCAATATCTTCGTCAGTTTTATAGCCAGGATCTAGAATTCCACCTATACCTTTGTTCAGTTCATTATCCATTAAAATTCCCCAGGCTTTCCATCTTCTATTGGTTTGTAATCTTCCAAAATATCTTCGTGGTATTCATAACCATCTACTCCCTGATCTTTTGGGTTAGGCTCTCCAGGTTTTAAATGAGTATCTTTTTTATAACTAGGAGGATCTATTCCAGGTTTATAGTTAGGATTAATCTTTTGTTTTTGTTTTTGTTTTTTATAATAGTTTGGGTGGTGCCATTCAAAACTCATATTTTCATTATCCCTTCAAATAAATATTCCAATTCCTTTAGAGGCATTTTCATAATATCTTCCTCTTTGTAGCCAAAAGGCACAATATATCCGCCCATGAATTCTCTATATTCTTTTTCACTCATTTGAGTGAGTTGATTTAAAATTCCTTCATAGTTTTTTCTCTTAGTATCTTCATACCAAGGTTTTATTCTGTCTCTTGGAAACTCAATTAAGTTCTCTCCTTCAGATCCATAGAAGGGATCAAAGCCAGAGTTTTCCTCCGGCTTTTCCCCGTTAGGTTTGTAAGTAATTGTTTTAACTTTTACTTCAGGCATTATAGAGCCACCGTTTTTTCTGGTGCTGGTAAAGCACTTCCAGCTCTCTTAGGAAATGGACAAGTGTCAGAACCGTTTCCAGTTCCTTCAACAAGTTTATCTATTTGTACTGAACCCAGTAATAGAGTTGCTCCTGTACCAGTAGATTTTGTGTAGCCACTTGCTTTACAATTAACCCACATTGTTGATCCACTCCACACTTGAATTTTTTCATCAAGTTTGTTTTGGTCCTTATCCCAAATTACAGGTCTGTATTGTGAATGAAGTTTAAAATGAACTTCCTCTCCCACAACTTTGTAAGGTTTTTTGGCCCTGTCCATTATAACCTTAGGAGTTTTAGAGTTTGGTGTTCCTCTACTAAACTCTGCTGAGATAACTTCGTTGATATCTCTTATGAGTTCTCCGGCCTTAGCTTTAGGGATTTTTATTGTAACTTTATATTCTCCAGGGTCTCCGAAGGCATTGTCGGGTGTATTAAAATAAACCCACTCGCCTATTCCATATAAAGTTATATTTTTTTCGTTTTTGGTCATCATATGAC
>Ga0114905_1002179_pt1 | contig 10244 bp, 7 predicted proteins | sample MalvireepMed_b05_FD_83499 | JGI IMG/M metagenome (GOLD analysis project Ga0114905, IMG submission 83499) | Marine viral communities from the Global Malaspina Expedition - Malaspina viral metaG DeepMed_b05 | ecosystem: Environmental > Aquatic > Marine > Oceanic | place: Mediterranean Sea...
TGCTCAGCGCAAAAGGTATTTAGAACGATAAATGAGTAAAGGGAAGGAGCAGGGGAGTTCTGAGGTGTTTTTCTGCTTAGGGCCGGCGTTTCTAATGGCTAGTTTTATGCCTGTCTTGTTAAGTTTTAAAGATAAAGTATTAAATACCTTTCTTCCTCGTTTCGGCGCAGGTTTGAAAGTAACAAGTTGGTCTACAGATTTCAGCTTTGTAACTGGTGATCAAGCGGTATTTATGGGCAGCATGAGTGCTATTGCGAATGAATCTGGCGTAGATACGGGCAAATTCAGCTGGGCGGTACGCGTTCACGTTGAAGATGGGAAAGTAAAGAGCTGGAATTGGTTTGAAGACAGCTTTGCAGTTTCTAACGCTTATCATGCCAAGCAATAATTAGTGTAAAACAACTACGTTCTATTAGCTCGATATGCCACATAGCATACTTTACATCTGTTTAAATTTTCGTCACCCATCAATACATTTAACTGATAGCCTTGCTTGAATGGCGAAAGTAACAGGCCGGGGTTTCAGCTGGCGCATTAGCCTTAAAAGTGTGATAAAAATTTGAAAAAGACTATGGGACGTTTTAAGAGAAACAAAGCCAGGGGTGACTGGCTTTGTCGCTTTAGTGGTTTTCTTTATTATTAAATCCTATACGAAAACTCGGCTTCCAAACGGCTGAAGCACCGCATCGATATTGTGACTAAGATTACTCTGAAATAATCTTATCAAACCCAGATTTTGATTTAGAAAGTGCTTCCATTGGCGATAGGTTGTCAGGATATTCTTCTTGTTCAATAACAATCCATTTTGCGCCGCCGCTAACCACCGTCGCTTTGTAAATTGCAGACCAGCTAATACCATCTTCACCGATGATTGGGCGTAAATTACTGCCCTCTTCTACGTCAGATTTAAAATGCGTGGTAATCGTCCTGCCTGGGTACCTCTTTACAAAAGCAATAGGGTCTTTGTCTGCGTGAATTGTCCAGCCTACATCTTGCTGAAGAATCACCGACTTAGGTGTGTTATTCGCAATAAAATCAAAAAAGGTGGTGTCTTCATACGAGGCCCATTCTTCGGCGTGATTATGAAACCCAACTCTCATTCCTTTAGGGGCTAATTTTTCTGACAAGCGCGACAACTCACTAACGAATTCTGTTACATCATCGTCATTAAATGCACGATCATCCCAAGGAATAATGAGATCGGTAACGCCCAGCGCTGTATAAAATTGAACGATTTCATCAAAATTATTATTAAGTAGTTCGGCAGACACATGCGCACCACTTGGCGCTAGCCCAATGGATGAAAGGTAGTTTTTTAAAGCGGCTGGATCGTTGTCATAGGGGCCAAAATCGCCCGCAAACTCCACTCCATCAAACCCTAAATCTGCCACTTGTTCGAGTGTACCTTTAAAGTCTTGTTTAAGCGCATCTTTCACAGACCAAAGCTGCACACTAATTTGGGGCGCATTGAGGGTGGCGTTTAGCTGTTTGCTCTCCATCTGCTGCCCAGTATTCTCGGTTTTAGTATTCATAGTGCTGTCGTTGTTGCATCCAGCCATCATGGCAGTAGCACAAAGTACGAAGGGCATCATGATGGAAGAAATGTATTTTTTTCTTAATATCATTAGAGTCGTCCAGATTTAACTTCTTTAACAGCATAGTCGACTGCTCGTGCTGTCATGGCCATAAAGGTAAGTGATGGATTTCCTACGCCAGTTGAGCAGAAGCTGGCCCCATCGGTTATAAATAGGTTGGGTACATCGTGAGATTGATTGAACCCGTTTAAAACCGAATCTTTTGGGTCGCGCCCCATTCTAGCCGTTCCCACTTCGTGAATCGCTAGCCCTGGCGGTTGCCCCAAGATACGTTTTTGAATATTGTGAAACCCTGCTTTTTCCATCATGGAAGACGCTACTTCTAATGCACTTTGCATCATAAGGTTTTCGTTTTCCGACCACTGACAGTTAATATGCAGTTGAGGAATACCCCACTTGTCCTTCTTCGACGAGTGGAGGGTAACTTGGTTATCTTGGCGCGGAAGCATTTCACCTTGGGCTTGCAGGCCAATTCCCCATTTACCTGGGTTGTGAAGCATATTTTTGAAACTTGCGCCAAAGCCGTCTCTGGTTCCCATAGATTGCCAGTCTTCACGAGATGCTGATCCCGCCAATGCAAAGCCCCGTTTGAACTTTTTATGGTAGCGGCTGGGTTCATAGTGAAAGTTGGGAACGTATAAAGAGGCGGGCCGCCTTCCGGTGTAATACTCTTGTTCGTACCCATCAATACTGGCTGTAACAAGGGCATTGTAATTATGATCCATCAAATACTGCCCCAATACACCAGAGCTATTGGCAATGCCTTTTGGAAATTTTTTTGAGGTACTGTTCAACATGATTTGAGTAGAACCTAGTGTTGATGCACATAGGAAGACAATCTTGCCGAAATACTCTCGTTGTTTGAGTGTGTCGTTATCTATTACACGCACACCCTTTACCCGATTTGTGGTGTCGTCGTAGATAAGGCTTTCTACAACGCTGTTCGGGGCAATAAATAGGTTACCTGTTTTAGCGGCGGCGGGTAACGTCGCGCTTTGAGTAGAAAAATAGGCGCCAAACGAACAGCCTTTTTGGCATTCGTTTCTTGCCATGCATTGCATTCTTCCCAAGTCGACATGAACTTTCTCAGGCTTGGTTAAGTGTGCGCATCGACTGATAATAACCGGCTTGTCAGGTTCAGCGTCTGCCATTTTTGCGGCGAAATCTTTCTCTGGCTTAGTCATTTCAAACGGTGGCTGAAACACACTATCTGGCAGCTGTGGAAGATTTTCTGATGTTCCGCTGATGCCTACAAACTTTTCAACGTACTCATACCAAGGCGCCAGATCATTATATCTGATTGGCCAATCGTTACCATGTCCGTCCAGTTTATTCGCCTCAAAGTCGAAAGGGCTCATACGATAAGATTGGCGATGCCAAAGCAGTGACTTTCCGCCTAGCTGATTGGCTCTTATCCAGCTAAATTCAGTGCCTGTTTTGGTGGTGTAGGGATAGTCTTTATCATTGCCAAAAAATTGCTTTGTACCATCGTGAAAAGCGTAACACTGCTTTTGAATAGCGAACTGCTCGTCAACAAGTTCCTTATCCACTTTTGTTCGGTTAGCATATTCCCACGGCGGCTTACCTTCGCTAATGTAATCTTTACGATGCTCTACAATACGACCTCGCTCGATAATAAGCGTCTTAAATCCTTTCTCAGTGAGCTCTTTAGCTGCCCACCCACCGGTAATTCCAGAGCCAATAACAATGGCATCGTAGGTTTCTGATGATTCTTCAATATAGGTTTCTTTATTCATAATTGAGACTTCCGTATCTTAATAATAGGCTTTCGAACTGAACGCACTGCCCACAGTAGTTAAGGGGACTGAGCCTTTGAACCCGCCGGGAACGGCGAGATAGGTCAGCTCTTTAGTTGCACCTATTTGAGATGTGTAGTACCCAAAAACGATTAAGCCCTTGATGGTTTTGAAATCAGACCTTAGCGTTTCACTAAATGGTGCCTTGCTGGCTTCCAACATAGAAAGCAACGCCAACTGTGACGTTTTATCTGCGTTAACGAACGATTGTTTGTTTATTTCTTCACTTGCCAAATTAATCGCTGACATGACGTTAATTGCAGATTGCTGTTGTTCTGACGAGTACACAGTACTTAGCTGGTGGTCGATAAAGAGGTGACAATTTACTTCTGCTGCTCCTGGGGTGTCCGTTGGAGGAATGGTTAGCGCACAAATTTGGCGAAGTATCGCGAGGTTATCTCCGCTGAAAAGCGTTGGCGATTTTCCACTTTGCTTTTCACCAAATGCTTTGGCAGATGCAAGTGCAGGGATACTGACCATTGAGTTGGCAGCCGCTACACCGCATATCGTCGCAAGGTTTTTGATCAAGTCTCTACGGTTCATCTTAGTCTCACATATTTAATTGAGAGGTATTGGATACTTTCAAATGCTGTAAATTCATTTGGATTTATTTGTTAATTTACATCCTGATGTAACCGGTTTCAAGATTTTAAGGGTGTTACATTGTAATTATATTTTAAATTGTTGATATTTAAGTATTATTTTTATTGTTGATGAGTTGCCTTGATGGTTATTATGTAACGCAAATGTAAAGTTATTTGTCGTTTTTTATGTGCGTTTTATCGTAATGGGTGAACTTTTTATAATTGTAATTGTTTAGGTGTTTTAATTTTATCTATTTGAATATTAAGATTTTTGTGATGTTTTTTTGAGGGTTTTTAAAAAATAATTAAAAAATATATGTAAATGAATTGTTGTTGAAAAGTGTCTTTTAGTGATTTACATTTTTATCACTGAAAACGGTTTCATTTGTGGTGGCGCTAGACGTCATTGACTCATGAAATATTGCCATCACGCTAAAAGGGATGAAAGATGAGAGACAGTTCAAAACACCATCACGGATTCAAACGAACCGCACTAGCATTGTGCGTTCTAGCTGCAACACAAAGTTATGCGGCATCAGCCCAGGAAACTGAGACATCTGATGAACTCGACGATATAGAAGTCATTAATGTTAGCGGTATTAGAGGTTCTCAAGAGGCTTCCATTTTTGCCAAACGGCATGCTGCAACGGTGGTCGACTCTATCGCCGCGACAGATATCGGTAAATTACCGGATGTGACCATTACTGATTCACTGCAACGTATTTCAGGCGTTCAAATTCGACGCACAGCTGGTGAGGGAGGTTCGCTTAACATTCGCGGTTTACCTCAAGTTGTCACTCAGCTAAATGGTGAGCAGTACCTTGGCGCAAACTCAGTAGTATCTACTCAACCTAACTTCAGTGATATTCCTTCTCCCTTGTTTCGTGGTGCCGATGTATTTAAAAATGCCACTGCGAACCTTGGAAATGCGGGTATCACCGGCACGGTGAATCTTAAAACTTATCGTCCATTTGATTTCGAGGAAGGTTCAACATTCAGTGGTGCTGCAGAGGTTCAGCGAGGCGATGAAACAACCTCAAATGATCCGAACTTATCAGCACTTTATAACTGGCAAAACGGGAAAGTTGGCTTCATGCTTTCCGGTACCTATGCCAATGTGAATTTAGCGAATTCTTATAATGGTTTAAACACAGCAAACCCTGGCGACGCCGGTTGGACTGACCGAACTAGTGCCGATGATATCGGAGTAGCAGGCCGAGAAGGAAGGGTGATCCTTGGGGCACAAGGTTTTTCTGCATGGAATCAAGGTACTGAACGAGAACGGATAGGGATAAACTCCTCTACCCAGGTCGATTTAGGAGAAGGTTTCATATTTACCGCTGATGTATTTTACACAGAGCAAGAAGAATACAACCGAAAAGTAGGACTAAGCGCGACCAACAAGTGGGGCCCTAGAGGTTGGTTTGAACCAACCGAAGAGCGAGCTACGGGCGCAATGATTGATGGTGGCGAAATGTACGCTTGGCAGCAAGCAGAGCTTTACCCCTCGCGAATGAAGTCTTTCACGCAAAATGACGTTTATAACAATAGCTCGACGAATATAAATTTGCAGCTAGATTACGATAATGGTGGCGCATTTACTGGTCAGTTTAGAGCAATCATAGGCAGAGCGTCACAGGAGCATCGTCACGGTTATAACGAAGGTGATATGACTAACGGCCAAACTACGCTTGGTCGTACGACGAATCTAGTGCCAGCGGATAAGTGCAGACCAGAGGATGAGGTAGTCGGCGATCAAGGCGGCTGCCTACAAGCGATTAATGCGTTAGGTTATAGTGAAAACCCGCACCTTACCTACGATACAACCGGTGAACATCCTGTATGGAGTGGCTTCGACCGTTCTCTTGCTGGTGGGTTAGGCGATGGCGCGACAATAGCCGATTATATGGGGAATCTGGGAAGCTACAATGTGGGGGCGTATAGCTCTGAGAATAATGAAAACGCAAACGGCGACATTAATGCCTTCAGTATGAAAGGTAAGTATCTCTTTGAAAGTGGTTTCGTTACTAGTATTGAAGCGGGGATCCGTTATGGGAAGCGAAGTGCCGATTATGAGCGCTATCATCTATTTTCACCGGTGCAAACTGCAGGTTGCTTAGCCCAGTGGAAAGCGACCGATGTATTGCTTGGTGCAAATGCTCCATCGTGTTCAGACGGTGAAGTTGTTGATGGTCAATTTATGCCTTATGCCGCGTTAGAAAATATTCCATTAGATCAGAACAACAACGTTATTCAAGTCTCAGACTTTGGGCCAGTGTCGGGCATACCTACCGTATGGGCAGTAGACCCCGCTGACTATGATGATCCAGAAGCTTTTCACAATCGCGTATTTGGCCAATCAACCCGAGAAATTGTGCCAGGTTCCAGCTTCAATGCAGATGTGGCAGAGCTGAGTTATTTTCTACAAGCTAACTTTGAAGGCTTAGATGGTTTATTAACAGGTAATGTAGGCGTACGAGTTATCGAAACAGACTTGTCTGTTAAGCAAAATATTGCCGGTGATAATTTACCGTATAGCGCCACAGCCATTGATGTAGGCGATGTGCTTTCAGACAATGAATATACCGATGTTTTACCTTCATTGAATTTGGCCTACCGCATTACTGACAACGTAATTGCCCGATTTGCTTACTCTGAAAATATGACGCCATTAAATCTAAACCAGTACGGTGAAGGTTTAGCACTTAGCAATGCACTTGATTCAGTTGAAGGCAGCCCTACGCAAGGTCAGTTCATTGTTACCGGTGGAAGTCTTGCGGGTAATCCTCAACTCGATCCATGGCGCTCTACCAACTACGATTTGTCACTAGAATGGTACGTCGGTCAGGCGAGTATGGTGAGTGCCGCTGTTTTCCGTGTTGATATAGACAGTTTTACTGTGAATGAAACGGTAGATATGGAAATGCCAGATGCTGATGGCATTGTAAGAAGAAGCGTGCCTATAACTACCTTGGTGCAGGGAGATGGTGGAACACTTGAAGGCTTCGAACTTGGCGCTAAAGTAGCATTTAGCGACATAGTTGAACCTGATTCATTACTCGCTAGTTTTGGTATAGACACGAACTTCACTTACTCGCCTAGCGAAGGTGCAGGTACCGATATTTATGGTGAAGAGAACATGTTCACCGATAACTCAGAACGTCAGTTCAACGTTATTGGTTGGTATCAGGGAGACAGGTTCGAAGCGCGTATTGCTTATAATTATCGTAGTGAAAGACTAGCTGGCCAAGGCGGGTGGGGAGCACTTAACCTATTTCAAGCGCCGACCTCATACGTAGATATTTCTGCCAGCTACGACATTACAGAGAACATGTCTGTCTATGCGCAGGGCTCTAATATTACTGGGGAATACGAAGATTACTACCTGCAATGGGAAGATCAGTATGCCTTTCAAAATTACTATGAAACAAGATACATAGTAGGCGTTCGCGCCAAGTTCTAATTTAGCTAATCATTGTTGGGGGGGTACGTTTTGTACTCCCCATGAATTACACTTGGCAGAAAGGGAAAGTTAGAATGATTTTCAGGTATCTGATATTTCACACCGTAGCACTCTTTTAATCACCTCCATGTTAATAACAATAAGTATCAAAATACTATGGCGACCATCCGAGACGTTTCTAGGGAATCTGGCTTATCAATAGCGACAGTTTCGCGCGCAATAAGTAACCCTGAGATGGTTTCAAAACAAAGCCTTTTACGAGTCAATAAGGCTATTGAGAAACTTCAATATCGACCTAATTTATCGGCACAGAAGTTCCGCTTGCAGCGAACCAATACCATAGTGGTGTTGGTGCCTGACATCGCCAATCTATTTTTTGCGACGCTTATAAGCGGTGTTGAAGATACTGCTGCCAAGCATGGCTATAATGTGCTGTTGGGGGATACTCGAGACAACATGAACCGAGAAGAAGAGTTTATTCGGTTAGTGGAAACCCGACAAGCTGATGGGCTTATTCAACTTACGCCACATTCTAAAAATGCGTTGCTGCCTATGAAAGACGTTAAAGCGATAAATGCTGCTGGCTGCGAGGGCACGCCCTATTTATCTGTTCGTATCGATAATATTGATGCGGCACAAAAAATGGTGCAATACCTCATCAATCTAGGCCATAAACGAATAGGCGTGATTTCGGGGCTTCGAGATAACGCTCATTCGAAGGAAAGGCTTCAAGGATATCGCCAAGCGCTAGAAAAAGCAGGCCTAAGCTACGAAGAAAACTTAGTAGTAGAAGGCGATTTTAAATATTGGTCTGGGTTAAATGCGGTGCGCCATATTCTTAAAATGGAAGATAGGCCAACAGCTATTTTTTGCGCAAATGATCAAATGGCGATAGGCGCAATGAAGGGGATTAAAGAACAAGGTCTTAGAATACCTGAGGATATATCAATAACAGGATTTGACGATCTTGATGTGTCGAGTTATTGCGATCCGTCGTTAACTACAATAAGGCAACCCGCAGTTGAGATGGGAGAAAAAGCCGCCGAACTTTTGTTTCGCATAATTGATGGGAGACAGCCCAGCTTTTCCGAATATATTCTTCCCTATGAAATCATCATTAGAGATAGCACCAGCGCTTTGAAATAAATGTGAGGTTGTTCGTTATTAGTTAATGATAATCAGATTTACATCATGCTTGGTTATGCACACAGTGGTGAAGGTGTATATAGAAAAATGGTGGCCCCACCCTGACTTGAACAGGGGACCTGCCGATTATGAGACTCAAACCGAGCGTTTACCGGTAGTTACTTTATTTACCTGATAATTACTTATTGTTCCATATAAATCAGTAGGTTATTGAGTTTTTGTTATCTCTGTTGCTTAATTTTTTAAGCAATTCAGCGCATTAGATTTTGCGCTCAAAGTAGCACAGAGGTAGCACAGAGGTAGCACAGTATGTCAGCAACAAAATTCAGATTTACAGAACAGGCCATCGAGAAACTGTCAGGCTCAGACAAACGAGCTCGATATTACGACGCTCAAATGCCAGGCTTAATCATTGATGTTCTTCCATCAGGTAAGAAAACCTTTCGGGTATACAAGAAGCTTCCTGGCACACAGAAGCCATTGTCGGTCACTATCGGCACTTTTCCATCAATCCCACTAGAGCAGGCTCGCAAGCAAGCCAGGAAGGCCATGGCGGACATCGCCGATAGTATGAACCCTAACGATAGTAAACGTCACTTCAGGGCCGCCTCAGTGACGCTAGAGACAGTTTACGAGAGCTATAAACTTTCCAGAAAGCTTAAAGAAACGACATTACGTGGCTACGAGCAGGTGATGGACTGTTACTTTGATGATTGGGCAAAGAAGCGTTTAGCTGACCTCACAGAAACCCGCATCTATCGTCGGCACTGCGAACTGACTAAGCGCAGCCCCGCACAGGCCGACCTAGCTATGAGAACGCTCAGAGCGCTTTTTAACTTCGCCAGAGCTGAGTATAAATCCTCAGACGGTAGAACTTTATTTCCCCATAACCCTGTTACTGTTTTGTCGGAAAAACGTTGTTGGAACAATGTTGCCCGCAAGCAGACACGACTTCGCCCCTCACAATTAAAGCCATTCCTTGCGGTTATTAATGAGATGCGTGACGAAGCCACAATTCATAGACAAGACTTTACTGCAACAGTGTGTGATTTCGTAGAGTTCATGGCGTTTACAGGACTGCGTAAAACAGAATTACTTGAGCTGGAATGGAAAAACGTATTTTTGGACGACCAGTTATTCTGCTTAGACGATACAAAGAATGGTCATGGACTGGAACTGCCAATCACCAAACCGCTTGAGGAAATCCTTAAAAGAAGAGCTGAGTACCGCGTTTCGGGTTTTGTTTTTGGTGCTGACAACCATCATGGCAGAGTGGTGGAGCCTAAGAAGATAATTAAAAAAATAAACGAAAGGGCTGACATTTCCTTTACTCTTCACGATCTGCGCCGAACTTTCTGCTCTGTTGCTGAAACGATCGGTGTCGGGACTTACACCTTGAAACGGCTACTGAATCACAAGACCAGCCGTAGTGATGTTACTGCTGGTTATACGGTTTTGACAGCGGAAGAATTAAGGGAGCCAGCAGAGAGGATATGTAAAAGACTATCGGAATACGCTGGAATTAAAAGCTGTGGTGAAGAAAGTTCGTTAGGACAACTTACAAAACAGTTAGCAAACTTAAGCAAGGAACAGCGACTTGAACTGATGTCAGCTTTATTAGCATAAAAGAGACAAAACA
>Ga0114905_1002180_pt1 | contig 10236 bp, 9 predicted proteins | sample MalvireepMed_b05_FD_83499 | JGI IMG/M metagenome (GOLD analysis project Ga0114905, IMG submission 83499) | Marine viral communities from the Global Malaspina Expedition - Malaspina viral metaG DeepMed_b05 | ecosystem: Environmental > Aquatic > Marine > Oceanic | place: Mediterranean Sea...
GTAAATGGACCTGACATTATTTGTTCAAACATTCCATGTCGTCTATCATTCCAAATTATGATTCCAGAAATGAGTGTACTATTCATAATGTTAAAACCAATCATCCCAGAAGCTAAGAATGCTGGATAGCTTAGATTCTTAGTTCCAAAAGATACATTATCTATCAGTGCACTGTACGCAAAACCAGCTACAAAAATCCAAATCAGGGGAAAAATTACCTGCCAGATTAAGAAACCTGGATTCACTGAGATGGTAAGATTTCTATTAACTAATCTGATTATCGGATGTATTGGAATCACCTACAACTTTGAGAAATATTTCTTCAAGATTTGTTGGTATTGCCGACAAATCATCTATAGCTATATTGTTTTGATTTAAAATTTTTAAAATGCTCATTAAAACAACTTCAGAATCAGTAGAATGTATTGTAATTGTTGCTCCCGTATTAAACTCAATTTTACAATCCTGAATGTTTTCTAAAAGATTTCCTAATGCTTCAGTGTTAGAAGAAACGTGAATTTTAATTGTTTTTTCACGACCAAATCTTTTTTTAAGTTCGTTTGGAGAGTCAACAGTAATTATTTTTCCTTTGTTAATAATTGCAATATTATCACAGAGATATTCTGCCTCGGTTAGTACATGTGTAGTGTAAAATATTGTTAGGTTTTTTTCCTTTACTTGACTTTTTAAAAAATCTAGTAATTGTCGTCTAGCGGTTGGATCCAGTCCAACAGTAGGTTCGTCTAAGAACAACAAATCCATATCATGCATAAATTCACGTGCAACCTGGACTCGTCTTCTCTGACCAATGGAAAGATCCTCATTTCTTTTCTTTCTAATTTCAACTAGATTAAAGGCGGTAAGAAGTTCTTCTGTTCTATCCATTCTAGTTTTTTTGTCAAGGTCCCACATCATTCCATATTTTCCCAGGGATTTTTCTACTGAGAGTGTAGGTTCGTAACTTGGTTGCTGTAAAACTACGCCAATTTTTTTTCTTATACTCAATGGTTCCTTTACAGTATCAATTTCTAGAACTGAAATTTTGCCACTGGTTGGCTGGATCAATGTGGTTAGCAGTTTAATCACAGTTGATTTTCCTGCTCCATTTGGTCCTAGAAAACCAAAAATTTGTCCCTCATCGATGTCAAGATCTATACCGTCTACAGCATTTATTTTATCATATGATTTGAAAAGCGATCGGGCAAAAATAGATTTCATGTTTCTTGAAATCCTAGACTCCTTAAATGTTAATAAGAGCTAAAAAGAAGAAATTGAAGGGAGCAACTTGTCAGAGTTTGAAGAACTATTAGAAAAGATACAGGAACAAAAACCTGAATTAACCAAACAAGATATTGACGATAGAATTAAACAGAAAATCGAAAAGATAGGTCCAGGTTATTTGACGGAGGAAGGAGCTCTTTTTCTTATTGCGAAGGATTTAGGGATATCATTAAAGCAGACTTTGAAAACTGAAATGAGTTTAAAGGATATTTACGTAGGTGCTAAGGACGTATCAATTGAAAGTAGGGTTCTCAACATTTCACCCACAAAGCAATTTTCTAGGAAAGATGGTTCTCCTTTCCTACTTAGAACTATGACTGTTTATGATAATGATTCGGCTGTAAGTGTCAAGCTTTGGGATGAAAAAGCTAACCTGCCAGGAATTGAAGAATTGAAACCAGGTGATTTGATAAAAATAATCAAGGCTTATGTCAAATCGGATCTTGATGGTAGCCCAACGATAAATGTTGGTTCGGGATCTAATATCGAGCCAACCAATAAAGAAAGTAAAATTATTGCAGTTGATGAACTGACTGTTGATGCCAGTCAGGTTAAGGAAAATCAAAGTAATCTGGTCGTTTCTGGTAAAATAGATGGTAGTATAACTACACTAGAATTTACTAACAGACGGGGCGAACCGGGAAAAGGACTTAGAATGAGATTGAAAGGAAATGATGATACCACAAAAGGAGTCGTCATATGGGGAAGAGATGAATCGTTTTTGCCTAAAGTTATTCCCCAGAATGCAAAAGTTAGGCTCTTGGGTGTTAGAACAAAGGTAGGAAACCAGGGTCTTGAAATTCATGGAAATGAGGCAACGCTGATTGAAATTGAGGGAGGAAAAGAATCAGAGCCTGTTATTGTACGTATTGCTACAATGAAAAGAAATGATGGAGGAAAAACTGTTGCAATGGGTATAGACAATAAGAAAAATACAGTGTACTTGACCGACTCTTCAAATATGCTAGATTCTATTAGTACTGGAGATGTTATAGAATGCATGCCAGCACAAGTCTTTGGTAATGCTGTAACGATAAACCATGATTCGTTTGTAAGAAAAATTGATGATGATGGAAGTATACCATCATTATCAGATCTGAGAACAAAAATCTCCGAGATTAAATCTGGAAATAATTACTGTGTTGAAGCCATAATTTTGAAAGAACCAGAAAAGCGGGAGGTACAAACAAAAACCGGAGAAACAATCTTACTGTCAGAAATGTTTGTTGAAGATGCTAGCGGTCAGATTTGGATTAAGGGATGGAGAAACCAAGCTATTCTTTTAGATGGCCTTTCTAGCGGCGAAATAATTTCCGTGACTGCCGTTAACGCAAAAGCTGGACTTGAGGGGAGAACTGAATTATTTTTAACTCCGTATTCAACTGTTGTAAAAAAGAACTAATCGTCCCAAAAGCCTCTTGTCATTACGTACTGCCTTTCAGCTTCGTAAATTTGTTTATACATAAGCTCTTGGTCAATCATATTTCGTAAAATTCTTGCGCCGGTGTCAGCACCAACACCATAACCAGATAATACGATTATAGCATTCTTACCAAAAGTTTCAACCAACGAGGCAACTTTCCAAGCTCGCTTAAACCTTTGATTTTCTTCGGCTGAAAGTTTTTTTCCACTATGTTTTTTCTGAATGATTTTAACCAAATCGTGATCTGAATAAAATGTGGTTGTGATTTGCCTGCTTTTGCAATATTTACAACTAAGATTTTTCTTTACTTCTTCCGTAATAATGGCTAGTTGCCATTTGCCACAACGAGCACAAATTAGTCGATGTTTAGTTTTAAACAATCGCTTTTTTACTAAATCAAGAATTGCCTTATCAACACTTGCTGGAGATGAATAATATTTTGTGGCATGATCTAAGAGTGGTTCTGCTAATTTGGAAAACTTGTCAACATCAACCCATTCAATCTGAATTTTGTTGTTTCTAATTCTGTTCAAAACGGTTTCAGTGGATTTTAGATCAAATTTATCATGAAATAATTCTCTTAATGCTTCCATAACAACAGGTGTGTTTTGATACCGCTCATAAATAAAACGGCCAGATTTTCTATCATAAATAGCACCACGACCTACCATTCCAAATTTTTTTGCAACACACCATGTTCTCCAATTAACATTGTGTGTTCCAACCAAAGATGCAGTTACAACATCACGAAGAATAAATTCTTCAGTTAAAGCTTCGACCAAGATCTTCTTGCTAATTCTTGCATTAGATTCCAAAACAATTCTATATGCATCTGATCTTGATTGAACAACATATCCAAGAGTAGATTCTAGTAGTGAAGAAAGTATAGTTGCCAGAGTTGAATTAATTTTTGTACCAAAACATGCATGAATAACAACATTACGATCTGTTCTTACAGATTCAATTACAATAGTTTTCTCATCAGGTATGATGTTAAAATCTAGTTCTGGAATTATTTTGTTAAACATTGTTAACGAACCATGTTTCACTTTATTTCTAAATAATCCAACTTTTTGTGCGGTATCGTAATCTATGGGAATGTTTTCTCCCTCCCAGTAAGGCACGTTTTTTGGTGCACCACTCATCGGTTCAACATTAACTTGCAAAGCTTTTTCATCAATATTCAGTATTCTCCACTGCATTCCACGTAGAACAAATATGTTGCCCGCTTCACCATGATCGCCTACAAACCTTTGATCTAAGGATCCTATGATCTTCTTTCCTACTGAATCAAACACTTTAAATTTTAAAATATCTGGAATTGTTGAAAGATTCTCAAAATAATACCTAAATGCTTTTCGTGTCTTCCAAAATTTCATTTTTTTTCTGTCAAACGACAAAATATAGATACTGTCTAAGATTTCTAGAACGCTACAAAATTCAGCTAGTGTTATATTTCTAAATGGATACGCTTGTCTGATTATTTTATACGTAAAATCAACAGATAATTCTCCCATCTGCAGTGATAATCCTACTAGGTGGTGAGCCAAAACATCAAGAGATTTGTTATGAATCTTTTGTTCTTCAATAGAACTATTTTTTATTCTATCAAGGATTGCTTTTGTTTCAAATTCATCATCAGGACTATTTGTAATAATTAGCCCTCTTGCAGAAGAATTTCGGAAATGTTTACTTCTGCCTATTCGTTGCATTAATTTTGATACCTGACGTGGTGAGCCATAATGAATTACAAGTTCTACCGAACCAATATCTAATCCTAATTCAAGAGATGATGTGCATACAACTATACCACTTGACCCACTCCGAAGTATGCTTTCTGTTTCTTCTCTAACTTGTTTTGATAATGAACCATGATGTAATTCTATATTCATCAAAGTCTTTTCTCTTAGTACTGAAGCTAAAAATTCAGACTCACCCCTAGTATTAGTAAACAAAAGAATTGGAGAGTTTATGCCTGATTTTTCAATATATTGAATAGTTGAATCAGCTACTTCAGATATTGAGCCTTTCACAAATTTGACTTCAACATCATACTTTCTCATTGATTTATCCTGAATTATCTTACATGGTTTCTCTGTTCCGACAAGAAAATGTCCAGCATCCTCAATATTTCCAACAGTTGCTGATAAGCCAGTTCGGATGATTTTTTGGTTTGAGTTAAGTTGTAACCTTTCTAGGCTTATTGATAGTTGGGAACCTCTTTCACTTGACAAAAGCTCATGTACTTCATCAATTATGACTCGTTCCAATTCAGAAAGTGCAGTTAACATTTTCTGCTGGGTAAGAAGGATGACAAGTGTTTCTGGCGTTGTTATTAATACATCGGGTGGTGAGTCTGAAATTTTTTTTCTAAGTGATTGAGGTGTATCGCCATGTCTAACTTGAATTGTTAGACCATCTAATTCAGCGTATTTGGTTATTCGTCGAAAAACATCGCGGTTAAGTGCTCTTAATGGTGTAATGTAAAGCACCTTGATCTTTCCCTGCTTTTTTGTTTCCTTTACCTGAGAAAAAGTAGGAATTACTGAGCATTCCGTTTTACCGGAACCGGTTGGCGCTATAACTAACGAATCAATTTTTTGGTGAATTATTGGTAGAGCTCTTTTTTGTATATCAGTTAACTGTTCGAATCCTAATGAATGAAATTTTTCTTCTAGAAAAGCTTCAGGAGGATGACTCTTCAATATTTTTTGTTCTAAGTCGCTCATAAACTATTGCACCTACGATCCCTGCAGCAAATAAAATAATTCCAATAATAGGAATATAATCAAAAAGTCCTGCCATTGAATATACACATTCCTAGCATATTAAATAGATTAAGATTGATCAGTAAGACCTTTCGATGTTATAGTATATTGAAATTGTTTATTTGCAAAGGGAGAAATGGCTTGGCATGAATATCCATTGTTATTTTTTGAAAGTTTAATTTTAGTATGTATATACATGCTGATTGATTCTTCCAAGTTTTCCTTTTCATGTTTGTTAACAGTTCTAACAATGTTAGTAACAATTATAGGAATTTTGCCGTCAATAGCAATGCTTGATAAATTATGCATGTATTTCATAAAGGAAATATATTTTTCAAGAGATTGTTCTTTTTTTGAATACTCAAACGAGAAAAGATCCGTTACGCTATCAACTATAATCAAAGAATAGCTCTCGGGCGATGTTTTTGATAAACAATCAATCTGCTGTGCGGTATTGGTAATACGATTTACCTTGATTTTATCAAGTAATGATGAGTTAATTTTCTGTAATTGCATCATTTCAACAAGTCTTTCAGGTCTAAACTCACCGATCGTGTCTTGGAAAAGAATCTCTTTTCCATTATGTAAAGCATTAACACAAATTTGGAATATTAACTGCGTTTTTCCTGTAGCGCTTTGTCCAGAAATACTAGTAATTAATCCCTCTTTAATACCACCGCCAAGAAATTTATCAAGTTCTTTTAATCCTGTTTCGATCATGTCTTTGTTTACGCTAAAAAACTAAAGAGATTTTCCTAAATAATCGATAGGCAAGGCTTTAATTATAGTACCCAAAGAAAATTGCATTAAGTGGATAACAAGTGTCACAAACAACAGCAAAAAGACCATTAACAACCTTACAAAAACAAACAAAAAAAAGCGTTATTGTTAGATTGAAAAATGATGTTGAGTATAAAGGTAAGATAGATAATGTTGATTCTTATATGAATTTGATAATGACTGACGCTGAAGAACTGAAAGATGGAAAGGCCGTTGAGAAGTTTGGAAGAGTAATTTTGCGGGGAAATAACGTGTTGTTCATCAAATTAGAAAACGAACTTTAAACTATAATTACAAATGTCAAAAACCTATATTTTCACATCAGAGTCCGTAACTGAAGGTCATCCAGACAAGGTGTCTGACCACATTTCTGATGCAATACTGGACGAATTTCTTAGGCAGGATCCAGATTCAAGGGTAGCTGTTGAGACACTCGTAACAACAGACTTTGTTACAGTTGCTGGTGAGGTTACGTCAAAAGGTAAGTTTGACATTGAGAAAGTTGTCAGGGATACTATTGCGGAAATTGGTTATGACGATCCTGCATTGAAGTTTGATGCAAAAACCTGTAAAGTTGTTGTGAAAATAGATCCACAGAGCCCAAATATTTCTCAAGGAGTAACGGTATCACAAACACAAAAGGAACAAGGTGCAGGAGACCAAGGATTGATGTTTGGATATGCAACAAACGAAACTGACGAGTTTATGCCTTTACCAATATCACTGGCTCATAAGCTTACAAAAAAACTTGCTGATGTTAGAAAATCAAAAGAATTAGCATGGGTTAGACCTGATGGCAAGTCTCAAGTTTCTGTCGCATATGTAGATGACAAACCAGAAAGGGTTGAAACCATTGTCATTTCAACGCAGCATGATCCTGAAATATCAAATGAAGAGATTAGAAAACAGATTATTGATAAAGTGATAAAACCTGTTTGTGGAAATTGGTGGCACGAAGATATTACAATTCATGTAAATCCAACCGGAAAATTTGAAATTGGGGGACCGCATGGTGATGCAGGCCTTACTGGTAGAAAAATTATTGTTGATTCTTATGGTGGAATGGGAAGACATGGTGGTGGTGCATTTTCAGGAAAGGATCCATCAAAGGTGGATAGGTCAGCATGTTACATGTGTAGATATGTTGCAAAAAATTTAGTGGCTGCAGGTCTTGCTGATAGATGTGAGATACAAATTGCTTATTCTATTGGAGTTTGCCAGCCGCTGTCATTGATGGTTAACACATTTGAAACAAACAAAATACCTGAAGAGGAAATTGAGAAAATTCTAAACTCACACTTTGACATGAAGCCGGCCTCAATAATTTCTCATCTAGACCTAAAGAGACCAATTTACAAAAAAACTGCAGGCTATGGTCATTTTGGTAGAAATGAATCAGAATTTACCTGGGAAAAGACGGACAAATCTGAAGAGCTAAGAAAGGCGGCTGGACTGTAAAAATTCTGCAACTGTTGTTAATTTAACACCAGATAATTTTTTAAGCTGTTTTCCATCGCTTGTATAATCTCCAACTAGGATGTTTAGTGATTCTAAACCGTAAACACTTCTTGTATTACGTTTTGCTTCATCATACGCACTCTCTAGATTGATTTTTTGAATTTTTACACTAGTATTTTTAGTAAAAAGCTTCACAAAATCTTCAAAGCTCATTTTTTGTGGTCCCACTAGATCTAAAATCTTCTTAGAAAATTTTTTCTCATTAATGGCTTCTAGGATAATTTTTGCTACATCTACCACGGATATTGGCTGTAATCTATATTTGCCAGAACCTGGAATGATAATAACACCTTTTTTCATCTGCTTGGAAAGAGCTTTGGTTAGGTAGTCTGTTTTTCCTATAATGTAGGAGGCGCGAAATATAGTATAATCCAATCCAGAGTTAATTATTTCACGTTCAGCCTTGTATTTTGAAACAAAATAATCTGACTTGTTGCTTCTAGAAACACCAAGACCACTGATAAAAATAATTTTTTTAATACCCGCATTTTTACACGCTTTAATTACGTTTTTTGTCAGATTGAGATTGATTTCTTCAAACGTAGATTTTGATGATTGTCTTCCTATACCAATTAGATGTATCAAAGCATCGTAATTTTTTAGTTTAGTTTGAAGTTTTGGTTCTAAGAGATTTGTAGATGTTATCTTTACTTCAGAGGCATGTTTACGAAAATTTTTTCGGGAAACTCCTAAAACTTTGATTTTATTTTTGTGAAGAAAATTTCTTAGATTTTTACCTACAAAGCCATTAGCGCCAGTAACTACTATACCTCTAGATATGCTTGACATGAAAAAAATCACACAACAATTGATTTTAAGGATATCATCAGTTATTCATCGTGGATATTCCAGAAAAACCTGTAGGTAATTTACGTACTGGATTCACTACTGGTACAAGTGCTGCAGCTGCCTCAGTTGCGGCTGTTTTATCAATTATTAATCAGAAAAAAACTGAATCGGTTGATGTTTTACTTCCAAAAAAATCTAGAATCACAATTAATATCAATAGTTGTGAATTTGAAAAAAACAAGGCGCATTGCTCGGTAATTAAAGACGCAGGTGATGATCCTGATGTAACGCATGGTGCAGAAATTGTCGTTGACTTGGAACTAACACCAAACCCAAATTCCATTGAAATAGATGGTGGTGAAGGTGTGGGTAGAGTAACAAAACCTGGAATAGGATTAGATATTGGTCAAGCTGCAATTAATCCAACTCCACGAAAAATGATCATTGAAAATTTAACTGAAGTTGGTAAAGAAATTTTAGAAAAAAATGGAATCAAGGTAATAATATCAGTTCCAAAGGGTAAGGAGCTTGGACCAAAGACTGACAACCCTCGAATTGGAATCGTTGACGGAATATCAATTCTAGGAACAAGTGGAATTGTAATGCCATACTCAACTGCATCATTTGCAGCTGCTATTAGACAGCAGCTTGATGTTGTACTTTCTATGGGAGATGACACAGTTGTCCTAACAACCGGTGGAAGAAGCGAGGATTTTGCAAGGAATGTTTTTGATCTTCCTGATCATTCATTCGTACAGTTTGGAGATTTTTCTGGATATACAATTTCACAATGCGCAAAAAAAGGAATGAGTAAAGCGCATGTTGGTGGATTTATCGGAAAGTTTGCCAAGATGGCAACTGGTGTCAAACAGACGCATGTAAAGGGCTCAAAAGTTAACATGGATTTTCTCTCAGAATTGGCAAAAAAATGCAAGGCTGATGAGGATGTTGTTCAGAAAATAAAAAATGCAAATACTGCTAGAAATGTTCAAGAGATTATTCTTGAAAATAATATTGATGGATTCTTTGATTTGATTTGTTCAGAAGTTTACAAACAAATGAGAGATCATTCAGAAAATAAGATCCCTATTGAAATTATACTGTTTAATTTCGATGGAAATGTTTTGGCTCGCTATCCCAAACAGTAAGGAATTTTATTAAACTAGCATTACAATCAACGCATGGAAAAAATAGCAATTTTAGCCATTACTAAAAATGGCATTAAGATCGCAAAAGAACTGAAGGAAGAATTTTCCTCCTGGGAAGTGTTTGCGCCCAATAAATTCTCTGATAGTGGCAGTGACATTAACTGGTATGGCGATAACACATCGACAAAAATTGTAGAATTATTCAAATCAAATGATGCGCTAGTTTGTTTGTTCTCATTAGGTGCAGTTGTAAGATTAATCTCGCCACACTTGAAAGACAAGAAAACTGACCCTGCCGTTATTGTAATTGACGATAAGGCTCAGTTTGTAATCAGTACACTTTCTGGACATCTAGGTGGAGCAAACAAACTTACAAACGACATTTCAGACAGACTTGGTGCAACACCTGTAATAACAACTGCTGCAGATGTAAACAAAACAATTGCGGTAGACCTTGTTGGAAAAGATTTTGGATGGAAGATTGATGATGATTCTAATGTAACTAGAATTAGTGCGTTTATGGTTAACA
>Ga0114905_1002182_pt1 | contig 10231 bp, 23 predicted proteins | sample MalvireepMed_b05_FD_83499 | JGI IMG/M metagenome (GOLD analysis project Ga0114905, IMG submission 83499) | Marine viral communities from the Global Malaspina Expedition - Malaspina viral metaG DeepMed_b05 | ecosystem: Environmental > Aquatic > Marine > Oceanic | place: Mediterranean Sea...
CCTCTATATTGTACAACTATTTGGTCAGACTGGAACGAATCGGTTCCTATGGCGAGACTTGGAAGTGCTGTCATGAAAGTCGGTGATTTAGTCGTACAGTCAGGCTGGGAAGCAGACGGCGTGGGTATCATAACCAGAGTATACATCGAAAGGATGCCCACTGACTGTGACGACCGGGTTACAGTCCAGTGGCCCTTGGGCTCGTTGAATATGTATCGGAACCAGTTGGAGGTTATCAGTGAAAGTCGGTGATCTAGTGACGGTTAGTAAACTTGAGTGGGACTCTTCTATTGCGGAAGAGAAATACTATAAGTCTGGTCAGCCTCTCCTCCTTATTCGCATAAGCCTGGGTCATGGCAAAGTGGGAGAGACAAAACATTGTGAAGTCCTTGTTGATGGTGCGTTGAGGTTTATTAGAAAGCGTTGGTTGAAGGTGCTAGATGAAAGTCGGTGATTTAATCTTATACACCCCAGATTATGATCGTAATGATTCAAAAGATGTTGGCATCGTTGTAAGGTTGTGGAACAGAGATGAACACGCCTCTGTTCTTTGGTCAACAGAAACAGTGCCTATCTTCTTTTCAGTAGGAGATTTAGATCGTTATCGTAATAACTTCAAGTTGGTGTCAAGTTGAAAGCCGGTGATCTAGTTTATTATCAATGTCAAGGGTTTGATTCTGGCTTCCAACAAGTGAGAGATGGATTGGCGACAGTGATATCGCTTACCTACGCGCCAGACAATGGCAAGTCGGGAGACACAGCTAAAATCTTTCTTCACAAAAGAGGAGAAACCTTTGATGCATGGAGAATGCAACTTGGCTACCCAGAGGACAAGACCGATGGATGTTGGAGGAAGTAGATGCAGCGTAATAGTAGACAACCGGAAGTCGGAGACATGATAGTTCGCAAGAATAAAGAAGCAAATGAAAAGTGGCTTGGAGTGGTTTATGAGATTAAAAGAAACAAATGGGGACATGGCACAGCCTTCATACACTGGTCTTCAGACCCTCCTCCTTATTATAATAAAGAGTATGGGATTCCATGCGTGAACATTCACAATGGTTATTCAGAGTACGATGTAATAAAAAAACTTGACAAATAAAAAAATATTTAGTATTATTAAAAAAATCAAAAAAGAAGCAGCAATATGAAAGTTGGTGATTTGGTACAGTTCATAGATAGAAACGGGAACACTCAGCTTGGCATCGTATTGGGTTTCGATAAACTGACGCCTAATGCCGTTTTGCTGCACATGAATAGCAAGGAGATGTGGTTCCGCAAAACCCAAGTGGAAGTTCTATGAAAATCGGTGACTTGGTAGCATACGCCTGGAACGCAAAAGAGCGACCAGAAGAAGTGGAGCTTGCAATAGTGACGGACATGAATCCGTTCGGGCGCGAATGGACAACCAGCGACAAATACATTCAGATTTATTTGCTGACTGTCCCAGAAATCAGTCCTCCTTTGAGAGTCCCCAGTTGGAAACTAGATGTGATAAATGAAGTCCGGTGATTTGGTGAAATATACCTATGGTTCTGAGCACAGGGAAGACGTCGATGGCTTCAACAAGGGAGACTTAGGAGTCATTATAAACTCTCAGTGGATGAATAATGATGAGGTAGCTGAGGTTTTTTTCTTTAATGCAAATGATATGAAACGGTCTTATAAAAAGTACCTTGAAGTTGTTAGCGGGGTTAGAAATGCAAGCGGGTAACTTAGTTACTTGGTATGACTACCACCCCATTCTGCCTGGACCATACGGTATTGCGCTGGAAGTCCTTCGCGGTTTTAGAGAGCACGAGTATTATGTCAGGGTACGTTGGTTTGGAGAACCGCATCCTACAAACTGTGCCCTATCCGAGATAAAAGTGATCAGTTGATCTTTTGAAAAAGTTCTTGACAAATAAAAAAATGTTTGTTATTATTAAAAAAACTTAAAAAACCCAAAGAGGGAGAAAAAAATAAAATGGCATGGAACAATACAGTAACTTGCTCTGAGTGTTATCAAACGGGACACAATAAATCTGGTTGCCCTCGCCGCAAAGAGCGATATGAGGCGGCACTCGCGAAGCCGGAAGAAGAGCGCGGCTACAGCGAACGTCGCATCATCCAAGATATGGAGTACAAAAAGGAGCGCAACTCATCGCGTAGGTGTTCTTACTGTAGTGAACAGGGGCACAATCGTCGTTCCTGTACACAACTTAAAGCGCACTTCTCCGTCATTGCAAAGATGAACCAAGCATATCGAACGAAGTTCGTAGAGTGGATTCAAGAGAAGGGCTTGAACGTCGGTGCCCTTCTCATGACTTGTTCGGATCATCAGGCAAGGAAAGCTCTTTGTTTTGTTCAGGAGCTTTCGTGGGACCATATCAATGTTTGGCAGGGCGAGATTCCAAGATTCATTATAGCTAAGTCTACCGGCACACTCGACGACCGTTACCGTAGTCATTATACTATTGCTGATAACCCGAACTGGCCTACAGGGCAAAAGTGGAAGCATAGTGAAAGCTATAGTGCACGGTCATATGGAACAGAAGTGGTCGGTCCAGCCGAAGAGCCAGTAACTCCACCAGACGGCTGGGTAGAAGATACACAGCCTGTGAAGGAGTTCTTCAAGAGTAGGAGACTATACGATTGGACCGAAGATCCTAGCCACTACAACAGTCATGACTGGTGGAAGCTGGATGATGGAGAAAAAGAAGAAAATCAAGCACTTGAAGAATGTGCTTGACAAATAAAAAAATATTTGATATATTAAAAAAGAACTTAATCAAGGAAAATAAAAAATGGCAGTAGACTTCAAAACATTTCTTCAGACTGTTCCTTACATTACCGCTATTAAAAAGCCTGTACTCCTTCGTGGACGCCACGGCATTGGAAAGTCTCAGGTGGTATATCAGCTAGCTGATGTTCTTGGTCTACCTGTTGTGGAACGCCGTGCTTCTCAGATGACAGAAGGGGATCTAGTTGGCTTGCCTAAGACTGATGGCAATATTACATCCTTTTGTCCTCCCGATTGGTTTAAGATGGCTTGCGTGGAACCAGTTGTACTGTTTCTTGATGAGGTGGATCGAGCGACCATCGAGGTTCGCCAGGGCATCTTTGAGCTTACCGATAGTCGTAAGTTAAATGGGCACCACCTCCATGAAGATACACTTATCTTTGCTGCCGTTAATGGTGGTGAACATGGGGCTCAATACCAAGTGGGTGAGATGGACCCTGCCGAGCTTGACAGATGGACTGTCTTCGACGTAGAACCTACTGTTGAGGATTGGCTTGACTGGGCTAAGACCAGTGTAGATAAGGTTGTTTGGGATTTTGTTAATCATAATCGTAATCATCTTGAGCATACAAGCGAGTTCGAGCCTAATAAGATTTACCCTTCCCGACGATCATGGGAGCGGCTGAACTTTGCTCTCGCTGCTGACATTGGCAGCACCCCTGTCTTTGAGCAGGGTCACGGTCCTTTGATGTTTAATCTTGCCTCTTCCTTTGTAGGATTTGAAGCGGCAGTTGCCTTTAACGATTTTGTTCAGAACTATGATCGTCAGGTTAGCGTTGAGGACTTACTGGATGATGGTAGCTTCGATAAGATCAATGAGTGGGGTATCAATGACCACAGTGCAATGATCGAAAAAATGGAAGCTACCGAGGTGTTCAAAGAAGCTCTTTCTGATGAACAAGTTATCAACCTTGCTAAATACTTTATGCTTCTGCCGAGTGAGGTAGCTATGAAGTTGTGGACTGTAATGGGGGCTAGCGAGAATGAGCTTACTAATACTATTCGCCTTCATCAGTCGAAGGTTGACGGACAGTCTGTGTCCCAGCGCATGGTAGAAATGCTACGAGGGTCAGAAGAAAAGTCTTGACAAATAAAAGAATATTTGATATTATGCAAGAAGATAAAAAAAAGAGGACAAGATGGAAAAGAAGTTTGACCTAAACATCCATGTAGCGAGGCTACTGCTTAACGAACCGTTCTTTGCAGCCTTGAGCCGCAGAGTGGATAAACGTCCGACCGATCTTATCCCTACAGCCGGGGTTAAGATTAACCCTGAATCTGCTCAGTTCGAGATGTACTATAACCCTGCTTTCTTTGAACAGTTGAGCGATGAGGAGCGAAAGGACGTGCTAAAGCATGAGATGTATCATCTCATCTTCGAGCATCTTACGGATAGAAGACCTGACAATGTGGATCTTCGCGTCTGGAACTTTGCAACAGACCTCGCTATAAACTCTCATTTAAGTAACCTTCCTAAAGGGTGCTTAAAGCCGGGAGAAGGCAGGTTTAAGGACTATCCTTCAGGGCAATCCTCTGAATGGTATCTTGATAAGCTGAAGGAAGAGGGCGTACCCCCTAAGCCACAGCCCCAAACGGGTGGACCTGGGGATGAGTCCTGCGAGGGTGACGGTTCTAGTGGCTCAGGTGAGGGTGAAGGGGGCGAAGATCAGGAGAACAAGAGTGGTTCGGGTGAAGGCTTGGGGGATGAGGGACAGTTCGACTCCCATGATTGGGAAGAAGTCGATGCCAGTACAAAAGAGATGGCTAAGGAGCGATTGAAAGACAACTTGCGTAAAGCCAGTGAAGAATGTAGTCGTAGTAACTCCTGGGGCTCAGTCCCTAGTGAGGTGCGTAAAGATATTATGAAGCGACTGAACAGCATGGTAGATTGGAAGAAGGTACTGAGGTATTTTATTAAGTGCTCCCAGAAGGCAAACAAGTCTACAACAATCAAACGCATTAACCGTCGCTATCCGTATGTACATCCAGGGCGTAAAACAAATCGTCAGGCTAGTATTGCTATTAGCATTGACCAGTCTGGGTCAGTTAGTGATTCCATGCTAGCCGCTTTTTTTGCTGAGTTGAACAAGTTGGCTGATCTTGCTACTTTCACGGTTATTCCTTTTGACTGTACGGTTGCTGAAGACAAGGTCTTTGTTTGGAAGAAAGGAGAAAGGCGACCGTGGGAGCGCGTTCGCTACGGTGGCACTGACTTCGATCCTCCGACTGAGTACGTGAATAAGAATGGGTTTGATGGGCATATTGTTCTTACTGATATGTGTGCCCCGAAGCCAAAGCCTAGCCTGTGTCAACGCATGTGGATGACGACTGAATATTATGCTCGTAATCCGTACTTCACGACAAATGAACGTGTCATATCAATACAGGAGGATATGTAAATGAGAGACTACAAATGGTTTGTTGAGAATATCAACAATGCAAATAAGTTGAGTAATGTACTTCAAATATGGAAAGAAGCCGAGGAGCAACTCATAGTTGAAGACTTAGTTAAGGTTCATGCCGAGTGCCACGAAAGGATTATAGAATCAATCCGCACCGTGGTCAAGGAAACAATAAACGGAGGTAAAGATGAAAAAGCATGAAGGATACAGCGTACTGGCTGATACAGAAGACGAGGAGTTATCGGTACACATTACTATCAAGAATGGTAAGTTTGTGCATGAGCTTCTGGATGAAGAAGAGATGGGCTCCGAGAAGTCGGTGAAAGTAGAACGAATAGTAATCAATGATTAAAGATGAGTGTTTTCAAGAAGTTTAAGAAGAAAAAGATTAAGCCAGTAATGATGAAGGAAACGCATACCCCCAAGGTTCGCAAGCATATATCAGAAACGATAGCCTGGGCTGTACACGCTAACAGATTAGAGGAGTTGGAGTTTCTCATCGAGAGACATTATCAGTCTTCTCCTGCTTCCATTGATAGGCTGTCTTTAGATGAAAGAGAGATGGTAACTAAGACCTGGAGCAAGATCGCTCAAGACCTTGGCATTGACTCTACCGAACACTAGGCGAAGTTATATCCCCCTCCATAATAGCCTAGTCTAGCCTGAGCACGCTGTAAAACTGCTCATTTTTTTATTTGACAAACAATAAAATATTTGATATATTAAGAAAGTAATATAAAAAAGGTTCAAAAATGTACGCTGATATGCCTGTTCCCGTGGTTGTTAAAGAAGCTGATGGTTCCTGCATGGTATCTTTCCCTGACGGGACTGCTCTCGCGGCAGTTAATATGAGTCAAGCCGAGGAGATCGTCAACTATTACTTTACATCCGATGAGCCTAAGCGTCGAATCGGGTTTGTTTTATCATGATAAAAGTTAAGGTAGATTGGGATACAGATTACGATGGTAGAGTCTGGACCCTGGAAGAAGCTAAACTACCTGAGCAAGTGATCGTACCAGAGTGGCTAGAGAAACAACTTCAAGGTTACGGAGATTGGGTTGAAGACGACCAGTGGCGACATGATATTTGCGGATGGTTGACTGATGATTATGGGTGGCTAGTCTGTGGGGTTGAACTTGTTCCCGATGAGCCTTCTGGCTACAAAGGAACTTTTGATTAGTGGTGGATGCGCTTATATATTTTATTGCCTTTGTTGGTCCGATAGTATTAGTTGCTTTGTATGTAGATAGAGTTAGAAAATGACTGATGACCTATTACGTGTAGAGGTAGGAGACTTAGTTCATCTTCTTGACAGGATTTATATAAACGGTTCTCCTCCCCTGGGCATCGTGATTAAAGATAAGGGAATGAGAAAGGGTGATGCTTCTGCCCCCTCAAGGTATGTAAGAGTCTGGTGGTTTGAGAAAGGCTTACATACTACTTGTAGAGAGTCATGGGTGAAAGTTGTGAAAGATAATAGTTAAGAGTATGAGAAAGAAAAAGAAAATATCTATTCCCCGTAACTGGCTGGCTGTACACGCTCACAATCGTCGAGGTGCTGGTAGTCACGGTGACAAGCGTAAGGAGACTTCACGTCGGGCATGTCGCACTTTTAAGTGGAAACAATGAAAGTCGGTGATTTAGTTAAAGTATTAACCGTGACGGCGCACCCCCTTGGAATCATTACGGAGGTTGCAAGGTATGATATTCAACGGAATGGGGGCAAGAAGTATTATGTCCTTGTCAATGGGTACAACCATGCTGGTCCCGTGCCGTTTTTGAGGGCTCAACTAAAAGTTATTTCAGGAAGTTCTTGACAATAAATAAAATGTTTGATAGTATATAAAAATAATAAATCGAGAAAGAAGTCGAGAAGATGAAAGTAGGCGATATCGTAAAAAATGTTAGAGCAGTCTGGAACAACCCAGGAGTTCCCGGTGGACCTTATCCCGCTGGTTGTTTGGGTGTCGTTGTAGACATTCGACCCGACAAGTGGAACAACCCTCCGTTGATGGATTACGTTGACGTTGCGCTTTCCCACGAGGGTGAAAGCGTCTGGTGTGGAAACTACGCCAAAGGTCACTTTGAAGTGATCGCTAGCGAGGAGACAAAATGAAAACCTTTATAGGAGGGTAAGAATGTTGTTTGAAGAAGGAATGAAAGTAAAGGGTATCTACGTTGGCAGATACGACTTTCAAGGTACAGTGTACAAAACAGAAGACAGCGTAGTAGTGGAGGGACAGAACCTCTATATTGAGTTAGATGAAGCTATCAAGGTAGGGCGCAAGGATTCAGTCCGAACCTATATCATGGTTAATGCTGAACAAGACTTTGTAAAGCCTATCGAAAATAAAAAAGTTCTTGACAAATAATAAAATATTTGTTATTATGGGCGTAGTTCTTTGAAAAATAAAAAAACGGTGTATGCGGGAGCGCAGTCGTAAAGATTGTTCAGACTTGGTTTATATAACCATAACAATAGGTTTGAATACACCGGAGCTAGAGGCGTTATCCGTAGGATGATGAACCCTGAGTTTAGTCAACTCTTGGAGGTAGAACGGAAGAGAGATGGGAAAAGACTAACCTATCCTTCCGTCCTCTGGCTTAAACGCCTGGGGATCGTGGGTAAGACTACATATCATGGGATATGTGCCAAACAAGTACCCACGATCCCCAAGGTATCTGCCCCGAAAGAATAAACGCATGATATTTGAAGATAACTTTGGGCTTATATTGGTTCTGGGCACGTTAGGTCGTGCTCTTTATTACGTCTTCGTTCTATGGGTTATGACCCGAGAAGACGAGTGTTTAACAACAAACGAGAAAGAGAAGAAAAAATGAGTGAAGAAGTAAAGAAGAAGCCTCGCAAGCCTCACCGAAAAATATCGGTAAAGGTAGAGGAACAACTAGAAAAGTCTAAGACTCGTCCAAAGATCATTGAGTTGTCTTATAATGAAGAAAGACTTCCCACTGAGATGCGTTTTCAGGTCACTGAGATTAGGCGTGAGTTAGGGATACAGGGGACAATCGCGCCAAAGAACATAAAGACGATTGACGGTATCTATAGGTACTGGAGCAAGAATAAGAAAAGACTTCTAAAGAAGAAGCTACCTTGGGAGAAACGTCACAATCTTTGGAACGAGGTCGAAAGATGAACACTGAACTTGTAAACCGACTGACGGATGAGTATCGCGGAGAGCACTTGACTTTGACGACGGAGGAGATTCGCTCCCTCGTTGAAAATGTCGTCGAGAAGACAAAAAAGCATATTGCAAAGAAGTTAGTTGAAAGCCGCAAAGGAATGTTTGAGCTATTGATTGACCAGGGTTTCCTCGATGTGTCAGATTCCAGTGAAGAAGTTGAAGAACTTGTACTTGCCGCTTTGGAGAAACTCTAAAATGAAAACTGGCGATTTAATCAGATTCACAGCGACGGGTGTTATAGGCGTTGTCGTTGAAGTTCGCGATCCCAAGAAAAACCATGAAGCACCAGACCTTGCTGGTCCGAGTGCACTTGTATATCATGCCTGGGAAGATGAGGAGACAGGCACCCAGCGTAATGAAAGCCTTTGGTACTATCTGGATTATCTCCAGAAGTGCTCTGAACCCGCTACGTTTGATGATAGTGCGATGATCGGAGGAAGATTATAATGAAAATCGGTGATTTAGTAAAAGTAAAAACAAAGCACTACGGCACAATGATTGCGGTTGTGGTTAGCGAACACTTCTCGAATCTAGGAAGAGAATGGATTGTCCAACCTAACAACCATCCGAGACAAGTTGTTTGTAGTCCTTGCGATCTTGAGGTAATAGCATGAGACTATGTATTATAAAAATATAATACTTGACTTTTAATAAAATGTTTGATAGTATATAAAAAGAATCATGAAAGAAGAAAAAAAAATGATGTTAAGAATAACCGAACGTGAACATTGCCCAAAAGACATTAAGCGTGCCTTTCTGGATCAACCAATGGCTCCACAGTCCTTTATTGACTGGCACCGTAACCGCGCAGAAGACGAACTGACTGCTATTTGCTCCTACAGTGGAGCAAAGATACATAATCAGTGGATGCAGAAAGACGGTTGGTTCGATGGCTTTGAAGCTCTTCATGCCATAATAGAGACAGAGAAAGAACGTCTATTGAAGGTCAAGTGGAATGAAGGCACACAATCCTTTATGTATAAAAGACCAGAAGAGAACTTCGGTTGGACCCTGCTATCTCCAGAAGACATGGACAACCCAGAGTTTGTTACCCTTTGTAACGTTGTTGGAGAATATCTGAAGGGTGTAGAAGAGACAGAAGAAAAAGAAAAAGAAGAAGCTATTCGCCTTGCCATGATAACCTTGGACGTATAGGGGAGATTATGAGCACAGTCTTTATAATAATCCTTCTAGCCTGGATAGCTCTTAACACGGGAGACTTTGCTTATAGAGTAGCCCGAGAAGATGACAGACAGAGAGAAGAAAGAAAAAAGAACTTGACAGATAATAAAAAATCTGATAGTCTCAAAACCTACACTAGAAAAGGAAAAATCCATAATGGCTAAAAATCTTGATAGAGTTATCCTATGGGAACAAGCAGTAGAAATGTTTGAAGAGACAGAACTCCCCGCAATCAGAGAGACAGAGAGAAACGTCTTAGGGTATATTGACAAGCCTATGCGCCGCGAAGCCTGGAACAACTGGACAGATGCGCTATGCAAGGCAGAGCAAATATCAGATTGGCAGTACGAGAACTGGAACCAACCAGAGTGTTGCGAGCGTGACGTTTCTTTTAAGCCTACACCAGGCACTCGCCCCCTCTATTAAGGCCGTTGAGGGATAGGGTAGGGTTATATAGGATGGTCTGTCTAAGCAAATATAATAGCACGGTAACTAATGCTATGATATCATTAGGAAAACACTGGGGGTATCAAGCACCCTCACCCTTATTGTCAAATAGTCTGCCAAGCGAAATAATGCTTGACATTTAATAAAATCTGTGAGATAATAAGTTAAACTTATTGAGAGTAAAAATATGGGACTTAATCATGATGTATATTTGC
>Ga0114905_1002183_pt1 | contig 10229 bp, 6 predicted proteins | sample MalvireepMed_b05_FD_83499 | JGI IMG/M metagenome (GOLD analysis project Ga0114905, IMG submission 83499) | Marine viral communities from the Global Malaspina Expedition - Malaspina viral metaG DeepMed_b05 | ecosystem: Environmental > Aquatic > Marine > Oceanic | place: Mediterranean Sea...
CGCCCGCCCAGCTGCTCTTCATGCTGCGCGGGTCGACATGGCCGGCCTCGGCGATGCGCAGGGCCGCCACCAGCTCGTCGGTGAAATAGCCGGCCCGCGTGCTCATGAAGCCCTTGGTGCCCAGCACCCGGAAGGCATCGTGGCGGATCGCCACCTGCCCATAGCCGCTCTCGCGCCCCCAGATTCCAAGGATGATGCGCCCGGGCACGCCGGTCGCCCGCTCCACCGCCGCCAGCGACTGCGCGTGCTGCCGCGCCATGCGCCGTCCGACCGAGGTGGCGCCATCAAGCGATCCGCGCGAGAAATACTTGGCCGGCGCGCCGAACTCGGCCTGCCGCTGCCGCTTGGGGGTCTGCGCCGCGCTGCCCGGCGGCACGAGGTCCGGCAGATCCCAGTCCAGCGCCACGCCCGAGAACGCTGCCTCGAACGTGCCACGTGAAACGCCCTCCGAGCGGGCGCGCGGCCAGACCGTCTGCTCGAGCCAGCCGCGGAACTGGCGCTCTACCGCGGCGCGGTCCTGCGCCACGGCGGGGGCGCCCAGGGCAAGCATCAGGGTCAGGGCAAGCAGGCGAAGGGGGGCAAACACGGGGACGATACTCCTGTCAGGGCGCGGGGCATAAGCGTTGCCCCGCAGCCTACACGTGATCACGCCGACCTAAAGCGAAAGCGGCAGGCTAGCCCCACATCTGGCGCATCTTCGCCGCCACGTCGATCTGGCCCGGCGCCGGGCGCGGGGCGCCCTGCCCCACCGGCGGCGCCCAGTGCAGGGTCTCGAAGCGGTCGAGCATCGCCTTTTCGATGAAGCGGGTGCGCATGGCATAGACATGCCGGTCGCCGTTGCGGGTCTGGCTGGTGACGTAGAAGCGCAGCGGCACGCCCAGCGTCAGGTGATCCTTGGCCCGCGTCATGGCCACGTAAAGCAGCCGCCGCTCCTCCTCGAGCTCGTGGGTCGAGCCGGTGCCGAGATCCGAGGGGATGCAGCCATCCACCGCGTTGAGCAGATAGACCGATTTCCATTCCTGCCCCTTGGCCGAATGGATGGTCGACAGGATCAGGTAATCCTCGTCCTTCAGCGGCACGCCGGACTTGTCACTGGTGGCATCGGGCGGATCGAGTGTCAGCTCGGTCAGGAAGGCCTCGGCATTGGGGTAGCCGGTGGCGATCTGCTCGAGCTGCATGAGATCGGCCCGACGCGCCTCGGCATCCTCGTGCATCCGCTCGAGATGCGGCTCGTACCACGCCCGCGCATGGCCAAGCGCCGCGGGCCAGTCAGCCTTGCTGCGCATCGCCTCGACAAAACCCGGCCAGTCGGCCCCGGCGCGCGGCGGCGCCGCCACGTCCTCGAGCGCGGCCAGCGGGTCGGGCGCCAGATCGAGCGCGTCGAGCACCTGCCCCGCCGCCTTCGGCCCGATGCCGGGAATAAGCTGCAGCACCCGGAATCCCGCCACCCGGTCGCGGGGGTTGCGCACCAGCCGCAGGAAGGCCAGCAGGTCCTTCACATGCGCGCTGTCGAGGAACTTCAGCCCGCCGAACTTGACGTAAGGCACGTTGCGCCGGGTCAGCTCGGCCTCGAGCTGTACCGAGTGGCTCGAGGTGCGGAACAGCACCGCCTGCTCCTTGAGCTTGGTGCCGGTCTCGCGGTCCTCGAGGATGCGGTCGACGAAATAGCGCGCCTGATCGCCCTCGGTCGCCACCGTCACGAGGCGCGGCTTCTCGGTCGAGGCGCGCTCGGTCCAGAGCTCCTTGGTATAGCGCTCCCGCGCCTGCCCGATCACCGCGTTCGCGGCCCCGAGAATCGGCTGCGTGGAGCGGTAGTTGCGGTCCAGAGTGATGACATCCGCATGCGGCTGGAAACCGGTCGGGAAGTCGAGGATGTTGCGCACCGTGGCGGCCCGGAAGGCATAGATCGACTGCGCGTCGTCGCCGACCACCGTGAGCCCGCGCCCGTCGGGCTTCAGCGCCATCAGGATGCGGGCCTGCAGGCGGTTGGTGTCCTGATACTCGTCGATCAGCACGTGATCCCACGCGCCGCCGATATGGGCGGCAAAGCCCTCGTCCGACATCACCTGCGCCCAGGCCAGCAGCAGGTCGTCGTAGTCGAGCACGTTCTGCGCCTGCTTGGCGCTGACATAGGCGCCGAAGAGCTGCTTGAGCTCGGCCTGCCACGGGCTGCACCACGGGAAATGATCGCGCAGCACCTCGTCGAGCGGATCGCCGGAATTCACCGCGCGGGAATAGATCGCGAGGCAGGTCCCCTTGGCCGGAAACCGCGCCTTGGCCTGCGAGAAGCCCAGCCCGTTGCGGCAGAGGTTCATCAGGTCGGCGCTGTCCTCGCGGTCGTGGATCGAGAACTCGGGATGCAGGCCGATGGCCAGCGCATGCTCGCGCAGGATGCGGGCGCCGATGCCGTGGAAGGTGCCGGCCCAAGTCAGCGCCTCGGCGGCAACGCCGCTGCCCATCGCCTGTTCGGTGATCCGCGCCACGCGGCGGGTGAGCTCGGTGGCGGCGCGGCGCGAGAAGGTCATCAGCAAGATGCGCTGCGGATCGGCGCCGTTGACCAGCAGATGCGCCACCCGGTGCGCCAGCGTGTTGGTCTTGCCCGAGCCCGCCCCGGCGATCACCAGAAGCGGGGGCGCGACAGCATCGCGCGCGACGCCGAACTCGACCGCGGCGCGCTGGTTGTCGTTCAGTTTGTCGAGATAGCCTGCCTCTGCCATGCGCCTCTCCCCTTGTTGAGTCCCGGGGCGTTCACTGTTTGGCCGAGCATAACGCGGCAGGAACATAAAGGGAACTTCAATAATTCCCTGCGAAAGCCGCCGCTCGGGACGGAACGCAACCATGACGGGTGACCGCCGCCCCGGCCACTGCTAGGCTCCCTCTCGACACCGCCACGCCGAGGGAGACCACCCATGTCGAGATACAGCCTGTTTCTGGCCGCCGCCCTGAGCGCCACGCCGCTTGCCCTGCAGGAGGCCCGCGCGCAGGAGGCGGCAGATGCCGTGGCCCCTGAAGCCGCCACCGAGAGCCTCGACGCCTTTGCCGGGGTCTCCGAGGCCGCCCGCGCGGCGCTCGACGCCAAAGCGGCGGGCACGCCCACCGAAGCCGCGGACTGGATGATCGCCGCGGCCAACCCGCTGGCGGTCGAGGCCGGTGCGCGGGTTCTGCGCGAGGGCGGCAGTGCGGCCGATGCCATGGTCGCGGTGCAGGCGGTGCTGGGGCTGGTCGAGCCGCAATCCTCTGGCCTCGGCGGTGGAGCTTTTCTCGTCTGGTACGATGCCGAAAGCGGCGAGCTGATAACGCTCGACGGGCGAGAGACCGCGCCGCTGGCCGCCGACCCGCGCCAGTTTCAGGACGAGGCCGGCGCGCCGCTGGGCTTTTTCGACGCCGTGGTCGGCGGGCTCTCGGTCGGCACGCCGGGCACCCCGAAACTGATGGAGGAGGCCCATCGCCGCTGGGGCCGCGCCAACTGGCCCGGCCTCTTCGACGAGGCCATCGCGCTGGCCGAAGACGGGTTCACCGTCTCGCCCCGGCTGGCGGAGCTTGTCGCGGGCGATTCCGAGCGGCTGCAACGCTTCCCCGACACCGCCGGCTATTTCTTCCCCGGGGGCGCGGCCATCGCCGCCGGCGACATCCTCACCAATTCCGATTACGCCGAGACCCTGCGCCTGATCGCCGAGGGCGGCTCGCAGGCCTTCTATACCGGCCGGATCGCAGAAGAGATCGTCGCCGCCGTGCGCGGCGCCGAGGGCAACCCCGGACGGCTCTCGACCGGCGATCTGGCGCTTTACCGGGTGAAGGAGCGCCCTGCCGTCTGCGCGCGCTACCGCGCGCGTGAGGTCTGCGGCATGGGGCCGCCCTCCTCGGGGGCGCTGACCGTCGGGCAGATCCTCGGGATGCTCGACAGCTACGACCTTGCCACGCTCGGCCCCGACAGCGCCGAGGCGTGGCGCCTGATCGGCGATGCCTCGCGGCTCGCCTTTGCCGACCGGGGCCGTTACATGGCCGACACCGATTTCGTACCGGTCCCGGTCGCGGGGCTGGTGGCACCGGACTACCTCGCCTCCCGCGCCGAGCTGCTCGCGGGCGACGATGCCCTGCCCGAGGTCGCGCCCGGCGCGCCCGAATGGGACCACGCCATGCGCCTCGCCGATGACGAGAGCATCGAGTTCCCATCGACCTCGCATATCTCCATCATCGACGCCGAAGGCAACGCGCTGTCGATGACCACCACCATCGAGAACGGTTTCGGCTCGCGGCTGATGGCGGCGGGCTTCCTGCTCAACAACGAGCTGACCGACTTCTCCTTCCGCAGCCACAGCGACGGCGTGCCCATCGCCAACCGGATCGAACCCGGCAAGCGCCCGCGCTCGTCGATGGCACCGACCATCGTGATGTCCGAAGACACCCCCTCGCTGGTGATCGGCAGCCCCGGCGGCAGCCGCATCATCGGCTACGTGGCACAGGCGATCATCGCGCATGTCGACTGGGACATGGACTTGCAGCAGGCCGTGTCGATGCCGCATCTGGTCAACCGCTTCGGCGCCTTCGATCTCGAGGAAGGCACCACCGCCGCCGAACTGGAGACACCGCTGACCGAGCTGGGCTACGAGGTCAATGTGCGCGGGCTGACCTCCGGGCTGCACGCCATCGCCCTCGGCGAGACCTTGCAGGGCGGCGCCGATCCAAGGCGCGAGGGCATCGCGCTCGGGGAGTGACGCCCCTCCCCCTAGCGGAACGCGCCGCTCAGAATACACCCATGGCGAGCCCTGCCGCCAGGGCCGCGCCCAGCTCGCGGCAGCGCTCCAGATCAGCCTCGGGCACGGTCTTGTCGGCGAGGATCGCCTCGGGCGATTGCGCATGGGTGCAGACGACCAGCGCCTCATGCACCTCGCGCAGCCGCCAGCCCTTGGCGATGCGCGAGGTCTGGCGCGCCGCGTTGGCGCCATCGGAGCCCGCGCAGATCATCTGGGCATAGGGGCGGCCCTCGATGCGGCCCAGCACCGGGTAATAGCAGATATCGAAAAATTCCTTCATCGCGCCAGAAAGCGCGGCGAGGTTCTCGGGCGCGCAGAACAGGTAGCCCTGCGCCCGCAAGAGATCCTCCGGCCCCGCGTCTTCGGCGCGCAACAGGCGCACCTCGCATTCCGCGCGCGCCGCCTCGAACGCGGCCTCGGCCATCTGGCGGCTGCCGCCGGTGCGGCTGTGATAGATGATCAGCAATTCCATGCCCCGGAGCCTAGACCGTGCGGCCGGTTTCTGGAACCGCCCGCGAGACCCGGCTTGACGCTCTGGCCGCCATGAAATATCCAACCAGTCAGCCGAGCGGGCGTTGTGTAATGGTAAGACCCTTGCCTTCCAAGCAAGAGATACGGGTTCGATTCCCGTCGCCCGCTCCAGATCTCCCCCACACCTGCCATTCCGGCCAATCCAGCCGATCCGAATCGGTGAAATTGCCCGATTACAGGCCCCTGCGGCAAAGCGCGGCTTGAATCCTGCGCCTGTCATGGCAAAACGACCCGGCGCAGGACAGGAGGAGCAATGGCTCACGGAAACCCCGCATCCGCCGTCGCGGAAGAGCGAGACAAATCCCGCAAACTCGGATCGCTTGCGGCGCTATGGCCCTACATGGCGCCCTACAAGGCGCTGCTCATCGGTGCCACGCTGGCCCTCATCGCCACCGCGACGGTGTCGCTGACCCTGCCGATGGCGGTCCGCCGGGTGATCGACAATTTCAACGCCGAGGACGGCGCGCTGCTCGACCGCTACTTCCTCGCGGCGCTCGGCTTCGCCGGGCTGCTCGCCATCGGCACCGCGGCGCGCTACGCGCTGGTGACGCGGCTTGGCGAGCGCGTGGTGGCCGACCTGCGCAAGGGCGTGTTCGACCGGGTCATCGGCCTGTCGCCGGTGTTCTACGAGCGCATCATGACCGGCGAGGTGCTGAGCCGGATCACGACCGACACCACGCTGATCCTGTCGGTGATCGGCTCTTCGGTCTCGATCGCGCTGCGCAACCTGCTGATCTTTGCCGGTGGCCTCGTGCTGATGCTGCTGACCTCGGCCAAGCTCACCGCGCTGGTGCTGCTGCTGGTGCCCATCGTCATCGTGCCGATCCTCACGCTGGGGCGCCGCCTGCGCAAGCTCAGCCGCGAGAACCAGGACTGGATCGCCGCCTCGTCCGGCAACGCCGCCGAGTCGCTTCAGGCGGTGCAGACGGTGCAATCCTTCACCCACGAAGGGATTTCGCGCAGCGCCTTTGCCGAGGTCACCGAAAAGAGCTTCGACGCCGCCCGCCGGCGGGTCTGGGTGCGGGCGCTGATGACCGCCATCGTGATCTTCCTCGTCTTCACCGGCATCGTCGGCGTGCTCTGGATGGGCGCGTGGGACGTGCGCGCCGGCACCATGAGCCCCGGCGCGCTGGTGCAGTTCGTGATCTACTCGGTGATGGTCGCCGGTGCCGTGGCGGCGCTGTCGGAGATCTTCGGCGAGTTGCAACGCGCCGCCGGCGCCACCGAGCGTCTTGTGGAGCTTCTGCAGACCGAGGACGCGATCACCGACCCTGCCGAGCCCAAGACCCTGCCCGCCCCGGTGCGCGGCGAGATCGGCTTCGAGCAGGTGCAGTTCTCCTACCCCTCGCGTCCCGGCGTCTCGGCGCTGGCGGATCTCGACCTCGCCATTCAGCCGGGCGAGACCGTGGCGCTTGTCGGGCCATCTGGCGCCGGCAAGACCACCATCGTGCAGCTGATCCAGCGCTTCTATGACCCCGATGGCGGCCGGGTCACGCTGGACGGCGTGGCGCTCGACACCCTGTCGCGCGATGCCTTCCGCAAGCACATCGCGCTGGTGCCGCAGGATCCGGTGATCTTTGCCGCCTCGGCCCGCGACAACATCCGCTTCGGTCGCCCCGATGCCTCCGACGCCGAGATCGAGGAGGCCGCCAAGGCCGCCGCGGCACATGGCTTCATCTCGGCCCTGCCCGACGGCTACGACACCTATCTGGGCGAGCGCGGCGTGATGCTGTCGGGTGGCCAGAAGCAGCGCATCGCCATCGCCCGCGCCATCCTGCGCGACGCACCGGTGCTGCTCCTCGACGAGGCCACCTCGGCGCTCGACGCGGAAAGCGAACGCGCCGTGCAGGCCGCCGTCGACCGGCTGGCCGAGGGCCGCACCACGATCATCGTGGCGCACCGCCTTGCCACGGTGAAGAAGGCCGACCGCATCATCGTCATGGATCAGGGCCGCGTGGTGGCGCAGGGCAGCCACGACGCGCTGGTGGCGGAGGACGGGCTCTATGCCCGGCTGGCGCGGCTTCAATTCACCGACGGCATCGCCGCCGAGTGACGACGCAGCAGGGCGCGGTCCTCAGGGCCAGTCGCCGCCATCGAGAAAGGCCTTGGCCGAGCGCGTGATCTCCTCGCGTTCGGCCTCGCTTTTCTTGCGCAGGCTGCCATAGATCAGCCCCATGCGATGGTTGTCGCCCAGCTTGTCCTCGTTCTCGATCAGGAAATTCCAGTAGAGATAGTTGAACGGGCAGGCCTCCTTGCCGGTCTTCTGCTTGAGGCTGTAGTCGCAGTTTTTGCAGTAGTCCGACATGCGGTTGATGTAGCTGCCCGAGGCGGCATAGGGCTTCGAGCCCAGCCGCCCGCCATCCGCATGCATCACCATGCCATGCACGTTGGGCAATTCGACCCATTCGAAGGCGTCGGCATAGACCTCGAGATACCACTGCTCGATCTGGCGCGGCTCGACCCCGGCCAGAAGGGCGAAATTGCCGGTCACCATCAGGCGCTGGATGTGGTGGGCATAGGCGTTGCGCCGGGTGGCGCCGATGCATTCCGACATGCAGCGCATGTCGGTCTCGGCGCCCCAGTACATCGCCGGCAGGTCGCGCCTGGCGTTGAGGAAATTGCTCTCCACGTAGTCCGGCATCTCGGTCCAGTAGACGCCGCGCACGAACTCGCGCCAGCCGAGGATCTGCCGCACGAAGCCCTCGACGGCGTTGAGCGGCGCCTCGCCATCGGCATAAGCCTGCGCCGCCTTCTCGCAGACCTCGTGGGCGGTCAGCAGGCCGATGTTGAGATAGGGCGAGATCAATCCGTGAAACAGGTAATCCTCGCCAGTCTTCATGGCGTCCTGATAATCGCCGAAGGTGGGCAGGCAGTCCTTCAGGAAATGCCGCAGCGCCCGCAGCGCCTCCTCCCGGGTGACGGCCCAGCCGAACCCCTCGAGATCGCCGAAATGGTTGTCGAAGCGGGCGGCGACCAGCTCGAGCACCTCTTCGGTGATCTCGTCGGGGCGAAACCGCATCCGGTGCGGCGTCTCGAGCCCCTTGGGCAGCGACTTGCGGTTGTCCTCGTCGAAGTTCCACGCGCCGCCCGCCGGCTCGCCGTCCTTCATCAACAGCCCGGTGCGGCGGCGCATCTCGCGGTAGAAATACTCCATCCGCCCGGTCTTGTTGTCGTCGACGAGCTTGGCGAAATCGTCGCGTGAGCAATAGAAGCGGTCGTCCTCGCGGATCTCCACCGGCAGATCCAGATCGCTCTCCCAGTCGCGCATCATCTCCCAGACGCGCCACTCGCCGGGCTCGGTCGCCACGATGCGCTTGGGCTTGAGCCGTCTGACCGCGCGGGCCAACTCATCGGAGAAGCTGTGCGTGTTGTCCGTGTCGTCGAGCTTGACGTACTCGACGGTCACGCCCTTCTCGCGCAGGTCCTCGGCGAAGTGGCGCATCGCCGAGAGGATCAGCGCGATCTTCTGAGGGTGATGGCGCACGTAGCTGGTCTCGTCGCCGACCTCGACCATCAGCACCACGTCGGCCTCGGGATCGAGGTCCGACAGCGCCGAGAGCGAGCGGGTCAACTGGTCTCCCAGAACAAATCGCAGCGTTTCGGTCATGTCCGGGCCCTCGCTTCGCTGCGGCAACGCTCGGAGCAGTATTTCACCGCCTCCCAGTCCCGCGCCCATTTGCGCCGCCACGCGAAAGGGCGCCCGCAGCAGGCGCAGATCTTGTGCGGCAGCTCGGCTTTCTTGCGCATCTTTGCCATCTGCTCAGCCCCTCGCGGCGCCGAAACCGCCCCTGCCAGTCACGCAGCCCCGGATCAGACCTTTCGTCATGGCCCCCTCCCCTGCAACATCGCGATCTCGGCCCCGGCGCGCCATTCGCGCGTGATGCGCAACTTTTCGCGTCCGCCACTCGTTCCTTGGAAAACCGCAGGAGAAACGCGCATGCATCTTGTCACCCTCTATGCCTCGACCCTGATCATCTTTCTGGTGATCGACATCATCGGCATCACCACGATCATCAAACCCGTCTTCGAGCGCCACGTGGGCGACATGCTCGCCGATCCGCTGCGGCTCGGCCCGGCGGCGCTGTTCTACTCGTTCTACGTCGTCGGCCTGCTCTATTTCGTTTCGGTCCCGGCGCTTGCCGCCGGCCGCCCGCTGCAGGCGCTGCTCGCCGGTGCGCTGCTGGGGCTGATGTGCTACGGCACCTACGAGTTCACCAACCTCGCCACGCTCAAGGGCTGGACCTACAACCAGGTGATCATCGACTCGCTCTGGGGCGCGGCACTGACCGGCGGCTCGGCCTGGGCAGGGCTGATGATCACCCGCTGGATCCACGGCTGAGCCAAGCATCAGGCCGGTCCCGCGCGCCGCAGCAGCGGGACCGCCACCACCACTGCAACGCCCGTGCTCGCCAGCGCGATGACCGGCATGTTGGAGATCTCGAGATTGGCAACGATCACCCCCATGCAGGCCCATCCCACGCCGAAGGCATAGGCAAGGGCCGAGGGGCGCAGCCAGAGCACGACGCTCGCGATCACCAGAAGAAGCGAGAGCATCACCAAGGCCGCGGCCTGCGCCGAAACCACGCCGTAACCGCTGAGGCTTGCGCCGGTGGCGACACCCGACGCCGCCGTCAGCCAGCCGGCATAAAGGCCGACCGGCGCGCCAGCCCGCAGGTCGCCCGGGGCGCGTAACAGCGCGAGGATGGCGGTGGCAGCCATGACGAGAATCATCGCCGTTGCCAGGAGCGGTTGCCACTGCGCGGCCATGATCCAGAACGCGCCCAGCCCAAGGCTCACCGCGAGCGGCCCGCGCATCGCCTGCCATGCCGGGTCCACGCGATGCCGCCAGAGCCCGTAGGCTGCGCCCGCGATCAGCAGGAGGAAGATCACCCCCCAGATCGAGAACGCCCAGCCCACCGGCTGCACCGGCCAGCGCGACTGCAC
>Ga0114905_1002196_pt1 | contig 10186 bp, 6 predicted proteins | sample MalvireepMed_b05_FD_83499 | JGI IMG/M metagenome (GOLD analysis project Ga0114905, IMG submission 83499) | Marine viral communities from the Global Malaspina Expedition - Malaspina viral metaG DeepMed_b05 | ecosystem: Environmental > Aquatic > Marine > Oceanic | place: Mediterranean Sea...
ATTGGTGCATACTTCCTTCAGGTTCTTTATCGACTCCTCATCTGGTGTGTTGTCTATTCCGTTTCGTGTTGCCGTCTGCGACTTGGTTAACTCCCATAGGGAGAAGTGGTCGGATAGTTTCATTATTGTCTAAGGCCCAGTAACTTTTCCTGTTCAACTTGACGCATTATGTCTCCCGCGTTGTACTCAGGGATGGCATATCTGCCAACAGGAGGAGCGCCAGGGGCCGGGGCTCCTGGAACAGGCATCGAAGTTGGGGGCCTGACTTGGGTTCGTTCAGTAATTACGGGTCCAACTCCAGTTGCCACCCGTTTCTTAAAGGCAGATGCTCTCTTTTGTTCCTCTTCTATTTGTAGTGCTGTGGCCTGTATACCTGTTCTTCCTGCCCCAGCCCACGCGAGTCCGAGAGCACGTTCCAAGTTACCAGCATTAGCTAAATCCCCTGTAGGTCGTGCCATCGTGTTTAAAAAGAATTTAGACCGTAGTACAGTTGCTGCTGTTTTGAGTCCAAGTACAGTTGATAGCACACCAATAGGCTTAATAAACATAGCCCCCATGGTAAGAGAACGAGCAATATTTGCAGTTTCCAAACCACCTAGTCCAGCTAAAGGACGCATAGACACGGCTTCTGCTTTTTTCGCTAATAATTCAATTCCTTTGATTACTTCAGTTCCGAATAAATCTTCCATTTTATCTCGTCCAAGAGAGTCTATGGATTTCATTATCTGGTCATGCTTTCTCCCGCTCATTACTTCTTTAACAAATTCTGGGGAAAGTGTTCGTTTACCACGCGCAGTTATTTCTGAACTTGGGTCCCCTATTGATCCAAGAATACGAGCTAAAAGCGTATCCTTAACATCATTCATAACGGATGAATCTGCCCCAAAAAGTTCTCTTGCCTGTCGAATAGTATCCTTGTTTCTGGTAACTAGATTAACCACTTTGTCCATCTCACCAGAACGAGCGGCTGTTTCTAAATTTCGTAAAAATGGAAGCCCCTTCAAATCTTCCACAGTCCCTGTCATTTGTCGGACAGCTTCTATCTGTTCTGTAATTGGGCGCCCTGCTAAACTGCGAAGCTCTGCTTCTCCTATCTCATCCCCTACAAGTGATATATCGGCCACGCTCCGCATAACAGCGTCATAGTCCTTGCCGAATAAGACTTTTCCTGTGGAACCTAATTCACGAATCTGTGCAGAAAGTTTAAGAGGATCTGTGCGCCCAAAAATATTAGTGGTTGAAGGATCGTTTATGGCCCTTTCCATCCATCTTCTAGCCAGACTTTGGCGTACAGCCGTCCTATAGTTAGTACCAGCCTTTCTAGCTTCGGCAACTTCATTGGCGAAGGATCGTTGTTGATCAAAACGCCGTTTGAAAAATCTGGCCAACGGATCATCTGGATTAGCGGCAACTGTCTCACGGAGATTAATAACTGTTGGCTTGGCCCCCGGCGCTCGTTTCGGCTTACCAACAGCTGCTGACGGATCAATCTTTACGTCTATGGGATCAATCTTTACATTTATGTCGGGGACTAAATCAAGATAACTTCGTGGTCCTGGCTGAATTGGGAATCCTTCTTTGCCTCCTAATCCTTTACGAGGGGTGGGACGGGTGGCATCCAATAAATCTTTTAATAATTTTCCCCTATTAGGTTGGATAATTGTTTCCAGAATCGCATCTGGATCAACTAGTTCGCCGCCTTTTGACTCTAAGGTCATTTTCTTCGCCAAGAAGGTATCGAATCTTCCTATTCCTTTTTTATAAAAATCTTGGGCATTTCTTAGTGCTTCAAAACCAGCTTTCTGCATGTCCCACCTAGCCAACACTGCAGCTGTTTCATCCTTAGAAAGAAGTCGTTTACCAACTGGATCTTGCATCTGTCCAGAAGCCCACACCTCTGGGCGATTGGTATCCAAGAAGGAGACATGGGCCTCGTCAATAGAATCATCTACCTTCTTTAATAACTGGGTTAAAAGCATCCTATCCTGAGAACCAATCAGACTTGGATCGTAAGACGCTTCTCTAAGGGCTGTACGGACCATGTTCATGGTGTCCACGGACACATTATCATTTAGACCATTAATAACTTTTCCTAACGCAGATTTTTCTATTTCTGGACCAGTAGCTATGTGTTTTTTTACTATTTGGGCAAGAGCATTTTTGAGGGGTTGCGTTCCTATTATATCTTTATCGCCAAACAACTCACTTGCTTTGGCATATAGCATATCGACATCTTCATCAAACCGGGCTTTGTTTACTTTGATCGCCCGTAAAGCGAATTCTCCTCCCTCATAACTTGTATCTCCAAATCGCGCGATTAACGAAGATATCTCTCGGTCTACCGTATTTTTTAATCTCGCGTTTGCCTGTTTAGCTAATTCTTCAGGGGAAGAATACAATCGTTCTATATCCCGTTTCAACGAACTCAAGAACTCCGTAGAAGTACGTTGAGCTTGTTCTTCTGGGATATCCATTTGACGTAGAAGGTTCAAATAAGATACCTGTAAGTACTCAGCATTTCTTGTTGCTACCCTAGCATTAGGGAATACACCTTCAAAAAATGCTTGTGCTCTTCCTAATAGAGGAGCGGTGTTAGTAGCACGTAATGTTGGTCTTCCAGTGACTGTTTTACCTGTCACAGGGTCAGTTTCTCCAGCCAGGATTTCTCTGGCTGTGGTCCTAGTGACGTTTGCCTCTGGATTGCCGGGTCCTTTAATTAGTCTTCCGAATAATCTGTTTAATAATCGTCCACCAATTTCCCCTGTTCCTCCAGCCGCAAACTCAAAGAAAAGGTTTTTGGCATCTTCTCCTAATGTCTGGTCACGGACACCTTGAGAGTATTCAATTGCCTCATCTGCTACATAGCCCATCGCACTGGCCCCTCCTACGAGTAAGGCAGCAAGTGGAATACCGACACCAGTAGTGGCTAGGGCAGCGGCAGTACCAGCAATAAGGGGTCCTCGAGCTTCTCCTGTAAGATCAACTATATCCTCCCAAGAGAAACCAGACTCATCCACCGCTAGTTTGGTGCGTCCTTGTACCTCTTTAAGGCCATACTGCTGCTGAACATCTTCAGGAATGTGTTCCAAATCCAGAATAAATCTTCCTTCTGCATCCTGGAAAAATCCTTCCTCTGGGATTCCCTTTCTTAGAAGCTGTAATCTGCGTTCTCTATCGTTATTACCAGATCCAAAGGCAAAGCGTAGCGCGTCACTTTTGACACCCGTTTTATAATCAATCTCAGTGGCTGGAATTTCGGTAGCAGCGGGGACTTCCTCAGTTACCGATACTTCTTCTTCGGTAACTTCCGCATCCGAGAAAAAGGTTTCACGGATCGCTGCTTCTTCTTCAGGAGTGGGGGTATCCCCTGCTATTACGACTTGTTGTATACCAGTGGGAGTTTGAACTTGGATCGTTGCCATTTAGCCCACCCTCTTTTGCGGCACCGACTTTTGCATATGCCATAAACCATCCTCATCTTGGTACATACCAGGAACAGGAGTTTGGGTAGGAACTAATTCTTCTCGCACGGCTTCTGGAGTGTATGCCTGTTTAATCCTTTCTGGCTCAACTCCAAACTCTCGCCATGTACGGTAGTAAGAATTATCTAAATTTCCGTGTGCTCTTGCCAAAACTCCTTCTAATATCCCCAAGCGCAATCGAAGTTGCTCTTCAGAAGTAGAGGCCCCTGCTACCCATTTAAACTTCCCGTCTGGTCCCTCTGCCATACCCAGTGCAGAGGCAACAAGCATTCTGTCTCTATCCGATATGGTCTTACCTGATTCTCCAAGGAGCAACGGGGCCATTTGTATGGATAACATGCGAAGATAAGTATGGTATCTGTTAGTTGCACTAACTTGGATGTTTTTATCCATAAACTGATTATATTGTTCAAGCTCCTCTGGACTCAGGTTTTCCGTAGATGTGAATAGTCCACTCTCTGGACGTACAAAGGCTCTGTAAATATCTTTACCCTTACCGATTAGTGCATCGAATCCAGAAATTTCTTCGCCTGTCCCTTCTTCATTTAACGCACCCTTTGCGAATGTTACCAATCCAGTCATTCCACCTAGAGCAGACAGCCCTTTTTCATACTCCAATACTAATTTCTCAGGATTTAACAGTATTGGTTTTGCTTCCGCTTCGGCTCCGTGTGCGCTTGGATATATTACATCCAACTCTATATCCCTTTTATTAAACTGGGTTTTGTAAGTGCCGACTGTTTTCATATATGGGAATCTGGCCGCCGCTGATGCAGCCTTTGCTTCCGCGTCCGCTATCCACCAAGCTTCAGGGATAAGCTGGATTCCAGTTTCCCTTTGAATGGCCTCTACTTGTCGGTCATTTAAACGGTTTACTCCCGCTCTAAATCGTTCGACAATCTGTCCATTAGCGTCCTTAAAGGTGATGTCGTTATCCAACATATAATTATTTTTAGCACGTTCAGCGGATCTTTCTTCTGCACCAAGAGTGTCTCTCTTTGTGAATGCGTATTGACCACCAGATAGATTGATACTGCGGATATACTTCTCTCTCTCTTTCGCATCTTCAATGAACTGAGGAAGTACGGCCAAGGCACCTTGAGATACGTTGGTGATAGGATCGTCACTTTTCCCTGCAGCAATGGCTAAACCAAGCATTAATAAATTAAGACCTGATGTACTTTTGTCACTGTACTCAGGCATTGCGTCTACAAACTCTTTTTGGGCGGCAGCTACATTAAAAGCAGGATTGGGGGAATAGAGTGCCTCGACTGGAGATTTCGCGGATGGTTCATCTGAATCGCCGGGGGTTACCTCCACCGTAGTACTACTCTTCAGGGAAGAATCACTTTCAGCCAAACTTTCTAGGGCCTCTGCTACACTCATACCTTTACCATTTATAAGAGGAAGAACGGCGTTTGCCGTTTCTACATCTAGACCAGCGGCCGTTAACTCTGTCAGTGTCATTTGCCCAGTAGTCGTATCAGCCGCAGTTTCTTCCCCCGCAGTTTTGACTTCTGATGGAGGTTTCTGAACGACTGCTGATTCTTCACCGCTACGGGTCACTGAAGTGGTTTGGTCAATAGCTATGGAAGTAGGAAATTGCTCGGCTGCTGCTATATCTGCGGCAGTTGGCTCTGTTGCGGAGGCTAATGGATCTAGGGTGGCGGCTGCTGCCCTTCGTTGCTCTAGGACAGAAGGTCCTGTGAACTTCTCAACTAGAGCTTTACCTGGGGACCAATTAGAAAGCAGCGATCCCCCGCCGGGAAGCGCAGGACTATCACTGGCTTCGGGTGGTAGAAGCTGGTTTTGATCTGGTTTTTGTATAAGAGCATCTTGTGCAACAACATCTTCTACCGTCATCCCCGCTGGTTCGGGAGCAGATTTAATCTGAGGTTCGATAAGAGGCGTAGGTACATTTTCCGCCATAAGTACTTCGGACGGAACAGGGGTTGGAGAAATATCATAAGGTTCGCCAGCGCCAGGAGGAAATATTCCACGGACAGGTACGGCTGTTTCCATAGGAGAAGGAGGTGGCGCAGAAACTATATCTACAGATTCAGGAGTAACCATTGCTTCCATTGCAGTTGGCTGAGTAATAGGAACCGCTTCCGTGGGGGCAACAGGTTCTTCTGACGCTATAAGACTTTCCCCTATTTCTAATCCTCCAACGGTAGAGATAATCTCTTCTACTGATTGTCCAGGAAAATGTTCATTGACGAGCGATCCAAAAACTTTTGCACCTGAAGTAGGATCCTTAGAATCTGTTCTGTACTTCTCATTAATAGCATCCAGGACTTGGTTTTCTAGAGCCCTATCCCCGGATCTTTGAGCCTCACTAAGCCGACGAACATCCTCCGCAATTTGCCGTTTTATATCTCCAGACAATTGCTGTGCATACCAATCACTCTCTGAAGTAATCGCCGGTAATTCTTCCATAGCGGCTGGTTGCATCATGCTTGGTAGATTTCTACCTATGGTCCCTAGTCCACCATACTGGAACCTGGCAACCCCACCCTGGTTCATGGACAGTGTACCACCGCCCTGTGGATTCACGGCATCCGCCGTTACTGCGTCGATCAAGGGACTCGAAGAAGAAAGGATCCCGCTAGCCGCTGGAGCGGTGTCGGTCAACCCCCCGCCACGGAACATTTTACGGTTCGCTAGTACAGCCTTGATTGCACGTGCCATTACGAGTTCCTATGCGTTAGTAAATAGCCCTGAGAAGGGATTTCCTAACTGTTGTTGAAGACCAAGACCCGCGATCCCTAAACCAACCGCCTGTGACAACGGACTCGGAGAAGGAGCTACCGTCTGTTGCAAAGTAGACTGTGCGGTTCCAATTGCCGGCTTGAAAATATCACTGGTAAAGCCAATCCGCTGGAACGGCTCAAAGGCTTGTTGTAGCGCAGTTTGTCGTTCAGCATCCCTTACACGTTGTTCTTGTGTTTGTTGGAGAGCCCCTAATTGACTCTGGAGTTGTGCCTGTTGTCCAATCAATCCCTGACCCGCGCCAGCAAGACCAGCCTGTTGAGCACCGAATTGGCCGATAGCCGCCCCTGTACGAATGCCTTCTTGCGATTGCGCCTGTCCGAGACCCGCTAACAACTGGGAAATTCCCTGTTGACGTTGCTGCTGGCTTTCAAAAGCGGTTTGCGCGGCGTTCTGTGCCTGGTTAAAGTTCCGTGATAAATCCTCAAAGACGCGCCGACTCTGGACATCCAATAAGTTGCGGGTGAGCTCAGACTGCATAATCCCCTGCCTCGCGCCACCAAAGGCGCCGGCACCTACTGCTTGAGCGTTTAACTGATTCTGTTGGATGTCCGCTTGGCGTTGATACTCCTCCAGAGCTTCTTGAGTAACAGCTTGTTGATAGGGATCAAGAAAAGGTGCAAGACCAGCTTCAGTAGGAACGAATTGTTGCCCAGTGGCCTGTGCCGCAGCCGCTGCTTCGTCAAATCGAGCGGGGACTCCTGCCGTTCTCTCTCGAAGAGTTTCCAGACCTGTTCCAATGGTTTCCGCACCTGTAGTCAGGAACGGTTGGAACTGTCCAATACCAGCGCCCGTGGTGATAGCTTGTTGGGTAAGAGGATCAAGTCCCGCCACTTCGATTGGAGGAATAGGAACCGGGGTTTCTCCCCTGGCAAAGGCTTGTTCCAGAATGCGCCGTTGGAAATCTTCCAGAAACGGAGCTTGCCGTATAATGCTTTCTTGTTGGGTTACGTCAACCATTACGCTGTCCTCTCATATCGGGACATAAGATCGTACATACGAGCGGCCCCCAGATCTCTGTTGCCATTCCCTATTCCTCGAACAGCGTCAGCGGTCATTACAAATTCTCCATCCGAAAGACGGGCGGGTATACTGTCGGAGGTCCCTGTACCGGGACCCGTGATCTCACCGCCCCCTTGTAATCTCATGATTCCGCCCTGTGCCGCTGTTAGAGATGGTTGAAGACCATGTGTAAATTGCGGTTGTTCCTCCGCATCCTCCAAGCTAATACCAGCAATTGTCGCTAACCGTTGAGGGGCGTAAGAGGGCGTCCCATACCATTGTGCGTATAGAGCTCGCGCTTTGGGGCTTTCTTTATTTTCTTCTAGGAGCCACTCCTCATATTTATTTACTAGATCCTGATTTCCAGAGGTGTATAGCTGCTGTTTACGTTCTTCCTCCTCTGGACTCATTACATAGGCCGCGATACCAAGAGCGGCTGGAATTGCTAAAGTCTTTGCTGCTTGACCAGCGAACTGTTTGGCGCCTTCCTTGGAGAAAATGGATGCTGCTTCTTCCTCTAGTTTTACTACAGAACCATCCAAAGGATTGATTTGGTAGGTTTGTCCATCATCGGCTTTCCAAGTATGTCCCGCGGATGGTTGAGTTTGGCCTTGTTGAGGAGCACCCGCTAATCTCGCGTCATATTGCGTGTAAAATTGTTCTCCTTGAGCGGTCAATAAGTTGTCAGAAGTTATGGCACCTTGTGATCTAAGGGCTTCGTATTGGGATTCTGGGATCCATTTAGGTTCTCCAGTCGAAGTTCGCACTTGCCGTACTGGTTCTTGACCCCCCACTTGATACATTTGACCACCAGTTAGATCCGTACCACTTGGGCCGGCTGTTCCAGAAAATAGTCCTTTTGGAGCTTGTTGCTTCCATGGCGTTTGGGTTTGTAATTGCTTACCACCATACCCTGCTTGGTATGGGGGTGGTATGGGTATGTTGGTGACAGGATTATATTTCGGGAAAAGACCACTTCGTCCGTAATTATAAGTAGTTGGCGCCCCCGCAGTACTTGGGAAAAAGCCCCCCGCTCCTAAAGGACCACCTTGACCCAAGATTCCTTGCGCTAATGGGTTAGCCGCAGCGGGTCCTCCGCCAATCAAAGGAATCCCTGTTCCAGAAAATAAATTACCAGCCGCCTGGAAGGGAGCCATTATGCCTTTACCCAGACCTTCCGAAAATCCAGAAACACCACCAGCCGCGCCAGGTTGTAGAGCCCCCATGACACCTTGTCCCAAGGCACTCCCCGCATAAGAGAAAGCAGCCGACTTTAAGACATCCCCCCACGATCCTCCTTGCAGCTTGGTAACAAGGCCCGAGGCTATCGGGCCACCAATGCCGGGCAAGATCAAGTTGCCCACGATTGGTGCAATGACGGGTAACGCCTTCTTGAATACTTTCTTTATGGCTTTGAATATCTTCTTGAAGAAAAACTCAGGCTGTCCCGTAATGGGGTTGATGGAGTTGAGGTTGTTGCCTACCACGTAGCGATTGGGATCCTCGATGCCCATCATACGCATCTGCCAGAACAACTGGTTCTTGAGCTCCGGGTTCGCGTCCAGAATTTCCGCTGGTACTACGGTTTCCCCCTCCGCAGCGTGAACCATGTAGGAATCACCGTAACGTCCCAGTGTCCCCAGACCAGTCGCTATGGATGCTATGGTGGGGTCACCGTTATATTTGGGTTGTGGATATTGCATCAAGATACCTCTAACACGCTGGCGAAGGCGTAGATTTTGGAAGCCGTATCGCAGTTAAGTTGAAGCGTATCGCCAGCCTCGAGAACGAAAGGCCCGGTGAGGGACGTGTCGGCTTCAGTACTCAGCGTATCCTTGCTGAGGATACATAAAACCGAGGCAGAGCTATCATTAATCTTGGTGTATACCACGATAGATCCACTATGACTATTATACAAATTTATAACTTTTACAATCGCTTCTGTCGCCGTAGGACAGGTATAAATTGTGACATCTCCCGTCGAACCCACCAAAGTAGGGATATTTTTGTAGGCGGAAGCCATTTCAGCCTAAAAACCAGTTTTTAGCATTAGTTTCGTCTTCCCCGGTTATTACCGCTGGAAAGTCGAATTTCGTAAGGGCCATCTCCAGGTCCCGCATAATTCGGGAGAAAGTATCCTGGTCATAGGTAGCCGGAACCAGTGGAAAGTTGTGGTCAAGTAAAGAGGCCATTATCTTCTCCCGTCCGGTCGGACATTGAGGCGGGTATCCCCTAAAGTCCATGTAGTATCCGTTTTGGAACTTGCAATTCGGAGAGTTGCGCTTCGGCCCCGGCACCGGACATTGGCTTGTGTCGTAGTTGCGGTGACCGTGGTCGAGGCTTCGGTTACTAAGCTGTCACCGGGGAAGGGCCTGGTTTTCAGGACATATCCCACCTCGGCATCGGTGCCGCTGACTACGATGTCGGGAATAACCTTATTGATAAATAGAAACTCGTTGCCATCCCCTATGTCAAAGTCCGCAGACTCAATAAAGGATTCCATTGCGCTTCCGTCATCATTCTGCGTGTTCTCATGGTTATAAATGTATTCTACGGAACTCGCAGACCCCGCTCCTCTGGGGTTGTCGTGAATACCAAAGTCTACCCACGCGGTACGGGAAAGAGTGCCAATGTCCCATGTATTTTCCGTGTAGTTAAACTTTGCATAGCGGTCTATCTCGGTAGCATCGGAGGACACATAGAAGAAAAAGATCTCGTCAAACATGCGGTTGGAACCAGCAAAGAACTTACGGCTTTGCGCCAGATTGATGTCATCAAAGATATACCGCAGTACCGTGCATGGGATCACTTCCGCCCGTCCCGTGTAGGTGTAGAAGTTCTCTCGATCCATCCAGAAGATCCGGTCCCCTATTGCTACCACCGCATTTGGAGAAATGACGGAGATGTTGTTGGACACCAGTGCGAACCCA
>Ga0114905_1002198_pt1 | contig 10181 bp, 9 predicted proteins | sample MalvireepMed_b05_FD_83499 | JGI IMG/M metagenome (GOLD analysis project Ga0114905, IMG submission 83499) | Marine viral communities from the Global Malaspina Expedition - Malaspina viral metaG DeepMed_b05 | ecosystem: Environmental > Aquatic > Marine > Oceanic | place: Mediterranean Sea...
GCCGATGTTGGTGTCCACGCCCTCGATACGGAACTGGCACAGCGCCCGGTAGCTGCGCCGCACGGTGGTGGCGTAGTCACCGCGGCCGTGCACGATCAGCTTGGCGAGCAGGGAGTCGTAGTGGGGGCTGGTGCGGTAGCCCCGGTAGCCGAAGGTGTCCACGCGCAGGCCGGGGCCGGTGGGCGGCTCGAAGGTGGCCAGGGTGCCGCCGGCGGGGCGTGCCTCGCCGCTGGCTTCCATGGTCTCCATATTAACGCGCAGCTGCATGGCGAAGCCCAGCGGCTGCGGCGGGCGGGTCAGGCCCAGGTCCGCCAGGGAGGCGCCGCCGGCCACTCTCAGTTGCGCCTGCACCAGGTCCACGCCGGTGATCTCTTCGGTGACGGTGTGCTCCACCTGCAACCGGGGGTTGGCTTCGATAAAGGCGAAGCGGCTTTCGTCCGCGTCCACCAGAAACTCGAAGGTGCCCAGGCTGCGGTAGCCGACTTTCGCCGCCAGTCGCAGGGCGGCGTCCAGCTATTGCTGGCGGGTGTCCTCGGAGAGCGTCGGGCTGGGCGCCACCTCCACCAGCTTCTGGTTGCGCCGCTGCAGGCTGCACTCGCGCTCCCACAGGTGGACCGGCGCGTCGCCGCCGTCGCCGAGCACCTGCACTTCGATATGCCGGGCCCGGTCGATAAAGCGTTCCACATAGACGGCGTCGTTACCGAAGGCGGCGCCGGCTTCCGCCTGGCAGCGCTTGAACGCCTCGGCCAGATCGTCGCCGGGGCCCACGATGCGCATGCCGCGCCCGCCGCCGCCGGCGATCGCCTTGACGATCACGGTGGCGCCGTCACCGAGGCCGTCGCGGAATGCCTGGGCCTGTTCCAGGGTGGTGTCGGCGCCGGTGCCGGGCACCACCGGCACCTGGCACTCCTCCGCCAGCACCCGGGCGCGGGCCTTGTCGCCGAGCAGGGCCAGGGTGTCCGCGTCCGGGCCGACGAAGATCAGGCCGGCGTCCGCGCAGGCGGCGGCGAAATCGCGGCTCTCGCTAAGAAAGCCGTAACCCGGATGCACCGCGTCGCAGCCCTGCTCCAGCGCCACCTTCACCAGTTGCTCGCCGTCCAGATAGGCGGCCACGCCCTGGCCGGACAGCGCCACCGCCTGGTCCGCCACCCGGGTGTGCAGGGCCCGTTCGTCATCGGCGGGGTAGACCGCCACGGTGGCGATATCCAGGTCGGCGGCGGCGCGGGCGATGCGTACGGCGACTTCGCCGCGGTTGGCAATGAGCAGCTTTTTAATGGTCATGAAGCGGGGTCCGTCTTGTTCTGGGGCGGGTACGACACGCCGAGGCGCCGTCCGGGTCAGGGGCAACATAGCCAGATACTGACTTGCACGTCAATTAGCATTGACAGTGGTTTTATTTACTTCCAGATTAATTGCCACACGCACAGGAGAGGAGCCGGCGCTTGGCCAGACCGAACAAAAAATCGCAATTGGGCCAGCCGCCGATGAAGACGCGGATCAAACAGGCGGCCCGCGATTTGTTTATTCAGCGCGGCCTGGCCGATGTCAGCTACGGCGACATCGCCGAGGTGGTGAACACCACGCGGGCCAATCTGCACTACCACTTCGGCAACAAGAACGCGCTTGTCGAGGCGGTGTTCCAGGAGATCTTCGACAGCCTGGAAGAGCAGTTCCAGGAAGTGTGGGCCAAGCCCGGCCTGACCCTGGGTCAGCGCATCGGGCTCACCGCCGAGGACTGCGAACGCCGCTTCTACGAGTTCAACAAAGACGCCAAGGGCCGCAACCCCTGGAGCCTGTCGGCGCGGGCCCGGTTCGAGAACCATCTGCTGTCGCCGCGCATTCAGGCGGGTATTTCCGAAATGTCCCGCCACTTCGAGGACTACGTGGCCCATGCGGTGACGCTGGCGATCGGCGCCGGCGAACTGCGCCCGGACACGCCGGTGCGCCAGGTGGTGATGCTGATCACCCCGCTCTGGTATTTCGGCTCCTTGCTGACGCAGCACAGCGGCCTGGACAAGCTGCTGGACCACTACAAGGCGGTCAGCGACACCATCGCCGCCGCCTACGGGACACATTAAAGTCACGCCGCTGTCATGTCGGGAAGGTACACACCCAGGGTGACCTTCCGATAATGACAAGGAGCTGACATGAAACTCTGGCTTGCCCTGGGCGCCGGCACGCTTGCCGCCGCCATGCTCGCCGGTTGCGGCGGCGACAGCGACAACGATCCCGTTCCGTCCACCGACACCCCCGCCGTAAGCGGCGTAAAACTGAATTTCATGGGCCGTTACAGCACCGGCCAGTTCCATGAGAGCGCGGCGGAAATCCCCGCCTACGACGCCGGCACCCGGCGCCTGTTCGTGGTCAACGCGCAGAAAGGCGCCCTCGACGTGCTGGGCATGAACGACCCGGCCAATCCGGCGCTGGTGGACACCCTGACCACCTCGGACATCGCCGCCAACACCGAAGTAAACAGCGTGGCGGTGCGTGACGGTCTGGTTGCGGTCGCGGTGCAGGCGCCGGTCAAGACCGACGCCGGCTATATGGCACTGTACGACGCTGAAACCCTGGAGCTGATCAGCTTTGTCGAAGTCGGCGCGCTGCCCGACATGGTCGCGTTCACCGCCGACGGTCAGTACGTGCTGACCGCCAACGAAGGCGAGCCCAGCGACGACTACAGCGTGGATCCGGAAGGCTCGGTGAGCGTGGTGGACATCAGCGACCCGCGGAACCCGGTGGTCGCCACCGCCGATTTCACCGCCCTCAACGGCCAGGAAGACGAACTGCGCGACCAGGGTGTACGAATCTACGGGCCCGGCGCCAGCGCCGCCCAGGACCTGGAGCCGGAATACATCGCCTTGGACGCCGATGGTACGACAGCGTGGGTCGTCCTACAGGAAAACAACGCGCTCGCCAAAGTGGACATAGCCAGCGCCACGGTGACCGAACCTCTCCTACCACTCGGCACCAAAGACATCAGCCAGGACGGCAACGCCATCGACGCCAGCGATGACGACGGCGTGATCAACATCCGCACCTTCGACGGCGTGGTCGGTCTTTACTTGCCGGACGCCATCCACGCCTACAGCGCCGGCGGCGACACCTATCTGGTCACCGCCAACGAGGGCGACGCTCGCGCCTGGGGCGAGGACAACGATGCCTACTGGGGTACCGAAGGCGCGGGTTGCGCCGGCGATGCCAGCCAGGGTTTCGTGGAAGAGTTCCGGGTCAAGCACCTGGTGCACGCCGACGGCTTCGACCGCCGCTGCTGCGACGACCTTGCGCCTCAGCTGCGCGCCCTGGGCGCCGGCGGCCTGCTCAACCCCACCACCTTCGGCTACTGCGGCGCGGTGGACGGCGATCCGGGCGACTGCCGCGAGGACGACGTGTTGGGCCGCCTGAACATCACCTGGACGGAAGGCTACCGCACCGACAGCAACGGCGACCCGGTGATGTTCACCGCCGCCGGCGTGGAAGACCCGGCCGGTGACCGCATCATGTACGACACCCTGTACGCCTACGGCGGCCGCTCGTTCGCGATCTGGGATGCCGAAGGCGCCCTGGTGTGGGATTCCGGCGACGCCATCGAGCAGTTCACTGCCAGCGATGAGTGCATGGCCGGCGCGCAGCGCAACATTCCCTGCGCCGACTACTTCAACAGCGGCCACGACGAGGGCAGCGCCTTCGACAGCCGCAGCGACGCCAAGGGCCCGGAGCCGGAAGGCCTGACCATCGGCACCCTGGGCGGCAAGACCTTCCTGTTCCTGGGCCTGGAGCGCATGGGCGGCATTCTGGTCTACGACATCACCGACCCGACCGCGCCGGTGATGCAGGACTACCTGAACAGCCGCGAGGACTGGGTCACCGAGGACACCGAATCGGTGCTGGCCAGCGCCGGCGACCTGGGCCCGGAAGGCCTGGTGTTCATCCCCGCCTCCGACTCCCCCAACGACAAAGCGCTGCTGGTGGTGGGCTACGAAGTGAGCGGCACTACCGCCGTCTACGAAGTGGAAGCGCTGCGCGACTGACCCTTCCCAACACGCCACCCCGAACGCCCGACGTGCCACGGCACGCCGGGCGTTCTTCGTTTCCGGGCCCGGAAAACTGGACCCGGCGGCCCAGCCACGGCAGTCTTGCGGGTAAACACGCCTTCACGCGGCCGCCAAGGCGCGGACGTTAGCCTTCCGCTTCCTTGAAAGGCGCGGTCCGCTCTACGGCCAACGGTCATACAGGTTACACTTTACGGGCCCGAAGGCGGCGCCCCCGGGGGAAACGCTTGCATGGCGCGCCGATTAAGGTCAACCTTTATGACCTGTTACTCAAAATCAAGACTGGTGGTGAACCCATATGGTTGAAGACGCTTCGCTGGACCGGCTGAACAAGTACCTGGAAACCCTGCATTTCGCCTTCCGGGGGCTGGTGGCCGAACCCGACAGCATATTGAAAAGCCAGGGGCTGTCTCGTATCCACCACCGGTTGCTGTTTTTTATCGGCCGCAACCCGGGGCTCAGCGTCAACGAACTGGTGGAGAGCATGCGCCTGACCAAGCAGGCGATCCATAAGCCGCTCAAATCCCTGGTCGAGAAAGACCTGGTCGAAGTGACCCGGGACGCCTCGGACAAGAGGGTGAAACGGCTGGCGCTGACCTCCCAGGGCGTGGCACTGGAATCGCGCCTTACCGGCATCCAGCGGGAGCTGCTCACCCACGCCTTCGATGAGGTGGGCGAAGAAGGCGCCGAGGCCTGGTTCCGGGTAATGGAGACCATGGCCCGACGCCTCGGCGTCTGACGCCGACGGAGTCACCGAATCAGGCGGTCTGGCGCTGTTCCTGCTGGTCCGCGTCGAGTTTGTTCTTGTACAGCGAGCGCTTGGGCTTGGCCATCACCCGGCGCAGCATCGGCTCGAAGAACGACAGCGGCAGGGTCTCCTGCTCCGGGTCGAAAGCGGCGGCATCGTACTTGGCGCAGAACTCCACGGTGCGGTCGAAACACGGGTGGTCACGGTATTTCTCGCGCAGCTCCGGGTCCAGGCCCAGGTGCTCGAAGAAGTAGTAGCCCTGGAAGATGGCGTGGTGTTTCACCATCCAGTGGTTTTCCTCGCTGACGAACGGCTCCAGCAGGGCGGCGCCCACGTCGGCGTGATTGTAGGGGCCCAGGGTGTCGCCGATGTCGTGCAGCAGGGCGCACACCACGTACTCCTCGTCCTGGCCGTCGCGGTGCGCCAGGGTGGCGGTCTGCAGGCAGTGGGTGAGGCGGTCCACCGGGAAGCCGCCGCAATCGCCTTCCAGCAGCTGCAGGTGGGTGATGACGCGATCGGGCAGTTCCTTGGCGAAACCGCCGAAGGCCTGGCCGATGATCTTCCAATCCTCGGCGGTGCCCTCTTCCATATGCTTGAACTGAGCGCGCGGCTCGTCGTGATGACCGTCCATACTTCTCTCCTCGGCTGGGGCTTGAACGCCCTGGCGTTTATTGGATGTATGATGGGGAGTCTAGGCCGCGCGCCGGACTGAGACTGTCAACGGTTTGACAGTTGGCGCGCGAGGCGGTGTTACGGGGTGTCCGGGCGATGGTCGATCACGTTCTCGAAGTACTGAAAAGCTGCTCGCTGCTGTCCGGGCTGCCCGAGGCGGCGCTGCGCGAGGTGGCGCCGCTGGCCCGGGTGCGCCCATTCCGCGCCAACGAGGTGCTCTACCAGCGCGGCGAGGTGCAGTCGGCGCTGTCGGTGGTGGGCGCCGGCAATGTGCGCATCGGCTCCACCAACGCCGAGGGCCGGGAAATCATGCTCACTCTGTTCGAGCCCGGCGCCTGGTTCGGCGACACGGTGTTTTCGCCGGGCATGCCGCGGGTGTTCGGCGCCACCGCCCACACCGACGGCGAGCTGGTGGAGGTGCCCGGCCAGGACTACCGCGCCCTGCTGGCGCGCTATCCGGAGGCCTACCCGCGCACCCTGGACATGCTCAGCCGGCGCCTGTGGTCGGCGATCTCCATCATCGAGGACAACGCCCTGCGCGACATGCCCGGGCGGGTGGGCCGGCGGCTGCTGTTCCTGGCGCACATGCACGACCCCCAGCGCGGCCCCGGCCCGGTGACCTTCAAACTGACCCGCGAGCACATCGCCAACATGATGGGCATGACCCGCCAGGGCGTGCACGGCGTGCTCAAGGCCCTGGAGCAGCGCGGGCTGATCCGGTTCAGCTACGGGCGCATCACGGTGCCGGACCCGGACGCCCTGAAGGCTTACCTGGACGAACGTGCCGGGTAGTAACTATTACCTACATGATGGCACTTTGGCATTAGCTTTGTGACGCAATTAAAGGAATTCCTCCTACCGGTCGATAACACTGAGTAACAGACACAAACATACGGAAATATTCCGACCGTACCGAGTGAAAACGATGCCTAGCCTGATCAATGACCTGCCCCTGGCGTTCACCCTGCCCGATTACAATCTCTGGGAAATGCTGGCGATTCCGCTGGGTGCGCTGGTGATGGTGGCGGCGGTTCTCTGGACCGGTCGGATTCGCCAGCGCCTGCTGGTCAATGTGCTGGCGCTGGGCATCATGATGCCGCTGGTGCATCTGTGCATGATCACCGCCGGCGCCCACCTGCTCAGCCAGCGCCTGCAACTGGTGCTGCTGGACGTGATGCCGACCTGGCTGACCTGATCCTCAGGCCAGCGCGGGCTCGATAAAGCGCCAATCTTCCGCGGACTGCCCCAGCACCAGAAAGTGCGGGTTCAGCACATCCGGCTTGTTATAGGCCAAGGGCTCAAAGTGAGTGTTCACTACCACCCCGCCGGCGGCGTTGACCACCGCGTGGGCGGCGGCGGTGTCCCACTCGCAGGTGGGCGCCAGGCGCGGGTAGATGTCCGCCGCGCCTTCCGCCACCAGACACAGCTTCAGCGATGAGCCCATGGAGGTTTTCTCCACCGGGCCCAGCTGCCCCTCGATCAGGCGCTCCAGCGCCGCCACCTGCTCGGCGCCGTGGCGGCGGCTGGCCACCATCACGATCGGCGCGTGCCGCTCCCGACAACGGATCGGCGAGCGCTGGCCGCCCTCTTCCTTGAACGCCCCCAGGCCGCGGCCGCCGGAGTAGGTGATCGCGGTGACCGGCACGTGCACCACGCCCAGCACCGGCACGCCGTCTTCCACCAGGGCGATGTTGACGGTGAACTCGCCGTTGCGCTTGATGAATTCCTTGGTGCCGTCGAGCGGGTCCACCAGCCAGAAACGGGGCCAGTCCTTGCGGTCTTCATAGGCGATGCCGCCGGATTCCTCGGAGAACACCGGAATCTCCGGGGTCAGGGCCTGCAGGCGCGCCTCGATCAGGTTGTGGGCGGCGCGGTCGGCCTCGGTGATCGGGCTGTTGTCGTCCTTGTGGTCCACGTCCACGTCGCCGCGATTGTAGATTTCAAGGATGGCGGCGCCGGCGTCCACGGCGATGGCGGATACCGGGCCCAGCAGGGCGTTCAAATCGTTCATTCAGCGGTCCATCAAACGTTGGGTCATCAACAGGGCGGCGATCACGCGGGCTTCGGTCATATCCTCGCGCTGCAACAGCTCATCCAGCCGTGACAGTTTCCAGGGAATCACTTCCAGGGGTTCGGGTTCGTCGCCGGGCAGGCGCTCTTCGTAGAGGTCCTCGGCCAGGGCGACGGTTATATGGTGGCCCATATAGCCCGGGGACAGGGTCATGCGCTTGAGCAGGGTGAGCTTGCCGGCGCCGTAGCCGGCCTCTTCCTTGAGTTCACGGTTGGCGGCGTCCCGCCAGTCCTCGCCGTGTTCGTAGGCGCCCTTGGGCAGGGTGATCTGATACTCGTCGACGCCGGCGCCGTACTCGCGGATCAGCACCACGGTGTCGCGGTCGAGCATCGGCACGCACATGACGCCGGCGATCGGCGGGGTGCGCAGGCGTTCGTAGGTGCGTTCCACGCCGTTGCTGAAACGCAGGTGCATCTCCTCGATGCCGAACAGGCGGCTTTTCGCCACCAGGCGGGTATCGAGAATTTCCGGTTTGCGGTTGCCTTCGCGGGTCATGGCCACTCCTTTGCGACGGCGTTAAGCCTAACCGCAAAGGAAGTGGAACCCAACATTCAGGAGGCGGCTTTTTGCGCCTGGCGGACCTTTTCCCAGTGGTAGACACCGTCCTCGACGCGGCGCGTTTTCAGCCAGTAGCGCCAGGTGCTGTAGGGCCAGATCGCCACGTTCTTGCCGTCCGCCTGCTGGTACCAGCTGCTGCAGCCGCCCTGCTGCCAGACGGTGCCGGCCACGTCTTCCTGGAGCTTGTCGTTGAAGGCGTCCATCTCGGCGCGCTTCACGTCCAGGTAGTCGCCGCCCTTGGCGTCCAGCTTCTGGATCGCGTCGCGGATGTACTCCGCCTGGCACTCGATCATGAAGATGATCGAGTTATGGCCCAGGCCGGTGTTGGGGCCGACCATCTGGAACATGTTCGGGTAGCCCGCCACGGTGATGCCCAGGTAGGCCTCGGAGGCGTCCGCCCAGTCGTCCTGCAGCTTGCGGCCGTCCAGCCCGGTGATCGGGAAATCCTTCATGTAGATGCGCGGGTCGACGATAAAGCCGGTGCCCAGGATCAGGCAGTCCATCTCCCGTTCGCTGCCGTCGGTGAACACGATGCTGTTCTCGCGCACTTCCTTGACGCCCTCGGTGAACAGCTCCACGTTGTCGCGGTTGAAGGTCGGGTAGTAGCGGTTGGAGATCATGATCCGCTTGCAGCCCAGGGTGTAGCTGGGGGTCAGCTTGCGGGCGGTTTCCTTGTCCTTGACCTGGAAACGGATGAACTGCTTGACCACTTTTTCCAGCAGGCCCGCCAGGCGCGGGTGGAAGATCGGCACCACCCGGGATTCGTTGCTCCAGTAGAGCCGCACCCGGTGCAGCTTGCGCAGCAGCGGGAAGCGCCGGAACAGGGTCTTGGTCAGTTTGGAGTAGGTGCGCTCGTCGCGGGGGATGATCCAGCCCGGGGTGCGCTGCACCACGGTGAGCCGCTCCACTTCCGGGGCGATCTGCGGCACGTACTGAATGGCGCTGGCGCCGGTGCCCACCGACACCACCTTCTTGCCGGTGAGATCGTAGTCGTGGTCCCACTGGGAGGAATGGAACACCTTGCCCTTGAAGCGGTCCAGGCCGGGAAAGTTGGGAATCTGCGGCACATGCAGGGGGCCGCTGGCGAGCACCCAGTGCTGGCACACCACCTGGCTGCCGTCTTTCAGGTCCAGGGTCCAGAGTGCCTTATCCTGGTCGAAGTGGGCACCGCACACCTCGGCGTTGAAGCGGGTCTTTTCCTGAATGCCGTGCTTCTCCGTGGTGCGCAGGATGTAGTCCTGGATCTCCTTCCAGCCGCTGTAGCGGGCGGACCAGTCCGGGTTGCCCTCAAAGGAAAAGGAATACATGTGCGACTGCACGTCGCAGGCACAGCCCGGGTAGCTGTTATCCCGCCAGGTGCCGCCCACCTGCTCGGCTTTCTCCAGCAGTACGAAATCCTCGATGCCGGCTTCGCGCAGCTTGATCGCCATGCACAGGCCGCCGAAACCGCCGCCCACGATGGCCACTTTCACCGGCCGCGCGTACTGATAGACCTTCGCTCGACTGTTCATCTTGTTCTCCCTATTACCGACCACGGTCTTGGACCCTGTTGGTCATCACTGCCCGGCACTTTACCTTGTCCCGGCCCCGGATAAAGGTGTTAAGCTGACCGGAAAATTGATAATTCCGGCCAAGGCGTTTCCCATGCCCCTGCGTTCCATTCTTGCCCTGATGTCCACCGTGGATGTGCTCGAAGAGCGGGGCGTGGACTGTGCCCCGGTGCTGGCCCGCCACGGCCTGGAGCCGGAGCGGCTGGATCCCAACGGGGAGATCGAGCGCGACCGGGAGCTGGCGGTGCTCACCGAACTGCTGCCGCTGGCCGGGGATCCGCTGTTCGGCTTCGAGATGGGCAAGCGCTTCGGGCTGGCCGGCTACGGCCCCCTGACCATGCTGCTGATGACCAGCCGCACCGCCTTCCAGGGCTTTCAGATCGGCGTCCGCTACCAGGCGCTCACCTACCTCTACGGCCAGCTGTCGCTGGTGCCCGGCGAGGACACCACCAAACTAATTCTGGAGCCGGTGCCGCTGCCGGACAGCGTGCGGCGCATCCTCATCGACCGGGACATGACCGGCACCTTCAACC
>Ga0114905_1002202_pt1 | contig 10170 bp, 5 predicted proteins | sample MalvireepMed_b05_FD_83499 | JGI IMG/M metagenome (GOLD analysis project Ga0114905, IMG submission 83499) | Marine viral communities from the Global Malaspina Expedition - Malaspina viral metaG DeepMed_b05 | ecosystem: Environmental > Aquatic > Marine > Oceanic | place: Mediterranean Sea...
CCCGAACCGGCAGTGTTGTCAGAAACCCTGACGTGGTTACCGATGACGAACGCAACGTCACAGAGGACCGCTGCTGGACCCCAAGTCTGAAGCCAGCCAAAGTCGTCATCATCGAAGTCCGTTGCCGCAACACCAACTGGGTGGCCGGTGGCCGTAGTTGGGAAAACGACGAAGTCCTTGTATGGATTCTTCGCCAGGCCCACGAGAGAAGCGGCCTCGAATGCTACCGCAATCGTGTCGCCATCGTAGAGATTGATCGTTCCACTTCCACCTGACCCGATAGCATCGTGCTGCCTGATCTTGTAGAGATGGCCTTCGCCAGTACCATCATTGACGTAGACATACCCGTCCTTGTACAGGTCCTCTGCAGCGGCTGTACCGCCAAGAGTCACACTGAGGCTCTTGTCACCGGCAGAAGCCGTATTCACTGCCAGGTCCATGTCGTGGTTCGCCACGCTAACGGCACTCTGGCAGATCGCCCCGGATGTCTGCGCTCCATCGGTCTGTCCGTAGTAGAAAACCCTACCGTCGGGCAGGACCATCCTTGTGCTTAACGGGTGAAGCGCCGTGGTCCCAGTGACCTTCTCGTCGCCGTAGTCACCCCAAATAGTCCCGTAGGTAAGTGACATCGGACTATCCTCCTATATTTTCTGTGGTGTCTTTCGCAGGCACCATGCGCATCTGAGCCACCGTCTCGTGAGACGACGCCGTAGGACGGCGACGTTCTACCTGATAGTGGCGCTCTGCATGACGCTGGTTGTTGAAGCCAACGTCACACTGGAAACAGTACCATCGGTAGCCCTGAGCCTTTTCCATAACCTCCGCAGGAACACTATGTTCCAACGGAAGTTTATTAGCTGAGCAGAAGCGAACATACGACTTCCACGAATGGAATATCCGCTTCTTGTAACCGATGCGCTGATCTACATACTCAACCTGCTCTTCAGGCTCAAGCTCTACTGCATAAGCAGCTTGGAGTGCTTCAGAGGGTACGGAGGACCGCAACGTCTCATCATCAACACCATCGAGTGGTGGACGTAGACGGAGTCCCTTCTCAAGGTAGGCCGCTATCTGTGAAGGGTTATTGGTCGGCAAGCCGGCATTAGTCGGCTGCCACCCATGTTCAACATCTTCCAGAATCCTGTAGGTACGGCCATTGTCGCCTGTCTTCTCGACACGCGTACGAACCGTTTGCTTTTGCCACCACACCGCTTTCCCTGGTGCTATCCAATGAGGTTCCAGATCATCTGGAATCTCCCATTGATAAGGGGGCTTGCGTAGTTCGATCTTGATATTGGGCCAGTCCAGTTCTCGCCATGCATCGAGATGCTGACGAGTAGACTTAGCCATATCAAGACGGCGTTCGCCATCGGATGACAGCTTGTCGATCTCACGATCCACAAACGCATCCCATGGGAGCCGTATCCCGGTGTCAGTCGGTGCTTGCACCATTTGACCTACCTCTCCTATGCCTTCTATGACGCCGCTTGCGCTTCTGTGGCGCCTGGCTCCGCTCCACTTGGCTAGCCTCAAGCCCATCGAGCACGCGCTTGGTAGCGATTACACGAGGCTCTGAAGACTCCAAGCTGAATCGGTACATGACCACCTCGTCAGTAGCCTTGGTGGCGCACTGACCTTGGCAATCATTGGTCCGAACTGTGGGTTCTTCTTCATTCAGTAGCTGATTGCGACGCGCCGCTAGGTGAGAGGCGACCCCGCCATCGAATACCGAGGAGAATGAACACCATGAGCACTTGTACACCACCTTACGCAGGTAATGCTGCAGTGCCAAGGACTGGGGCAGTGGGCTAGACAAAGACCCATCTACACAATCCCACAGGCGCATCGTCGGCTCGCTATTATCGACCAGACGAACGATGTGGTCCGCCTGCTCGTTAGCCATCTGGCGCTGCATCTGGCGAAAGACAGTGTCGTCAACGACCTGTTCGATCCCAGTCTGTGGGTTGAGTATGGTTGGCATCTATCTGTCCTAGACCGTAGCTGCCGTGTCAGAGTAGACCTCGACGCCATGCACGTCGGCACGCTCGCCTTCGCCCCACTCTTGGAAGATACCGTACTCAACGGCACGCAAGGAGTTGTCAGTCTCCTCCGTTGCATCCGCGTCGTTCGCCATGACGAGCGCAAGCGCGCCCTCTGCCAGGATGGCTCCCTTGGAGTCATCGGAACTGTCACGAGTGATGTTACCGCTGTGGAAGACCTGCACACCGTAGAGGCGGTCATTACCCCTCCACCAACGCTGCAGGAGATCGTCACCGAACCCAGCAGGACGGCCACCGGCAGCGGTGCCGGGGTCAGAGATATCCAGGATGATGTCGCTGATCTGCTCGATATGCAGGGCAGCACGCAGCGGCATCGGCGCAGGGCCGTAGCTGCTGCTGTTGTCCGTCATCAGGTACGAGATGGCTCCACGGAAGTACGTGACATCGAGAGCGCTACCAGCACCCACGACGCTCTTGCTGAAACCATCGTAGAGGGCGATCACGTCGAGCGCCATGCGGCGTCGAAGTGAGTTCGCGATCATCGTTCCTGCCGTGCTGACGACACTGCTGTCGCCTTGGCGGCGAACGAGACGCTTGGAGATCGTCGAGATGATGCCATGCTCTGATGGCGTGATGCTCAAGCTGTTCGTGACGAGCTGCTGACTCGCGGTGAGATCAACACCCTCGCTCAGTGCCTGAGCAGTGGTAAGTCTGGCATAAGTGAGCAAGTCCCATTGCTTGTGCCCCTGCGGAATCCGGTGATTCTCAACCAGGTCTGGGTCTGGGGCTGCAGGCTCGAAAGCCTCTCTCGCTTTTGCCACAAGGATTTTCTGACCAGAAGATAAGTTACTGGTCGAACTAATAGAAAGTCCAGTAGCCATGATGTTCGCTCTTTCTACACAGGCTCTCCGATAGCCTGCATACGATGTTTGTAATCCTCAGTAGTGATGGAACCTTGGATGTACGCATCGCGTATATCGTCTGCGCTTCGCATAACTGCTCGCGCGTTCTGTGGCCCCGCCTCTACGGGAGGATTGGCAGTCTGCCGCTGCGGAGTTACTCCGTTCGTGCGGCCATTCATCAAGATAGCGTCACGGATAGATTGAGCGAACGTCTCTGCCTGCTGCTCTGGTGTCAGAGAGGGATCGCTGAATGCCCCATAACGGACATTCGGGTCATCCCATCTCAGGCCGAAACGCTCTACCGTCCGAGCGGCTTCGTTCAGGAATGCTTTGTCCGCAGTCTGTGCTGGTGCTTGTGGGGCTGGAGTGGTACTTGTCGCCATCTGCTGGCGAAGCATCTCCAACTCTTCTACAAGCGGCTCTGCCGCACGTTGCTGGTCCTCATCGAGTGAGTTCCACCATTCCTTGCGGCCCTGTTGGCGCTGAAGTTCTCCTAATCGAGATTCAACCCGCTCCTCCACCTTGGCTTCAGTCTCACGCCTGATGGAGTTTAAGGCCCTGTCCTGCTTGCCTTGTAGCCCAGAAAGCTCTCTCCGCAAGTGGGTCAGGTCTGCCAACACAGCGTTGTGGTCATCTCGTGATATGTATGCCGGAGTAGCTTCTACGCCCTGCTCCGCATCGAGAGCCACTTGGTCCTGCGACACTACATCTTGTACTTCCTGTACGTTCTGCTCTTCTCCATCCATCGCTTCCCTCTCTCCTGCTGCCCCTAGATTGTTGATCTGGGCAACCTTGACAAGAGTATCAACTTCTACCATATACCCGTCAACCCTCCTAGGTTGCCACCGTATATAGTTGTAAACCAGGGATCAGTTCCTCAAGATTCAGATTGATGTTTTGAATTTGTTGTTCCACCCCTGCGATTTGATGCGCAGGGTGCCTCGGCTTGTAGTTCTTGTACCTTACGAGGTAGGCATCGATAGTCCGATTCTCTTCACGCAGCTTATTTTTTGCCCGCGTAGCAACAGAATCTATCTGCTTGAAGAACGAAGTACTCAGCCCTACGCTCAGAGGGATAGAGTCTTTATACCCAGAGGGAGCTGTCTTCCATCGGCGGTACGCTTCCTTCTGTGTCTTCGTCGCACCGAAGGAGTCCATGATCGTATCAGGGACTTGCCAATAGGGCCTCGCCAATTCGATCAGGCGCTTCCTTTCCTTCTCGGGTGCCGTCAAGTTCTGGAACCGCTTCGCTAGCACGTATGCCTTAGCAGAGGCTTGTTCCTCTTCGCCAACGATGCCGATATCGGCCATGTTGGAAGAGCTGAAGACTCCTTCATACGCTCTCTCATATTTATCGTAGTCGAACTCACCTGTCGCATCGTCGAATTCACGAGCCAAGACTTGCTGAACGAATGAGTCATACAGTTGGTCGTGCTTATGGACGACACGCTCGTCCTTCCCTAGTTCTTTACGATAATCATTCCACGTGATACCACCACGTTGGGCTAGTTCTTCAGATACGACACTCCTTGGAGCTAATGGGTGACTCTTGTAAAGGGTATCTATCTGAGTGCCGTACTTCGCATACGCTTCTTTCCTCAACTCGTCCCACTGGAAGCCTGACATCGTCGGGTCAGAGGACCACTTAGCATTCAGTGCATCCATCGTCGAAGTTAGCTCATCGCGAGACTTCTGTAGATTGAGCTGTAATTTCACATGTGCATTCCAGTGGGGGGTCATTTCAGGAGTAAGTGTAGCTGGCCTGATGTAGCCGTATATCTCCTCTTTATCTATCCCTTGGAACATAGAGTCGATATCATCGCGACGCAGACCAGAGAAGGGGTTCTTCCCTTCCCGAAGCATCTCAAGCGAACCATCTCCACGCGCGTCCAAGTTCGTTATAAGGTCCGCCGTCCTGTCTCCAGCTAGGGGAGATACGGCATGAACCGTCGATCCCAGAGGAATCCCCGCTAGTGTCTGCCACCAGACATCGCGTAAGGCCCCATCCAATTGTTCGTCCGTTGCCGTTGCAGGGTTATGCCCTCGCTGAACGAGCTGTTTCTCTGTGCGACGTTCTAGCCAATTAGGAATCTCATTCCCAAAGACAGTATTCATGTAGTGATCTGTCGGAACATTCAGCAGCCTAGCTGTCGTACTAAGGATGCCTAGGTCGGCACGCTCCAGTGTCTTGAACCATTTCTGTTGTGGTATCAAGAACTGAGGACTATTACTGACAAGATCGATCCCTTCCTTGTTTTCATCAAGAACCATGCTCTCGAAAAGACGGGGCAGGATCGTGTGGATAGGGCCGAACCCGATCCCAAGGGTATTCTGGATCGTCCTGAGTATCTGTTCGTACATCGGGGCATTGCGGGGCAAGAAGTCAGCCTGCCCGAACATCTGCCACCCCATGTACGACTTCAGAGGATTCACATAGAGATCAGCACCCCCTACCGTTGTAGGTAACTTGAAGCTTCCTGCCAGGTACGCGGGATCATCCTCTTCCTTCACGCTGTTCTGATAGCGCTTTATCGTTGGTAGTAGGGCAGGGCGGCGTACGGCAGCCTGTGCATAGTAGGCCATCGACCTGCTAGGGAAGAAGAAGAATGGGACGCCGAGGTTTCCCATCAGCTCATCTACGTTCATCCGGACGGCGGGGTTTCCGAACGTATCGAGGGTAGTGCGCGTCGCGCGTCTCTTCGCCACATCGTGCATACGTCTGTATTGCGTCGCGCCATCGTCGAGAAGCCTAGCGACTTGTTCCATCTGCGCGCTGACCGTCTCGTTATATGCCTTCTCTGCAAGGGACGATGTCTGTACATCGAACTGGGTTTCACGAATCTTACCCGTACCGGGTTTGACCTCATGGAACCTAGCGATGACCTCTTTCGCCCAGTCATCCACTTCTTTGTTTACGGCATTGAAGTAATCATCGACGTGGGGTGACGGCATCTTAGGAATCTGTGTTCCATTGCCGAGGCGTTTAGCAATCTCTTCACGTGCATTCGACGGTAAGTCTCTGTAGAAATGGGCACGCTTCCTGAAATACGTGCGCCATATATGATTTACATCGTAGGCATCATCGCCGTAGTTACCTTCCTGAAATGCTCTCAGTACATCTTCATTCTCGTCTAAGAAAGCCTTAACCTTTGTCGCTTCGTCTGCCGTCCCTTTGACACCGTAAAGTGGGCCACAGGGGGAGCTACAGCTAGTGGCCTTGCGTATGGGTAGAAGAAAAAGCTCTTTGTCCCTAAGGGCATCATTTTCAAGTCTTTGGATTGTATTATCGAGGTCCCTATAAAGTTTATTGAATTCACCCAAGTCCATTCCGTGCTTGGCACGGTCCTCTAGCTGCAGGACCATATCCATCCTGACTTGAGCCATGGCAGTTCGATCATGAGCGATGTGGTTGCCGAAGAGCGACCGCAAAGCGGGAAGATCATCCGCCTTCAGAAGGGCATCGATATCTATGTCCTCCGCACCGATATTCCTCTCAACCTTGGCAAATATTTCATCCGCATCTAGGCGAAGCGTTTCTGCTATCTTTGGATCAATGTCCGCGCTTGGTGTACGTAACCTCTTGCTTAGCTCTGCTCCAGTTTTCTTCAGGTAGGAATATTGCTGTGCCGCAGCTACCTGCATATTGCTAGCCAGCTCGCCCTTAACTGCGTTGAAACGGGCGGTAACCCGTTTAGCTACATTGCTGACATCTTGGGTCTGAGCCTCTTTCCATGAGTAGCGTACCGCAGCGCTAAGCCTCGTGGATAAGCTGCTGGGTATCAGGCTATTCTTTCCTTTCGCGGGATCGAGAACATCTCTGATCCCGTTATTCATAACCGTGTTGACATTGCTCATCAGTTTCTTGGCACCGCCAGGCGTTGCCTTTGCATCGGCAACCATCGAGCGGAGGCGGGACAGGTCTTCCGCACCGGCGTAAGTTCCTATCTGATCTAGGATCGAATCGATCTGTTCGTCAAAAACCCTTAAGGCTTCATATCCCTCGTCGCCGAACATCTCGACCAGTTCTGCTGGATTGTTCCTGAGTGCCTCTAGGTGCTTATCGTATGAAACTACGAAGCTGCGTTCGTAGGCATTGCCATCGAAGGCACCACCTGCGCGTGTCATCATTCCTAATGGATTGTCTTGCCAGCCTTGGGTAAATTGCTCTGCCGTGACTGCTGCAGGTTGATCTGTTTCCTGCCTTGCCGTTCGGCCCATTCCTTCTCTAAGACCGGGTCGGCCCTTCACGGCATACGATACTTTCCCGCGTGCTGCCGATCTCATGATCGCTTCAGGTGGATCAAGGCTCATGAAATAATCATGATTGGTTCTCTTGAGGCCCTGTAAGCCTCTAGGACCATGTCTCTCAAGCAGGCGCAGATTGTTCTCGACGCCATTCTGCAAGACATACCATGGCGTCGAAAGCACTGCCATCCGCCAGAAGTTGTACAACTTGTTGCCCCATCCGGCTGGTCCTGTAGGACGGTCGAATAGCTTGACCTTCTTCTCCTTCGCGATGGCCTTCTGTACCGCGTATGCCACGTCTTGGTAGGCTCCGTCTTGGTCACCGTTATTCGCTTTGCCTATAGCTCCCTTGACTGCATCACGGACATCGTCGTTCTTCGTGGTTTGTTCGACGAGGGCATCGAAGGTCGCGTAGTCTTTCGAGCTTCCGACTCGCCCGATATCGTCTGCCTCACCGATGCCTTCTCTAAGAGAATTCAATCTCCGTATCGCTTCATTCTGCTGGCCTACCTGACCACGGTAACGAGCAGTTCTTCGCGATACCCTAGGCCGGGTGGCTTCCTCTACCGTAGACAGCACGTCGAAAAGGGCATTATCGACAGTCTTCCCACCTTCTTGGGCGATCTCTTCTGCTCCTGTGCGGAGGACAGCTCTACGAGTCATATGGGTTAGAACATCGGAGACACGGCTGGGTACGTTACGGACCATGCTACGGTCAGACTCGTTAGCTAGTCCCTTCGATACCGGCCCTAAGATTCCACGGAGGGGAGCCATGGCAACGCCACGAAAACCTGTCCTCTCTTTCCCAAGCCACGTGTCGAGTCTCTCTATCGGTTTGTGGGCTGCAGCGCTCGATACGCGAGTAAGACCTATCTTACGTGCTCCTGCCTTTACGTTTCTGCCAACGAGGCGGAGCGGGTATGTCTCTGTTGCGATATAGGCACGCTCGGCAGCTTCGATCCCTCTAGCTACCTTACCTGCACGAGCAGCTTTCGCTGTGAGGCTAAGCCCTCTTAGAGGAGATATCCCCGTGCCCAAGAGCATCAACGGCCCTGATGCAAGTGTTTCGGTGATGAACTTGTCACCCCAGTAGCGTGGGTCACGCTCATTCTGGTACGTGATAGTTTGACCGAGTTGCTCTCGATACGATTGGTCTTCCTTAGCCCCCATATCGCGTTCGATGTCACTTATCCCCGGTGTCAGTACCTTGGCTACACCGACCGCACCGAGAGGGATATGTGCGAGTTCTCTGATGACTGGGGTGTTCTTTACCCAGTCCGGGGTTGTTTCTACCTGGGCGGCAGCAGCTCCTCCCATGAACTCGAAGGGACGGTTGATAAGCTCAAGCCCCTTGGCAAAAGGTTGCGCAACTTTTTCATACCATGCCGGCGAGCTGTCATCGATAGCTTCTCTGCCGCCACCCACGTTGGCCTTCCTAGCACGTTCCATCTCCTGCTGTTCTTTCGCTACATCCGCATAGTCTTTCTGAGCGAGAGGCACGTACTGCGCAGCCTGATTATCCCGATGAAGAGATATCAGATTGCGCAACTGCGTCTCGCTCAGGCCATATCGGCTTGTGTCTGAGCGTCTCGCTCCTGATGATCCGTAGGTATATGGCATCTAAGCCCTCGCTAGTGCGCCGAATCCGCGTGCTCCCGGTCTACGTGTAGCCATAGCGCCCATGAAGCCTCGTGGAGCGATCCCTGGCGTGATCCCGCGTACCCGGCGCCCGAATTGCTGTGGAGACGTGCCGGCGAAGCCCAGAGGGGCCAAGATGGCCTGTAATGCTTCCGGTCCTGCCTGGCTCAGCGCACCGAGTGTAGGCAGGCCACCTCCGAAGAATTGCCCTGGCCCCATGGTGGCCCCTGGAGCGAACCCTCCTGGCATCTGGAAGCCGAGTTGTGCGAATGGCTGCTGCATCCCTGGTGGTGCTCCGCCGGGAGCGCCCATCATCTGGTTGGCAGCCCAGAATGCGTAGGGATTCTGCATCGCCTGCTGCGACTGCTGCATCATCATCTGGGAAGCAAGTTGTGCGAGCAGGCGGCGGTTCTCCGCCTCGCGTTCCATGCCCGCTTGCTGTATCTGCTGCTGCGCAGTGAGCCTTCCCCCCGTTTGCGCCTCCCTTTCGAGACGAGCTTGTTCTATCTGCTGCTCTGCTGTTAGCCCTCGTGCGGCCTGCTGTTGAAGTTGCTGTCGTTGGAGCTGTTCCCCAGCACGAGCAGCGCGTTCGCGTTCAGTGAGTGCTCCTCTTTCCATGCCTAGGCGTTGTCTTTCGATGTCCTCACGAGCACGAGCCTCGGTCCTACTCAGGGCCAGCTCGGCCTCCTGGTTGCTCAGCGTTCCTGCTGCTCGCATCCGCTCGATAGCGTTCTGTTCATTTCCGAGGCTTTCTCTGATCGTCGCTTCTCGCGCAGCGATATCTTCGGCAGCACGAGCAGCACGAGCACGATCCTGCCTCGTCATCTCTAGCTCTGTCTCACCAGCGATAGCAGCCCGTTCACGCTCCGTCTGGATACGCTGTTCTAATTTCTCACGAACAAGCGCGGAACGGGTTTGTTCATCGAGGTCTTCTTCGCGTACTGTGATGCCACGCTCTTCCATCGATTCGCGGACAAGAGCGGAGCGTTCTTCTTCAGTAAGCCTATCCTCTGCGAGGTCAATTTGCCGTCCTTGTAATGTTTCGCCTGCGCGGGCAGCACGCTCACGTTCGGTAAGCCCACCTTCAGCAAGAACCATTTGGCGCTCTGCCATGGTCTTGGGCTGCGTTTCGAGTAGCTCGCCTGTCTCCACGTTGATGAGGTCCATCCCCATCTGCGCGCGTATCTGGTTCTCTTGCATCCGCTGATCGCGCTGGCCGATATCGAGTTGCTGCTGCGCGAGCGTCTTTGGCTGCTCGGCTTTAGAAAGCAACTCCCCGGTCCTGACATCGATAAGGTCCATGCCCATCTGGGCGCGTTGCTCGTTCTCGGCTAGGCGTTCCTGGAAATTGTTCCGTTCTACTTCGTCTAGCCACTGCGTTTGCG